>Ga0272441_10000140_pt1 | contig 160471 bp, 152 predicted proteins | sample SSMProp6N_FD_193582 | JGI IMG/M metagenome (GOLD analysis project Ga0272441, IMG submission 193582) | Marine sediment archaeal communities from Little Sippewissett salt marsh, Falmouth, MA, United States - SSM-Prop-6N | ecosystem: Environmental > Aquatic > Marine > Wetlands > Sediment ...
CCGGCATCCCCGTCTACAGCTTCTTCTTCAAAGACCCCGGCGGATACCACGTTGAGATCCAAGCGTTCACGGATCCTGCAACACGGGACCGGTTCGAATCCCGTTAGGTGTACCAGACAGGACAGCTCTTGAACCACCTCGATATTTCTGAACGCTCCATTCGTGCGCGCCAAGAAGCTTCTTCTCGGTGCAAGAAGCCGTCGTTGTCTGGATGTCTTGCGATTTTGTGATTCCGGTCGTTGAGAGAGACAAGAAATGGATCTTGACTTAGATTCATTCTTGATCGATAATACGTCTACTGTGTCGCCAAAGAAGCGAATGGAGAGACTGAGAGATGTAGGAATCGGTCCTACCGTTCAGCGTATGGCCATCCTGGAGTTCCTTGAGAGAACCACGTCTCATCCGACCGCTGACGAGGTCTATTCCGAGATCCGCGAGGCCTATCCAACCATCGCTCGCGCCACCGTGTACAACACACTCGATGCGTTGACCAAGGCCGGGATGATCGTGAGACTCAATGTGGATCCCGCAGTCGCTCGGTACGACGCCGATCTTGGACCGCACGCGCACTTCCGCTGCCGTCTCTGCAACAAGGTCTACGACATCCCGCTCAACAGAAGGCACCCCCTCGAAGCGAAGTGCGATGGCCATCTCGTCGAAACGGTTTTGACCTACGCTTACGGCGTCTGCGCTGACTGCCTCAAGGACAATCCCCTGTCGGAGGACAAACAGCAGAAGAAGCCGAGCGCTTCTTCTGCTACCTACTCCCCTGACCGAAGGGAAGGTGAGTAGGCGATGCCCGAACTCCCTGAAGTCGAGACCTTCGTTCGTGGGCTGCAGTCGATTGCCGGATCGCGCATCGAGGATGCGGAGGTCCTCGACGAACGGCTCAATCTGTCCGCAAAGCCGCTTCGTGGCGCCATGATCCAGTCGGTCGAGCGGCGAGGGAAGCACATCGTCATCGGTCTTGGAGCCACGGGCGATCTCGTCATCCATCTCCGGATGTCGGGGCGGTTGCGCCTCGAGAGGACGGAAGCCGAGATCCCCTACACGCGATTGATCCTTCACCTCGACTCGGGAGAGGCCGTTCACTTCGTCAACCCTCGCCGGCTGGGGACGGCGACTCTGTGTCGGGACGGATTCGTCGAAATCCTCGGCGTCGAGCCGCTGAGTGAGGCATTCACGGCGGAGGCGTTGGCCGGGATTGCAGCCGGCTCCCGTGCGCCGATCAAGCACCTCCTGCTCGATCAGCGCAAGATCGCGGGAATCGGCAACATCTACGCCGCCGAAGCGCTGTGGCGAGCCAAGCTTGACCCTCGACGCACTGCGCGTTCCCTTGAAGGAGACGAGGTCGCGGCGCTCCACGAAGCCATCATCAACGTGCTCTCAGAAGCGATTGATCAGTTGGGAACGACCCTCGGAACGAGCGTTTCGAACTACAAGCCGACGGGTGAGATGCCCGGCGGGTTTCAGAATCTCCTCTCCGTCTACGCACGTGAGAGCGAGCCTTGTGCACGCTGCAGCAAGACGATTGAACGAATCGTACAAGCCGGGCGCTCGACCTACTTGTGCCCAAGTTGTCAGAGATAGGAAACATCGAGGAGGAAAGCAAAATGGAGTTAAAGGGAACACGAACGGAGAAGAACCTGCTCGGCGCGTTTGCTGGTGAATCCCAAGCCCGCAACCGCTACACCTACTTCGCCTCCCAAGCGAAGAAGGACGGGTTCGTCCAGATTCAGTCGATCTTCGAGGAGACGGCAAACCAGGAGAAGGAGCACGCCAAGCGCTTCTTCAAGTTCCTGCAGGGCGGGGACGTCGAGATCACGGCCGCCTTTCCTGCCGGCGTCATCGGAACGACCACCGAGAACCTACGGGCGGCCGCAGAAGGTGAGCATCACGAGTGGTCGACTCTCTACCCGGAGTTCGCGCGTATCGCCCGCGAGGAAGGATTTGCTGACATCGCGACCACGTTCGAAGCGATCTCTATCGCCGAGAAACAGCACGAGAAGCGCTACCTCGGTCTGCTGAAGAACGTCGAGGCAGGAACGGTCTTCAAGAAGGGTGAAGCCGTGGTTTGGCGCTGTCGAAACTGCGGCTATCTGCATACGGGCACAGACGCGCTCGAGATCTGCCCCGCGTGCCTCCACCCTCAGGCCCACTTCGAGCTGCTCGCCGAGAACTGGTAGCACGAGAGCAAGAAGGAGAGAACACATGTCCGAACGAAGCTTTCCTCTGATTGGTGATTCGTTCCCGAAGATGGACGTGCAGACCACGCACGGCAAGATGACGCTGCCCGATGTGTACGCCGGGAAGTGGTTCGTCCTGTTTAGCCACCCGGCCGATTTCACCCCGGTTTGCACGACCGAGTTTGTCGCGTTCCAGAAGCGCTACGAGACGTTCAAGGAGCTGAAGACCGAACTGATCGGAATGAGCGTCGATCAGGTCTTCTCCCACATGAAATGGACCGACTGGATTCGCGACACACTCGATGTCACGATCCAGTTCCCGATCATCGCCGGAACCGAGTCGATCGCCAACACCCTCGGGCTGATTCATCCGGGCAAGGGAACCAACACCGTTCGCGCCGTGTTCATCGTTGATCCGAAGAGCATCGTCCGAGCGATGCTGTACTACCCACAGGAACTAGGACGAAACATGGACGAGATAATCCGCATGATTCGTGGGTTTCAGGTTGCCGAAGCCAATGGAGTAGCTATTCCGGCGGGCTGGCCGGACAACGAGTTGGTCCAGGATCACGTAATCGTTCCCCCGCCGACCGACCAGGCGTCCGCCTCGGAGCGATCCGGGCAGGAGAACTGCTTCGATTGGTGGTTCTGCCACAAGAAGCTGTAGAAAGGACGAACGCGATGATCGGCAAGCGAATGCAGGACGCAATCAATGAACAGATTAAGCACGAGACGTTCTCGTCCTACCTTTACGTCGCAATGGCCGCCTACTTCCAGGCCGAAGGCCTCGACGGCATGGCACAGTGGATGAAATCGCAGGCGCAGGAGGAGCTTGGCCACGCGCTTCGCTTCTTTAACCACATCAGTGAGCGGGGCGGGCGCGTTGAACTGCAGGCGATCGACAAGCCGCAGAAGGCCTGGGACTCTCCCCTCGCCGCGTTCGCGGCGGCGATGGAGCATGAGAAGTTCATCAGCGGCCGGATCAACGAACTCGCGGTGATCGCAGACGAGGAGAACGACCGCGCGGCCAGCATCATGCTGCAGTGGTTCGTCACGGAGCAGGTCGAGGAGGAGGACTCCGTGTCCAAAGTCATCGCCCTTCTCAAGATCGCCGGAGAGAGGGGCCCGGGCCTGCTACTGGCCGACCGGGAACTCGGGCAGCGCGTGGCGGCGGCCTTCCCGCCGACCTACGTGTTCGGCGCGGAAACCTAGCAAAACTCGACTTGGAGAGGATGCCGATGCCTTTCACGTTCGTGACAGACAGCGCAAGTCTGAACCAGGCCCTGTTCCGCGTCACGCACGGCTTGTACATCCTGACGGCCCGGTCGGGCGATCGGACTAACGGCCAGTGCATCGACTCCCTGATGCAGGTGACGAACACCCCGCCGAGAGTCGCGATCGGCATCGGCAAGCGCTCGCTAACACACGAGATGATCGCAGAGAGCTGCCAGTTCTCGTTCAGCGTTCTCGATAGGGACAATCCGGCCTGCATAGACCTCATCCGACGGTTCGGGTTTCAGTCGGGCCGGGACGTCGACAAGTTCGACGGCTTCCCCCATGAGAAGACCGAAGATGGAATCCCTTTCCTCCCTGATGCCGTCGCCGTCTACGAATGCACCGTCATCCCGGCAATGACCGTCGACATGGGGACCCACGCTCTCTTCGTCGCTTCGGTCGATCGAGCCGGCACACGAGAAGGCGGGGAGCCCCTGACCTACAACGAGTACCGAAAATCTCTGCGAAAGGCAGGCTGATCGCGAGAATGGAGAAGTGGATCTGCACCGTCTGCGGATACGTGTACGACCCGTCCGTCGGTGATCCGGGAAGTGGCATCGCGCCGGGAACTGCGTTCGAGGATCTTCCGGAAGACTGGCTCTGTCCGGCCTGTGGGGTCGGAAAGGACATGTTCGAGATAGAGGGGTAGAGACGCTTTGACCGAGACCGACCTCGCCGAAGGGGAGCGAATCTTTCAGGGAAGCACCCGGCGAGGCTCCGGTCGAGGTCGGGCAAGAAACACGCGTCCGGCCGGAAGGAGGCCCCATTGAAGGCACGACCGATCCGTCCCGGCATCGAGTGGATGGGATCCATCGACTGGGATCGCAGGCTGTTCGACGAGCTGATCCCTCTTCCGGACGGGACGAGCTACAACGCCTATCTCGTTCGGGGAGGCAAGAAGACGGCCTTGATCGACACCGCCGACCCCGCGAAGACGCAGGAGCTCCTGGAACAGCTGGAAAGCGTCGAGCAGCTCGATGTTCTCGTCATCCAACACGTCGAGCAAGACCACTCCGGCTCGGCGCCCGTCGTCGTCGAGCGCTATCCGGAGGTCGAGATTCTCTCGAGCCCGAAGGCGCGGCCGATGATTGCCGATCATGTCGGAATTCCCGAAGAGCGGATCACGGCCGTCGAGGACCGAGAGGCCTATTCGCTCGGTGATCGGACCTTCGAGTTCATTCATGCCCCGTGGGTTCACTGGCCGGAGACGATGCTGACGTATCTCCGAGAGGATCGGGTCCTGTTCACGTGCGACCTGTTCGGCTCGCATTTGGCGACGAACGACCTCTACGCCACCGATCGCACGCGTGTCTACGAGGCGGCCAAGCGGTACTTCGCCGAGATCATGATGCCTTTCTCCCATCAGATCCGCGGGCACCTGGAGAAGCTAGCCGACATCGAGATCGACGTCATTGCGCCGAGTCACGGCCCGATCCACGACGACCCGAGCTTCATCCTCGATGCGTACCGCCACTGGGTGCATGACCCACCGAAGAACCTGGCGCTCATCCCGCACACGTCGATGCACGGGAGCACGGCGAAGATGGTCGATCATCTCATGGAGGCGTTGACCGAAAGGGGCGTTCACGTCGAGATGTTCGACATGACGAAGACCGACCTCGGCGCGTACGCCGTCCGCCTCGTCGACGCAGCGACCGTCGTCTTCGCCACCCCGACGGTTCTCGTCGGTCCGCATCCGAACATCGTCTTCGCCGCCTACCTGACAGGCGCCCTGAGACCGAAAGTCAAACACGCGGCCGTCATCGGCTCCTTCGGCTGGGCAGGGAAGGCGGCCGAGCAGACGCAAGCTCTCTGTGCAAACCTGAAGGCCGATTGGTTCGATCCTGTCTTCACCAAGGGGGCGCCGAAGGCCGAGACGTTCGAGCAACTCGACCTCCTCGCCGACGCGATTGCTGAGAAACACAAGAAACTGGAATAGGGGGACATGCAGGAGATCTCGATTTTCTCCGCACGTGCAGCCGGTGAGGGGATCTGGACGATCGGGGACATCCCGGTCGTCGAGTGAAACGAGAGGTGTAGGCGTGAAGGGTCTGAGCCTGTTCGTCGCGGGAGCAGCCGGAGAAGGGATCCAGACGATCGGAGACGTCGTCGCGCGATGCTTTCTGGGTCACGGATACCCTGTTTTCGTTTCCCAGGAATTCGAGTCGCGAATACGGGGGGGCAACTCGAGTGTCCGGATCCGCGTCGCCGATGAACCGCGCAATGCGCCGACGGAGAGCGCCGACATTCTCTTGGCCGTCAATGCGGAGGCTCTCGATTTCTACCGCCCGTCCCTGCGTGAAGGCGGCCTTCTGATCTCGCCCGGTGAGCCAGGCGAAGACGCTGCGCACGTCCAGATCCCGTTCCTGGAGTTCGCAGTCGAGCACGGTGGCGCGAAACTCTATGCCAATGCCGTTGCTGCAGGCGCGCTCTGCGCGTCCGTCGGGCTCCCGTTTTCCGTTCTCGAAGGCGTTCTGACCGAGGCGTTTGCGAGTAAGGGAGAGGAGACGGTTCACGCGAACGCTGCGGCAGCAAAGGCCGGCTTCGACGTCGCCATGACCCAGCTGAAGAACGTCGGCACGGACAAGATCCCTCCACGCAAGAATCGCTACGTCTTCGCGTCCCCGCACGAGACGATCCCGATCGCGGCGGCCGCCGTCGGATGCCGATTCATAGCCGCCTATCCGATGTCGCCATCGACAGGCATCATCACGGCCTTCACCCGCCATCCGGAGCTTGGCGTCTTCGCCGAGCAGGCGGAGGACGAAATTGCCGCGATCAACATGTCTCTCGGCGCCAGCGCAGCCGGCGCACGGGTGATGACAGCGACCTCCGGCGGGGGGTTCGCTCTGATGGTGGAAGCGGTCAGCCTCGCGGGAATGATCGAAACGCCGATCGTGATCGTTCTCGCGCAACGTCCCGGACCGGCGACGGGGTTGCCAACCCGAACGGCTCAAGAGGACCTCCTCTTCGCGCTGCGCGCCGGGCACGGTGAGTTTCCCAAGGTCTTGCTTGCCCCGAGCGATCCTCAAAGCGCGATCGATGCAACGGTTCGCGCGTTCGATCTCGCCGATCGGTACCAGCTCCCCGTGATCCTCCTGACCGATCAGTTTCTGGCCGACAGCCGCTTCTCACTCGAGCGTCTCGTACTGCCCGAGGGACTTCCAGAGCCGCACTTCGCGAATCCTTCCACCATCGAGGACTACGCACGATACCGACTGACGGAGGATGGCATCTCCCCACGCCTCTACTTCGGCCAGAGCAAGCACCTCGTCGTCCTCGACAGTGACGAGCACACCGAAACAGGTCACATCACCGAAAGCCTCGATCGCGTTCGCCCCGCAATGGTCGAGAAGCGACTGGAGAAGGGTCGGCGCCTGAAACTCGAAATGTCGCCGCCGGACTCCGATGGAGTCGATGGAGCCGACCTCGTGCTGATCGGCTGGGGATCGACAAAGGGAGCAATCGACGAGGCGGTCTCCCGGCTCCGAGCGGACGGGCGGAGGATCGGATCGCTGCACTTCACCGAGCTGTGGCCGTTGCCGGATTTAGACCTGCCCGAGGACGCCCGCTACTGGACCATCGAAGGAAACGCAACGGGCCAGTTCGCACATCTCCTCGAGTCCGAGGCCGGCCTTCGAATTGAGGGGAAGATCGGCCGCTACGATGGTCTCCCTCTCGATGCCGAGACGATTCTCGAGGAGCTTTCATGACGACGATTGAGGATTACCGAAGTGACGTGGCAAACCAGTGGTGTCCCGGCTGCCCGAACTACGGGATCTTGGCGGCGCTTCAACGCGCGCTCGTCGATCTGACTCTGGCTCCGCACGAGGTCTGCTTGGTCTCCGGAATCGGCCAAGCAGCGAAGCTTCCCCACTACCTCCGCGTGAACATTTTTAACGGCCTCCACGGCCGCGCAATCCCGGCCGCGATCGGAATCCACGTTGCCCATCCTCAGATGAAGACGATTGTCACCTCGGGAGACGGAGATCTGTACGGCGAGGGGGGCAATCATCTGTTGCACGCGTTCCGGCGGAATCCAGACATCACTGTCGTCATCCACAACAACCAGATCTACGCGCTGACCAAGGGACAGGCAGCGCCGACGACTCCCCGGGGAGAGCGTACGCGCCTGCAGTTCGACGGCGTCGAAGTTGATCCTACCCGGATGCTGGCCACGGCGATCATCCACGACTGCACCTTCATCGCCCGTGGGTTCGCCGGAGAAATCGAAGGTCTCGCCGAGATCCTGAAACGAGCGATCGAACACCCGGGCCTGTCTCTGGTGGAAGTGATCCAACCGTGTATCACGTGGGGCAATCACCCTGTCGAATGGTATCGCGAGCGAATCGATCCTATCGGCGAAGATCACGATCCAACCGATCGTGCTCGCGCGATCTCTCTGGCGCTTCGCGCACCGGACCGATTCGCGACAGGGATCCTGTACGAACTCCCGCCAAGACCAACCTTTGCAGCATCCTACCGGGAGCGTATCGGGCACGGGCCGCTCGCCGCGCTTCATCCGGTCGATCGGTCGATCCTCAACGCGCACATCGAGCGCATGACGGTGAGTGTCTGAATCGGAAGAGAGGAGGCACCATGTCCATCGTTCAACCCGGAAGTCCTCTGCCGCAGATCATCCTGCAGGACCAGGACAAGAGCCCCATCGATCTCTCAACACTAGGGGGGACGAAGCTGCTTCTATCCTTCCACCCACTGGCTTGGACCTCCGCGTGTCAGCGCCAGATGGAGGCGTTGGAGGCGAACTTCGAGGCGCTCGACGAGGTGAACGCTCGCGCCCTCGGGATCAGCGTCGATCCGATCCCGTCGAAGAGGGCTTGGGCGGACACCATCGGCGTCAAGAGAACGCGCCTTCTCAGCGATTTCTGGCCGCATGGTGCCGCCGCATCCTCGCTCGGTCTGTTCCGGCAACAGGACGGCTTCAGCGAGCGAGCGGCGATCCTCGTCGACGAGAAGGGCGTCGTCCGCTTCGTCAAGGTCTACCCGATCAGCGAAGTCCCGAACATCGAAGAGCTGCTCGGCGAGCTGAAGAGGCTCTGAGATGGAAACACCTTGATTTGGAGGAGGATCCGCGAATGCACAGAATGACCAGGGAATTTCTTGACACGGCCTTCGCCGGAGAGAGCATGGCCCACATGCGGTATCTGATTTTCGCCGAGAAGGCGGAGAAGGATAGCCTGCCGAATCTGGCTCGCCTGTTCCGTGCGATCGCCTACGCCGAACAGGTCCATGCGACCAACCACTTCCGGGAGCTGGGGAACATCCAGGACACTGCCGCGAATCTGCAGGTCTGCATCGACGGTGAGAGTCACGAGGTGCACGAAATGTACCCCGTGTACAACAACGCCGCCGAATTCCAGGGCGAGTCCGGCGCAGTGCGCTCGACCCACTACGCCCTTGAGGCGGAGAAAATCCACGAGACGATGTATCGGGCCGCGAGACGAACGTTGGAAAAGGACGGCGATCTGACACTCGACACGATGTCCATTTGCCCGATCTGTGGCTACACCGTCGAGGGAGAACCGCCGGAGTTCTGTCCCGTCTGTGGCGCGAAACGCGCACTGTTCAAGGCATTCTAGAAACGCGGAATCCAAGGAGGCAAGATGAAACTGGGAGAGCTAATCAAGGGCGGAGCCCAAGAAGGCAAAGAGAAGCACGTTCCGGTCGTCGAGCTAGTCGACTGCCAGCAGTGCGGGGAGAAAGTCGTAAAGATCACGGTGGGGAAGGAAACACCACACCCGAACACGATCGAACATCACATCAAGTGGATCATGCTCTACGGAGTGAAGGACGGTCTGGCGGTTCACGTCGCGACCTTTGACCTCGGACCCACGTTTGGCGTGCCAACGGTCGTCACCCACACGAACCTCGAGGGCTTCAACGAGTTGATTGCGGTCGAGTACTGCAACCTTCACGGTCTGTGGGAAGGGGCGTACTCGCTCTCCTAGGAGCGCGAGTACCTTACGCTGAACGAACGGGTTGATCGTCAGTTCGTTCAGCCAGTCGGTAGCGAAAGGAGGCTGAGATGGCGGAGGAAGGCAAGATCTACGTCTGTGACCTGTGCGGGCAGGAAGTGAAGGTCACCAAGTCGGGCGTCGGCACGCTCGTCTGTTGCGATGTGCCGATGCACGCGAAGTCATCCTAGAGGACCGTCCTTCAGGGAATGGATGATCCCGTTCATCCTCTGACGGGCAACGAGGATTCTCGCGGCCCCGGACGGTGAGCTCTGCACATGGCTAAACTCCTTGCATCCATCGAGAACCGTCGTGCGCGGCGGGCGCTTGCCGATCGACCCATCGATCGGGAGACGGCGGACATGCTCTTGCACGCCGCGCACCTCGCGCCCTCTTGCACCAACAATCAGCCGTGGCGGCTGATCGCGGTCGATGATCCGGAGACGCTCGCGACCGTCAAAGAGGGCCTGACCCGCGGCAACTACTGGGCCTCTCCGGCTCCCCTCATCGTCGCCATCGCCTCTCGGGTTGATCTGGATTGCGAGATCCCGGATGGCCGACAGTACTACTTGTTCGGCTGCGGCTTGGCAGCGATGAATCTGATGCTCCAGGCAACGTGGATGGGCTTGATAGCCCACCCTATCGCCGGCTTCAAGCAAAGGCCAATCAAGGAGGTCCTCGCAGTTCCCGAAAACTACACGCTGATCACGCTCATCCTTGTTGGATATCCAAGCGAAGACCTCGAAGCGCTCTCCGACAAACACCGCGAAGAGGAGGTCTCAGCCAGAGTCCGACGCCCCCTTGACGAGGTCGTCGCCTGGAACCGGTTCGCATTCGAGGATCCTTCACCACCCACGAAATCGGTCTAGAGAAGACTTCGCAGCATCCCCCCGTCGACGGGGAGACAGGTTCCCGTGATCGAGGCCGCCTTCTCGGAACAGAGAAACGTCACAAGGGCGGCCAGTTCCTCCGGCCGGGACAGCCTCCCTATCGGGATCCTCTCCTCCCACGCAGCACGAACTTCGTCCAGTGATCTCCCCGAGTCCTCTGCCTGCTTCGCGAACAACGATCGAAGACGATCGGTGTCAAACGCGCCCGGCGCGATGCAGTTGACCGTGATCCCGTCGGCGGCCACTTCACGAGCCAGCGTCTTCGAGACCGCCACCACTGCGGTTCGAAACGCGTTCGAGAGGATGAGCCCCTCGGCCGGCTCCTTCACCGTGAACGAGGTGTTGGTGACAATCCGCCCCCAACCCGAGGCCCTCATGGCGGGAACGACGGCACGGCAAAGACGGACGACCGACATCAAGAGTCCCTGAAACGCTGCATCCCATGCCGCGTCTTCGTGGTCGAGGAAGAGCCCCGGAGGCGGTCCACCCGTGTTGTTGATCAGAATGTCGATACGTCCAAAGCGATCGACCGCCTCCTCGACCAATCGATCGATCTGCTCTGGACGCATCAGATCGCAGGCGACAGGAAGAACTGCAGAGCCCGTCTCCGCTGCGATTTCGCGCGCTGCCGTTTCCAGAGCGCCGAAGTCTCTCGCACAGACGACGACGCAAGCCCCCTCTTCCGCCAGCGCCAGCGCAGATGCCCGGCCAAGCCCCCTGCTTGCGCCTCCGACAAGAGCAACCTTACCCTTCAATCCCAGATTCACGCCGCCCCCTTCCCTTGAACATTTCCCTTCCCAAGTAACTCAGAGAACTCAGCGCTCCCATTCGCTCTCTTCACGCACACTCGCTATCGTAGACGGATGGCAGACTGGATCGCAATCGGACCGAGGAGATGAGTGAATCGGATCCCCCTTAAGAGTCGACATGCTAATCGCGCCCCTGACGGCGCCAGGATCCGACTCATCCATTGGAGAGGAGACATGAGACTATGCACATACTGAGCAACTGGGCCTACAGCGTCAAGCTGGGCTCCCTCCCGCTGATCGCGGTCGTGGGGTTGGCGACCTATGCTCTCTTCCTGGCGACAGCGGCTATCGTCTCGGCCAGGCAATGGATCAAGCCCTTCCGGCGAATGCCCATTAGATTCCACCGTTTGCTGGCCGTCGCGGCGCTCGTGCTCGCGACGTTCCACCTGTTGTTGGGCATATCGGCTTACGTCTGAAGCAAAACAGGAGCGCAGGGGAGCGGCTTCAAACTGTCTTCGAGAGGCGAATCTTCCCCTCGCGACTGACCACTTCTCTGGTGTTCTGAATGTGTGTCTGTCTTCTCCGGGGTTCAGAGCGCAGCGCCTGCCTAGTCGCCAATGTATGCCAGCGTCTGCAGCCATGCGTGGATGTCCGCGGCAGACCCGTGAGACTCTTCCAACGCTCTCCCACATAACTGCAATGGTTCCCTGGTAAAGGTGTATGGATCTTGTCGGGCACGTGTCCAACACGCGGGATGGTCCTTGGTTCACCTGATTCCCTGAAGAGTTGTCTTTGTCTTGAACTACGACTCTGACGCAGGTCTATCGGTACGCAATGAGCTGGCGCCAACCCTAGTCGGGGCGACAGCTTCATGCTAGTCTCAACGGCCTCACGGCGATGGATCAACCTCGGTGCCTAACGACCATAGCCCATCGTTAATCAGTCGGTGGAGAGTGACGCATGGAATTGATCTGCCCTATGTGCAACAAGTGGACCGAAATCCCTGAACGCCAGGCGTTCGCTGGCAATCGTTGCCGATGCCAAGCGTGCTGGGCACCGCTTCGAATCGATAGCGGCCTCCCGTTTCGCGTTCACGTCGAACCGTCTTCCGTGAAGAGCACACCGAAGATCGGAAGCGGAATAGCTCAAGGAGGGAAAGAGCATGATTGAGGTCGTCTGCCCGGAATGCGGTGTGGAAGGCTTGTTTCGGCAGGATGATCTGTCTCTCTACAGCCAGATCCGGTGCGAAGCGTGTGGATCGACTCTCGAAGTTGTGGAGGAATCCCCCCTCCAACTCGAGATTGCAGAGGACGATCTTCCCTCAGATGATGACGAATATGACGAGGATGACGACGACATCTAGCGAAGGACCGAAAGCTGACAGCATCATCTCTTTCCGGTGCCCCGCGTGTAGTCAAGCTACGCGATTGCACCTCGAGAGTACGCGCTTCGGCATGGAGGTCCTGTGCACCGAATGCTCAGCGATCCTGAGAATCGAGAAGACGAATCCTCTCACCCTAACGGAAGTCGAAGAGGAAGACCTCCTCTGAACGAGGCTCTTCAGGGTGAGTCTGGACCCTGCTCTCTAGGTGCTAGTCACGTCCCGGCAGATCTCGCCGCAGTCAGCATCAACGTGGCTCTTCACGCTTCTACTCCCATCCAACTCTCTCGTTGTAGGGCTCTTTGGCATGGACTTCGTCCATGCGCGTGGACTCACACAGCGCCACAACTTGCTCGTGTTACTCGGCGCGATGCTCTCAGCCGGTCCCGGGCTTCCTCACTTCTTCCGACGGAAGAGGTGTCGCGGCCTTACGACCAAAGCTGTCACCGTCCGACCCATCCTAACGGAGTGCAAGCCAGGGAGCTCCAGCGTCTCTAGTAGTCGGGCCTCAGACCGAATTCGGCCGACTCGACCCACTCGGCTGGTCGATCGAAGTACTCGACAAGCGAGCTGACGAAGAGGAAGTGCGTCTTCTCAATCTCGGCCAATCTCGAGAAGAGTTCCGCAATAGTACGATCCTCCGTCGCCTCTTCCTTCTCTCGATAGAAGATCTCGGTTTCTCGTTCAATCTCGATAGCATGCTGCAAGACATCGTGAAGTCCTGCGTCCATCGAGATGGATGCAGCTCCTCCCTCGATGACCCCGCCGATCCAGTCTTGGGCCTCATCGATCAGGCTGGCTGCGGAGCCGACGGAGCCGACGTTCATCACGCGTAGAGCGTTCGCGTGCTGGGCTTCTTGATCCGCAAGAAGCGTGAGAATCTTCGCCGCACTCAGGTCGGTCGTCATCTCCGCCGCCGATCGGTAGTTGATCTCGGCGCGCTCCTCGAGTGCAATCGCTTCATCGATCAGTCCCATGCCTCTCTCCTTCCAAAGGGTCTCGTGTCCGCGCTGTTCTTTCGCAGGCTAGCGAGGTTCCGGTCAGCGGTCAACCACTCCTGTCTCGGATTCCAGATGCTGACAGTCGCCGGAAGAGATCGTCTGAGCCCCCAGAGGACCTGCAACGACCAACCGGCCGACTGCGTCCACGTCGGTCGCTATCCCCTCCAGCGGGAGCCTCCCATCCACGAAGGTCACACGGACCGCTTTCCCGATCGTCCGGCACGTTCGTCGGTACGCGTCCATCACCTCACCATCTGCTCGCCGATCACCTAATCTCGACCGAATCTCTTGGAGCAGGCTCTCGGGGTCAATTCCGACGCCTTCATCGCCCACGCTGGTTGCCGTCTCGAGAGGCGATCCATCCAGGTTCACGCCGACGCCGACCAGCAAGCGGTCTTCGGCCGTCTCGATGAGAATGCCGGCAATCTTCTTCCCCTTCACGAGGACATCGTTCGGCCATTTCAGTTCCGCAGCGATTCCAAGCGCCGCGAGGGATGAGAGAACGGCGAAACCGGCTCGGATGGAGGGAATCGGCGCCCACTCAACGATAAACGTCGCGTACAACCCACCACTCGGCGAGATCCAGCTCCGCCCGAAGCGGCCTCGCCCGGCCGTCTGACATTTGGCGACGATCACATGGCCGACGTCCGCCATCCCAACCTCTAGCAAGCGTCTTGCCTCACCCTGTGTCGAGTCGAGAACCGAAAACCGATGGACGCACGCACGCATGTCAATCGCAGGTGGAGACGGGAAACGTGGACGCGGCATGCGGCATTACGAGAACGCGGGCATCTTCACCAAATCGCTCGCGCGCCCGCACCAGTGCATCCCGAGGATCATGCATCGGCATCATGAAGAACCGTCGAACGAGCGCATCCTCCAGGTCGCTCTGCAAACCTAGCTCGATCCGCATTCGATCCTTCGCGAGACAGACCGCCTTGTGCCCACCGAGCTTGAATCCCTCCTTCTTGTAGATCTCGAGGACACCGTCAGGCGACCCACCTCGTTCAACCCAATCCGTGAAGATCGAATGCCCAATCCCGTCCGAGCAGGAGGCGGAAAGATAGAGAAGGCCCCCATCCCTCGTCGCCAAAGCGGCGTTGTACACACCCTTGTGCGCCTGATAGAGATTGATGTCCTTCGGATGGCCGCCAGCGGATGCGATGACTAGGTCCGCCTGTTCTTCCATCGGCACCTGAAAGCGTGAATCCCAGAAGGCTCGTCCGACCTCGTGTGCGGCCTCCGGGTCTCCCACGACGACTTTCGCTACGCGACCGTCCGCGCTCAAGACGACATCGACGAGGAATCGGTAGCGGATCTGATGGGCAGCCTCAACCATCTCCTCGCTAACCGGATTCCCCTCGTAGACGCAGGGCCTGCTTGTCGGAAGGTCCATCATCGCATGATTCCGCTCGATCGACGCCGCGCCCGCCACACCGGGGAAGATGTTCTTCCGCCCGCCCGAGTACCCGGCGTAGTAATGCATGCTGATGTGACCGATCGTAATGACGTGGTCAGCTTCCACCACCCTCGAGTTGAGGTAGATTCGATTCCCGCGGGAGCTCGTCCCGACTTCGACGCAATCCCTTTCACAGTCGTGAATCTCCACGCGAAACCGCCGGCGGCTGTCTCCGAGCATCGCATCCAACTCGTCGTCGGTCGGCGCTCGATGCGTTCCCGTCGCGACCAAAACTGTCACGTCCTCGACTGCCACTCTCCCTTGAATCCGCTTCCAAAGAAGCGGAAGGATTTCACGCGTCGGCGTTGGTCGCGTGTTGTCGGTTACGACCAAGACGACTGACTGTCCATTCCTGAGAAGGGAGGCCGGATCATCGATCCCGATCGGCTCCTCCCATGCCCTTTCGAAAAGAACCTCCAGCGGCTCCGAGGCTGTCGGGATCCCTTCCAGTACACCCATCAGGTTCTCCGACGGCAGGTCGACCGTCACAACACCTTTTCCATAGGGAAGTTCGATCCTCGTCATCATTGGCCTCCCTCGTCGCCTCGCGATTCTATTCCCACGAGGCAAACGCGGCCAGCCTTGCGTCGCTCCGACGCGACGGCTACGCTACGGTCGCCCCGAAAGGAAGATCCATGCACATGATTCGTCGAACGTCGGAGTCGGTCACGGAAGGACACCCAGACAAGGTCGCCGATCGCATCTCGGACGCCGTTCTCGATCGTATTCTCACCGACGATCCGAACGCTCACGTCGCTTGCGAGACCTTCCTCACCACCGGCTTGGTTCTCGTCGGCGGAGAGATCACAACGTCTACTTATGTCGACGTCGTCGACGTCGTCCGCGGTGCTCTCGCCGATATCGGATACGACCAGCCCGGCCTAGGATTCCACCATCAGGACTGCGCCGTTCTCTCCGCCATCAAGGAGCAGTCCCCGGACATTCAGCAGGCCGTCGATCACGCCTCGGAGGTACGCAGTGGCGCCTCGACCGATCCGTACGACACGATCGGCGCCGGCGACCAAGGAATCATGTTCGGCTACGCCTGCCGCGATACCGACGTCTTGATGCCTCTTCCGATCGTCCTCGCCCATCGGCTGACTCAGAGGCTAGCCGCCTTGAGGAAGGACGGACGCCTTCCTTTCCTTCGCCCGGACGGGAAGTCGCAGGTCACGGTCGAGTACGACGGAGACCGACCGATTCGCGCCGCGACAGTCTTGATCGCAGCGCAACATACTCCAGACGTCAAGCAGAGCAAGCTCGAATCCGCCATCCTCGACGAGGTGATCCGCCCTGTCCTCGGCCGATGGTTGGACGAGCAAACCGAGATCCTCGTCAACTCCTCAGGGCGCTTCGTGATCGGTGGACCCGCCTCCGACGCCGGCGTGACCGGTCGGAAGATCATCGTCGACACGTACGGTGGCTTCGGCTCTCACGGTGGCGGAGCCTTCTCCGGGAAAGATCCGACCAAAGTCGACCGCTCCGGCAGCTATATGGCGCGCTATGTAGCGAAAAACGTCGTCGCCGCGGAACTCGCGGATCGTGTCGAGGTTCAGATCGCATACGCCATCGGCCGGGCTGCGCCGCTCGCGGTCAACGTCAACTCGATGGGATCCAGTCCCAACGACGACCACCGCCTTCTCGAAGCAGTTCGCGCCACGTTTGACTTCCGCCCGGGAGTGATCATCGACCAGTTCGATCTGAAGCGACCGATCTATGCGGCACTCTCAGCGTATGGGCACTTCGGCCGCACCGATCTGAGTCTTCCCTGGGAGCAGACGGACAAGGTCGACGCGCTTCGGCAAGCAATCCGATAGAGAGCGCCTACGCCAACGATAGCTGCGAAACGCCGGGGAGGCTTCCGAGAGCCGCGACGTACCAGATCGGCACGCCGTCGTCAGCCATCGAATCCACTGGCAGCGCGCCGTCCCGGCGCGGCGAGAACGCGAAGCATCAACGTCCGCTCAGCCACGACACCGACCTCTTCGCTGCGGCAACTTCTTCACGCCCTTGCAGGAGAGGGACCTCTACCCCTGCACAATCGAGAGACTACGTCAGCGTGAGCGACTTCTCTTCGATCCGTTGAAGGATCATGTCCGTCACCTCGCCGACTGGCTTTGCGCCGAGGTCCTCTTCCGTGCGGAGACGCACGGCGGCAGTGTCCTCCGCCTGCTCGCGGTCGCCGACGATGAGCATGTACGGGACCTTCTGCAGCTGTGCGTTCCGGATCTTGGCGTTCATCCGCTCGGAGGACCCGTCGACCGTCACACGTATGCCAGCTTCTGTGAGACGTGCGTAGACGGAAGCCGCGAAATCGGCGTGCCGATCGGCAATCGGGATGATCACGGCTTGCACCGGCGAGAGCCAGACAGGAAACGCGCCAGCATAGTGCTCGATCAGGCAGCCGATGAACCTTTCCAGACTCCCGAGCAGGGCACGATGAACGACGTAGGGATGATGCTCCCCCCCGTCCTCCCCTACGTAGGTCATGTCGAAGCGCGTCGGCAGGTTGAAGTCAAACTGGATCGTCGAGCACTGCCACGCCCGGCCGAGCAAGTCCTTGACCTTGATGTCGATCTTCGGACCGTAGAAAGCACCGCCTCCTTCGTCGATTTCGTACGGGAGCCCGCGCGCATCGAGTGCGCCCCGGAGTGCGTCGGTCGCCTGTTCCCATTGCTCAGGTTCTCCGACGGCCTTTCCTTCATGCGGCCTCGTCGCGAGGTAGATTGCGAACTCCTCGAACCCGAAAGCCGTCAGCATATCCATGCTGAACGTGTAAACACGGCGAAGCTCCTCGTGAATCTGGTCCGGCCGACAGATAATGTGCGCGTCGTCAATCGTGAAGCCACGAACTCGCAGGAGTCCGTGTAGCACACCGGAGCGCTCGTATCGGTAGACGGTCCCGAGCTCGGCCCATCGAAGCGGCATCTCTCGATAGGAGTGGACCCGCGAATTGTAGATCAGGATCTGGTACGGGCAGTTCATCGGCTTGATGAAGTACTCGACGCCGTCGATATCCATGGGCGAGTACATGTTCTCCCGGTAGAAATCGAGGTGGCCGCTGATACCCCACAGCGTTCCCTTGCCGATGTGCGGCGTGGAGACGGTCTCGTAACCTCCGCGATCATGTTCGGCGTACCAGAACTCCTCGATCGTCCGCTTGAGCCGCGCTCCTTTCGGATGCCAACACACGAGACCCGGTCCGCCCGCCTCCTGAATGCTAAACAGGTCGAGATCCTTGCCTATCTTCCGGTGATCGCGCTTCGCTGCCTCCTCCAGTCGCCAGAGGTGAGCGTCGAGATCGTTCTTCTTCTCCCACGCGGTCCCGTAGATCCGCTGGAGCATCGGCCGCGTCTCATCCCCGCGCCAGTACGCACCTGCAATCGACAGGAGCTTCATCGCCTCCTTCTTGACACGGCCTGTCGAGAACAGATGCGGGCCACGGCAGAGATCGATGAACTCACCTTGCTCGAAGAAGGTGATCGTCTCCCCTTTGAGATCGTCGACGAGTTCGAGCTTGTAGACCTCTCCCTGCTCGGTGAGTAGACGACGAGCCTCCTCCAGGCTCATCTCCCTTCTCATGATCGGGAGATCCTCGGCGATGATCCGCCCCATCTCCTCGGCGATCCGCTCGAGATCTTCTTCGGTCAACGACTCCTCCAGATCGAAGTCGTAGTAGAAACCGTCCTCGATGGCTGGACCGATTCCGAGCCGGGCGCTCCCGAACAGTCTCTTCACCGCCTGAGCCATGATGTGCGTCGTCGTGTGGCGGAGCGTCGTCAGTGCGTGCACGTCTCCGGTCGTGACGACCGTCAACGCGCAATCCTCGCTCAACGTCTCTCGCAGATCCTTCAGCTCACCGTCGACGAGCGCACAGGTCGCCGCCGCCGCAAGACGCTGTCCGATTCCCTGGGCGACCTCGAGAATCGAGGTGCCCTGCGAGATTTCCACGACGGACCCATCGGGCAAAGAAACCTGGATCATCGGCCTACCCCCTTCGTAGAAAGTCGGACATCTTACTCGGGAACTGCGTTTCGCAGCAACGACTCGCGATTCTAGAGGATGTACCGAGAGAGATCCGGATCTTCGACGATGTCAGCCAGGCGCTCGTCGACGTAGGCCTCATCGAGAGTGATCGTCTCCCCTTGACGGATGTCGGCGTCGAACGAGATCTCCTCTACCAGGCGCTCCATCACGGTCGTCAGCCGTCGGGCGCCGATGTTCTCCGTCGTCTGATTGAGCTCGTATGCTATCCGCGCGATCGCGTCGACGGCGTCATCGGTGAACCGGAGCGTCACATTCTCCGTGGCGAGAAGCGCGGTGTATTGGGTCGTCAACGCGTCCTTCGGCTCGCTGAGGATCCTCCGGAAGTCTGCGGCGGTCAGGCTGTCAAGCTCGACCCGAATCGGAAGGCGTCCCTGCAGCTCGGGAATGAGATCGGACGGCTTCGACATGTTGAACGCACCGGCCGCGATGAAGAGGACGTTTTCCGTCGAGACGACGCCGTAGCGCGTCCGCACGGCCGCGCCCTCGAGCAACGGCAGCAGATCCCGCTGCACGCCTTGCCTGGAGACGCCCGGCCCTCCCATCTCCTCCCGTCCGCCCGCGGCAATCTTGTCAAGCTCATCGAGGAAGATGATTCCCGTCTCTTCCGCGAGCCGGACACCGGCCTGCCGTACCTCCTCCATGTTGATCAGGCTATCCACAACCTGTTCGAACAGGAGCGGCCGCGCTTCACGGATACGCATCCGCCGTTTCTTGCGCGACGGCGGAATGAGTCCGGAGAGAACGTCTCCCATGTCGATCCCCATCTGATCGATCCCATCTTGAGAGAAGACCTCGAGTTGGGGGGTAACGTGCTCCTCCACGGTAATGTCGATGTAGCGTTCCTCGAGCTCTCCGGCCTCGAGTTTCCGGCGTAGTTTTTCCCTCGTGTTGTGGATGCTTTCCTCGCGTTGTTCATCGTCTTGAGGTGAGGGCAAGAGGGCTTCGAGAATCTGATCGGTCACAAGATCCTCCGCCTCCTCCTCAACCCGGATGATCTCCTCTTCTCGAATTATGTCAATCGACAGATCCACGAGGTCGCGAATCATCGATTCGACGTCTCTGCCGACGTATCCCACTTCGGTGAACTTGGTCGCCTCCACTTTGATGAACGGGCAGGTCGTGAGCCGCGCCAATCGTCGTGAGATCTCCGTTTTCCCGACGCCGGTCGGTCCGATCATGAGGATGTTCTTCGGCTTGATCTCGTCGCGAATCTCAAGATCCTCGACGACCTGTCTCCGCATTCGGTTCCGAAGTGCGATCGCGACCGATCGCTTCGCCTCGGCCTGCCCCACGATGTACTTGTCGAGCTCCTCAACAATCTGTCGAGGCGTCAGCCCGGAGAGCCTCTCCTCGCGAACCTCTACGATGTCGCTCATTTCTCCTCTTGTCTACCAGGCGATCTCTTCCATGGAGATTTCCGCGTTGGTGTAGATGTCGATCTCAGCAGCGATCGTCAGTGCACGCGTGGCCGTTTCGCCTATGGGTAGATCCGCTGCAGAGAGAAGCGCTTTCGCCGCGGCGAGGGCGTACGGTCCTCCCGAGCCAACGCCGATGACGCCGTCGTCCGGCTCCAGCACATCGCCTGCACCGGAAATCATCAGCACCCCCTCCTCGCTGACAGTAACGAGAACCGCCTCCAAGTGTCGGAGGATCCGATCGGTGCGCCACTCTTTTGTCAATTCGACGGCGGATCTTCGAAGTTGCCCGTCGTACTTCTTCAGTTTTCCTTCGAACTTGTCGAGTAACGCCAGGCAGTCTGCGGTTGCGCCGGCAAATCCAACAAGCACTCGATCTTCGTGAAGTCTGTAGAGCTTTCGCGTGGTCTTCTTGACGACCGTCGTGTCAAGCGTCGCCTGACCATCACTTGCCATCACGGCTCGACGACCGCTCTCTGAGTGAATGGCAAGAATCGTGGTACTTCGAATCGCGTTCATGAGACTCCCATTCTAGACGCCACCCCGACACCTATCAATCGCTTCACCCGCAAACTGAGGGGCTTCAACCTCCTCTCGCTCGCTGTGATGGAAGAAGGACGCAATATCAGCTGAACAATTTCTTGATGGACTTCATGACTTAGTAGTTGTAGTAGAGGCGTTGTCCTCTTGGGGAAAGCGCTGCGAACGCCGTACGGATCGGAAGATTTGGGATACGTTTTGTGGGGACAAAGCCTGGAAGAGTGTCGAAGATCTGGGGAAGATTCTTGTGGAAATCGGAAAGGCGAACCAACGACAAGAGTATCTCCCCAGGCTTCCAGGGTTTGTCCACCGTGTTTCCCAATGCACCGCGGAGGTCTCGGTGCTAGCGGTGAAGAGCATATCGAGAAGCGAGAGACTCCCTCAACTCCCCGATTTCCGATTGAAGGAGAGGAGTCTCTTCGAGTTGGGTCTTCACCTTCATATACGAGTGCATGATCGTGGTGTGATCGCGATTGCCGAACTGCTTTGCAATGGCGGGAAAGGAATGGTCGGTGAGTTCCCGTGAAAGGAAGATCGCGACATGTCGTGCCTGAGAGATTTCCTTCTTCCGACTCGAACTCTCCAAGTCCCTCTCAGCGAGGTTGTAGTGCGTGGCGACCTCGTCCTTGATGTGATCGATCGTCAAGCGCGGCCTGCGGCCTTCCTTGGGGAGCATCGTCTCCAGTCGTTGTGGCGTCAGTCGTTCGCCTTGAAGCTGGGCGCACGCGAGGGCCTTCACCAATGCACCTTCGAGTGCACGGACGTTGGACGAGATTCTTCTTGCGATTAACTCCAGGACGTCGTCGTCGACGGCAAGCCCGCGGCTGAGAGCCTTCTCACGCAGGATCGCGATGCGCGTCTCAAGGTCCGGTACTTGAATGTCAGCGACGAGTCCCCACCGAAACCGTGAGACGAGACGCTCTTGAAGGCCGGATAGCTCCTCTGGCGGACGATCGCTGGAAAGCACGATCTGCTTGGTGGCCCCGTAGAGTTCGTTGAACGTGTGGAAGAGCTCTTCCTGTGTCGCTTCTTTGCCTTGGAGGAAGTGAACATCGTCGATGAGGAGCAGGTCGATCTTGCGGTACTTCTCTCGGAAAGCGCCCGTGGAGCTACTGCGAATGGCGTTGATCAGTTCGATGGCGAATCTCTCCGAAGTGGTGTAGACGACGGCTCGCTCATGGGATCCGGCCAGAACCTGGTTGCCAATAGCTTGGAGCAGGTGCGTCTTACCAAGGCCGACACTGCCGTAGATAAAGAAGGGATTGTACGTCTTCTCTTCGGCTTCGATCACGGCGCGTGCCACCGCCTCCGAGGCGGCATGAGCGAGGTGATTGTTCTTCCCTCGGACGAACGAACGGAAGGTATAGTCGTTGCTCAACGGGAATCCGCCCTGCGGAATAGAGCGAATGTGGTCGTCGAGACGCACGGACGTCGAAGCCTGCGAAGGGATCACGCGGACCTGTAGTGAAATGGGACGCCTGCATGTGTCCGTGGCGAGTCGCTCGATTTCCGTCCTGTATCGGCTCTCAATGCCGTTCTTGGTGAACGAATCGGGGACGCCGATCGAGAGTGCGGTATCCTCGAGATCCAGCGGTTGCACATCGGCCAGCCACGTAAGGTAGCTTGAATCGGGAATCGTCTCCCGCAACGAGGTAACGACGGTATCCCAGACTGCAACAAGATTAGTGCTCATTCCCTCTTCCCCACAGAGTCCAGAGCACAAGAGTAGCGAAAGCGAGCATGTCGGATCAAGCAACGATGCCGGGCCGGCCGAGAGAGCTGAGAGGGCGGATTCCTTGCGGGTAGAGACCTTGGCTCATCGGAGGACAGTCACCCCCGCGCAGGTGCAGACGTACGTCTCGGTCATCCTGAGGCGAGGTGTCAGTCAGGGACGGGACAGACGGGAGACGACGAGGCGATGTCCGGCTGTGGAAAAGATCGAAAGCCTTGATTGGAAGGCAAGGTGTGGTGTGGAGAACTCGTGGAAAGCTTGTGGACTTGAATCCTCCACGGGAGCGTACGTCTGCGTGGCGTGGATCTCGGATCCACGGAGAGGACTTATCCACAAGGAACGGCCGTTTTCGTGGGCTGTTGGGGGGGTTCTCCACAGAGTTATCCACAGACGGGAACTCGCCCAGAATCGCGGAAACGGCTATCTGAAGGATATTAGCGCCTTTGTCGAAGCGCAAAGGCGCAACGGAAGCAGATGATAGCCTGGACAGACGTCTTGCAGGGTGGGTTTCTCGTAACGGAAAGGAATGGTGCCGAGGCCCAGATTTGAACTGGGGACACCCGCCTTTTCAGGGCGGTGCTCTACCAACTGAGCTACCTCGGCACGGACTGGCGGGGACGACCGGATTTGAACCGGCGATCTCTGGAGTGACAATCCAGCGTCCTAGACCTGACTAGACCACGCCCCCGAGAGAACATTCGAGCTCAGTGGGCAAGACAGGACTCGAACCTGCGACCTTCCGGATGTAAGCCGGATGCTCTCCCAACTGAGCTACTCGCCCATTATAGCTTGCAGCCCGCGAGCTGCAACTACGAGATCTTGTGTCCCCAAGGGGATTTGAACCCCTGCCGCCGGGATGAAAACCCGGTATCCTAGGCCGCTAGATGATGGGGACCTTGCGCACGTGCATGCAAGAGCACACGCGCATGCGGTGGAGCGGCTCTGCCGCCCAGGCAAGCCAAGTATAGACATCTCTTCGCCTGCTCACCATTCAATCTGGGTCGTGTTGGATTCGAACCAACGACTCCCTGATTAAAAGTCAGGTGCTCTGCCACTGAGCTAACGACCCAAAAGGCTGAAGCGCCTTTCCATTGGGTCGTGCAGGACTCGAACCTGCAACCAACGGATTAAGAGTCCGCTGCTCTACCATTGAGCTAACGACCCGAGCAAGAGCGGATGGTACGAGAGGCCTCTTCGCGGTGTCAAGGCTTGTTGGGGCTTCCGCTCATCCGATACGATGCCATCATGGATCCGCTCCAGTTCTCAAACCCGCCGCCGGCGCCCCTCGCCGAACGGATGCGCCCGGAGACGATGGACCAGGTTGTCGGGCAACCGAAGCTTCTCGGTGCAGGGGGGCCGCTACGCGCCGTGATCGAACGTGAGGCGTACCGCGCCTTTCTCTTCTGGGGCCCACCCGGAACGGGAAAGACGACGGTCGGCCGGATCCTGGCAAGACGGTCGAAGGCACGGTTCATCCAGCACTCGGCAGCGCTCACGGGTGTGAAGGATGTCCGTCAGGCCCTCGAATCATCGCAGTTCCGATTTCGGACCGAAGGCGTGAGAGACCTCCTCTTTCTCGACGAGATTCATCGATTCAACAAGGCGCAGCAGGATGTGCTTCTCTCCTTCCTCGAAGAAGGGAGTGTGATTTTCGTCGGAGCGACGACCGAGAACCCTTCCTTCGCGCTGAACGCTGCCCTTCTGTCTCGATGTCAGCTGTTCCGGTTCGAACCTCTTGAAGAGGAAGCGATTCGAACGATGGTCGATCGAGCGCTTGTCGCCCCCGATGGTTTGGGCGGAAGGTTCACGTTTGAGGAGGGCGTGATGGGTGCATTGATCGGGCTTTCGGATGGAGACGGACGGCGGGCATTGACGACGGTGGAGCTTGCGGCGTCGATCGCCGGAGAAGGTTTGATCGGTCTCGAAGCCCTTCGACGGGCGGTGCAGCGTAAGGGTCTGCGGTACGATCGCGCGGGAGATGAGCACTACGATCTCATCTCTGCGCTTCACAAGTCGGTCCGCAATTCTGACCCGGATGCGGCCCTCTACTGGCTTGCGCGGATTCTCGAGGGCGGCGAAGACCCGCGATTCGTCGCGCGGAGGCTCCTTCGAATGGCGTCGGAAGATGTGGGGCTTGCGGATCCTCGCGGACTCGAGCAAGCGGCCGCTGCATCCCGGACGGTGGAGGCCGTCGGCCTGCCGGAGTGCGACCTCGCCCTCGCGCAGGCTACCGTATACCTCGCTTGCGCCCCGAAATCGAACGCGCTCTACGCGGGACTCGGAGAAGCCTGCCGCGACGTTCGGGAACGGCCGACGGAAGAGGTTCCCCTCCACCTAAGAAATGCCCCGACACGGATGATGAAGGATCTCGGCTACGGAGAGGGGTACCGCTACGCACACGAGTTCGAAGGAGGCGTCGCGCCAATGGAGTGTCTGCCGAAGGGGTTGGCCGGTCGTCGTTACTATCGCCCGACGAATCGGGGGTTTGAAGAACGTGTCGCCGTCCGGTTGGAGAAACTGAGGGCTGGGATAGGCACGGGTGATGAAGATTCTGCGGCGCGATCGGCCGAATCTGATCGTGAGTTGACTTAGCGCTTCGACTCTTCTCGATCGAGGTACTGAAGAATCGCCTCAACGATGAGGTAGTTGATCGACCGATCGTGGCGCTCCGCGAGTTTGGCCAGTCGTTCCATGGGGCGCTTCTCTGCTTTAGGTCGCGAGATATAGACGGACAACGCGTTCTCTCTTGCCACTATCGGTGCTCCCTTCGGTTGTATGCACTTACTATACTCTATTGCAGGAGGGGAGACAAGAAGCCCTGCAGACGAGAGGAGGCCGCCGCGGAGGAAGTTCAAGGAAGTAGTCGCGGCGGCCAATTCGATCGATCACGTGTCAATCAATTGCTCGGTGTGCGGACTCAGCTCACTTCCTGGTGAAGGTGTCTCTTGATGTCCAATTTCGCACTCTTCTGGAATGGCTCGTCGACGAGCGTGATGCACTCCTTGAAACGGATCCGTTTGAAGACGGCAAGACTCTCGCTTCGCTCCTTGATCGCCTCCCAGATGTGTTCGATCGCCGCCGAGGGGACGTCCACTCCCTGCTTCTTGAGAACGTCCCAGTTCGGGTAGACTTGAGCGCAGACCGCGGGGATTCCCTGGCGCTCTCCCTCGTAGACCATGACTTCCTCAATCGAGGGAATTCCAATCAGCTCCCACTCGATCTCTTCGGGGTAGACGTTCTTGCCGGTCTCGAGAACGATGACATTCTTCGCGCGCCCGGAGATGAGCAACCGCCCGTTCTTGTAGGTTCCGAGGTCTCCGGTGTGGAACCACCCGTCTGCGTCGATGACCTCATCGGTCGCGGCCTGATTCTTGTAGTAGCCGGCCATGGTGTTTGGTCCACGGGAAAGGATCTCTCCAACTCCGGCTTCGTCCGGGTGATCGATGCGGATTTCGACGCCGTCCACGGCAACCATACCGGGCTCGTCTGCGAACTCTTCGCACATTGTGAGGAGTGGTGAGGTCTCCGTCAGCCCGTAGCCTTCCATGATGCCGATTCCCATGGAGCGGAATCCCGCCGCGGCCTCCGGATTGAGCGGTGCGCCGCCCGAGGTGAAGAACCGGAACTGCTTTCCGAAAAGCTTATGCTTGACGAGCCGCCCCATGAGGGTCGGCGAGGAACGGAAGATCATTCGCTTTAGGAGCGACTTTTGGATCGAATCCCGAACGCGGCCGTACAAGACGTTGTAGAGCTTGGGGACGCCGAGGATGATGGTCGGCTGTGCCTTCTTCATGACCGCGGCCAGGTTGCGGTCGACCGGCGTGTAGGTCGTCGTCCCGCCGGTGATGAGCGGAGTTACGAGTGTGATGGTCAGACCGTAAATGTGATTCCACGGGACGATCGACAAGAAGTTGTCTTCGGGAGAGAGAGACACAACCTTGGCGGCCGTCATCGCGTTCGATGCGATGTTCGCGTCCGTCAACATCGCGCCTTTCGCGTTTCCCGTGGTTCCCGAGGTGTACATCAGGATAGCCAGGTCATCCTGGTTGACGTCAACGCGCGGAAGCTCTGTTTTGCCCAACAGGAGGGCATCGAGGAACAGCGCTCGCTCATCCTTCGCGCGATCCATCGAGATCACGAAGATGTCCGGCAAGGAGGCGTCCCTGATGGAGAAGAGATCCTCGATCTTCCCTCCCGACGCGATAACGCCCTTGACTTGGGCCTCTCCGAGGATTCTCCCCACTTCGCCCGGTTGGAGTTCCGGATCAAGCGGTACGACGACCGCCCCACAGCGCAAGATGGCGTAGAAACTCGTTGCCCACGCGGCGCGGGGCTTGGCGATCAGCGCGACACGATCGCCTTTCGAGATGCCGAGCTCCGCGAGCGCGGACGACAGCCGCCCAATCATCTCCCCAAGGCGGCTGTAGGAGATCTCATTCAGAATCAGCTGAACACCGCGGCCGCTCTTTCGCTCCTTCGGAACCGGCATTCGAAGTGCAATTCGATCTCCGTGTGCCGCGACAGCATCATCGAACAGCTTCGATATCGATGGGTACATGTCCTCACCCTCCCCTTGGTCCTCCAAGAAAAAACCTATCCGGATAGCAACGGCCGCTATCCGGCGATGTATTTCTGCGCTTCAATCGCGGCGATCGCCCCCTCCCCAGCGGCGACCACTCCTTGCGCATAGCGATGTGCGAAGACCCGCGCGTCTCCCGCGGCAAAGACGCCGGGAATGTTCGTGCTCAGACAAGGATCTGTCATGATGTGTCCCCCTTCGTCGAGGTCGACGGTCCCGCGGAGGAAGCTCGTCTGTGGATTGTGTCCGATGTTCACAAAGAGCCCGTCGGTTTCAACGATGTCTGTCTCATCGACCTTCAGGTTCCTGAGGCGAACACCGGTGACGTGATCCTCGCCCAGAACCTCCTCGACGACGGAGTTCCAGAGGAAGCGAATCTTCGGATGATCCATCGCGCGCTTCTTCAAGATTGCCGAGGCCCGAAATGCCTTAGGATCGTCCTGTGGATGGCGCACGACGATCGAGATGGATTCGGCAAAGCGTGTCAGGAAAAGCGCCTCCGTGAGGCCCGAATCCCCAGCACCGACCTCGATGATCCGCTTGCCTTGAAAGAAGAAACCGTCGCAGGTCGCGCAGTACGAGACACCCTTCCCCTTCAATCGAGACGCGCCCTCCGCCGGCAGCTCTCTCGGACGGGAGCCCGGCGAGAGGATGAGTGACCTTGCTTCGAAGGTCGCTCTCGGCGTGACGACACGATGATGCGAGGTTCCCGGCTCAATTCGGATGACGTCATCCTGCTCGAACTCGGCCCCGAAGCGCTCCGCTTGCTTGCGAAGTGACGTCATGAGAGCCGGAGCGGAGACGGTCTCCTCGAAGCCGGGCCAGTTCTCGATCAGGTCGGTTTCGTTCAACTGGCCGCCGGGGATGCCTTTCTCGATCACCAATGTGGAGAGAAGCGCGCGTCCCGTGTAGATCGTTGCTGTGAGCCCAGCCGGACCGGCGCCGATGACGATGACGTCGTACGAGTTCTTCTTTCCTGTCACGGCTCGGATTATAGGAGACAGCTAGGGCAGATCCAACGGCTCCAACGTGAACGTTCCATGCGTCTTCTCCAGAACCTGCTCGACCTTGAGTCGTGACGCCTCGAGCTGTTCCTTGATGGTCGCAGCGAGGCCGAGTCCCTCATCGAAAAGGGTAATGGTCTCCTCGAGCCCGAGATCCTCCTTCTCCAAGTTCTGCGTGATCTCTTCCAGTTTGCTGAGAGCCTCTTCGATCGTCATTCGTCGATCACCTCCTCAACGCGTGAGAGCATGCGACCGGCTTCGAGGCGCGTCTCGATTTCGGAGCCCGGTTCGACCCTGGAAAGATCGCGAAGCGGCTCGGACGACCCCTTCAGGAAAGTGAGGCTGTATCCCCGGCGGAGGGGGAGGTCTGGGTCGGACAGGCGGAGCAGGTCCGACGCGCGAGTCAGCCTGCGAGTCCGCGTTGCAAGCGCCTCGGACATCCGTCGGCCGAGGACGTCCATGAGTCCGTCGAGCCTCTGTTCTATGGTCTCGATCTTGCGTCCGGGAATCCGGAAGAGATAGCTGCGGAGATCTCTTCGAAATCGTTCGGATCGGTTCAGGAGTTTGCTCGTGACAGCGCGGGTCATTTGCTCGACGCGTAAAGAGACGCCCTCGGCGAGATCCGTGCACTCTGGAGCGACGAGTTCTGCGGCGGATGCGGGCGTCGGGGCGCGTACGTCGGCGACCAAGTCACTGAGCGAGATGTCGATCTCGTGACCGACCGCCGAGATTACGGGAATCGGACAGGCAAAGATAGCGCGGACGACGCCCTCGTCGCTGAAGGCCGCCAAATCCTCCGCGGATCCGCCCCCTCGACCGAAGATGATCACGTCGAGCTCCTCGGTGCGTTCGGAGAACCGGGTCGCACGGTCCAGCGCGGCGATCAACTCAGCGGGCGCATCCACGCCCTGAACGGAGGTCGGGAAGAGGTAGAGCTCGGCGAGAGGCCAACGCCTAGAGAGGACGGACCGCACGTCGCGAAAGGCGGCCCCGCTGGGCGAAGTGATGACGCCGATTCGGCGAGGAAACCGGGGCAGGGGCTTCTTGTGGCCCAAGTCGAACAGTCCCTCACTGTTGAGCCTTGCTTTCAGTCGTTCGATGGAGGCCTGGAGTTCTCCGGCGCCGAGCGGTTGGAGCAGCGATGCGATGAACTGATAGCGGCCGCGGGGCTCGTATACGGTCAGCCTTCCGAGGGCAAGGACCGCCATCCCTTGATCGATCTGAACCGGGGCGAGCGCAGAGGAAAGGCTCCGGAAGCGGACGCCGCCAATCTCGGAATCTGCGTCCTTGAGTGTGAAGTAGAGATGGCCTGAGGCTGCGCGTGTCATCTCGGAGATCTCACCGCGCAGCCAGACGCCGGAGAATCCCGTCTCCAGGACCTCTCGAGCCAGGCGGTTCAGCTCCGAAACGGTGTAGACGTGTTCCTCGTTCATTCCGGCCTCTTGAGAGAGTGTAGCGGTTCGGATTCGTGTGAGCGATAGGAAACGAGGAAAGCTTGAATCGCACGCACGTTGAGGCTATAGTTCGACCATGTCCGGCGGCGGTGAGAGCCGTTTCCCTCCCACCATGCGCCTGAAGCGGCGAAACGACTTCGGGCGCGTCTATCGTGAAGGCGAGGCTTGGCGGGGACGGGACTTCTCTCTCTATGTTCTCCTGCGGGACGAAGGAACGCGTCTCGGCATTGCGATTTCTCGCAAGTGGGGAACGGCCGTGGAGCGAAACCGCATGAAGCGACGCCTTCGGGAGGCTTTTCGGCAGCAGGCTTGCTTCTTGCCGAGCGCGGATATCATCGTGAAGCCGACCTCGGTGCGTCGAAATCACTCTGTCGATGCACTCGGACGAATGCTTGTGGAAACCGTGCGAAAGATGGCGGAAAAAGAGGTGTCCGGATGAACAAAGAAGTGATTTACCTCACCAAAGAGGGCTACGACCTGATGAGACAGGAACTCGACAACGTCGAAAAGGTCCTGTACGAGGAGATCCCCGAAAAGCTGAAGGCTTCGAAGCTGAACGGCGGAGATCTGCGTGAGAACAAGGAGTACATGTACCTGCAGAGTCAGCAGCAGTACTACGAACTCGAGTTTCGACGCCTAACGTCCGTCCTTGAGGCCTCCGAGATTCTTCCCGAAGAGGACATCGCCAAGGATCAGATCGGCATTGGGTCCCGCTTCATTCTCCAGGATCTCACCATCAAGGAGAGCGGAACATTCACGCTGGTCAGCTCGCCGGAAGTCGATCTCGAGAAGGGCAAGATCTCCATTTCCTCTCCCGTCGGGCGACTTCTCCTGGGAAAGAAGGAAGGCGACGCAGTGCTGGCCGAGCTTCCCTGGGGAACATCGCAGTTCCGCGTAATAGCGATCAATCAGTAGGCACGATTGACCTCTGACGAGAAACCATGAGCGATCCGTTGATGCAGTCAAGGCTCGATCACCTCGCGAGTCTTCGTGAGCGAGGGGTTGAGCCGTTTCCCGCTCGAGTCCGCGCGGTCGAACCGATTGGGCCGATCGTCCATCGACACGAAGACCTCTCCGCCGAAGAGCGCAGTGGCGAGCACGTCACGATCGCCGGGCGACTCACCGCAATGAGAGGAATGGGGAAGGCTTCCTTCTTCGATCTGCGTGACGGAGCCGGAAGAATCCAAGCGCACGCCACGGTCGATGAACTTGGCGAAGCATCGTATGAAGAGCTAGGGGACGTCGACATTGGCGACTTTCTGTCGGTGACGGGCGAGGTCTTCCGAACGAAGAGAGGAGAGCTGACGGTCGCAGTCGAAGCGTTCACCTTCCTCGCGAAGGCGATACGGCCTCTGCCGGAGAAGTGGCACGGCCTCAAGGATGTCGAGCAGCGTCACAGGCACCGCGCACTCGACATGATCGCCAATGACTCGACCAGGGAGGCGTTCGTCGGTCGTTCTCGCATGATCTCGACAATCCGGAGAGAGCTTGACGGACGCGGATTCCTCGAAGTGGAGACCCCAACGCTGCAGCCAATGGCCGGCGGCGCGCTCGCTCGACCGTTTGCGACCCATCACAACGCGCTGGATGTCGATCTATACATGCGCATTGCACTGGAACTCTACTTGAAGCGCGTGCTCGTCGGCGGCATCGACCGCGTCTACGAGATCGGCAAGTGCTTCCGCAACGAGGGCGTCTCGACGGAACACAACCCTGAGTTTACCATGCTCGAGGTCTACCAGGCGTATGCCGACTACGAGACGATGATGGATCTTGCGGAGGCGCTGATCACGGCAGCGCTCGGAGAAACGGTCAATTCGCTGTCGCTGCAGTACAAGGGGCACGAGATGGACTTCACGCCACCGTGGCCGAGGGTCAAGATGCTCGACCTTGTGAAGGAGGCGTCGGGCATCGACGTATCGAGTCTGTCGCCGGAGGAAATCGAGCGTCAGGCGGCGGGAAAGGGCATTGACTTGCCTGCAGGCACGGCGGGGAAGATGGTCGAGTCCCTGTTCGAGCGATTCGCCGAGCCGAGACTCATTCAGCCGACCTTCGTTTGCGACTACCCAATCGAGATATCGCCGCTTGCGAAGAGGCGGTCTAACGACGAGCGGCTGGTGGAGCGTTTCGAGTTGTTCGCTGGAGGGATGGAGTTGGCAAATGCGTTCAGCGAGCTGAACGACCCGATCGATCAGCGGGAGCGGTTCGAAGCCCAAGAACGCCTCCGGCAAGCAGGGGATGACGAAGCTCACCAGATCGATGAGGACTTCCTCTTCGCGCTCGAACACGGCATGCCGCCGACCGGAGGCATGGGGATCGGAATCGATCGTGTGGTCATGGTCGCGACCGGGCTCGAATCCATTCGAGACGTCATCCTCTTTCCAACACTACGAGGGAGAAGAGACTAAGTGGGTGCCTGGTCTCGCCTCCTCGGTCGCCTGGACAGTGTGCTCGATGTCGTCCTTTGCTGGGACGAACGCGTCGTGCGCGCCGCGCGCGAGTATCCTGGGCTTCGTCGGCTCTCGCCCTTGTTCGTGACGGCCAGCTACCTTGGAGACGGCTACCTCTGGGGAGGACTCGGACTAGGCCTGATTCTGTTCGGCCGGCCGATCGATCGAGTTCACGTATTGATCGGACTTGGGATTTCCATCGTGAATGTGGCCATGTTCCGCTTCTTCAAGGTTCTGATCGGTCGTCGTCGACCTGAAACGGAAGGAGGAAGCCTACGCTTTCGTGCGATGGATAGCTACGCCTTCCCCTCGGGACATGCTACAACCTCGTTTGGACTTGCATGGCTCGTCTCCGTGGCGTACCCGTATCCGTTGGCCATCGTCTTCGTGTATGTTGTCGCGGCCACGATCGCCTTCTCGCGTGTTTACGTTCGCGAACACTACCCGCTCGATGTGATCTTCGGCGCTCTGCTCGGAACGGTGACGACCGCTTTGATGCTTCCCTTCTTTCGTTGGCTCTTCTTTTGAAACTGGGCGGAGTGATCTCGTAGAATCTCCGGGCTTTGCACCTCACCGACGTTCAAGGAGTGACAGATGAAACACCTCTTCTCCAGCCGTGTGGCCGGTGCGAAACGTTCGGCGATCCGCGAGCTTCTCAAGCTTACGGAACAGCCGGACATCATCTCGTTCGGCGGAGGGCTGCCTGCTCCCGAGACATTTCCTCACCGGGAGCTGGCGGACATCGCGCACGATCTTCTCACCAACCACCACCGGAACGTGCTTCAGTACGGGCTCACCGAAGGGAGCAAGACGCTTCGACAGGCAATGATTGACTGGCTTCGGCCTCAGGGCATCGAGGTGACGATCGATGAGCTGCTGGTGACGACAGCGTCGCAACAGGCTCTCGACCTCTTGTGTAAAGCCTTCTTCGATCCGGGGGACGTCGTTTTCTGCGGTCTTCCGACGTATCTGGGGGCCGTCCAAGCGTTCAGTTTGTTCCAGACGACGAAGATCGGCATTCCGCTGGAAGAGGACGGGATGAATCTCGATGCCCTCGAATCCCAGATTGCTGAAACCCGCTCGGCCGGAAAGAAGCTCAAAGGCATCTACGTCATCCCGGACTTCCAGAATCCGAGCGGCATTACGATGTCGCTCCAGAAGAGGAAGAGACTTCTCGAGATCGCTCAGCGGGAGGACCTCCTGATCTTCGAGGACAATCCCTACGGGCAATTGCGCTTCGCTGGAGAGGCGATTCCGTCCATTTGCAGCATGGATCGCGAAGGGCGCGTGATTCTGCTGCTGACTTTCTCGAAGACGCTCTCCGCCGGTCTACGTCTCGCAGTCATGCTCGCCCGAGGAGATCTGATGGATGCGCTCGTCCGCGCGAAACAGCCAACCGACCTGTGCACATCGAAGTTGACTCAACACATGGCGGCGCGCTACATGAACGAATACGGACTAGACAAGCATCTTGAGGAGATTCGTCCGATCTACCGCGAGAAGTGCAACGCGATGCTTGAAGCACTCGAGAAGCACATGCCGGAAGGCGAAGGGATCACGTGGACGAAGCCGCAAGGCGGACTCTTCATCTGGATGCGCCTGCCCGAGCACATCGACGCTGAGGAGATGATCCAGGACGCAATCGAGCGGAAGGTTGCCTACGTTCCGGGCGCGGCCTCGTTTGTAGACGGCACGGGTCGGAACACGGTTCGGCTTGCGTTCTCCCTCGTGACCCCGGAGAAGATTGACGAAGGGATACGCCGGTTGGCGGGCGTCGTGAAGGATACCATCGAGGCGCATAAGGTTGCCGTCGGCGAGAGCTAGAGCACTGGAACTACAAGACCGACTCCGGAAGCGATTGCACGAATCGACACATCAAGCGGACCGTATTCTGGTAGTCGTTCAACCGCAAGGTCGAGATCGGCGAGTGAATGAACCGGCACGGGACCGACACGATGCCGGATGGAACGCCGCCGCGAGTCAAATGAATGGCTCCGGCGTCGCTCCCTCCGTAGGTCGGGAGCTTGTATTGATAGGGAATCGCTTCGGCGTCTGCCGTCGCCTCGAGGGCCTGGACGATTCTCGGTGAGACGATGATCGACCGATCGGCGACGCTGATTGCCGGTCCGCGTCCGAGACGCGTCGGTTGATTCTCTTCATCGACGCCGGGCGTATCGGCGCCGATCGTCCCCTCGAGAGCGATCGCGAGATCCGGAGCGATCTGGTATGCGGCGGTTCGCGCGCCACGCAGACCGACCTCTTCGCCGAATGCGAAGGAGAAGACCGTCCTCATCGGCAGATCGACCTCGGCAAGACGCTGCGCAACCTCGATCAGCACTGCGCAGCCGGCACGGTCGTCGAACGCTTTTCCGGTAACGTAGCCGTCGGTCAACTCGAGGAATGGATAGTGAACCGTGAGCGGATCGCCGATCCGAATCTCCATGTCGCCGACCTCCTGCCTCGACGTCGCGCCGACATCGATGAAGAGCTTCTCCATCGGAATTGGTGCCTTGCGTTGCTCGGGATCGAGAATGTGGGGGGGCGCGACCCCGATGACGCCGTACCGCAGCTGTCCCGATCGGGTTCGGATCTCGACTCGATGACCGGGGACGATTCGCTCGTCCCACCCACCGAGCGGTGTGAAGCGCAGGAATCCCGCGTTGTCGACCCACTTCACGAGGAAGCCGATCTCATCCATGTGGGCGTCCAGCATCAGCACGCGATCGTCCCTTCCACCTCGCGTCGCGATGAGGTTGCCCAACGCGTCGACGCGTATGTCGTCAACGTAGGGACGGATCCACTGCTCGATTCGTTCTCGGACATCGTCCTCAAAACCGGAGACGCCAAATGCATCAGAGAGCCCGCGAAGCAGGGCGATCGATTCCATGTTCTCATCCTCCCGTGTCGGATCGCCAGAGTATAGGATCCGCTTCCAGGCGAAGCCACCGAATGGATCGGAAGTCTAGGAGAATCAGCGTTTCAGGTGATCGAGAAGACGTTCGGCGAGGCGGAGGGGAACTCCAGCGCCGGCTGAGATCTCGGTTGGCAATGCGGCCGAAAGACTGTCGACCGAGCCGAAATGCTTCATGAGAGCGCTCTTTCGCTTTGGACCGATGCCTGGGATCTCATCGAGCACCGAGGACAGAGAGCGTTTGGCGCGCAACTGGCGGTGATAGGAAATCGCAAAGCGATGGGCCTCGTCTCGCATCTGGCGCAGGAGCAGAAGAGCGGCGCTCTTCTGCGGCAGAAGGATCGGCTCCGATTGGCCTGGCCGGAAGATCTCCTCTTGGCGCTTCGCCAAGCCTAGCGCCTCCAATCCCTCGATGTTCAGTTCCTGCAGCACCGCCATACAGACGTTCAGTTGACCCTTTCCTCCATCGATCAGGACGAGATCTGGCAGCTCGGAGAACTTCCCCCTCGCGATGGTCGGATCGTTCAACTCAGCGAGGCCCCGACGGAAACGACGGCGCAAGACCTCGGCCATCATGGCATAGTCGTCCGGCTTCCCGGAAACGTGAACCTTGAATCGCCGGTACGCGTCCCTGCGGGGACGCCCATTCTCGAAGACAACCATCGATCCGGTCGCTTCGCCGCCGCTTGTGTTGGAGATGTCGAACGCTTCGATCCGTTGCGGAAAGGAGGAAAGAGAGAGAATCTCGGCCAGCTCTACGAGGGCCACGGTCGCGGTCTCACGGACGGCCTCTTCCTTCTTGGCTCCCTGCTGGGCAAAGCGTGCGTTCTGCGACGCCAGCTCCACCAGTCTGCGCTTCTCGCCGCGCTGTGGAATGCGTACCCTTACGAGATTCCCGCGGAGGGCGGAGAGCCAGGCTCCCAGACGCTCAGGATCCTCGATGGCAAAGGGCAGGAGAACCTCCTTGGGTATCGACGTGGAGTTCACGTAGTACTGCGTCAGGAAGGCGCCGAGAACCTCCTGCTCGCTCGGATCAGCGGGCGCGCGCAGATGGAACGTCTCGCGACCCGACACGCGTCCGCCCCGTACGAGGAAAACCTGCGCACACGCGCGCTCTTCCTCGATGGAGAGACCGACGGCATCTCGATCGAGCAGGTCGGACAGCGCTACCGACTGACGTTCCAGGCTACGGGTCAGAGCGCCGATGCGATCTCTCAGCCCGGCGGCACGTTCGTACTCCCGGCGATCCGCGGCGGCATGCATCTCAGAGGAGAGCCTCCGCACGAGGCCGGTGACGCGGCCTTCGAAGAGCATCGCCGCGCCGCCAACCGCCTCTGCATACTCCTCTTGATTGACCCGTTCGGCACACGGCCCGAGGCAGCGTCCGATGTGGTAGTTCAGACAGGGGCGCCGCGGCGTGGCGAGAGGCAGGTCGAGCGAGCAGGCACGGATGAGGAAGAGCTTCCTGGCGAGCTTGAGCGTCGATCGCATCGACTTCACGTTGGTGTACGGGCCGAAGTAGCGGGCACCGTCCTCGAAGCGGCGACGAACGACAAGAATGCGAGGGAACGGCTCGTCTGTGATCTTCAAGTACGGATACCGCTTGTCGTCGCGTAGACGGACATTGAAGCGAGGTTGATGTCGCTTGATGAGGCTGTCCTCGACGAGGAAGGCCTCGGCCTCGGTCTTCGTGCGAATGACCTCGAAGTCAGCGATTTCACGGACCAAGGAGCGAGTTCTGGCGGACGCGGCTTCCTGAGATTGGAAGTACGAACGCACACGGCCTCGCAGGGCGGCCGCCTTGCCCACGTAGATCACGTCGCCGCGGACATCCTTCATCAGGTAGACGCCGGGAGACGTGGGAAGTGCGGATAGCTTATCCTCGATCTGCTCGGACATGTCGTTCTTTTGCATGGTATCGGGCCACCACGCAGGGCACAAACGCCAGCTGACGACCGACACGGTTCATCCATACCTTCTTCAGAGGTCATTCGCGGTGCACTGCGAAGATACCCACCATACGAGAGCACCGAACGTCGCACCTTCTTACGCAGCGATGTGTCTCCGAGGACCTCAGACGAGGTCCTCGGTGTTTTCTGAGGTAAGAATGCGCTGCCAGTCTGCGGTTGAACTGCTTGTCGAGCCGGCTATAATCACGTTCCGAACGAAGATTCGGCTTCATTTGGGCTTTCGCTTCATCTGGGGGTGTAGCTCTAACCGGGAGAGCGCCCGCCTTGCACGCGGGAGGCTGGCGGTTCGAATCCGCTCACCTCCACCAGCGTTCGTCGGAGTCCTCATCTGGCAAGAAGCCGCTAGCCGACAGCCGCGCGTCTCACCGGAGGTACCTCGAAGGTGCGTAGTACGGCTTACCACGGGCAAGACGCGTTGACCGGAATTCTGATAGGGACTACAATGTACGCTTGAGGTGTTGCGATGGCGGAAGACGTTCGACGTGAGATGATCGAGCACATGGACCGTTCGATTGACGTTCTGAGGTCGAATCTCGTCAAAGTGCAAACGGGACGAGCAAACCCGGCAATGATCGAGGACGTTCTCGTTGATTACTACGGCGCGATGACGCCGCTCAAGCAGCTGGCGACGATCGCGGCTCCGGATCCCAACCTCATCGTCGTTCAACCTTACGACAAGACGCAGATGGAGGCCGTCGAGAAAGGGATTCTCGGCGCCGATCTTGGACTCAACCCGGCGAACGACGGGCACGTGATTCGGGTCAAGGTTCCCAAGCTCTCCGAAGAACGGCGAGGGGAGCTGTTGAAGGTCATCAAGACGCGCGGAGAAGAAGCGAAGGTCTCCCTTCGCAACGTCCGACGCGAAGCGAACGACAAGCTTGAGCAGCTGAAGAAGGACGGGGCCATCTCCGAAGACGACTTCCACCGCCATCACAAGCAGAATGACGACACCATCCACGAATACTCGCAGCAGGTTGACGATCTTGTCGCGGAGAAGGGCAAACAGATTCGGACAATCTAGCGGGATGGGGTCGGATCTTTCGCCAAACATGTTACGCATGCACCTTTCGGAGTCGTTCGGGGCGCTACGTATCGGTAGCGCCTCTCTGCTTTGTGGCACCCTTGCTCTGATCTTGCTGGCCCTCGGGCACGCTCCCGCGGCGGGCGGGGTGATGGTTGGATCCGCGCTCTACGCCGCGAACGCCTTCCTCTTGATTGAAACGGGCCGATCGCTCCTGGGTGGAGGACGCGGCGGACGTGTCACGGTTGTGGGGTCCGTCGTCGGGAGGATTCTTCTGCTCGGGGTCCTTCTTGCAGCCATCTTCTTGTTCCTTGGAAAGCCTGTCGGGCTGGGCGCCTGTGGAGGCCTATTCGTCTCTCAGGTAAACTTGGCTCTTCCAATCCGGCGAACGGGGGGAGCGACCTGATGTTCGAGCAGCTGGCTGGGCTGCTGACGCATCTTGGGGAGAAGCGCATTGCGGTGCTGCGCCTGTTCGGCGCCGAGGTTCGTTTCGATACCACAGCACTCGTCATGTCTTGGGTTGTCATCGTGCTGCTTATCCTGTTGGCGCTTTGGCTTCGGCGCGGCCTTCGCCAGCCGGTTGAGGAGAAGCCAAATCGAACCCAGGCGGCGTTGGACGGGCTGATCGACATCCTGAAGAGCCAACTGTCCGGCAACTTCGCTTCGGAGCGACTGGCAATCATGATGTTTCCGTTCATCTCGACCCTTTTCTTGTACGTGCTCCTGTCGAACTGGCTCGGTGTTGTTCCGTATCTCAGTTCCCCTACGCAGAACATAAACATCACCATGGGGCTCGCGCTGCTCGTCTTCTTCATGTCCCACGTGCTTGCCGTGAAGCTCAAGGGGACACGCCGGTACCTGAAGGGGTTTCTTGAGCCGTATGCATTCATGCTGCCGATCAACTTGGTCGGAGAGGTTGCGAAGCCTTTGTCTCACGCGTTTCGTCTGTTCGGAAACATTCTGGCGGGCACCATTCTGATCACCGTCGTCATGGTCAAGTTCGCTCCGATCATCGTGCCGCCCGTGCTCAGCATCTTCTTCGGGCTCTTCTTCGGAGGCATTCAGGCATTCGTTTTTGCCATCCTGGCGGTGGCCTACATCAACGTGGCTGTAGAGGACTAGAGGAGGGATCATGCTGCAGGAAGCACAGAACGTGGTCAGCGGGATCAGCGGGGCCGACATCGCGACCGCCGCGAAGTACATCGCAGCGGGGCTCTGCATGGGCATCGGGGCTATCGGGCCGGCGATCGGCGAGGGAATGGCCGCCGCGCATGCGCTGGACGGGATGGCGCGCCAACCGGAGATGCAGGGCGCGTTGCTGCGGACGATGGTCCTCGGCCAAGCGATTACCGAAACCACAGGGATCTACTCGCTGCTGATTGCGATCGTCCTGCTGTTCGTCATCTAGGGAGAGAGCGTGTCCTTCGAGTGGGGAACGATCGTCAAGAGCATCAACTGGACTCTCGTCTTCAACCTGATCAACTTCGCCATCCTCCTGTACCTGTTGAAGAGGATCCTGTTCAAGCCGGCGCTCGAATACCTCGACAAACGGCGCGACCAGATTGCAGGACGCATGGCCGCGGCCCTTGAAAACGAGAAAGCAGCGGCGGCTCTCGTCGAGGAGCGGTCTCGTGAGATGGACGATGCGCGAGGACGATCCGCTCAGATCATCGAGGCGGCACGAACCCGGTCGGCGGAGATAGTCGATGAAGCGAAGAAAACGGCCAAAAGCGAGGCCGATCGCATCGTCGTTGACGCTCGAGCGCGAATGGTGCAGGAGCGCGACGACATGATCCGCGACCTCAAGGCGGCCTACGCTGACATCGCTATCCTCGGAGCCGAGAGAATCCTTGATCGCGAAGTGAAGGTTGACGACCATCGCCGGCTTCTTGACCGACTGGTTGCCGAGATCGACGAGGAACAGCTCAAGGTGAAAACGTGAGGTCGAGGGAAATTGCTCGTCGCTACGCCAGCGCGCTCTACGCCGTGGCAGTCGAGGAGGGAACCGTCGTGGCGATCGAGGAGGAACTGCAAGGCGTCGTCCGTGAAATGAAGGAAGTCGAGGACTTCGAGCGCTTCCTCACGCACCCGCGTATCTCCCGAGAGAAGAAAGCGGCTCTCGTTCGTTCCGCCTTTCCGGATCTCTCGGATTGCGTTGCGAAGACGATTCGATTGCTGATACGAAACCGGCGAGAAGCTTACATCGACCTGATCTACGACGAGTTCCTCGAGGAGCGCGCGGCTGCCGAACGCTGCGCACGAGTCCGGGTCGTTAGCGCGATGCTGCTTTCGGACGACGACCGCCTCCGGCTGAAGGAGCAATTGGAGGCAGCGTTGGGCCGGACTGTGAACCTGGAAGATCGGCTGGAGCAAGGTCTGCTAGCCGGAGCGCGGATTGAGGTAGAAGGAAAGACGATGGATGCGACGCTTCGCGCTCGACTGAGCGAGCTTCGGACCTCGCTCGAACGATAGGGAGGAGAACGTGGCAGGAACCCGCAAAGACGAGATCACGGCGATCCTGAAGGAGCAGATCAAGGGGTTCCGTTACGACCTCGAGATGCAAGAGGTCGGCGTCGTTGTTGAAGTGGGAGATGGAATCGCACGGGTCTACGGACTGGAACGGGCGATGTCCTCCGAGATCGTCGAGTTTCCGGGTGAGCTGTACGGGCTTGTCCTGAACCTCGAAGAAGAGTCCGTCGGTGTGGCGCTGTTCGGCGACAGCGAGAGGGTCCAGGAGGGTGATGAAGTACGGCGGACGGGGAGAGTTCTCGAGACGCTGGCCGGCGAGCAGCTCCTCGGACGCGTGGTCGACCCTCTTGGGAAGCCGCTCGACGGAGGTGTTCCACTCGAAGGAGCTGGAACCCGTAAGGCCGAGATCATCGCGCCGGGCATCATCGAGAGGAAGCCGGTTGATACGCCCTTGCAGACAGGACTGAAGTCGATCGACGCCCTGACGCCGATCGGGCGTGGCCAGCGCGAATTGATCATCGGCGACCGGCGGACGGGCAAGACGGCGATTGCGCTGGACACGATCATCAATCAGAAGGGCGAGAACGTCGTCTGTGTCTACGTCGCCATTGGGCAAAGGGCGTCAACCGTGGCGCGCGTGATCGACACACTCCAACGACACGGCGCAATGGACTACACGATCGTCGTTGCCGCTGACGCGAACTCCCCGACGCCAATGCAGTACCTGGCCCCTTACGCGGGATGCGCCATGGCCGAGCACTTCACCTACGCCGGGGGGGACGCGTTCATCGTCTACGATGATCTCTCGAAGCACGCGGTCGCGTATCGGGAGCTTTCACTGCTCCTGAGGCGGCCGCCGGGACGCGAGGCCTATCCGGGGGACATCTTCTACACGCACTCCCGTCTGCTCGAACGTGCCGTTCGACTCTCCGATGAACATGGAGGCGGTTCTCTGACGGCTTTCCCGATCATCGAGACAAAGGCGAACGACATCACGGCCTACATCCCGACGAACGTCATCTCGATCACCGATGGCCAGATCTACCTCGAGAGCGAGTTGTTCAATCAAGGGCTTCGTCCGGCGATTAACGTCGGAATCTCGGTTTCCCGCGTTGGCGGTGAGGCCCAGATTAGGGCAATGTCCCAGATTGCCGGCCCTCTTCGTTTGGAGCTTTCTCAGTACCGGGAGCTGGAAGCATTCGCCGAGTTCTCGGCAGACCTCGACGACGAATCGAAAGCGCAGCTGGCACGAGGAGATCGTCTGATGGAGATTCTCAAGCAAGAGCAGCACCAGCCGATGCCGGTCGAGGAGCAAGTCGTGTCCCTCTTCATCGGCGTCGAGAATCACGTCGCTGACATTGATGTGGATGACGTGTGCCGCTTCGAGACGGAGTGGTTGAGGTTCGTCCAGGATGAGCGTTCGGAGATCCTGTCAGCGCTTCGCGATGAGAAGAAGCTGACCGAAGAGGTGAGAAGGCAACTCGAGCGGGCGGTCAAGGAGTTCAAGGAGAGGTTCAGAGGCTAGACAGCCAGCTGAACGCGTGGCGACGGGTTCGTCCCATGCGAGGCAAGGAAGCGGGAGATGGCACAACACGTACGTGCAATCAAGGGACGCATCGGGAACATCGAAGACATCGGGCAGATCACCCGCGCGATGAATGCGATTGCGATGACGAAGGTCGCGCGGATGAAGCGCCGACTTGAGCAGACGCGCCCCTACACGGAAGCCCTCGAAGCGGTCCTCTCCGATGCGGTGGGTCGCCTTCCTGCCGATAGCGAGCACAACGTGTTTCTGACAGGCAACGAGGCGACCAGTGTCGGCGTTCTCGTCCTAAACGCTGATCGAGGCCTTTGTGGCCGTTACAAAGGGGATCTGAATCGGCGAGCCGAAGAGCTCCTTTCTGCGGCGGGTCCGGAAGGGCGCCTGTTCGTTGGAGGCGAGAAGGCACGCCTTCACTTCGAGCGCCGTGCCGTCGAGCCTCTCCGCGTTTACAGCCGCGTGTACGATACGCCGGACTACGAGGCGGCGGCACGGATGGCCGACGATCTGATGGACCTCTATCGCGCGGGCGACATCGGGCGCATCGACGTCCTGTACATGCGCTTCATCTCAGATCTGAGACAGCGGATGGTCTTGGAGCAGCTCCTGCCGGTCGGCATGGAGGGGAGGGCGAATGACGCACTCTGCGAGCCGGAGGCCGGGGACCTCGTTGAATCGATCCTTCCGCTCTTCCTTCGCGGGAGGCTCTATGGAGCGATCTTGGAGACGAAGGCGAGCGAGGACGCGATTCGTCGACAGGCGATGAAGAACGCGACGGACAACGCCGAAGATCTGCTGAAAACGTTGACTCGCTCGTACAACAAGGCGAGACAGCAGGCGATCACACGCGAGATCGCTGATATCATCGGGGGAGCCGAAGCACTCCGCACAACCTAACCTAGAGATTGAGAGGTCCATCGATGGAAGGCGAACACGCGGTCGGAAGGATCACGGAGATCAAGGGGCCGGTCATCGATGCCCGGTTCGAGAAGGGAAGTTTGCCGCGCGTGAATGACGCAGTTCGTGTCGAGCGCGCCGGGGAGCGCGATCTGATCCTCGAAGTCGCCCAGCATTTGGGCGACGACGTCATCCGAGCAATCGCCATGGACTCGACCGACGGGCTGGCGCGTGGGATGGAGGTCCTCAATACGGGCGAGCCGATCACGATTTCCGTCGGCCCCGAAATGCTCGGCCGACTGATCAACATCGTCGGCGATCCGATCGACGAGCTGCCTCCTCCAGAGACGAAGGAGCGCTATTCGATCCACCGCACAGCCCCCACCCTCCTCGATCAGGAGACCGAGACCGAGGTCTTCGAGACCGGCATCAAGGTTATCGATCTCGTCGCTCCCTTTCCGAAGGGCGGAAAGATTGGAGCGTTCGGCGGGGCAGGTGTTGGCAAGACTATTCTCATCATGGAACTGATCCGGTCGATCGCCTACGAGCATCAAGGGTACTCGGTTTTTGCCGGCGTTGGAGAGCGCAGCCGTGAGGGGAACGACCTCTATTTGCAGATGAAGGAGGCCGGCGTTCTCGAGTCGACGGCCCTCGTCTACGGCCAGATGAACGAGCCCCCTGGTGCCCGGTTTCGCGTCGGCCTGACCGGTGTGACCGTGGCCGAGTACTTCCGTGACCAGGGACGCGATGTCCTTCTGTTCATCGACAACATCTTTCGCTTCGCGCAGGCGGGAAGTGAAGTCTCGGCCCTCCTCGGACGGATGCCATCCGAAGTAGGGTATCAGCCGACCTTGGCGAGCGAGATGGGCGAGCTTCAGGAACGGATCACTTCGACGAAGAAGGGATCGATTACATCGATGCAGGCGATCTACGTTCCGGCCGACGACTTGACCGATCCCGCTCCGGCGACCGTGTTCTCCCATCTCGATGCGGCCATCACCCTCTCGCGCGAGATCGTCGAGAAGGGAATCTACCCGGCCGTCGATCCTCTCCAGTCGAACTCGACGATGCTCGACCCGAACGTCATATCGCGCGAGCACTACCGAGTGGCGCAGAGGACCCTCGAGATCCTTCAGAGGTACGAAGATCTGCGTGACATCATCGCGATCATGGGGATGGACGAGTTGTCCGAAGAAGACCAGCTCACCGTCCGACGGGCGCGGAAAGTCCAGCGGTTCATGAGCCAGCCAATGTACGTCGCAGAGCACTTCACAGGGCAGACGGGCGCGTATGTCAAGCTTGAAGATACGGTCAAGGGGTTCGCGATGATCGTCGACGGCGAGCTTGACCAGGTTCCGGAGCAGGCCTTCTACATGGCCGGCACGATCGAAGAGGTTCTCGAGAGAACGAAGCACGTCGTCGCGGAGAACGAGGCCGCGGGGTGAGCCTTCTCCGCTTGTTGCCGAGGAGTTGGCAACGACGGATTCGCAATTACGCGCCTCGAGGCTTCCGTGACGCAGCGTCTTGCGGTGCCTTCTACGACGCACGTTCCCGCCTCTTCTGCGGGGATGAAGCGGCCGTTCTCGAGTACTCGAGTCTTGACGTCCAGCGGCGGCTGTTCGAGCGAGCGGTGGCGGCGCTCCCGCCGCACGGGAGGGTTCTCGATGTTGGATGCGGGCTCGGGCACCTCGTCGATTTCCTCGAAGAGCGGGGATTCCCCGTCTCCTCGTATCACGGGATCGACGTTAGTGTCGCGATGATCGAGGCTGCGCGGTCCCACCTTGGGGAGGAGAAGGCCGTGTCGTTCGAAATCCGCGATCTCACACAGTCCGGTCTCCCGGAGAACGGGCACGATGTCGGCTACATCATTAGCGTTCTCGGCTATCCGATCGGACCGGAACCGATGACGACGATGATGCAGATGCTGAGGACCGCCTTCTCGGCGTGCACCGACGGACTGGTCTTCACGCACATCATGGATGGGCGCCGGGAGAGACCGTTGGCCTTCCCGACGATCCCCGAGGAACTGGCCTCAAGATGCGAGTGTGAACTCGGGGCCAAAGCGACGATTCATGACGATGGTGCCGATTTCACCTATCTGATAAGCCTTCGTCGTCGGACGCGGTAGACGATCGTCGGAGGGTGCGGGCACGCGGTGCGAGAGCCAGCGGCGTCCTTGCTGGCATCACGGCGCGAGCGGTTTCCCGCGAGGCAACGTGACGCGATGTGGGGCCGGTGACGGCAATCGTCCCATTGCCGAACAACGGATGGTGTATGGTTCACTTCACCATTTCCCGAACCGTCGGTTACGTCATCCGCGGCCCGTCCCTCCAACCTTCTCCGACGCAGTACGGCGCGTTGGCTTCTCCACATCAACATCTTCGGAAGCCCACAAACATCATAACATAAACCACAAAAGCTGTAAACCCCACGGATGAGGCATTCTGATCCAACGGGAATCCCCTGCCACATGGGAGTATCGAATTGACCCGGTTTCGGGCGGACCGTATAATCGCCGGCGGCCTGGCGGCGTAGCCAAGTGGAAAGGCAAGGGACTGCAAATCCCTGATTCAGCGGTTCGAATCCGCTCGCCGCCTCCACGAATCTTGGGTGGTTAGCTCAGCTGGGAGAGCGCATGCTTGACGTGCATGAGGTCACAGGTTCGAGCCCTGTACCACCCACCAGCGGTCGCCCGCAGGATCATCGATCCTGCGGGCGATCTGCTCTTGATCTCCTGTTGGACGCCGGAGTTTCGCGCGCGACTCCGTAGGCGCGATCGCGCACTCCCGCCACATTGCCGATCCCTTGGGCGGTAGCTATACTTCCGCGGCATTTGCGGTATCTCGCGATGGAGGGGAGGCTGGTCCACGGTGAAAGGGAAGATCGGAGTTCGCCGCGAGGACATGTACGCGTGGGAGCGGCGCGTGCCGCTAGTTCCGGAAGACGTTCGACTCCTCACCCAAGGTGGCCTTTCGTTTCTCGTTCAGTCCTCGACGAAGCGGGCGTTCACGGAGGACGAGTACCGCGCCGCGGGCTGCACCGTGGTTGACCAGCTGAACGATTGTCTTCTCGTGATCGGGCTGAAGGAGATCCCGGTCGGCGCGCTCTCCCGAGGTGTGGTCTACCTCTTCTTCTCGCACACGATCAAGGGGCAACCGGCGAACATGCCGATGCTTCAGAGGCTTCTTGACCTGGGGTGTACGGTGATCGACTACGAGCGGATCGTCGACGAGAGCGATCGGCGGCTGATCTTCTTCGGTAACTACGCCGGATTCGCCGGGGCCATCGATACACTCTGGACGCTTGGGCGGCGACTGGCGCGAGAGGGCATCGTGACACCGTTCGAGACGATCGGCCAGGCGTCGACGTACTCGAGCCTCGATGAGGCGAAGGATGCCGTCCGTGCGGTGGGGGAGAAGATCGCCGACACCGGTTTGCCTGATGCCGTAGCTCCTCTTGTGATCGGCGTCGCCGGATACGGCAATGTCTCGAAAGGAGCGCAGGAGATCCTCGATCTCCTGCCCGTCGAGGAGATCCCATCTGCAGATCTCTTGAGCGAGCCGCGTGGATCTAGAGAACTCCTTCGGCAGCCGATTCTCAAGGTGGTCTTCAAAGAGGAGGACACGGTACTTCGACTCGATCCGGACGAGCCGTTCGAGCTTCAGGAGTACTACGATTATCCGGAGAGATATCGCGGTGCGTTCGAACGATACCTCCCGTTCCTTCACATTCTCATCAACTGCATCTACTGGGAGCCACGGTACCCGCGGCTCGTCACGAAGGATGCGACTCGGCGCCTCTACGCCGCCGGCCAGCCGAGACTCCGTGTGATCGGCGACATCTCGTGTGACGTCGAGGGAGGCGTGGAGGTAACGGTGAAGGCGACGGAGCCGGACGACCCAGTCTATGTGTATCTTCCCGAGGAGGATCGCGCCGTCTCCGGTGTCGAGGGAGCGGGGCCAGTCATCATGGCCGTCGACATTCTGCCGAGCGAGCTGCCGCGGGAGGCATCCGCTTACTTCAGCAGTATTCTGAAAGACTTCGTCCCTGCGATGGCCTCGGCCGACTACTCCGTCGACTTCGACTCGCTCGACCTTCCTCCGGAGCTGAAGAGGGCCGTGATAGCGCACAAGGGACAACTTGCCCCGAACTACCGGTACCTGGAGAAGCATCTGGGTTCGGCCTAGCGCCGGCCGGAACCGAAGGAGCCTATTGTGAAGAGTGTACTCATTCTCGGAGCAGGACTTGTCGCCGGTCCCCACGTTCGCTATCTGCTTGACTCGGAGAGGCTCTCGGTGACCGTTGCAAGCCGGACCGTAGAGAAAGCAGAGCGGCTACTCGAGGGAGCACGTAACGGCGTCGCCGTCGCCCTCGACGTGCGGGACGAGCGAGCACTGGAGGATCTGATCGCGGCGCACGATCTGTCGGTCAGCTTGCTTCCGTACGCCTACCACCCGACGGTCGCGCGGCTCTGTGTGAAGCATCGCAGACAGATGGTGACGACGTCCTACGTCAAGGACGAGATGAGGGCTCTCGATGGTGCTGCGCGAGAGGCGGGCGTGATACTCCTCAACGAAGTTGGTGTCGATCCAGGAATCGATCACATGTCGGCGATGCAGGTGATCGATCGGATTCGTCGAGACGGAGGCACGCTGCGCTCGTTCACGTCGAACACCGGAGGGCTTCCGGCCCCGGAGGCAAACGACAATCCGTTTGGCTACAAGTTCTCGTGGGCCCCGCGCGGTGTGATCATGGCGGGCAAGAACCCCGCCAAGTACTTGCGAGACGGCGAAGTCGTCGACGTGCCAGGGCCGGAGTTGTTTGCCCATCATGAGCCGTGCGAGGTTGTCGGTTTCGGCGAACTTGAAGTCTATCCGAATCGCGACTCGATGCCGTACGTTGAGGACTACGGTATTCCGACCGTGAACAGCATGTTTCGGGGTACGCTTCGCTATCCGGGCTGGTGCGACACCCTGAAAGCGATGGTCGACCTCGGATTGCTCGATGAAGAGCAGCGGGAAGACATCGCCGAGCTCTCCTTCGGACAGCTGATGGCGTGCATCATCGGCTCCGACGGAGTGGATCTGAAGGGCGACGTGGCGGATCGACTCGGCCTCCCGATTGACGCCAAGCCGATTTCGGATCTTGCGTGGCTCGGGCTCTTCGGGGAGGAGACGATCCCGCCCGCGGACAACACCTACCTCGACGTGGTTGCCTCGCGGATGTTGAAGCTGATGCAGTACGCGCCAGGAGAGAGGGACATGCTTGTCATGCAGCACGAGTTCATCGCCGAGTATGCGGATCGGACCGAGCGAACGATCTCGACCCTGGTCGATTACGGGTTCCCGAATGGAGATTCCTCGATGTCGCGTCTCGTCGGTCTGCCGGCGGCGATCGCCGTGCGCAAGATTCTGTCCGGCGAGATCGGGCTCACCGGCGTTTACACGCCGATCCTCCCCGAGATCTACGACCCCGTTCTCACGGAGCTTGCGACGATGGGCGTCACGTTCACCGAAAGGGTCGAGCGACTTCCGTGAAGGAGACACCGCCAAACAGAGAAGGCCTGTGTCTCGGGGGAAGTACATGGGGATTCTTCCGAGGCGACGATCCCTCGATCTGGATTGCTCAGTCGGAGGCCGTACGAGCGATCGTGTCTTGCGAGCTTGGCGTCGAGGTCTGGCCGACGCGCGGCATTCACGATCCGGATCCGACGCCTCAGGAGATCAAGCGACTGGGGGCGGAGTGCTCGGAGGCTCCGTTCGTGTCCGTTCACATGCGGGGGAAGTACTGGTTCTGGGATCCGGCGAATCTGCGTACGGAGATCGATTTCGCGCGATCGATTGGCGCGGAGACCCTCGTAGTCCATCCGATCTGCCTAGGACTCATCCATCGCGGTGACGAGGTCGACAAGAGAGAGGTTCGGCGGGCGGCCGCCTACGGCGCGAGGGCAGGCGTTCGGCTCGCACTCGAGAATGTGGAGAACTCAGTCTGGGCGCTCGACAGGGTGCTCGACGAGGTCGGCGACGATCCGGAGCGGACGAACCTCGGGATCTGCATCGACATCGGCCACGCGTTTCTCTCCAACGACGCGGGGCCGGAGCCAGTTCTCGGTTACCTCGACCGGTATAAGAAGCAGGTCCTTCACCTGCATTTTCACGATAACCACGGCGACGCGGACGACCATCTCGTTCCCGGGGAAGGGAGCATCGACTGGCCACGCGCTCTGCGCTCGATCGAGCAGATCGGCTTCTCGGGCACAGGCGTTCTTGAAACGCCACTCACGCCTGGAGCCTCGCTGTCGAATGAGCTGAGGCAGAGCCTGGAGCGGCTAGAAGCCAAGACATGAGACGTAGGAGTGGCCCTAATGCCTCAGCGGTGGTTGGCTCGCTTCTCTGCATGTATCATGCGTCGGTAGGGGAGGCCTCGTGCCAGGAAGACTGCCTGTAGAGAGAATCGAGCTGCTCTCACACGTGTTTCCTTCGATTGCCACTGACGCCGTCGCCGATCTTGCTTCGATGTGTCTCGAAATCCACCACCACGAGCAGGAACTCATCGCGCAGGAGGAGTCGTACGCATCGGGTGTGTACATCGTTCAATCCGGGCTCGTCAAGACCGGGAAGTATGGGAGTCTAGGTGGCGAGAAGCGCGTCCTTCGATTCCTCGGCGTGGGTGAACTCTTCGGCCTCGAAGCCGTGGTGCTGGATCATGCCACGCACATTCAATACGCGAAAACCTTGATAGAAACAACGCTCCTGTTCATCGAACGGCGGAATCTTCTCGCGTTTCGTACGGAGCACCCGGAATTGTGCACCGACCTCACACGATGGCTCGCACGCGATGTCGTTATGCTTGAACTCAAGCTGACTCGCGACGCTGTCGAATCGACCGACAGGAACCTCGCGCTCTTGCTCATCGCATTGGCGCACAACTACGGTGTGAGTACGGAGGAGGGGATCGTCCTGGATCTTCCGGTTCCCAGGAAGACGATGGCTGAGATGCTCGGTGTCTCGTTGGAGTCTCTCATGCGGTCGTTGAAGCGTTTTCGCGAGCGTGGCCTTGTTTCGACCTCAGGCCGGCGTGTCACGATCGTCGATTTCGACAGTCTGAAGGAGAAAGCGCGGATCACGCCGTTCTACCTCTCGATCATCCAGGACACGCTCTAGTCGGATCAGCTCGGCGCCTCGTGGAATCCTTTGCTGTCTCAGAGGGCAGGGGTTCCAGACGGTCAAATCCGCTCCTCAGCGTGGCTCTCTCGGGCCGCAAGTCTTCGACCGCCCGCACGTTTCTTGTCATCTGGTAATCCGCGATCTGACGAAGGGAAGCTTTGGCGATGAGAGCTTGCCATAAGACGTGATGTAAACAGACTATGCCGCGCGCTCCAGATCCCTTCCACGCGTTCGCCAGGAGCCCTGGCGGCCTTCTCTGAAGCACTCTACGGTTAGGGTGGCTCGACCCTCCTGAGGAAAAGGGGGTGAGTTCGTGTCGGAGGTGATCTCAATGGCTCTTGTTCATCGGCAACTCACATCCGAGCAGGTCTGGATCGCCAAACTCTTCCGTGCAGCGTGTGCTGAGGGACGTGTGAGCCGTCGGACGGAGGGCATGGTTCATCTTCCCGGCTTGTTTCACAGGAGGGACAAGGTTTCCGCGTCTCGCGGTTGCACGACGACGCGGGATCGAACCGTAGGCGCGACCTCTCGGTGAGAGGCGAAACGGACCGTCCGGGATCGCACTATGAATGGCAATCTGCTGCTCTATCGAGTCTGGAAAGACGTCCATCGACCTGTCGGCGGCGGGACGGTGCGCGGGCAGCGTCTTCTTTTCTCTGTTGGCTCACCGGCCGAAGCTTGCGACGCGATCTGGCGGCTGCAGGAGAGAGAGAAGGAGTACCCGCCGTGCCGGGACTGCACGTACGGCCTAGAAGTCCTTTCCCCGAACGGCTGGGCCGAATGGCATGACCTGGACGGACAGAACGTGACCGCCTTGCTTCACGCGAACCTTGAGGCTACCGCCGAGCTCTCTCTGAACCGGTGATAGAGGAAGACGCACGACGCGCAGTAGATCCCTTCTCGTGCTCGTCTACCCCCGTGTTTCGAAGTGGATCCGTCTTCCGTGGCGAGCAGTCACGGTGATCGTGAGTTCCTCCGTGCGATCGGCGTGCTTCCAGCGCAGGTTGTAGGTTTCTCCCAACGCAGCGGCCAACGAAGAGAGAAGAGTCGGCTCCGTACCGGCGGCGGCTGTGAACGCACCCACGAACCCCTCATCGAGTGGACCGTCCGGGATCGCGGAGATCCCGTCCTGCGGAGAGACGGGAACGCCCTCCGACGTTCGCTCTTCCACCCTGACCTCTCCCTCAATGACCCACGACCCCCACACGAGCTCAGCAGGTCCCTTGTATCCGGTCACCCTGATCTCCCTGCTCAAGCCAGCCCCTTTCCGGGCTCCAAAACTAAGAGCCCACGGCCTTTGAAGGCCGGATGGATGGCCGCCAGTGTAGGGATTCCATCCCGAGCCGACAAATCCGCTCTGGATCAAGGAGAGGCGGTTGGCCCATGCAAGTGCTACGGACGACTCCCGCAAGACGAGCAACGTGGATTTGCAGCAATATCGACCGACTCTAGGCGCATTGCGCGCGCATCGAAAAGGAAGAGCTGTCCGATCGGATGAGGCTCGATACCGACGATCCACTTGATGGCGACGGTTGCCTCGAGGGTTCCAATCGTGCCCGGAACGACTCCGAGGATCCCTGCATCCTCTCCACGGAGAACCGACTCCGGCGGCGGAGGCTTCGGAAAGAGGCAACGATAGCAGGGGCCGCTGTCGGTGCACAGGAGACTCACCTGGCCCTCAAGGCGGAAGATAGCCCCGTAGACGTAAGGGATTTCGAGTTCGAGGCATACGTCGCTGATAGCGTACCGCGTCTTGAAGTTATCAGTTCCGTCGACGACGAGATCGTACCCCGTAGCCAGTCGGCGGCCGTTCTTGGCCTCGAAGGCGACAGGATGCATCTCAACCTCGATGTCCCCGTTCAAGTCACCGATGCGGCTGCAAGCCGACTCGACTTTCGGTCGACCGAGGGTGCTCGATCCGTGGATGACCTGTCGGTGAAGGTTGGAGAGGCTGACGGAATCGGGATCGACGAGGCCGAGAGTTCCCACACCTGCGCCTGCCAGGTAGAGGACGATTGAGCTGCCGAGGCCTCCGATTCCGACGACGAGGACGCGGGATGCTTTCAGTTTCTCTTGCCCCGCCTCGCCGATTTCCGGGAGGACGAGGTGTCGCGCGTACCGTTCGCGCTCTCGCTTCGTCAGCGCGGTCATATCAGGGCATCATAGCCGGAGTTCGCGTCTCAGGCTGGGCCAGCCAGGTGGATTTCGTAGTGAAGGGCGTCCGAGCGACACGTGGCGCGCCCTCCTCTGGCTCCTCGGCGGTTGCAGCTAGCGACGGCGGATGAGGGAGAGAAGACGGGAGTGTGGGCCGACGGCGAGAACAACGAGGAAGAGGCCGATGGCGACCAGCACGATGGCCGGACCGGAGGCGACCCCGAAGTGGAAAGAGAGATACAGCCCGAGGACTCCGGACAAGGCGCCGAGCAGCGCGCCAAGACCCATCATTCGCGACAGCCGGTGCGTCAGGAGGTAGGCGGTCGTCGCCGGCGTGATCAGCATGGCGAGCATCAGGCCGAGGCCGACTGTCTGGAGCGACACAACGACGGTGACAGCAACGAGGATGAGGAGGAGATAGCGGTACAGAGCTGTCGGCAATCGTAGCGTGATGGCAAGGGTCAGATCGAAGGAGACGATAAGAAATTCCTTGTAGAACAGAAGGACGATGAGGAGGATCCCACTCCCAAAGGCAGCAATCAAGACCAGATCAGCGTTTGAGACGCCGAGAACGTTTCCAAACAGGAAGTGGACCAGGTCGGTGCTGGAACCTCGGACGGTCGACAGAAGCGCGATCCCGAGTGCGAAGGCACCAGCGAAGAGGATTCCGATCGCCGTGTCTTCCTTGATTTGCGCTCGCCGACCGACCGACTCGATCCCTAGCGCGACGGCGATTGCCGTCCCGAGTGCCCACCAGAACAAGGCTCTGCGATTGCCGGAACCGTTGATGAGGAACCCTGCGGCAACACCGGGAAGAACGGCATGTGCGAGCGCGTCGCCAAGAAAGGCCATCGAGCGGAGGACGACGTAGGATCCGACGATACCGGAGAGGCCGCCGACCAGGACCGCGGCGATCAGAGCGCGCACCATGAACGGATAGCGGAAGGGCGTCGAAAGCCAGTCGACGAAGCTCACGGCGTTCTCCTCGGGCAGGCGGTGTCCTGCACAACGAGAGATCCGTCCTCGGTCGGCACCATCCGAAGGCAGGATCCGTAGGCTTGCTCCAACGTTTCTGGCGTGAAGACGTCGGATGGCCGCCCAAATCCGAGCATTCGACCTCGCAGCATGAGCGCGCGATCGAAGTGAGAGGCGGCAAGTCCGAGATCGTGGAGAGCCACGAGGAGGGTGACCGCGCTTCGTCGAAAGCCTTCAAGCGTTTCGACGACGTCCCGTTTGGCGTTTACATCAAGGCCGGCGAGCGGCTCGTCCATCAGGACGAGTTCAGCTTCTTGAGCCAGGGCGCGCGCGATGAACATCCGCTGCCGCTCCCCGCCCGAGAGGGCATCGATTCTTCGATCGGCGAGGCCTATGAGATTCACGACATCGAGTGCGTGTCGAACGATGTCGCGGTCGGCTGCGTGCAATCTCCTGAGAGGACCGAGACGACCGATGCGTCCCATCGAAACGACGTCGGTCACCGTGACGGGGAATCGCCAGTCGACGGCGTTCTCTTGCGGAACGTACGCGATGCAGAGATGTCCCTCCGGCACATGTCCGTGCACCTCGATCCTTCCGGACGAAGGAGGAAGGAGGCCGGCGATCGCCTTAAGGAGCGTGCTCTTGCCGGCGCCGTTCGGGCCGACAATCGCGACGCGCACGCCGGGCTCAACGTCAAAGGAGATCCCGGAAACGGCGATCCGCCCGGCGTATGAAACCGAGAGATCGCGGACCGAAAGCGCGGGCGCATCTGCCTCGTGAACTACGGCAGATCGAGTGCCGCGGGCTCTTCCGCAGATCTCAACAGCATCGAGCCTTGTTCGTCGATCGGCCTTCACGGATCTCAGACTCCTATCCGGCGGGGTCTCCGAGGGAGGGAAGAGCGAACCGGAAACACGCTCCGCCCTCCGGCCTGTTCTCGACCCAGATGCGACCGCCGTGGGCTTCGACGAGAGCCTTGGCAATCGAGAGTCCGAGACCGGCTCCCGCCGCCTCCTCAGGGTGTGTCATGTCTCTGACCGGGCTGCGCGCGACGTCCGCACGATAGAACCGGTCGAAGACGTGCGGTAGATCGACCGGCGTGAGGCCGGAGCCCGTATCGCAGACGGCGACGTCAACCTCGTCACCAAGGCGTTCAGCGGAGACGCGAATCTCGCCGCCCTCCGGGGTGTGACGGATCGCATTCGCCAGCAAGTTCAGCAGCACCTGCTCTATGCGATGCGAGTCGACGTGAAGCAGGGGCAGGTCTGGCTCGATCGAAGCCGAGAGGCGCAGGCCGGCATCTTCGGCTTGCACCCCGATCGTTTCGACGATTCCGTTTACGATTGCTTGAAGAGAGGTGGGGGCGGGATGGATCGACAGCTGCCCCGCATCGGCGAGCGCGAGTTGATGGAGGTCACCGACAAGTCGTGCCAGGAGAAGAACGCGGTTGTGCAGGGAGGTGAAGGTCTCTTGCGTCGGCTCAACCAGCCGGTCGCGAAGCGCCTCCAACGCTGAGCGAACGGCGCTGATAGGCGTCCGCAACTCATGCGCAATGTCGGCGATCATCCGCTTCTTGGTCTCTTCGGACGCCTGGAGGCTGGCGGCCATCTCATTGAAGGACCTGGCGAGGCGGCCGAACTCATCGGTTGACCTAACCTGAAGGCGTTCGTTCAGATCCCCCTCCGCAATCTTGCGCGTAGCGTCGTCAAGCTGTTGGAGGGGTCTCGTGACCTGGCGGCGGAGAAGGATGCTGATCAGCAGGCCGGCGGCTGCCGTCGCCAACGCCGCAAGCCAGAGAGACCGGCGGATCCTTCTCAAGAAGACGCGTTCCAGTTCTGCGCGTTCGGGATTAACGCGATACGGGACCAACGTCCACTTCTCGCCATCCGGCAGGATGAGGCCTTGCCCTTGCTGCAGTTCCTGATCGGTCAGCCGGTGTCCGGCTGCGTCCCAGTCGGGCGGATAGACCACGGCTCCACTCGGATCGACGAGAAGAAGCGGAACACGCGTTTCGGCATGCTCGAGGAACTCGACGACGCCATCGAAGCTCCCTGTGCGGTTGTGGTACGCGATGATGAGCAGGGAGAGTTGTCTGTCCTGCATCGTGAAGCTACGCACCGTGAACGTGGAGAAAGCTTCCCCCACGGAGTAGTTGATGAACACGTATGCGATCACGGAGGAGAGCAGGATGATTCCAATGATCGAAGCAAACAGCCGGGTCTGCAGTGACAGGTGCTTCCCGAGAGAGGTCAAGGCGTGCCTCCTCTGGTCAGCTTATACCCGATGCCGAAGACAGTGACGATGTAGGTCGGATCGTGTGGGTTCGGTTCGATCCGTTGACGTAGCCGCTTGACGTGCGAGTCGACCGCCCGCTCGAAGCTGCCATAGGCCTCACCGCGGACCGCCTCGAGCAGTTCGAGACGCGTGAAGACACGTCCCGGATGGGCCATCAGAAACGCCAGAAGGTCGAATGCCATCGCGGAGAGTTCGACCGCCTCCCCCTTCACCCAGAGGCGGCGTTGCTCCTGATCGACCTTGAGATCGCCTACCTCAAGAACCGGCGAACTCTCCCCAGACGACCGTCGGAGAACTGCGCGGACGCGAGCCTCGAGTTCACGAGAACTGAACGGTTTAACCACGTAGTCGTCGACTCCGGCTTCGAATCCGTCCAGCCGATCCTCCTCTTCGGTTCGCGCAGTCAGCATGATGATCGGAACGCTTGACCTCTCGCGGATTCGGGCGACGACGGAGAGCCCATCCAGCGTCGGGAGCATCCAGTCGAGAATGATAAGATCCGGATCGTGTGCCTCAAACTGCGCGAGAGCGGTCGGTCCGTCGTAGGCGACGACGACGTCGAAGGTGGCCGCCTCGAGGTAGCTGCGAACTGCCTGGACGACCCACGCTTCATCGTCGACGACGAGAACCTTCTGACTCATCGCGCTGCGATCACCTCAGGCTCTTCTTGCGGACCTGGCGAGAACCAGCCGGAAACTACGGAGCATTGTACTCTCGATCGCATCAGGGAAACAACGTTGCATTGGGCGTTTTGACGGCGTAACGTATGAGTGCTGTCACGCGCGGTGCCCGGCGCCGCGTGGAAAGGGGGAGTCGGCGTGCTAGGAGAAGGTCGATTGAGGGAGATCGCCGAGATGGTCCTGGACAAGGTCTCAGCCGACCAGGCCGAGGTGATTGTCACCAGTGAGCAGAGTCACCTCACGCGATTCGCGGTAAACACCATTCATCAGAACGTAACGGAGAAGGACGTCACGGTTCGCCTTCGCGCGATCTCGGCCAAGAGGACGGGAGTTGCGTCCGGAAACGACGTGAGTGAAGCAGGAGTTTCCCGCTTGGTGGCGACGGCGGAATCTGCTGTCGCCTTTCAGAAGGAGAATCCGGAGTTCTCATCCCTGCCCAAACCGCAGGCCATCACGCCGGTCGACGCATTTGTTGAGGCGACGGCGACCTACACGCCGGAAGATCGGGCGGACGGGGTGAAGGAGATTCTGGGGCTCGCTCGGAAGAACAACCTCAAGGCCGCCGGATCCTTCTCGACGGAAGAGACCGAGCTTTTCGTCGGCAACTCCATCGGGATCAGGGCGTATCACGCAGGGACGCTCGCCAATGTTCGGACCGTCGTCATGGGAGAGGATAGCTCCGGGTACGGAGGGGAGACGTCGATCGACGTCACGACTCTCGATCCGACCGCTGTAGGAGCGGAAGCCGTCGAGAAGGCGCTTCGAAGCGCAGGGCCGACGAGCATTGAGCCGGGCGAGTACACGGTAATTCTGGAAGAGGAGGCCGTCGCGGACATGGTGCGCTTCCTCGGGTTCATGGGGTTCGGCGCGCTCGCATATCAGGAGAAGCGAAGCTTCATGACCGGCAGGCTCGGAGAGAAGATCACGGGGGAGAAGATCGCGATCTGGGATGACGGGCACGACCTTTCCTCGGTGCCACTGCCGTTTGATTTCGAGGGCGTTCCCAAAAGGAAGTTGGTCCTGATCGAAGAGGGCATCGCGAAGAACGTCGTCTACGACTCGTTCACGGCGGGACGCGAGGAAGGGAAATCGTCGACGGGACACGCGCTTCCCATACCGAACAGGGCCGGGCCTGTCCCGGTGAATCTGTTCATGGCGACCGGATCCGCGACGAAGGAAGAGATGCTGGCGGCGACCGAGCGGGGTGTCTGGGTCACGCGCTTTCACTACACAAACCCGCTTCATCCCGTGAAGACGATCCTCACCGGGATGACCCGCGACGGGACCTTCCTGATCGAGAAGGGGAAGATCTCTCGACCGCTGAGGAACCTGCGGTTCACGCAGAGCATCCTTGGAGCGCTAGCCCAGGCCGACATGCTGGGGTCGACGGCGAAGATCGTGAAATCGATGTACGGGTCGTTCGCGATCAGCGCTCCTGCTGCGCGCATTCAGGGCTTCCGGTTTACGGGAACGACCGAATTCTAGAGGGGAAGGGAACATGCGCGAATACACAGATCGTGCTTTGGATCACGCGACGTCGAGCGGCGCGACGTACGCTGACGTTCGGATTCTTCGACGCACAACGCAGGACATCACCGTCAAGAACGGGGTCGTTCAGGCTCTTACTCAGGAGGAGTCATTCGGATTCGGAGTTCGTGTCATCGCTGACGGGTCCTGGGGATTCGCCTCTTCGAGCGAGCTGACGCACGGCGAGATTGACAGGGTCTCTGAGCTGGCGGTCCGGATTGCCCGAGCGAGCGCGAGGGCGAACGCGGAGTCGGTCGATCTGGGTCCGCCGGAGGTTCATGTCGCGACCTACACGACGCCGTATGAGGTTGACCCATTCGGGGTGTCCCTCGAAGAGAAGATCGACCTTCTCCTCGAGGCGGACAAGGAGGCGAGGGCCGTCGACGGTGTGATGATTTCGACTCCGCGGATGAACTTCCAGAGAGACGAGAAGACATTCGCCAGCACGGAGGGATCGTTCATCGAACAGATCCTCATGGAATCGGCCGTCGGGACGCGCGTGAACGCCGTTTCGGAGGGAGAGGTCCAGTTTCGCTCCTATCCGAACATGTTCGGCGCGCAGCAGGAGACGGGCGGATACGAGGTCGTTCGAAAGTGGGACATTGCAGGGAACGCGCGGCGCATTGGAGAAGAGGCGGTCGCTCTTCTCTCTGCGCCGCAGTGTCCGAGTCGGAAGACGACGATCATCCTGGGCGGCTCGCAGCTCGCCCTCCAGGTTCACGAATCCTGCGGACATCCGATCGAGCTCGATCGCGTCTACGGTACCGAGGCCGCCTACGCAGGCACGAGCTTCCTCACGCCGGAGAAGTACGGATCATTCAAGTACGGATCGGAGATTGTCAACATTGTCTCGGATGCCGTGACACCCGGAGGGCTGGGAACGTACGGATTCGATGACGAGGGCGTGCCTGCACAAACGACCGACATCGTCAAGAACGGCCGCTTCGTCGGCTACCTCACCTCCCGCGAGACGGCGATACAGCTTCGGAAGCTTCATCCGGACGCGCCGGAGCGCTCGAACGGTGCCATGCGCGCGAGCAGCTGGAACCGTTTGCCGATCATCCGCATGAACAACGTCAGCCTGATGCCAGGGGAGTGGACCTTCGACGACTTGATCGCAGACACCGACGACGGGATCTACATGACGATGAATAAGTCCTGGTCGATCGACGACAGGCGGCTCAACTTTCAGTTCGGTACCGAGATGGCCTACCAGATCAAGAACGGCAAACTCGGGCAGATGTACAAGAACCCGACGTACACGGGGATCACGCCGAGGTTCTGGGGCAGCTGTGATGCGATCTGCAGTGCCGATCACTGGACGGTGTGGGGGACGCCGAATTGCGGCAAGGGTCAGCCAGGCCAGGTGGCACACGTCGCGCACGGCACGGCGCCGGCGCGCTTCCGGGACGTCCAGGTTGGAATGATCGCCGCCTGAGGGATGAGTGAGCCAAGAGCGCATTCATCCTGTAACGAAGGCCCGATGAACCTTCGTCCTGGGGTGCTGGGACATCAGGTTCCGGAGCGCTCCAAGCAGGAGAAGGCTCGATGAGCCTTCTCCTGTCTCTTGTCCACGATCCTTCGCGTACGGAGATCGGCGGCAAGATTACCCATGAACCCGGTCTCCTCTCTTGGTGACATACCCAAGGAAGCATCGCTCGGCCTGACGGCGTTCGTTGCTGCGGGTCGAACGTGAGAGTACCCTTTGTGTTCAGATCCGAACAGCGTTCGACGACACTTGCGTTCGGTGCTACTTCGTGAAGGAGGGATGTCCAGGTGCTAGGCAAAACGCGTTTGGCCGAGATTGCTGAGCGGGTTCTGCGCGAGGCGTCGGCGGATCAGACGGAGGTGTGCGTCACGAGCAATGACTCGCATCTCACGCGCTTTGCGGCAAACACGATTCATCAGAACGTCTCGGAGACAGATGTGACCGTGCGCGTCCGATCGGTCGTGGACAAGAAGACGGGGGTCGCTTCCGGGAACGAATTCGACGACGAAGGACTGAAGAGGATTGTCGCCTCGGCCGAGATGATCGCGCGATTCCAGCAGGAGAATCCGGAGTTTCGCTCGCTGCCGGAGCCGCGCCCGGCCCAGCGCGTCGACGCGTTCGTCGAGGCGACGGCGGGCGCCTCTCCGATGGAACGTGCCGAGGGCGTTGAGAGGATTCTCAAGCTCTCCCGAGCGGAGAACTTGGAGGCGGCGGGCGCCTTCGCAACGGAGGCCCAGGAGCTCTTTATTGCGAATTCCCTCGGTGTGCGGGCCTATCACCAGGGAACCGTCGCCAGTGCGATGGCGGTCATCATGAGCGATGACAGCTCCGGCTATGGCTCGGCGGCATCCATGGACGTCGGCGACATCGATACCGAAGCCGTCGGACGCGCCGCCGTCGAGAAGGCGCTACGAAGCAGGAGCCCTCAGCCGATCGAGCCTGGCGAGTACACGGTCATCCTCGAAGAGGAGGCCGTGGCCGACATGATCTTCTTCCTCGGGTACATGGGATTCGGCGCGCTCGCCGTCCAAGAAGGGCGAAGCTTCATGAGTGGGAAGCTGGGGCAAACGATCACCGGAAAGAACGTCACGATCTGGGATGACGGCGCCGATCCGCGCGGTCTCCCGCTTCCGTTTGACTTCGAGGGCGTCCCCAAGGAGAAGGTCGTCCTGATCGAGAACGGCATCGCCAAGGGCGTCGTTCACGACTCATTCACGGCCGGGTGCGAAGAGGGAGCCTTCTCGACGGGGCACGCGCTTCCGATGCCGAACACATTCGGCCCGATCCCGATCAACCTGTTCCTGGCGCCCGGAGGGGCGAGCAAAGAAGAGATGCTCGCGTCGACGAAGCACGGGATTTGGGTCACACGCTTTCACTACACGAACATCGTGCACCCGGTGAAAGCGATCCTGACGGGAATGACGCGTGACGGGACCTTCCTGATCGAGAACGGGAAGATCACCAAGCCGCTCAAGAACCTTCGCTTCACTCAGAGCGTGCTCGATGCGCTCGCCAACGTGGAAGCGCTCGGCGCGGATCTCAAGTTGGTGAAGGACGAGTGGAACGCGCTCGGCACGTGTGTTCCGGCGGCGAAGATCCACGGCTTCCAGTTCACGGGAGCGACCGAGCACTAGGCGAGGGAAGGGAGAACGACATGCGTGAATACACCGATCGAGCACTCGATGTCGCGAAGTCTGCGGGCGCCTCCTACGCCGACGTTCGCATCGTCCGCAGAGAGGAACAGGCTGTTGAGGTCAAGAATGGGATTGTTCAGACGCTCTCTCTTGACGGGACATACGGGTTCGGTGTCCGCGTTCTCGCCGACGGGGCATGGGGATTCGCGGCGAGCAACCGTCTGGAGACGAACGAGATCGACAGGGTGGCCAAGCTTGCGGTAGGGATCGCCAGGGCGAGCGCGATCAGCAAGAAGCAGGACGTCGATCTGGGACCGCCAGAGGTCCACGTGGACACTTACAGGACGCCGGTGAAAGTGGATCCGTTCGAGGTCTCTCTCGAGGAGAAGATCGACTACCTGATCCGCGCCGACAAGGAAGCGCGCGCCGTTGACGGGGTAAAGGTCTCCGAGAGTTCGGTCAGTTTTCGGCGGCAGAACAAGACCTTCGCCAGCACCGAAGGATCGTTCATCGAGCAGGAACTGATCGAGAGTGGGCTCGGCATCACGGTGATGGCCGTGGCCGAGGGGGAGATGCAGCAGCGCTCCTACCCGAACTCCTTCGGACGCCACCAAGGGACGGCCGGATACGAGTTTCTCGAGCAGTGGGACTTGCCGGGGAGCGCCAGGCGACTGGCCGAGGAAGCGGTCGCCCTGCTCGCAGCGCCGCAGTGTCCGAGCGGGAAGACCACGATCATCCTCGACGGGCCGCAGCTCGGACTCCAGATTCATGAGTCTTGCGGCCATCCGATCGAACTCGATCGGGTCTTCGGCACCGAAGCCGCTTTCGCCGGGACCAGTTTCCTCACGCCGGAGAAGTACGGGACGTTCACCTACGGATCGGAGATCGTCAACATTGTCTCCGACGCCGTTTCGCCGGGGGGGCTGGGCACGTACGGCTACGATGACGAGGGTGTTCCCGGACAGGAAACGGACATCGTCAAGAACGGCCGTTTCGTCGGGTATCTCACATCACGGGAGACGGCGAGCCAGCTGCGGAAGATCCATCCGGACGCGCCCGAGCGCTCAAACGGCGCCATGCTGGCCGACGGATGGAATCGGATGCCGATCATCCGGATGAACAACGTGAGCCTCCGTCCTGGGGAGTGGAAGCTCGACGATCTCATCGCCGACACGGCGGACGGGATCTACATGATCACGAACAAGAGCTGGTCGATTGACGATAAGCGGCTCAACTTTCAGTTCGGGACCGAGCTTGCGTACCAGATCAAGAATGGGAAGCTCGGGCAGATGTACAAGAATGCCACCTACACGGGGATGACGCCCCAGTTCTGGGCCGGCTGCGACGCGATCTGCAACGCCGACCACTGGCACATCTGGGGTACGCCGAATTGCGGCAAGGGACAGCCGGGACAGGTTGCGCACACTGGGCACGGGGCCGCGCCGACGCGATTCCGGAACGTGCAGGTCGGGGTCTTTGGATAGGCAGAGTCCGGCCAAGCGCTTGGCTGAGCACATTTCGGGTAGTCGCCCGACAGCGATCGGACGGCCGCTTCAGGCTTGCAGCCGACAGAACGCTGGCTAGACGGCGAGAACACAGACGAGAAGGGCTATCCACCCAAGGACGAACGGCCACGAAGCGAGAACGGCCAAGCTTCCCGGCGCGATCCGAGCAAGAAGCGGAATCCGTGACACGGAAGGAAGCCACTCGTTACACGACCATTCGGCGGCCGGAGAGCACATCCTCTCTCCTTTGGAGAGCCGGTAGAGGCTTCGGAAGAACTCTGCTCCCGCGAACTGACACTCGATCCCTCGGGCCAGGCCTTGAAGGTGCGAAACCTCGGCCTGAAGACGCTTCTGCATGCCGATCCAACCGATACTTGAGACCAGTCCTGCACTGACCAGTCCGATCGTCAGGAAGAAGCGGAGTCCTGACAGGGGCATCGGTTCGATGAACAGCAGCAACACGGCCACGATGGCGAGAAGGGATTGCGCCATCAAGCCTCCAGCAAACAAGAGCCATCGGCTCTGTTCTTTGGAGGCGGCGGACCGGGCGACCGCCTGGTAGACCACCAGCCATTGATCGAGTTCCATGGGACCCCCTTGGATCGCGATGCATCGGTCTCGACGATGACTTGGGGCCGGCCGCACGGCAAGGGAATGCGTTCAGAGAGGACAAGACAGATGTCCGCCGTTCACGCGTTTTGACGCGGATGTGAAGCACGGGTAATGTAGAGGATCAAGCTCACACGTCCCTACGGGAGTTGTCGGACAGATGGGAGTCTCTCTGTCAGTAGATCGTCCGGCCAGTCGGCAGATTGTATGTCGGATCTTGGAAGGCATCGCGGGATGCGTTGCCGCGCAGACAGCCTTCCGACGGCTTCTCGTTTCCGCGTACGAGACACCTCTTGTGCCCGGCGCGGCGGAGTCGACCTCAACGATCGCGGGATTCGCCTGCCGCGGGATTTGCGTTGCACAAGAGCGTGAGCTTTCCGAGTTTGTCGAGCGGGGTGGACACGTCTCCGGAGAACTCTATGTCCCGGGAGCTAGGGTCGGTCGCTCCTACTTCTTCCCCAGCGGATCGGAAGCTCCAATGAGCTCCATTCGGTTGACCTCCAGCCGATCGTTCATCAAGCCCGATGGGTGGCAGGCCGAAGACATCCTCCTGACGCCGTTCTGGAACGGCAGCAAGGTCATTGGTCAGATTGCAGTCGATGACCCCGTCGATGGATCTCGTCCAAGCACGGTCACACTCTCTCGTTTGGAGGAACTGGCTGAAGTAGCCGGTTTGGCTCTGCGGGATGCTTTGGAGCTGGAGAATCTCGCGGAAGCGCATCGCGTGTTCCACCTCCTTGCTGAGAGCACCATGACGGGGACTCTGCTGATTGAGGAGAACGAAGCACAGTACGTGAATGCCAGTGCGTGTGAGCTGCTCGGCTACTCGAAGGAGGATCTGCTCTCGCTGAGTCCGTGGTGGCAGGTTGTACATCCCGATGATCGTCCCACTTTCTGGGAGGAGAACGTCGCCGGCCCGCAGCTGAAAGGAACGGTTCGAGCCATCCGGCGGGACGGACGGATCATCTGGCTAGAGACGAGCATCCACCCGATGGAACATCGGCAGGGCGGCAGAGCCTTCGTGCTTCACTTCTTCGACATCACCGAACACATCGAAATCGAGTCGCAGCTCAAGGAGAAAGCGCTGCGAGATCCGCTGACGGGGCTCCTCAATCGGAGCTACTTCGAAGATGCGATCCAAACGGAGATGGAACGGTCGAAGCGATACAAGCGGCCGTTGACGTTGATGATGGCGGATCTGAAGCGATTCAAGCTCGTCAATGATCGGCTTGGGCACCAAGAGGGGGATCGGATCCTGTCCGGCGTGTCATCTGTCCTTCGAAGCCAATTGCGTGACAGCGATTGGGTCGTGAGGTATGGAGGGGACGAGTTCCTGTTTGTGCTGCCGGAGACCGGAGAGGGTGTAGAGACACTCGAAGAACGCCTACGAGAGGCGGTCGACACCTGGTGTGTAGAGAACGTCAAGGGCATACCGGTGAGTATCGACTTGGGGTGGGCGACGTGGACAGCCGATCGGCCGCGGGACGTGGCAGAACTCGTGCGAGAGGCCGACCAGATGCTCTATCGGCGCAAGGCCGAGAGCTGAGTCGTCCGATTTGCGGTGGAATCATCGGTGAGGGGATTGCTACGGTGCGTGTATCCTTGAACCTCGAAGACGTGGGGCAGGATAGATATCGGAGGTGACAGGATGGAGAGCATTGCGAAGCTGATCTCGGCCTCGGCGTGGGCGTTGGTCGCCCTGATGCTGGCTGCCGGGTTGCCGTTTGCCTGGCGCAAGGTGATTGCCTGGCTCGACGCACGAACGCAGGTTGCTCTCGCGGAGGCCGTCCGCCGCATGATCGAGGAGTAGGAGACCGCGTAGTACTACCTGGGACCTGATGATCCGGTGCCTGACGAAGCGCGCCGGATCGTTGCTTCGTGTCGTTGGTCAGTATCCGCGATCGTTCATGCGCGGCCGGAAGGGCCTTATGCATGACCTATCCGAAAAACATGTTCAAGGCGTATATTGGAGTGTAAGATTTAAGCCCTCACTAAACCTATTAACGCTCTTGACATTCACAGGGTTTTGCCTATTATCCTCCGTTGCGTTGGATTGATGACCGAGTGCTCTGACAAGGGTAAACCTGCCGGAAGGCAGGGGCACAAAGCATCGGGGCCAACCGGGGGGGAGGCCAGCCGTGCTGCCAGAGTGGAGGAGGCGGCGGTGCTGGCTCTCTGGAGGGTAGTTCGGCAGCAAGGCGCTTCTTGGACTTCGCCAAGGGGCGCGTTTCTTTTGGATCCCTCCGACAGGACGGCACGCGTACAGAGACGCTAAACAGCAGGAGGGGCACCCGAAGTGCGCTTGACGCGACCCGTTCCCGCGGATGCGAAGCTGCACGCGCTCGAGTACCCCGCTTTTCGATGGTCCGGCGACAGCGACTCGGAATCTCGCCCAACGATCACCTGGAGAAGAGAAACCGGTGTTCGCTCGCCTGCAAGATCACGTCGGGAGTGGCGATGAGCACACCGATCCGACCCCTGAGAGGCCAGGTACAGGAACGATTCGACGCGCTGTCGTCGCTGTATCGGTTCGAGTGCGCACACGGCATTCCCACGTCCGTCAGGAAGCGATACGAAATGCGTTTGGCGTACCTACGAAAGGATCTTCGAAAGAGCGAGACATCATGTCTCTTGGGACAGGTACTTCTGCGCGTTGGCGCGATCGACGAGAAGCGGCTCGCCAAAGCGCTGGTCCTACAACAGGAAGGCGGAAAGAAGAAGCTGCTGGGCGAACTCCTGATCGATCTGGGCTGGGTCGACGAACAGACGATCCGGCGCGCGGTCAATGAGCAGCGGATCGGCGCAGAGAAGCGGCGGCAGCCGAGTTTACCGGCAACAGAGCAAGTTTCGGAACAGGGAGGAAGCGGATGAACAGGCGACGAGTCGGAGGACTACTGGTAGCGGCGATTCTGATCTTCGGAGCAGTTTCGGCGTGGGCGGCGACAATATACGATGTCTACCCTGGCCTTGGAACCCCCATTCAGGATGCCATCACTGGAGCAAGCCCTGGTGACACGATCAAGATCCACCCGGGGACGTACACCGAGCTCATCACCGTGATGACGCCGAACTTGACGATTCGCGGTACAAATCGGAAGACGGTCAAGATCGATGTGAGCCGTTTGGGATCCGGAGCTAACAACGCTGGCATCTATGTCGGAGCCGCTGACACCACGCTCAAGAACTTCACGCTCTATGGGAGCAACGACTCCAGGGATCCCCGCTATGGACTCAAGATTGGTGCCGTGGATGGATGTTATCTTAAGAAGATCACAGTCAAGAACATCTACAAAACAGGCTTCGACTTCCTGGGAACGTCGAACCTCACGGTTACCAACGTGCTGTCGCAAGACAACGGCGGTCACGGCATGCAACTCTGTGACTGTAACGGCGTTACACTGTCGGAGATCACCACAGAAGGTAGCGGCTGGCAGAGTGTCAGCGTCTGCACCTGGGGAAGGTATAGCACTCTCGGGACGAGTGGGATCAAGTTCACTGGAACAAACAGCTTCGAAGGCGTTCTCCAGATTGAAGAGGGCGACTTCAATAACCCAGGTGTTCCCCCTTCCGGGGCGGCAAGCATCACGTACAGTACGAACCCTGCCGATGGAGCTGATGTTACGGTACAGGCTGCAGATGTCGGTTATGCCCTGCATGGAGACCAGGATGATGCCCCTGATCAGTACCGTGTCTGGTTCACCAATACACTGGCTGATGCGCAGCTGGCGGCTGCCTCGCCTGGTACAGTCGGGCATCTTCTGCCAAGTGGCAGATATATTGAGAGCCTCACCGATCGAACCCAGCTGTACGCGAGTCCCGGCTGCTCGATTCAGGCTGCAATTGATGCATCCAGCACAGGCGACACGATCACCGTAACAGCGGGAATCTACTACGAGAACGTCGATCTCAACACTCCCGGAATCTATCTGTGGACAAATGACGATGCAGTGATTGACGGCGGCGTTGCCGCCAATGCGGTGACGGTAACTGAAGATGGATCGACAATCTACGGTTTCGTGATCCAGAATGGCGACGACGACGGCGTGTCCCTCGTCGGCGTGGAACAGGTCAAAGTTGACGACAACGAGGTGGCCGGCGCTCTGGCCGGGATCTACCTCGAGGAGTCTCACTGGAACGATATCAGCGGCAACTACTTACACGACAACACATGGGTCGGCGTACAACTCTACCTGTCCGACTTTAATACCGTTTCCGGGAACACCGTGATCGGGACGATGATGGGGCCGGATCCGCACGTGGGCATCCATCTGATGGGAAGCTCGGGCAACGAGATCTCCGACAACACTGTTGAGACGAGCGACAACGGCATCTACCTGGGGCTAGACAGTACATGGACCATCGGTAGCATCGGGAACGTTGTCAAGGGCAATACGGTGGAGGGATGTGAGGTGGGGATCGGCATCGAAGGTTCAGATGGCAACCAGGTGGTCGACAACCAGGTTATCGGCAGCACCATGTTGGGTATTGGTGTTGCCTTCTCGAGCGGAACGCTGATCTCCGGAAACACGATCGACAACGCGCTCGGGGCCACCATGCCCGGGATCTACCTGATTCTTGCCAACGACACAACCATCGAGCGCAATGTCATCACCACGGAGGATGCAGGCGGTGTCTATGACTTGGCGGGAACCGGGAACGAAGCGCACTGGAACAGCCTCGCCGGCTCGCCAAGCAACCTGGGCGTCCTCGCCAGCGGAGACCCTCTCGACGCGACCCTGAACTGGTGGGGTTCGCTGGATGGACCGACGTTTGATGAAAACATGGATTGGGCTCCGGAATACGACGGCGGGGGAACCCGCGCGGAGGGTTCGGTCATCTTCAGCCCATGGCTGGGAATCGACCCGGACAGTGAAGGCGGCACGGTCGGCGTCCAGCTCGAGTCGCCGATGCTGATCGTGGTCGATGACGTTGGCCCGGAACCAGCAGGCGGGTATCTGGGCACGGCGATCGCGGCGGCGAACGGCGCGGACCTGTCGGGCTTCGACACGATCGAGGTGCGTCACGGGACGTACGATGCGAGTGAGCCGATCACGGACAGCGTGGAGATCGTCAGCGAGGTCGGATCGGCGGCGCACACGACGCTGACCGGACCGGTCGAGATTCGGGCCGCCGACGTTCTGCTCGGCAAGATGCGCCAGGGATTTACGATCACCGGCGCGATCAGGGTCGGCGCCGGCGTCGATGCGACGACGGTTCACATCAACTGGAACGATCTCTACAACCTGCTGACCAATCACGGGGACGGCGTGCTCGACGCCACGTTCAACTACTGGGGGCGCGGGTCCGGCACGGTCGGCCTGGTTGACGTCACCCCGATGCTGCCGGAGGGGTCGGACAAGATTGTCGGCTACATGGACGCGCATGGACTCAGTGCAGTGAGCGCGATTGACTTCTCTTATCTGCTCCGCAGCCTCAGCGAGGATAAGGCGCTGCAGGCCCTTGGCCTCATGCGAGCGTTCGGCTTCAGTCGCGCGGAGGCCATACGGCTCATCCGCGAATACGGAGCTAAGGCGGAGTGGGCGATGAATGCCTCCGGCGGGAACTACGATGCGTTTCTCATCGGTCTTCTCGGGTATGGATCCGGTGGTGGCGGCGGCGGTGGATTGCTGGGCGGCGGCGGCGGAGGTACCGTCGGTGACGACGGGCTGCCCACTTTCCTCCCAGGAGACACGGTGCCGCTCGAAGTCCAGTTCTTCCATCCGGTGACAGGCGAGGTGTTGGACGACCTGACCGTGGACTACACGATCGTCCGGACCCTGGAAGACGGAACACCCGAGATCGTCGCCTTTGGTGTGATGGCGTTCAACGCGGAGACGCAGGCGTACACGTTTAACTTTGACACGGCAGGTCTTGAGCCGGGCGTGTATGACGTGTACATCGGCGCAGCGGGCGGCGGTCCGGGAGAGCACATGGTGATACGGATCGCTGAGTAGGCGGGGCGAACTAGAGTCCTTCGAGTAGGCGCGGCGGGCGAGATCCATCGCCCGCCGCCGGCCCAGAGAGGGAAGGGATCATCGAATGAAGAAGCTCGCGTTCTGTCTCTGTCTGGTGAGTCTCGTCGGTGGAATGTGCGTTGCAGCGGAGCAGTCCATAGACGGTGGTTCAATCGGCATTGGCTGGGAGGACACGACTGTTCTTGTGCTTCGCATCACATTCGATGAGCCGACCCAAGCGCTCGGGGTTCCGACGTGGGTGGTGACGGATCTGGCGCATCGCAGTCGGGACGGCATCTTTGCCTGGCAGGTGCACTACAGTAGCGCGCAGGCGAGCGTGCTCGTGATTCCCAACGACTTCTTGATGACCCGAAGTTTCACCTTCGCACAGCTGGGCATTGAGGTGCTAACGCATGAGCCGGGCCAGGCGCTTACCCTGCGGATTTCACGGGACGGACTGATCCCGAATCTGGCTCTGCCGAGCGATCTTCTGGAGATTCACGCGCTGTGGAAGCAGATGGAACCCGTGGCAACGTTGACGGTCCCCGCTTTTGCAGAGGCGCTTGAGGTGGCCGGGGCTGGGGGAGAGGCCGAAAGCCCTTCAGCTTCTCCCGTAGTCTCCTGCGAAGACCCTCTTCCGGATCAGTCCGTCTATCTCGTCGGCGAGCCGATCCGGCACAGCTTCGTGGTGGTCGATCCTCGCACGGGCGAGCCTGATGTATGGGCGGCTGCTCACTGCGAGATCGTTCGGCATGATGAACAGAGGCAGACCATCGTCGAGCAGTCTGCGGTTCCGAAGAACGTGGACACGGGGGTGCTCGAGCTCTCGATTGACACGTCCGACTTCGCGCCGGCCTTCTACGACCTCTGCATTTGGCTGTCCGCTGATGGGGTTGCGCATCGCAAGCGAATCGAGATCCGCGCACCGTAGCACCCACATAGGATAGCTCTCGGGCCATGAGGAAGCCGGCTCGAGCAACGACAGAGGGGCCCTATGAGGATGCCGGCGTTCCTCCGATCTCGAATCCCGGATCGGGAGGACAGCAGATCGCGAGGATGCGCGTCGTGTCGGTCAGCGGGGTGACGGCGTGCGGCTGGCCGGCAGGAACCCGGTCGATCTCACCTTCTTCGAGTAGCTTCTCCTCTTCATCTAAGGTGACGAGGAGCTGCCCCTCGATCACCACGAAGAACTCGTCACTCGCATCGTGACAGTGGAGGGGTACCGCCGTTCTCTCCGCATCGATCGCCCAGGCTTCGAGGACTTGGTACGGCTTCTCCGCGCCGGACACGAGCAAGGATGCTTCCCAACTGCCCGACAAGGACGTCCCGCGATCGGTCTGCTCCAGGAGATCTTCGATGTGTCGGTGGAACGCATCATGCTCGCGGAAGACCCCCTCCTTCGCGCGACGGTAGTCTTCGAAGGTGATTCTTCCCTCTTCGATCAGCTTCCTCGCGATCGCGTCAGACAACGCCGGACGATCCAGCGCCGATCGGAGGATCGTATTCCCGATCTCGCGTAGTGTTGACCCACGCCCGCGTTTCTTGGACTTCAGCTTTTCGTGAACGTCTGGATCGAGCACGAGATGTTTGTCTGGCGGCATCGGAATCTCCCTTGATCAGATAGAGATCAGGCAGAAGAAGGCTATCACGAATCATCTAGGCAGACAACTCCTCAATCTTTTTGAGGAAGTATCGAAGCCGAATCGACGTCGCTCAACGGGTGGACTTGCCCCTCAATCAGAAGCCGGGCAGGATACGGTGTCTTACGAAAGGACTGTGAACCATGGGAAGGAACGTCGAGATCAAGGCGCGCGTCCCAGAGCCGGAGAGGCTTCGGAAACGTGTTGAGGCGCTGGCCGACGGGCCGGCGGTGGTTCTCGACCAGGAGGACATCTTCTTCCACGCTCCACGAGGGCGGGTCAAACTACGAACGTTCCCGGACGGCCATGGAGAGCTGATCGCCTACGAGCGGCCGGATCGGCCGGGGGCGACCTTGTCGAACTATCATATCTATCGGACCGACAACCCGGATGGGCTGAAGAGCTTCCTCACGGAGGCCCTCGGCGCCCGAGGTGTCGTGCGAAAGCGGCGCTTGCTGTATCGGGTCGGGCAGACGCGAGTCCACCTTGATGACGTCGAACGGCTGGGCACCTTCCTCGAATTGGAGACGGTCCTGACCGACGACCAGTCGGAGGAGGAGGGAGAGAAGATCGCGGCCGAGATTCTGGCCACGCTTGACGTGCCGGATGACGTACGCGTCGAGTGTGCGTACATCGACCTTCTCGAAGGGTCCGGTTGATCCTGCGAACGTTCGACGCGGCCGCTGAGTTTCTGCGACGCGTCGGACCAACACTCCTCGCGGACGAAGCGGAGAACTCGCTCATCCTCGGGGTTGCTCTTCGTCTTCGCGCCGGGCACAGCTACGGGGAGGAGCCTGCATTTCTCGCTTACGTAGAGGACTGTAGCGAGGTACTTGCGGCCGTGGTGAGAACTCCACCGTACAACCTGCTGGTCCGAGAGGAACGAGAGAACGACGACGCACTCGGGCTTGTCACAGCGCATCTTCATGGCGGCGGCATCAGACTCCCGGGCATCCACGGCGCGCGCTCGGCCGCGCTGCGTTTCGCCAACGTGTGGGAAGAGACGACGAGAGCCCGAAGCGAGGTCGCGATGGAGCAGTGTCTCTACGAACTGACGGAAGTCGTTGCCCCGTCCGGCGTTCCCGGGCGCGTTCGGCTTGCCGATCCGGACGACCGCGATCTGCTTGTCTCATGGGTTCGAGCGTTTGCCGATGAGGCGGTCGGCGGCGTGCTGCGCCAGGACCCGGTCGGGCTTGTCGAGCGACTGACGGAAGCGTCCACCCTTGCTGTGTGGGATGACAATGGAGCGGCCTCCATGGCGGCCGTTTCACGCGCGACGTCGAACGGGATCTCCGTCAGCCTCGTCTATACGCCGCCCGAGAAGCGCGGGCACGGCTACGCGTCCGCCTGCGTTGCGGGGCTCAGCCAGCGGCAACTCGATGCCGGGAGACGTTTCTGTACGCTGTTCGCTGATCTGGCCAACCGGACGTCGAATGCGCTCTATCAGCGGATCGGATATCGTCCGCTCGCGGACTTCGTTGAGATCCATTTTCGTTACGCGAAGAGCGAAGCCGCCCCGATGTCGTAGGAGATTGCTGACGAGCGGGGGATTGTGGGTGGCCGAGGACCTACGGCTCCAGCGTCTCGCCCGGGAGGGCAAACCGGTCGAGGATCTCGTCCTCGGTCGACCGGGCCTCGCCGTCTTTTTCCTCTCCGACGGCGAGAATCTCCACTGCAATTCCATCGGGGCTCGCTTCGATGCGCGCGTAGAAGCAGAAACCGTCCAACGCGACGACCGATCCAGCGATTCGATGCGCGTCGAAGGGATGCGGCATCGCCCCCCCGCCGCCGACCACGAGGTAGGTCACGCCATCACGCTCGATCCGCTCGTATCCGTGGACGTGCCCGCTCAGCACGATGTCAACGCCGTACTCAACGAAGAGCGGATGAAGCGTCACGTCGAAGTTGTGCCCCTCGGCCTGATATGGGTTCGAAGAGAAGACGGGATGGTGGAGGAGCACGAACTTGTGGGCTTCGGGGCCCCCGAGATGCTCGATAGCCCATTCCTGTTGTGCCACCAGGTCGCTGAGCCTTCGGAGATTGCTGTCAAGTCCGACGACGACCACATCGCCCCAGTGGAGGGCCCACCAACGCTCGTTCGATGTGCCACCTCCCGGCGGGAAGACGAAGTTCTCGTAGTAGGACGGATGGTTGACTTCATGGTTCCCGAGTACGGGAAGGAACGGCGCCGCGAGGAGCATTTCGCCGAAGGAGCGAAACCAATCATCCCACAAGAGGGTCTCGGGCGAGTCGACAAGATCTCCCGCATGCAGCACAAAGTCAATGTGATCGCCTGAAGCGATTGCGTTGCCGAGCCACTCCGGTTTGCTCGGCCCCTCTCCCTGCCGCTGGGTGTCGGCGAGGACGGCAAACGAGACGGTGGCTTCGGATGGAGGGGCCGTTCGGAACCGGCCGATTGGCGAACGGACAACCGCGCCCTTCTCGAGCAGAACCAGTTGGTAGACGTAGTCGGTGTCTGGCCTCAGGTCGATGAGCGATACGTGATAGACGCAGGCTGGGCTGCCAGCGGAGGATGTGAACAACACGGAGTGCGGGAGCACGCCCGACGTCTCGAATGATTCGAGAACGGCAAACTCAATCCGCCCGGCGAGGGGCTCATCAGTCGACCAGCTCACGGTGACCGACGTTTCGCTGGGTCCTCCCGTATACGGTCCGTGGAGGAATGAGGCGCCGGCCGCGCCCCAAGAGGCAACGAGCATCGTGATGCAGATCCATCCGATTCGCCGCACCGTTGATCACCTCATATGACAGGAAGGCAGACAGATCGGACGGGCTTACGGCTCCGATCCCTTCTGTCGCCTCCTCCGACGGAGTAGACTTGAACCATGGTATTCACTCGGAAGGATTCGCGCGAGACGCGCACGAAGATCGTCTGCACGATCGGTCCGGTCTCACGGGACTCGGAGATCCTTCGAGCGCTGATCCGCGAGGGCATGGATGTTGCGCGGATCAACTTCTCCCACAGCACCGAAGTCGAGCATGCCGAGAGCATCGAGTGCATCCGCCGCGTTACGCGCGAAGAGGCGGCGACGGTCGCGATTCTCGCCGATCTGCAGGGGCCGAAGCTGCGGATCGGGCGACTCATCGAGCCGCTCGAGCTTCGCGCCGGGGACTGGATTGCCCTGACGGCGGGGCCCGCCGATGGCTCGTTCCGCGTCATCCCGCTGCCTCATGCCGAGTTGATCGCCGGTGCCAACGTCGGCGGTCGGTGGCTGTTCGACGACGGGGCGATCGAAGCGATTGTGCGCGAGGTTCGCCCGGAGGTCGTGATTGCGGAGGTTCTCGTCGGCGGAAGGATGTCATCACATAAGGGGGTCAGCGCGCCTGGTGGGACGGGGCGCGTGGCGGCGCTGACCGAGAAGGATCGAAAGGACGTGCGCTACGCGGCCTCTTGTGGCGTGGACTACATCGCGTTGTCCTTCGTCCAAGCCGCCGAGGACGTGCGAGCCTTGCGGGAGCTGCTCGATACGCTTCCCGGCGGTCTCGGGATCGGGATCATCGCCAAGATCGAGAAGCGGGAGGCGCTCGACGACCTCGAAGGGATTCTGGCCGTCGCGGACGCCGTCATGGTCGCTCGAGGCGACCTCGGTTTGGAGATTCCGCCACAGGAGGTTCCGATCCGGCAGAAGGAGATCATCCGCCGGTGCAATCGGCGCGGAGTTCCCGTCATCACAGCGACGCAGATGCTTCAGTCGATGATCGCTCACCCGCGGCCGACGCGGGCCGAGGCAAGCGATGTCGCCAACGCCATTCTAGATGGCACAGACGCGGTGATGCTTTCGGAAGAGACGGCAATCGGGCGCTACGCGGTAGAAGCCGTGGCCATGATGCGCGAGATCTCGGCGAGTGCGGAAGACGAGCTGAGATTCAGCGCGGGAGACGGTCGGTTCGGCGGGATCGACCACGTTCACCCGGTCACGGATGCGATCAGTGATGCGACCGCGCGGATTGCGGATGCGGTGAACGCGCGCCTCATCGCCACCGTAACGACAACCGGATACACGGCGCGGCAGGTCGCACGCAAACGGCCTCGAAGGCCGATCGTCGCGCTCACGCCGGATGAAAGGGTCCTTCGCCAACTCGCGCTCGTGTGGGGTGTGGTTCCGCTTCCGATTCTTGCCTTCGAGGGGACCGACGAAATGCTTCGCGTTGTGTCGAAGGCGCTACTTAACGCCAACTACGTGAAGACGGATGACCTGATCGTGATCACGGCAGGCCTACCGACGGGAGGCCGGGGGACGACCAACATACTCAAGGTCCACCGCGTGTAGAGGCGGCCGTGGATTCGCTCGACCTTGGGCCCACACACCGTGCTTTCCAAGACGATTCCGAAACGGGGAGTGGCGAGACTCGAGCGGCCGTCGATAGCACAAGGCCGCTCTCGCTTGACGGCGGAACGCGCGACGCTCTAGGCTGTGCGTTCCACACTGCATGTCGCTCTGGAGTCTTCGGGGTTGACATGGTCTGTAGTCGACTGAAAGAGCCAGGAGAGGAGGATGCATGAGAACGACGGGTCGCAAGCTGACAGGTCGGAGGCACTGGCTGAGCTGTTCTACCTTCCTTGGCGTGGCGTTGGCTGTGGTCGGATTCGTTGGACTTGCACAGGGGACGTTCCGGGTGGGGATGCTGGAGGCGATCGCGCTCGATCCAGCGACGATTGAAGGGGACGCAGAAATCGCGATCGCAAACGCGGTCTACGACTACTTGGTGGACATCGGCCCCGACAACCAGGTTCGCTCACGTCTTGCGACAGCGTGGTCCATCAGCGAAGACGGATTGAGCTACACGTTCACGTTGGCGGAGGGCGTTCACTTCCATGATGGAACCCCGCTGGGCCCCGGCGATGTTGTTTGGTCCTTCGACCGACTGCGCGATCCGAACTTGGGATTCGCCACAACGTCGCTCTACGCGAACATCGACCGGATTGACGTGACCGGCCCGTCCGAGGTCACGTTCCGTCTGAAGAGGACGAATCCGTTCTTCCTGTTCGATCTCTCCGACAACCGCGCATTGGTCCTCAAGCGAGGGACGACCGATTTCTCGACGTTCAACGGGACCGGACCGTTCGTTGTTGAATCAGAGGCATATCGTCCCGGAGAGCGGATCGCGATGCACGCGAATCCCAACTACTTCCTCGAGGGGTTGCCGAAGCTTGACAGACTCGAGTTCATCTTCTTCAAGGACGCCGCGACGGCCGTCGATGCCCTCCGCGGCGGGCAGATTGACATGGCGTGGCGGATGGCGGTGAGCCTGTTCGAGGATCTGCAGGGAGCGCAGGGGATCGTAACCGTCGACGTTGAAACGAACGCGTTCGATCTTGTCCGCTTCCGAACCGACCGGCCACCGGGCAGCGATCCGCGCGTTCTCCAGGCCCTCAAGCACGCGACCGACCGCGAAGCGACCCTCAACGTGGTGCAACGAGGATACGGCGTTGTGGGCAGGGATTCGCCCGTTGGACCGATGTTCACGGGGGTCTTCGACGAGTCGATCGAGGCGCTCGCCTTCGATCAGGCGCGCGCGAGGCAGCTGCTCGCGGACGCCGGCTACGAAGACGGGTTGACGCTCGACATGTATGCGCCGAATTCCGGCAGCCGTCCCTTGCTTGCCCAGGCGCTTGCTGGGCAGTGGGCGGAGGTTGGCGTCGAGGTGAATCTGAACATCGTGCCGGAGAGTTTCTACTGGAGCGGTGAGGGCTGGATGGAGGTCGGCCTTGGGATTACGAACTGGGGCTCGCGACCGTATCCGCAGTTCTACCTGACGCAGATGTTTACGTGTACGTCGACGTGGAACGAGTCGCGATTCTGTGACGAAGCGTTCGATCAGCTTGTCGCGATCGCCGGTTCGACGGTCGATCCAGGGGAGCTCACTGCCACGTACTCCGAGATCCAGCGGATCTTGGCGGAAGAAGGGCCCGTGCTGATTCTCTATTTCTGGCCGCAGCTCGCCGCGTACAGCGACCTGTTCGCGGGGGTGGAGTTGAAGGCGTTCGCCGGGCGCACGGATTTTCGAACGGTCTTCGAGCGGTAGCAGCCGGCACCCCGGGTGAGAGTTCGCCAGGATGGCGGCACTCGTCCGGTTTGCCCGGCCCAGCGACGTGGCCGCCTCTCGTATCAGACATCGAACATTCGTTCGCGTTCTTCGTGACCTCTATCGAAGGCCGACCTCGGCCTTCGGCACGACCGTCGTCCTTCTGTTCGTTCTGTTGGCAATCTTTGGGCCGTGGATTGCGCCCTACGGATCGAACGAGCAGATCTACACGAACGTTCGACAGGCACCCTCAACCGAGCACTGGTTCGGGACCGATCTCCTCGGCCGCGACATCTTCAGCCGAGTCGTCCACGGCGCTCGAAGCATCCTCTCGTTGACCGGGCTGGGGGCGCTGCTCGCCGTCGCCGCCGGAACATTCTTTGGCCTCGCGACCGGGTACATCGGCGGATGGTTGGACGAGACGGTCATGCGGGTCTTCGACAGCGTGCTGGCGATTCCGGCGTTGCTTCTCGCCCTCGTCCTCGTGGGCTCGGTCGGCCAGTCGCGGGCGAGCGTTCTCGCTGTGATTGCCGTGGTCTACATACCGATTGTGGCGCGCGTTGTTCGAAGCGAGACACTGTCGATCAAGGCGCAGGGCTTCGTCGAGGCGGCACGCCTTCAACGGGAATCGCTCCTTCGGATCTTGTTTCGCGAGATCCTTCCGTCCGTCTTGCCTGCTTTGTCCGTCGAGGCCGCGCTGCGTTTCTCATACGGCATATTCCTTGTTGCCTCGCTCGGCTACCTGGGGGTGGGCGTGCAGCCCCCGACTCCCGACTGGGGATTGATGGTTCGTGAAGCGCGGGATTCGGCGCGGGGCATGCCATGGGCGCTCTACTTCCCCGCCGGTGCGATCGCGTTGCTCGTGGTGTCGGTCAACCTCGCTGCCGACGGGCTCAAACGGAGTCTTCAGGCGGCCTCACAGGGCTTGTCGCTGCGGGCGAGACGGCGAATTGCTCGAGTCCGCCGGCGCTCGGTGAAGGAGCCCACCGATGCGACGTCGCATGAGAGCACCACGGCCCTCGTCTCGCTTGCTGGAGTCACAGCCTCGTACTACACCGGGGGGCGATGGCTCGATGCCGTACGGGATCTGACGCTCGATGTTCGGATTGGGGAGACGGTCGGGCTTGTGGGAGAGAGTGGGTCCGGAAAGACGACCCTGGCTCTGGCGATCGTCCAATACATGAGCGCCAATGGGGCCGTCCGAGGTGGGGCGATCAGCTTCGACGGTCGAGACCTCCTCGCCCTGAAGGGACGAAAGCTTCGGGCCCTTCGTGGGGCCCAGATCGGCCTAATTCCGCAAGATCCCCTCGCGTCGCTGAACCCGGCGATTCGCGTCGGCGAACAGGTTGCCGAGAGTCTCCGCTGGCAGCTCGGGCGGGGACGAGCGAACGCCGCGAAGGGAGCACTCGAACTCCTGGAACATGTCCGAATCGCCGATCCGACCCGCGTTGCTCGTCACTACCCGCATCAGCTCTCCGGCGGCATGCAGCAGCGGGTGGCGATCGCGATGGGGCTATCGGCCGAGCCGCGTTTCCTGATCCTCGACGAGCCGACAACGGGGCTCGACGTGACCACCGAGGCGGCGATCCTCGATTTGCTGACCGACCTTCTGGCGACCGGCGAGAGAGCGAGCCTGTACATTTCGCACGATCTCGGCGTGGTTTCGCACATCTCCGATCGCGTGGTCGTTCTCTACGCCGGTGAACTGGTCGAGATCGGACCGAAGATCGACCTCTTCCGCGCTCCGCGACATCCGTACACACTCGGTCTACTGAGAAGCATTCCGCGAGTCCGTGTGGGAAACGACGAACGTTCGAGACGCCTGCCGTTCATGCCCGGCTCGATCCCGGCACTCGATGCGCTGCCGAGTGGATGCATCTTCCGTCCCCGCTGTTCGCTCGCCGCCGACGTGTGTGCGGAGCGGCCGGGCCTTCACGCGGCCGGGGACGGACGCCTCTCGCGCTGCCATCGATGGGAGAGGGTCGAACCATTGAAGACGCGCGTCGAGGAACAGCACGATGCGCTTCCGGTGTCTCAGGGGCGCACTGCACCGGAGCCGCCGCTGCTTCGGGTCGAAGGAATCTGTGTGGGCTACCCCGTTGCGCGATCTTTGTCCGAGGTCTTGAGACGTGTGCCGCGTCAGCTCGTGAGAGCGGTCGACGATCTGTCCATCGACATCCCACGCGGCAAAACACTGGGCGTGGTCGGCGAAAGTGGAAGCGGCAAGACAACGCTGGCGCGAGCGCTGCTCGGGCTTGAGATCCCGCACAGTGGGACCGTCTCGCTGCATGAGCGCATCCTTCCGGCATCGCTCGCCAAGCGCCGACGAGACGATCTTCGGGTTCTACAGGCCGTCTCGCAGAACCCTGATCAGGCGCTCAATCCGTACTTGAGCGTCGGCACCTCGTTGGAGCGTCCGCTGATTCGACTCGCCGGGCTAGGGCGGCGAGAAGCGCGAGTCGTCGTCTCCGAGCTTCTCGAGCGTGTCGGACTTCCTGTCGATTTCGCCGATCGCTTGCCGGGGCAGCTTTCGGGCGGCGAGAAGCAGCGAGTCGCCATGGCTCGGGCCTTCTCGGCGCGTCCGTCGATCGTGATTTGCGACGAGGCCACGTCGTCGCTCGATGTGAGTGTCCAAGCGTTGGTGCTCAATCTGCTTCGCCGCCTTCAGGAAGACCTCGGCGGCGCCTACCTGTTCATCACGCACGACCTGGCCGTCGTCTCGCATCTCGCGGACCGGATTGCGGTGATGTATCTCGGCCGGCTGATGGAGCAAGGCTCGAGAGACGGTGTGCTCTTGCCGCCGTACCACCCATACACCGAGGCGCTGCTGTGCTCGTTTCCGGGGTTGGGCCGGCGAGATGAGGTTGAGCCCCTCCGGCTGTCCGGCGAGATCCCGAGCCCGGTCGACGTGCCTTCGGGGTGTCCGTTTCATCCCCGCTGTCCACGGTACCTGGGGGCGGTCTGTCGCGATCAAGCGCCGCCCTGGAGGAGCGTTAATCACGAACACGCAATCTACTGCCACCTGCCGCTCGAAGATCTCGATCGCTTGCAGCGACCGATCTTCGCTGACGACGCGAACGGAGCGAGCCGATGAGCCGATTCGTCTTTCGCCGCCTCGGGTTCCTGCTGCTGACGCTGCTGTTGACTTCGGTGATTGTCTTCTCGATCACGCAGTTTCTTCCCGGCGACGTGGCGCGCGTGCTCCTTCCGCGCGACGCGTCTGAAGAGGCAGTTCAGGCCAAACGCGAGGAACTGGGGCTGAATCGCCCGGCGATCGTGCAGTACGTGTCGTGGGTCGCCCGATTCGTGCGGGGCGATTGGGGACGATCTTTCGCTTGGGACATCGACGTCCGCCCGCGCGTGATGGACGCGCTTCACAACTCGCTGATGCTGGCTGCGGTCGTGTTCCTGTTCGCTGTGCCGCTATCGATCGGCCTTGGGGTCTGGGCGGGCCTGACGGAGAACCGGCTGCCCGACCACGTCGTCAGTGTGCTCAGCCTGTCGGTCGTCGGGTTGCCCGAGTTCGTCACGGGAGTTCTGTTTATTGCGCTTCTCGCCCACCAGTTTCATCTCCTGCCGGCGACCTCGTCGATTGAGCCGAACGCGGGGTTCGGCGAGGTGTTCCCGTTCCTCATTCTTCCGGCGCTGACGGCGACCCTGGTTCTGCTGGCCTACATCGTCCGCCTCACCCGTGCCGAGGTCGCCGAGGAGCTTCGAAAACCCTACGTTCGGACGGCCGTTCTGAAGGGCCTCTCGTGGCCCGTCGTCGTCGGCAAGCACGTTCTTCGGAACGCGCTGCTCCCAACGGTGACCGTCGTCGCGCTCAGCATCGGATGGCTGATCGGCGGGATCATCGTGATCGAGAATGTGTTCAATTACCCGGGGCTCGGGCGGCTCTTGATCACGGCGATCGACAATCAGGACTTTCCGCTGATCCAAGCGATCACGATGATCGTCGTGTTCGGCGTGGTGATCGCGAATCTGATTGCCGACATGCTGTACGCCGTTCTCAACCCGCGAATTCGGTACGAGTAGCGGGTCCCTTCCGCCTTGGAAACATCATGGAAACCCGCCTGCAATCCGAGAATAAAGTCCTGACCCTACCCCCGTGCTGACCCCCGTGTTGGGTCACCCCGTGATCCAGCTTGGTCCGTATCCGCAGGCGTGCGCGACGTACTTCGAGGCGTCGGGTAAGTCTGCGAGAGGAAGCGATTCACCAACCTATTCCGGCGTCCTCGCATTTACGGAACTCGTTCCCTTGGGCTGGCACGCCCCGTGCTCGATGTCCACCCGCGCTCGGTGGCTGCACTCCCCGAGGAGTCCGCGGCTCTCGAGAGAAGGAGCCTCACTGCTGCCCCGATTGAGATCTCTCCCGCGACTGAGCCTCATCTTCTCGACAACCTTGGCTGGGCGAAGCCGTGAGGGAAAGGAACGCTTGGGGTCAAGGACTGTTTGGGGTCGAATCCTTCGCTGCTTTGGTCTCTACGGAGGCTGAGTAGGTCCTGGGATTTCGGAGACATCGGGATCTTGGAAGCGTGCCAACGTTCTTCGTGGATGGATCTTCGCTGGTGACGGGTTACTGGAGGGGCGGTGATCGAGGTCAACGAACTCCACCCGGCCGGATCGGTCGATTCGACCGGGTGGGCTGTGGTCTACTTCGCTTGCATCAGGAAGATCACCCCTCCGATGGCGGCGAGAACACCGAGGGCGATCAGGATCCAAGTCGTCCCTTCCATGATTCACCTCCTTGAGGGAATGAGTCGGTTCTACTCAGGCAGATCGTCAAACAGCGCCTTCATCTGACGCCGATAGGCGTCGAAGGCCGTCCTTCCTTCCTGCGTCAGTTTGACCATCGTGTGTGGCTTCCGTTCGACGAACTCCTTGGTGATCTCGACGTAGCCGGCTGACTCCAGCTTGCTCAGATGAGAGGAGAGGTTTCCCCACGTCAGCCCGGTGTTCTGCATCAGAAAGACGTAGTCGGCGGACTCGACGACGTAGAGATGGGCCGTGATCAACAGGCGGGCCGGCTCGTGGATCGCGCGATCGATCTGGATGGGTTCCGCGTCCTCCGAGCGTCGCCTAGCCATCGGCCTCTCCGGCGGCGTCGATCGATCGTCGCGGGTATCGGCGGACGAAGCGGACGAGCAGAGCGACGCCGACGAGCGCGATCAGACCACCGATTGCCGCCAGGACGTGTCCCAGGTGGTAGCCGGTCGGCACGAGGTCGGTGACGAGGAGCCCTCCGAACAGAAGGACGGCGTAGGCGTAGAGCCTCGGGTAGTCGACCGCCCAGCCGGCGACAGCGAGCGCGCCTCCCCAGATCAGGCCGATGACGACGACGAAGTGCGATCGCACCCACGCCATCCACTCAGGCGCTGCCTCGCGTGTCGACAGCGCGGTGAAGGCGAACATGCCGCCCCCGGCGAGGACGAGCGCGAACAGGATCTGTTGGACTCTCGTCATGCTGCGCTTCCGGCGTCCGCGGAAGGTCGCATGGCCGATCCGCGGGACGATCAATCGCCGTGCGAGATCGCGCATCGAGGGGAGTCCCACCGGAACCACAATGGCGGAAAGCCAGTAGAACTCCGTCAGGATCCCCAGGCCGAACGAGAGGAGCAACAGGCCGATCGCGATGTCCCACAGTCCGTGCTCGAACGTCCTCAGCCAGACCTTTCTCTCGATCTCTCTCAGGCCGGATCTAGTTTTCATCGGAGGGCACCTCCGTGCGATTCGCCGGGATGCGCCGCACGAACCGGATGAAGATGACAGCGCCGATGGCCGCGCTGATCGATCCGGAGACGCCGAAGGCGATCGCGCCGGGGATCGGTGCCATGAAGTTTTGCCCGAACGCAGCCAAGGCAAACGCTGCGGCAGCGAACAGAGCGGCGTGAAGGAGAACCCGCCCGAATTCGAGGAAGATCGCGATCGCCGTCAGCGGAGTCCCGACGACCAACGTCACGACGGTCGGCAGCGCGTACCGGCCGAGGCGCAGGTTCAGTGGAGATCCTCCGAAGGCCGTCCAGACGACCAGGGCGGCCGTCACGAGCACGCAGAAACCGAGCGCGATTCCCAGCACGCGCGAGCGCCGGACCCGACCGGCACCGAACTTCACTGCTCCCACGCGCGGCGTCGCGTAGCGTCGTTTGGCGAGGACAAACCCGCCGGCGGCGGAGAACTGGAGGATCATCAGGGTAATGAGGCGGACAACGGGCGCCGCTCCGAGGGCCTCGACGAGCGCGGAGAGCGCGATCGCCAGCATCAGACCGCCGAAGTAGATGTCGAACAGGCCGTCCTGTTGTCGCGCTCTCCAGTTTCGCGATTCGATGGAGCGAAGGCTCAGTTCGTTCATGGTTCTCTCCCGTCAAGTACTTTGTGCCGCAAAGTACTTCGTAGTGTAATTCTTGGGTAACGATTGTCAAGCTTCCCGAGCGGTTGCCTTGGCGAAACGATCACACAAGCAGGAACACCGGCCTTCGGTGGCTCATCCGGGCAAACGCACGGATCCGCTTGCTCGCCGTATCCTCAAAGAGGACCATCTTGTGTCCAGCCAACGTTCATGCCGCGTCGGATCCAGAGACGGTCTCGATACGGTTCTCGATCAGCATGCAGTGCGGGATGTGCGTGAGGACTGAACGATTCGGTCTCACGCGGTGACATACTGATGGGAGCAGGGTGACTTGAAAGAGGAGGAATCGACGTGAGCAGTCCGCAGCAGTTCTACGAGCGCTCCGATGCTTGGATCGACCGGCTGATGGAGTTGAATCCGGGCGCGGCGACCCAGCTCGGCGACCATCGCTTCGACGGCCAGTTGGGCAACTTCACTCTGGCGGCCCAAGACGCCCAGAACGAAGAGATCAAGGGGATGGCGGCAGAACTCGCTGAGATGAAGACCGACGACTGGCCGAACGACGCCCGCGTCGATCACATCCTGATGACGCAGATCATCAAGAGTTTCGTCCGCGGCCACGAGCGGCTTCGAGGGCACATTCGCAATCCCGGTCAGTACATCGACGCGACGACGGGAAGCGTGATGGTGTTGATCATCAAGGAGTTCGCGCCGCTGCCCGAGCGGTTGAAATCCGCGCTCGAACGAGCTCGGCAGGTTCCAAGGGTCCTCGAAGAGGCGAGAGAGGTTCTCGATCCGAACGAGGTCCCGCGTGTCTGGGCGGAGACGGCGATCGAGCAGGGGCAGATGGCGCCGATGTTGTTCACCACACTCCTGCCAGGCCTCGCTCAAGGCGCGGCCCCCGACCTTGTCGGCGAGATGACCGAGGTCGGTGCGGCGGCGGGAAAAGCAGTCGAGGGCTACATTGCGTTCATTCGCGACGAGGTCCTGCCGAAGGCACAAGCCGATTTCGCGGTTGGGAAGGAGCTGTTCGACGAGATCCTTCGCGAGGATCACATGGTCGACTACGACGCTGACGAGCTGATCGAAACGGGTTGGGAGCAGTTTGAGCTGACCAAACGGCAGATGGAGGCGGTCGCGAAGGAGATCGACCCGGCCAAGTCGGTGGAGGAGATCCTCGAAGAAGCGAAGGCCGATCACCCGACGGCAGAAGGATTACTTGAGGCGTACCGGAACGCCATGAGCGGGGCGAAGCAGTTCGTGATCGATCACGACATCGTGACGATTCCCGAAGGCGAATCTCTCAAGATCATCGAGACCCCCGTCTATCTGCGTCCGATCATTCCTTATGCGGCGTACATGTCCCCCGGGATCTTCGAGGAGAAGCAGGACGGAATCTTCGTTGTGACTCCGGTCGACACGAACGCGTCGGCGGAGGAGCAAGAACAGAAGCTCAAAGGCCAGTTCAACGTGAAGCTTCCGGTGACCGCGCTCCACGAGGCCTATCCCGGCCATCACTTGCAGCTCGTTTGGGCGAATCGAACCAAGACCGTCCCGCGTCGGATGGCGTCATTCCTCTCCACCTTGTTCATCGAGGGCTGGGCGTTCTATTGCGAGGAAATGATGGAGCAGATGGGCTGGATTGCCGAGCCGGTGCAGCGACTCGGACGTCTCAGCGATCAGCTCTGGCGTGCTGCGCGGATCATCATCGACGGCTCACTTCACACACGGGGAATGACGGTTCAGGAGGGGATCGACTTCCTTGTGGAGAAGTGCCAACTTGAGCCGGCGAACGCGACGGCAGAGGTCCGGCGTTACACCCAGACGCCGACACAGCCCCAGTCGTACCTGATGGGCAAACTGCAGATCCTCGATTTGGTTGAGGACTTCAAGAAGGCGAACCCGGACGCAAGTCTGCGCGAGATGCACGACACGTTGCTCGCGGCTGGGTCGCTGCCGCCGAGGCTGATGCGGCAGGCGCTCGAGCTGTAGACATCTTCGCGGGGCAGTCGGAAGGCTGCCCCGCTTCGCAGTTCGGTTGACCCATCCCTCGCCTGGTTCCTGCAAGCTTTGTGTCCTCCGCGAGATTCTGCGGAATCGGTGCGACGCGGTATCCTGTGCATGTGGACATCCCGAGTGGAGTGATCCTGGAATCTCGAAAACCTGGTCATCGATTCGATGACACACGGGTGGTCCATTCGCGGTAGGTATACGGCGAGAAACGGAGGCAAGATGCGCGTTATCGTAGCAGCTTTGGCGTTGTGCGTAGTCGCTACGCTGCCGGTCTTCGGGGACGATCACGGAAACTCTCCGCTCGAGGCGACGCCACTCGGAGTCGGGAGCGGCCTGGTCTCCGCCTGTCTCGAAGTGGGCGGAGATATGGACTACTTCTTCTTCCAAGCGACGGCGGGGCGGACCTATGTCTTGCTGACGAGCCACCTCGACGGCGGGGCGGACACCGTCCTGTACCTGCTCGATACGGACGGAATCGCCATCCTTCAGGTCGATGATGACGGAGGGGCCGACGGCGGTTCACGCATCGAGTGGGTAGCGCCGCAGACCGGTACATACTTTCTGATGGTCCGCCACGCTCACGCTACCTCAGGCACCGGGTGTTGTTCTCTTTCCGTGTCGACGCGGCAGGTCGACGATCACGGGAACAGTTCGTTGACGGCCACCCCAATTTCGGTTGGCGGGAGTGCTCCTGGATTTCACGAGACCGTGGACGATGTCGACGTCTTCCTGTTCCCGGTCGACAGCGGGTACAGCTATGCGATCGAGTTGGAGAAAACATCGGGAGACGGGGCGGCTCGGCTCGAGCTTCTCGGCGCCGACGGGACGGAGGTCCTCGCCACGGCGACGGCGAACGGCGGCCCGGCCCGCGTCAGCTGGGCAGCGTCTGACAGCGGAGCCCAGTTCCTGGGCGTTCTGGCCGATCAAGGCACCGGAGGGTACAGACTCTCCGTCGACCGGGTCGGCTACGACGACGACTACCCGAACACCGCAGCAACGGCCGATGACTTAAACGCGCGCGGGTTAGCAGCAAACGGACGGATCGAGGTTTCGGAGGATGCGGACTGGTTCCGATTCCGGGCTCGCGAGGCCGGAGCCTATCGGCTCGTCGTCGAAGCGGATGGCCCGATCCGGATCGCGCTCGTCGGCCTCGACGGGCAGACGGTCCTGGAGGAGGCATCGGCGATCGCGGGTGATGGGCCAGGATTTGACTGGACTGCACCGAGTGACGGCGTGTACTTCATCGAGTTGTTGTCCGGTTCCGGAGACGTGTCGTACACGCTTCGACTCGACGCGACCCTTCAGCTCGAGTTTCTCGGGCAGTTCAATCCTCGGGGCTACTCGTTCGACGTGGTCACGGACGACGCCTTCGCCTATCTGATTGTCGGGACCCAAGGGCTTCTCGTCATCGATGTTTCGGATCCGACGGCTCCAATCGAGGTTGGATCCCACTCGACGCGTGGTTACGCGCTGGCGGTGGCACTGGACGGCGACCGCGCCCTGGTTGCGAACCGAAGCGATGGTCTGACTTTGCTCGACCTCTCCGACCCGATGCGCCCTGTCGAGGTTGGACATCTCGACACGCCTGGCTCGGCGTGGGACGTGGTGGTCTCCGACGGACTGGCATTCGTGGCCGACTCGCAGAGCGGGCTACAGCTGCTCGATGTGGCGCGCGCCGGTGATCCTTCTCCGGTGAGCGCGTACAGCACGAGTGCTCCCGCCAAGGCCGTTTGGGTCGATGAATCGATCGCGTATGTCGCAATGGGGGACGCGGGGCTGGAACTTGTTGATGTCTCGGACCCTTCGAATCCAGCGAGGCTCGGCGTGATCAGGATCTTCGGCGAGGCGAACTGCGTCGTTGTAGCTGGCGGCACGGCCTTCGTTGCGGCAGGGTACGGGGGGGTACGTATGATTGACGTTCGGGATCCGACTTCGCTGGAGGAGATGGGATTCATCTCGACCGCGAGCGAGGCGATGGGCCTGACCCTCGTTGGGAACAGCCTCTATGTCGCGGAAGCGACGGAAGGTCTGTCCGTCTATTCCGTGTCCGACCCAACGAACCCTCAGCGCATCGCCCACTTCGATACGCCGGGTGAAGCGATGAGCGTCACGGTCCACGCAGGCCGTGCCTACATTGCCGATCGAGAAGAGGGCCTTCAGATCGTCGAACTCCTGCGGTAGAGGCGCGGAGGGAAGGAAACGGCTTCCCTCCGCGTTTTGGGTCCGGTCCTTCTAGCGAGGCGCAGAGAGGTCCATCGGAACGTTTTCCGAGGTGTCGGTCCCGTTCCCGCTGAACGTGTTCTCGTAGCCGGCGATCAACGACTCCGATCCGACGTAGATGCCGAATCCCGCGTTGTCGGTGAACGCATTCTGGCGTACGGATCCGATCGACGCCTCGACGTGCAGTCCGTCGCTTGTGCTTGCCGAGAGTGTCGAGGCCACGAGGGAAAGAACCGACTGATTCGCCATCAAGATCCCGTGTCCCGTGTTGGCGTGGATTGTCGAGCTTCGGATTGAGGCCGACGATGTATCGATGGACAGGCCGTCCGCCGCGTTCCGGGCGACCGTCGTCTCGATGACGAGGAGAGCCGACCGCTCGACTGCAGTGACCCCGGTGCCGAAGTTGCCGCTGATCGACGTTTCATCGAGTAGAGCCGCGACCGATCGCGTCAACGAGAGTCCTCCACTCGCATTCTCGGTGATCAGGGAGCCAAGAGACATCAGTGCGGTCTGATGGATTGCCTCGATGCCCCATCCCTCGTTTGAGCGGATCGTACTGCTGGTGATTGAGGCGGGCGAGTTGTCGAGGAGGACGGCGGTTGCCGGGTGATCAACGATCTCGGCGTCGAGGAGCGTGACCGTCGCGTTCAGCGTGTTCACGGCCACGTCACCGTTTGCTCGCAAAACAGATCCGTCGGACACGACGGCCGAGCTGTTCTCGAGATCGAGCGCATAGCTCGCGTTTCCGCTGACCGTGCTCCCGGCGATCGTAATCTGGGAATCGAGCGCCGAGACGCCAACGCCCCGGTTATCGGTCAGCAGGCCTTCGACGAATTCGAGGGAAGATCGATCAAGCCGGATCGCATCCGTCGGGTGTTCGGTGACGGTCGTGTCGTCAAAGGCAATCGTGGAGAGAACCGCCTCCACGCCGTGCCCGTCGTTGTTCTCGATCCGAGAGCTCGAGACCTCCGCGCGGGCGTCGTCGAGGTTGATGGCGCTTGCGCCGTGGCGGGTGATTGTCGTTCCGGTGATGGTCAGCGTCGCGCGCGCGGCTGTCACGGCATGTGCTGCGTTGTCGAACAGCTCGCAATCCTGCAAGCTGACCGAGCTGCCGTCGAGGACGAAGGCATCCTCCGGATGGCCACTGACGGTGCTGCCAACGAGTGTGACGCGAGCCCTCTCACTCGCCGTGACCGCGGAGGATCCGTTGTCCTTCAGCAGGCAGGTCGCTGCCGTTACCGAACTCGATCGGGCGTCGAGCGCGGTGGATCCATTCTCGGAGAGCGTGCAGCCCTGGATGGTGATCTTCGAGTTGGCCGCATCGATCCCGTCTTCATCATTCGATGTGATCGAAGAGTCGATCAGCTTCGCCGTGCTATCGGAAAGGCGAATTCCGTCGGTCGCGTGATCGAAGACCCGGCTGGAATCAGAGAGATTGACGATCGCTTCGACACCGTTGATGCCAACCTCGCCGTTTCCGGAGATGTCGCTCGCGATCGCGTCGACTGCACCGTTGTCAAGAGCGATGCCGCCGCTCCGATTGTCGGTCACCGTCGACGTCGTCAGTGTACAGGTTGAGCCATCCGTTCCGAATAGGCCGTAGGTTCCGTTGTCGGCGATCTGACTATTGATGATCTCTGCCGAGGTTCCGAACAGGCTCAGGCCTTCCGCGGGGTGATCGGTGATCGTCGTGCTGTCGGCGATCACCCTTCCACCGGATCCGAGGATGCCGACGGTGCCGTTCTCGCGGATGACCGAGCCGGAGAGTTCAACGGCGCTGGACGCGAGCGAGACCCCCGCCTCTCCGTTGTCGGCGATCGAGCCGCCCGAGATCTTCACCTCGGCGTTGACATCGGCGAAGATTCCACGACCGCGGTTGTTCTCCACATCTGTGATTTCGAGCTCCGCCTTGCTGTCGGTCAGATTCAGGCCGTCCTTCGGATGATCGGTTACCTCCGAACTCGACAGAAGGATCGTCGATGTCGTTGCCAGGATGCCGTGTTCGGCGTTCTTCGTGATCGCGCTTCCCTTCACTTCGGCGAAGGTGTTCGCGAGAAGAAGACCGCTGGCGTCGTTCGCTGAGATCTCCGAGCCATCGACAATCCGAAGGACCGAGTTCGTCGCGGCGACGCCGTTGGCGCCGCTTCCCTTGATTGGTGTGGCGCGCACGTCGGCGGAGGAATCGACGAGGATCAACCCTCCCTGATCGTGGCCGGCAACCTCCGTGTTGATCAGCGTAACGCGCGAGCGCTCCCTTCCGCTGATGCCGGTCGCCGTGTTGTCGATGATCGATCCTCGCTCGGCCGTGACCTGCGTGAAGTCGAGCCACATGCCGTGTTCGGCGTTCTCCGTGAAGGTCGTGTCCAAGAAGTTGGCACCTGAAGATTCGGCGTAGAGGCCGCTTCCGGCGTTGCCGCTCACGGTAAGAGACATGACGTTGACCGAGGCCTTCGTCAGTTTCAGGCCGTGCGATCCGTTGTCGCTGATCGAGCCGCCTTCGATCGCCGCCACCGCGTTCGTGGCGATGAGGCCTGAGCCCGTGTTTCGAAGGATGTCGGTCGACTCGAGTCCCGCCGCCGAGTTGGTCAGGACGAGACCGTCACTTCCTTGATCCGCGATCGAGCAGTCGACGACCGATGCGGTCGAGTCGATTGCGGAGAGGCCGAGATCGGCGTTCCCCATGATTTCGGTGTTGGTCAGATCGGCGGTCGAGTTGAGTAGATTGATGCCGTGAATCCCGTTGTCTGTCACGAAGGAATCGGCCATCACAACGGCCGAGACGTCGGTGTCGATTCCGTGATTCGTGTTCTCCGACACGCTGCAGTCAAGGAAGTCACCAGAGCTGTTGGCGAGAGCGACGCCGTCGTCCGGGTGGTTCGTGATCGAGGTGGCGGTCGCCGTTGTGCTTGAGTTCTGGGTTGCCAGGATGCCGTGAACGCCGTTCGAGTCGATGGTGCTGCTCGTGATGTCGATCAGCGCGTGTTCGAGCAGGACACCGTGAATCGCGTTGTCGTGGATGTGGCTGTCGGAGATGTCCAGGCGGGAGCCGGTCTCGTAGATCCCCTGCTTGTTGTTCGATGCGATCTCCATCGACGTGGCGATGGCTGAGCTGTCGACCATATGCAGGCCGTGGATTGTCTGGCTCGTGAGCGTGATCCGTTCGAGTTTCGCCTCGGCCTCGGTGAGGTAGACGCCGCTCGCGATGTTCGCGATGGCTGTGCTGTCTGCCATGTCAAGGAAGCTTGCCTCGACTGCGACGCCGTGCATCCTATTCTCGCGGAAGGTGGAGCCATTCCGGATTGTGAGAACGGCGTCATCGACCGCGTAGGCGCCGTGCGTTCCGTTTGATCGGAAGTCGCTCGCATCGACGGTGCCGATTGCGTGGTCGACCGTGAGGCCGTTCTCGCCGTTCTCGGAGAGAAGCGCCTCGTCCGAGATGAACACGGTTGTTCCTGGCTCCGCGCGGACTCCGTCAACGCCGTTGCGCGTGATGGTGCTGCCGCGAATGATGGCCGATGAGAGGGATCCGTCGCTCGGCGTACCGGAGACGGTGACCCCGTTCTGCGCGTTGTTGGTCACCTGCGATGCCTCGACGGTCCCCGAGGCCGCTTCGACACGCACGCCGTCAACGCCGTTCGACGAGACGGCGGCTTGCCCTTGGATGGTTGCCTCGCCTCCGTCCATAACGTACACGCCGTGCTGCCCATTCTCGGAGACGGTTCCACCGATGATCGTCAGCGTCGATGAGGAGACGACGAGGCCATCGAGGTCGTTCCCGTCGATGGCTGATGCGGCGACGGTCGCATCGGCTCCGTGGATGAGACGTACGCCGGCGGTGCCATTTCCGGTTGCCGTCGAGTCAGCGATCGTGATAACGGTCGCGTCAGCGAGGAGACCGCTCGCCGCGTTGTCGGACAGAGTAGATCCTGCCGTCACGGCGACGGTCGAACCGTTGACGACTTGGATTCCGTCGAGACCCTGCCCGCTCACCATCGATCCGGAGATTGTGACGGAGCTTCCCTCGTCGACCAGAAGCCCGACGCCGTCATTCTCCTGGATCGTGCTGCCGATGATTGAGCCCTGGGAGCGCAAGTAGACGACCGCCGTTTCGCCGTGCCCACTCACCGTTGCGCCTTGAAGCGTCAGGAACGCGTCTTCGGCTTGCACGCCGACTCCTTGGTTGGCGAGAACGAGGGCGGTGCCTCGGAGGGTGAAGGTTGCCTCCTTAACGAGAACGCCGCCCAACGTGTTCGCCGTGATCTCCGTCGGTTCAGGAGCGTCGAGGAACTCGATGACCGCTTCCCCGTCAACGAACAGTCCGAAGCCTTCATTGAGAGAGAAGGTGCTCGACTCGATCGAGGCCTCTGCCGCCTGAATGCGCATTCCGCCCGCCCTGTTGGCGGTGACCGTCGTTCCCTCAAGGACGATCTGGATCTCCCCCTCTACAGTGACCGGGGCGATCTGGCCGAACGATGTGAGGAGGTCCACGTTGCTTGATGATCCCGTGCTTCCCGCCGTCTCGGAGCCGCCCAGCAGCTCGATGCCCCATCCGCCGTTCATCTGTACTGTACAGTCCTCGAGGGTGAGACCCTGGCCGGTCACGCCGGCCTCGACGTTCTTCTGAATCGTGCACTCGCGGAAGACGATGTTGTCTCCGCGCTCGATGTTCAGGCCCACCGATCCGCTCTGCACGGTGATGTTCTCGAACACGACGTCGCGGCAGTTCGTGAGCGTGATCACCGGTTGCGTATCGCGGCGCGCCTGGATGACCGCATTTCTGTTGCTTCGCTCGTTCTTCACGGTGACATCTCGCACATTTCGCACATCGATGTTCTCCCGGAGAAGGGAACGTGTGATGACGATCTCGTCTCTCGGGTCCGCCGCCTTGAGCGCATTCTCGAGGGTCTGGTAGTCGCCGGGGACCTCAATCGTTCGTGCAAGAACGATGGCCGAACTGCTTAGCAGAAGGGAAAACAGACAGACAAGCGCGGCGATGCCGCGCGCAGCGGGCGAACGCATGACAGCCTCCTCTTTGGACTAGCCCGTAGACAAGGGTACCCATGTCGATTCTACCTACACACGAAACTGCCGGACGGTTTCTCATCGATGCCCAGGGCCGAGGGCATTGGGAAGAGTCGGCACGTTGTCGATGGGCTTGCCGATTAGCGAAGAGAGGTTCGGAGAAACAGCTAGAGTGGGAGTGTACCGCCGCCTGCGACGCGGTGTGCCCACCGCGTCGGTTCGGGCAATCGATACTTCGTACAACAGGTGAGCGTGAACGCGACGGCGTGATCGATGTCGATCAGATGCCCCGGGGAGACGAACAGCGGCTTAACGTTTGCTCGTGTGCGAAGAACCGTGCCGATCACAAGTTGCGCGTCCCGAGTATCGACCAGACAGGATGCGTTCCCCTTGTGGAAGCCGGGTTCGCGATGATTCCCGTAGAGTCGCGATTTCGCACAGCCGATCGTCGGTTGCCCCAGCCACAGGCCCATGTGCGCGGCGATTCCCATGCGGCGAGGATGGGCGATTCCGTGACCGTCGAACAAGACAAGATCGGGTTCGGTCGTGAGCTGAGACCAAGCGTCCAAGATGACCGGACCCTCGCGAAAGGTGAGAAGGCCGGGCACGTACGGAAATGGCGTCGGAGCTTCGGCCGTTGCAGAGGCGAGGGGCCGAAGCTCGGGAAACGAGAGCAGGACGATGGCGGCTCGCGACAGGCCGCCCATCACACTTACGTCAATTCCGGCGACGGTTTGGACCCGTCTCTGATCCCAGGTTTGAGCGAGCCGCGCGGCAAGAGTCCTCTGCAGACTGACAGCTTCCTTCGGACTCATCGCCCAGCTGTGAAGTTCCTGCACGCACACCTCCGAAGGCGAAGCAAGATGATCCATTCTAGAGCAGGGGGCTCGAACGTGGCGGCATCGCGGTCCCGGGTGTTCCGCGCAGTGGCTGCTGTGCGCGCCTCCCTTCGAGGATATCCTTTCCATACGCAATCCGACCACAGCAGAAGAAGTGATCCGATGGAAGCGATGGAAGCGATTCTCACGCGGCGTAGTATCCGCAGATACTCGGACAAGCCCGTCTCCGCGGAACAGGTTGAGACTATGCTACGCGCGGCGATGGCCGCACCCTCGGCTGGGAACCAGCAATCGTGGGAGTTCGTAGTCATCAAGGATCGAGCGATGCTGGACGCGATTCCGACGATTCATCCGCACGCCCAGATGGCGGGGGACGCTCCGCTCGCGATGGTCGTGTGCGGCAATGTGGAGCGGGAGAAGCATACGGGCTTCTGGATGCAGGATTGCGCGGCGGCGACGCAGAACCTGCTTCTCGCTGCCCACGCATGCGGTCTCGGGGCCGTCTGGTGCGGCGTGTATCCGCGAGCGGAGCGACAGAAAGCCGTGAGCGCATTCCTCTCCCTTCCCGAAAAGGTTGTTCCCCTAGCCCTTGTGGTCGTTGGACATCCGGCGGAGGAAAGGCCGCCGGTCGATCGCTTCGACCCTTCGCGAATACACCGTGATCGATGGACGCCGTGAGCGAGTCCTGAAGCCCAAGCTCCAAACAGCGCATCACCGTGGAGTTCCTCTCTGACAGAGACGAGGGAGACGTCTCGTCGGTGGTGTGACCAACGAGCCGATTGTTCACAGTATTCAGTCTTGATTGAACGAGTTGAACACCGTACACTCGCCAGCTCCTTGAGGGATCGAATGAACCAAACGCGGCGATCCGTAGACGTACACCCGTTGCTGCAAAGGAGGATACGGGCATGAATCCGGACAGAGAGGCGTATCGCCAGTTCATCGAAGATGCGGGAGACATGATCGATGAGCACGGCTTTCCGCACATGGCCGGCCGGGTCGTCGGGGCCCTCCTTGTCTGTGTTCCACCCTATCGCTCGCTCGATGAGCTGGCTGACGAACTGCAGGCAAGCAAGGGATCAATCAGCATGGCGACCCAACTCCTGCTTCGCCTTGGCTTGATCGAGAAGATCAGCTTCCCCGGTGAGCGAAAGCACTACTACCGGGTTCGAACTGACGTCTGGTCGATCCTGTTTGCACAGAGGGAAGCGCATCTTGAACGGGACCGACGCGTCGCCGAGAACGGACTTCGGCTCCTCGAGGGTTGTTCGATCGAGGAGAAGTGTCGGCTATTGGAAATGCTCGTCTTCCTCGATTTCGTTGCCGAGGAATCGCCAGGTTCCGCCGCCCGCTGGGAGAAGCGCAGAGGTGACCTGATGAAGAAGAGAATGGAAGAATACTCGTAAGGAGTTCACATGAGCAACGCGCGCAACCGTCTCGCCCTGACTCTCGCGATGACGATTCTGACGATTGGTGTCGCCGCCAACGGTCAGCTCGAGCCGGCCGGTGCGTCGGTCCGGCTGCTGGTCGTCGACGAAACGAAGACGTTCCTCTCGACGATGCGCGTGGGCGGACTGGTCGGTGCGCTGAAGACGACGGGCCTGTTCCACGTTGACGTTCGATTTGCCGACGTCGAGTCGGAGTGGGACAACCCCCTTGCGGGCGAGGAACAGAAGGCGGATCTCGAGCCGTATGACGTCATCCTTGTGATCCCACAGGGAATCGACGACGCGTCGGTCGACTGGCTCTGGCTGCTGAGCGACGGCCCCGCCAACTTACCTCCGCCGGTCCTTGGCGGCGTCGAGCTGGTCGAGCAGATGGTGAACCTGGTATTCGAAGGGAACGTCCGGACACTTGGCGTCCACGATGACCTGCTCATCGGCTGTCTGTACGGTTTCTATGTGATGGAAGGGTGGATGAGATGAACCGACTGATTCGATTTGCTGTCGACCATCCGGTTTGGACGATCGTCGCAACCGTGATCCTCGCCGCAGGTCTCGCCTTTCCGATCCAGTTCCTGACGCAGGAGACCGATTTCAGGGAGTTTCTTGGAGACGACGATCCGATCATCGTGCTGATGGATGAGGCGGAGGCGCGCTACGGTAAGTCGTGGGGCATCATGGTGATGCTGCTCAATGAAGACACTGTCTTCAACGAACTGACGCTCGGCAAGATCGAGCGGATGACAGACGCAATCGATGCTATTCCTGGGGTCAAATCGGTCACCACACCACTCAACTCTCAAACCTTGGTCGGGAGCGAGACTGCGATCAGCGTCCGACAGGCGGCGCCCGATGGCGTGGCACCGAAGTCGCCAGAGGACATGGAGACATTCCGCGCGCGCGTGACCGCGGACGAGAATCTCGTAGGCGGTGTCATCTCCGCAGACGGAAGCGCGGCACTCCTGAACATCGAGCTGGAAGTTGGCGCGGATGAATACGCCATCACGCCAGACATTGTGGAGATCGTCGACGCGAACCGCGGGGGCGGCGATACGCTGTACATCTTTGGGGATGCCTACTTCGACACGGTCATGAGTGAGGAGATGGAGGCCGACCTCTCGCTGCTCTTCCCGTTGGCGATTCTGCTGATGATCGCGCTTCTGTTCGCCAGCTTCGTGACGATCCGCGGGATTCTGATCCCTATTGCGATTGTCCTTCTCTCGATCATCGTGGCGATGGGGTCAATGGTTCTGCTCGGGTTTCCGATGACCACTGTGTCGTTCATTGCGCCGGTTCTGCTGTTGGCGATCGGCATTGCCGACGCGATTCACGTGCTCAATCGGTACAACGAGGAGATCGCCAAAGGACTTCCGAAGCGGGGCGCAATCCTCAACACGATGCAGGAGATGAAGGGCCCCGTGATCATGACGTCGCTGACGACTGCGACAGGCTTTCTGTCCTTGTTGACGGCGTTTTTCGTGCCGCAGCGGCAGTTTGGCGTCGTCACGGCGATCGGTGTTCTTGCGGCGATGCTGTTCTCGCTTGTGCTCATTCCCGCGGTCCTGGCGCTCCTCAAGAAACCGCGCGTGCGGGACCTGAGCAAGGGAGTCCGTCCGCTCGTGCGTGTGCTCCTTGGGTTTGAGAGACTGATTGTCGGACACCGGAAAACGGTGCTCATTGCCTCCCTGGCGGTCCTTGTCCTCATGCTGGTCGGCATTCCTCGGTTGCGTGTCGAGACTTCGAACGAGGAGTTCCTGGGCAAGGAGCATGAGGCGGTTCGAATTCTCGATGTCACCTCCGAGTACTTCTCCGGCGACATGAATGTGACGATTGAATTCGATACCCGGCGCAGTGATGGTCTAAAGGAACCTGCCATTCTGAGAGAGATGCTGGAATTGGAAGATTTCCTACTTCAGAGTGGAGTCAACAAGACCTTCTCGCTCACGACGCTTGTTCGGCAGATGAATCAGAAGTTCCACGCAGACGATCCCAGTTTCTACGTGATTCCCGATGACCCGAGTCTCGTGGCCCAACTGCTCTTCCTGTTCACGCTGCAGGGTGGAGATCTTGGCGACATGGCGCTCGGCAACTTCAGCGCCGGCACGGTCAACGGGCTGTACAAGATGAGTTCCTCGGGAAATGTCTCGCGCCTCGCGGGGCTTGTGGAGGAGTACATCGACGAGAACCTTCCGGAGCGCGATGGCCTACGAGTCCGGATGATCGGCGCGACGACGCTGATGGACCGGATCTTCACACAGATGACGCGCAGCCAACTCGTCGGCCTTGGGACGACCATCACCGCTGTCGCGATTCTTGTCATGTTGCTCATGGGGTCGATCATCGCAGGTCTGATCGCCGCGATCCCGCTCGCTCTGACGGTGACCTTCAGTATGGGTATCATGGCGTACACAGGGCAACCTCTTGACATCATGACGTTGATGGTCTCGGTGATTGCTGTTGGAATCGGCGTTGACTACTCGATTCACTTCCTGTCCAGATTCCGAAACGAGTATCGCGCTGACCACAACGCTGAGCGCGCACTACAGGCGACCATCCAGACAACCGGTCGGGGCATCACCTACAATGCCTTGACCGTCGCGCTAGGATTCTTCATCCTGATCTTCGCATCGTTCAAGGGGATCCGTACGTTCGGATGGCAGATTGCCCTTACGATGGGAATCAGTGCGCTCGCGGCGATTTCGATCATTCCGGCGATCCTGTTGCAGTGGACGCCGCGGTTTCTCGGTCGCCTTCCTTGGAGGCGGGAGGAGAAGCCGGAACGAGATGAGTAGAGAGGGGTATCTTCTCCGGAGGAGGAAACGAATGCTCAAGAATGGAATGAAGGCGGCTCTTCTGATGGTTATGGTCGGGCTTTTCGGTTTGTCGACGGTCGCGTTGACCGCAGATGAGATCCTCGATCAGATGACGGACGTGGGTGAAGCGTTCATGGGGTCGGGCATGATCATGACCGGGCACATCACCAATGACTACGGCAATGAGATCTTCAGCGAGTACGCGTTTCACGTGCTTGCGGAGACCGATCACATTCTGATCTACTTCACCGAGCCTGCGTTCTGGCTGGGAGTACGCCTCCTCTACTTCGAAGATGAGGATGGAGAGACGCGCGTGTGGCAGTTCCTGCCGGCGCTTGGCCAGCCGAAGGAGCTCGACTCCGAGGCGAAAGGCGGGAGCTTCGCCGGGAGCTCGATGTCTATTGGGGACGTTGCTCAGGACGATTGGCGCGATGACTACGTTGCCTCTCTGTCAGGGGAGGAGACCCTGCTGATTGGCGAGCAAGAGCGAGCGGCCTACGTGCTGGATCTGACGGCCAAGGAGAGTGCGGACGTCGACGACGTACGCATCAAGATGTGGGTCGATGTCGACGATCTCACGGAACTGAAATCTGAGTACTACAACGATCTCGGGAACATTCGGCTCACCTCGGAGGCGGTGGAGTTGACCGAATTCGAGGGGCGCATCATGGCGAGTGTTCAACGATCGGCGGACAGCGAAGTCATCTCTACCTCGGTGATGGAGTATCGTCGCCCAGAGGCCGGGGACTTCCCCGACGAGATCTATCTTCCGGAGAACATCACCACATTTGACCCAACCGACTGGGGACTCTAGGAGATACTCTGGGACGCTGCGGACGGGCCGCTGTATGACGTGACGGCCCGTTCATCCTCTCACTGTGCATGGAGAGTCTGCCGTATCGTTTCGACGGTCCGTCGTGCATGATCTCGTACGCGGGCAACTGCGCCCGACTCCGGTGGGGGAACGGCAGCGAGTTCGTCAAGGAGCCGCAGGAGAACGAACGCATCAAGGTGTTCCGTGGCGTCATCCTCGGTCGATCGAGTCGACCGATATCCTTCGAGGAGGCCGTGGCGGAGCCGTGCGGCGTCCTCCGAAGCGCGCAGCTGCAAGTCTATCGTTGCGAGGTCGTAGATGTAGTGACTCCAGCGGGTGTGCGCGAAGCCCAGCGGGCATGCTCCGTCGTCGGAGAAGAGAACGTGTTCCGGTTTCAGATTCGCGTGAACGAGTCCCGCAACGTCTCGCGCTGTTCCGAGGAACCTCATCGCCTGACGTACCCGATTGAGGGCGTCCTCGAAGAGAGCCTCTTCCTCCGGCGCGTGGGCCCGGGCCAGGCGTGCAGGGTTCAGGGACGCCTCCAACGTATCCGCAGTTCGGCGGATTGGTGAGAGGGCATCGGGCAGAGTGAAGGTCTCGGCGTGGTCATGCAGCGTCGCAATCAGGCGGCCGGCCGCGCAGGCATGATCCGCCGTCCACTTCGTGACGACGAGGGATTGGCCGACGACCCAAGAGAGAACCACGACCTGTCGGAATCCGGAGACGCCAGGGGTCGATAGGCTCTGTACGAGATTTCCGGATCGCGTGAGAATCGGCTCGGGGCAGCCCACGTGTGCCTCTCGCTGTAGGGCCGTCTGCCAGAGGAGAGCGCGTAGGATTTGGCTTCCGTCCCATCCGCGGGGATACACGCGGAGGGCGTAGGAAGACGTCCGTTGGCCTCCGACAGGGTCCGACACGCGAAAGATGGCATGTTCCTGATGAGCGAGTAGATCGAGCTTCGCCTCCTCCATCCCGTACGCGGCGAGGGCCTTTCGCGCGAGGCGCTCGAATGGAGCCGCGCTCTCCCGTTTCTCAAGTTCATCGAACATATTCATGAACGCGGACCGTCCTCCTCTCGCATCTCAACCGTATGCGACGCGGGGACGGATGAGCAAGAGCAACGCCAGCTTGCCCGGTCACCTCATCTTGTTCGCCAACCGATCGGCGACTACGATCGGGACCGCTGCCGGAGGAAACATGCTCGAAGACACGGCTCGTTACTACGACAAGATCTACGAGTTCAAGGACTACGCGGGCGAGGCGAACAGGATCGACGAGATCGTAAAGGGCGAACTCGGCGACACGAAAGGTCCGCTTCTCGACGTGGCGTGCGGGACCGGTAGACATCTCGAGCTTCTCCAGTCTTCGTTTGACGTCGAGGGACTCGACCTTTCGCCCGAGCTTCTTGCGGTGGCACGAGAACGCTTGCCCGACGTTCGGCTGTACTGCGCCGACATGCGAAGCTTCGAGATTCCTTCTCGTTTCGATGTCATCACGTGCCTGTTCAGCTCGATCGGCTACATGACCGCGCTCGACGACCTTGAACGGGCCATTCGGACGATGGTGAGGCACCTTACTCCCGAAGGTCTGTTGATCCTTGAGCCGTGGTTCACACCCGATCAGTGGATGCCGAACACAGTGCATGCGATGCTCGTCGATGAGCCGGAGCTGAAGATCGCCCGCGTGAGCACGAGCCTCGTCGACGGGCGGACCTCGATCTTCGATCTGCACCACCTGATTGGGACGCCCGAAGGTACGTCGCACGTCGTTGAGCATCACGAACTCGGCCTGTATACGATCGACGAGATGACCGCGGCGTTCGAGAAGGCCGCGGTCCACGTTCGTCACGATAGAGAGGGTCTCACCGGGCGCGGCCTCTACGTGGCGCGGAAGAGGAGCCCCGAATGATGAGCTGGGCGATCCGCGAGGCGACCGTCGACGAGATCGAGCAGTTGGTCGCACTCCGTCGTGCGATGTTCGAGGCGATGGGCTTCGATGACGCCGCGACACTCGATCGTACCTGCGCTGCCGCATACGCCTACTTCGCCGAGCACATGCCGACTGCCGCGTTTCGCGTCTGGGTCGCTGTTTCTTCCAGCGCCGACGCCGACGACACCGGAAGAGAGACAGGTTCCGGTGAGACCCGAACCTGCTGCGGGAGGGACATCACACTAGGCAGGCCCGACGAGGGCGAGCTGATCGCAAGCATCGGATTGGTGATCCACAGCGTGCCGCCGAGTCCACACAATCTCGTGGGTCGAGTCGGCTACATCATGAACCTGGTGACGCTCCCCGCGCATCGCCGAAAAGGGATCGCTGAGGCACTCCTCGGGCACGTCCTCGGCGTCGTGCGATCGGAGGGGGTTCTTGTAGCAAGCCTTCACGCAACGCAGGTCGGGCGCGGGATCTATGAGCGGGCCGGCTTCGAGATCGACGAGAGTCTTCCCGAGATGCGTCTCCGGTTCACGTAGCGCTACGGTCCGAGCGGCTTTCGGAACGTGTAGAACGTTTTGTGGGGGCGGTAGCCGAGACCCTCGTAGAGCTGCAGTGCGCCGGTCGGGTTCTGGGTGTCGACGCCGTGCGCAGCCTCAGTCATCCCCATCGCTTCGTGCATCCTCATGCTCTCGGTGATCAGAGACTTGGCGATTCCTCTCCCCCGCCATGCCTTGCGGACGCAGATGCATTCCGTGTAGCCGCGCTGGCGCTTGTATTCCTCATTCTCCTTCTTGTTGACGAAGTTGAGGACGGTGCCGACGACCTCTTCGCCGTCCCACGCGATCTTCCAGAGTGCGGGATTGTAGTTCGGCCCTTCGCGCCACTCGGCGAGATCTTTCTCAGTGAACCAGTTCGTCTCTCCCCAGTGGTCGGCGAACGCTTCGGACGCTGCTGCGAAGATCCGGGGAGCATCCGCGTCGGTCACCGGGCGGATCTCGATCCCTTCCGGAAGCGGGGCGGGCCGGATCTCGTCCGAGAGCGATCGGATCATCTCGTACTCCCAGCGCACGATCTCGTAGCCGGAGGATTCGTAAACGTGCCTGGCGTTGTGCTCGTGCTCGGATGCCCAGGTCTGGAGGACTTTCGCCTTCTCTGTCCGGTTCACATCGGAAATGGCACGGGCTCTATCCTCAAGCCAGCAGAGCATGGCGAGCCGGATCCCCTTGGTGCGCCAGTCGGGAACAAGGTTCGTGAATAGGGAAAAGATGCGATCTCCCTTTCGCTCATCGTTCCACCACGTGCGACCGTAGCCGATGACATGCCCTTCGATTTCGGCGAAGACCATGTCGGCGAACGGATCGCAGTTGCGCAGGTGCCGGTAGTCTCTCGTGATGTCCTCAACGCACGTCGCCCACTCGTCCTGATCGGCGACCTTGGAGGCTTCGATCACGGCGAGCATGGATTCATAGTCTGATTCACCCCGGAAGGAACGGAAGGTCAGGCCCGGAATCTCCGGGGCACTCGGGGGAAGGATGGCTTGACCGCTTCTTTGAGACATGCGACTCCTTGAGTAGTTGACGAAGCAAACGGGGAAACACGAAACGACAGGCACCCAGGCGTCGAGTGAACATTGTAGATGGGCGCTGCTCCGGCCGCAACGACGGCCTAGGGGACGGCTGATCTCGGAGGAGACGGTGACTCGGCAGGAGAGTCGACGATATCGAAGCCGTCAGGGAAGAAGTCGGATCGATACACGGTGAACGATTCGTCCTCCTCCCCAGCGAGAAGTCCGAGGAACTCCTGATCCTTGGCGAGCAGGAGGCTGTCGCCGAAGGCGCTCGATACTCGATAGGCGTCTACGGACAGTGTCCGGGCGCCTGTTCGGAGACTCACCGCTGACAGCCGTTCCAACACCATGGGAGAGGTGGCGCCCTCCTCCGTCTGCCCGGGCGGGCCGCCGAAGGCGAGAACCTCGAAGACGGCTGCGCCGTCGGTCGCGCGAAGCGGAAACACGATCGGGAGGAGAGCGTAGGTGCTGAACATGCCGAGGACGAGCGTCGACTCCGGCATTCGGACTCGCTTCTCCTGATCCCCGGAGAGGATCGTCGCCATCTCTCCTTCGAAGAGAGCATTGACCTCCCGCCCCAATCCAAGCGGTGCGTCGAAGACGGCGGAGTAGGATGCAGGACGGAGGGCTCCGTCTGCGGTGAGCGTCTGCTCGAACGTCACCGAGATCGTCGCGACGACCACTTTGAACCAGAATCGACCGCGCGACCTGAGCGTCATTGAGTTCCCGGTGATCTCGAGTTCGTACGATTCCTCGCCGAACGGGCGGCCGGAGCGGACGAAAGCCAACGTCCCGGAGGTGGAGAAGGGAGCCGTCCGATCGGCGGACTCGAGTTCCGTCGCAGACGGTGGCTTGGACATAGCTGGCACGGGGTCTTCGAGAGGCTCGCTCTCCTCCGCGAAGCCCCACGCGTCGGGCAGCTCCTTGCGCTCCGGGACGGTCAGGGTAGTTGGTGCGGAAGGGGAGGTGAGCCTGAGTGCGAGCAGTAGACCTCCGATGAGGAGGACGAGGGCACCGAGGACGATCAGAACGATCCGGAACCACCGTCTTCGCATTCTTCTCCCTTCCGATCCGGCTCTTCCGGATCGTATCGTAGAACATCATACCGACGTGCAGTGTGGTTCCTGTGTTGGAGAAAGGGAAGTAGAATGGAGAGTCGCTTCGAAGGAGGGTGGCCGTGTGGCGCCAGAGACCACGAACGATCGCAGTTATCGTGTTTTTCATGGGTATCTGCGTGTTCGGCGGAGTCAACGGAGCGCCGGTGGATCTTCCGCTCTCTTGCTTCGTCGTTCATTGCGAGTCGACCCGGGCCAACGAGGGGATGTTCCTCGATCTGAGCGATCTCGTCGCGTTTGCTGACACGTTCGGGATTCCATTGACGATCGATTGCACCGCCCAGTGGGCGGAGATGATCCTCGCCGATGCGCGCAAGTTGGACGCCGCGTCCGCCTGGCTCGTCGCCGGCCGTGAAATCGCCGGCCATCATCATGCCTACTGGGCGACACTCGATCGTGGTGCGCAATGGGACGGCTACACGAACACGTCCTTCTCGGAGCTGCTCCCGATACTCCAGGATCGGTACCTGGGCATGATGGACGAGTACATGGCGCTACTGGAGGCTCTGCCGGGAGAGAGGACGACGGCCTGCATGGGCCTCGGCGACGGGCGCGACCTCATCGACTGGCCTGAAGCGCTTCTCTACGGCACAGCCGGCCACCTACTCGTGGATTGCGTCTCGGAGCCTACTCTCGTTGACCACGCCGGTTTCCAGACCTGGCAGATCACGGACGGCCTGATCTTACAGGAGCCGAGCGTTCTTCCTGCGTTCTACGAGGCGACCAACGGAGACAAGGTCTTCGCTGTGGTCGGCCACGCCTACAACTTTGCCGAGGATCGGAGGCCGTTCGAATCCTGGGTCCGATTTCTTCGCGAACGGGATTCGGACGGAGTCCGACGGCGGACCGTGACCAAGCTGATCGAGGAACGCCTGAACGATGGATCTTGAGCGTGAGCCTCGCAGAATCGATGTCGACACGTGGGCGCGCCGCGAGGCGTTCGAGCTGTTCCGATCCTTCGGGTTTCCGTATCTCAGCCTGACTGCCACTGTCAATATCTCGCGATTGCGTCGAAACCTCAGGAGAGAGGCCATCTCGTTCACTGTGGGGTGGGTTCACCTCTTGGCAAAGGCGGCCAACGCCGTACCTGCCTTCCGTCAACGTATGCGTGGGAACCAGGTTGTCGAGCATGCGGCTGTGCATCCTTCGGTCACGATCCTCACCGACGACGAGGGTTTCTCCTTCTGCAATCTTCCGTACGACGAAGATCTCCGCATCTTCGCCAATCGGGCCGCGGAGCGGATCGAGGCAGCGAGATCGTCGCCGTCCCTGTTCGTCGAGCCGGATCGGGACGACCTCTTGTTCCTGACGGCGATTCCGTGGGTCTCGTTCTCCGGTTTCATTCACCCTGGTCCCCTCGATCCTCCCGATTCTATCCCTCGAATCGCGTGGGGCCGCTTCCGCGAGGACGCCGATCGGGTCGATCTCCCGCTCAACGTCCAGGTGCATCACGCGCTCGTGGATGGGATCCACGTCGGCCGGTTCTTTGAGAACGTGGAGAGCTTGATTGAAGCGGTGGGTGGAGGGCAACGCGACTAAGCGACCGGCTCGGCGACGAGATCGTAGCCGTCGACGTCGACGATCCGAACGTCGAGGAATTGACCTGCATGCAGGTTGTCCCCACGAACGAAGGCAACGCTGTCGACATCGGGTGCCTGGATAGATGTTCGACCGATCCAGAGTTGGGGGTCGTTGGTGTGCGCGTCGAGCATGACTTCGGTCTGCATCCCGACTCTCTCCCGGTTCTTGGCGAAGGCAATTTCCTGTTGCAGGCGCATCATCTCGTCGACGCGGCGGACGCGCTCTGTTTCGGGAACCTGATCCGGGAAGTTGGCGGCCGGCGTCTCGGGCTCCTGGGAGTAGGCGAACACGCCAAGATGGTCGAACCGGGTCCTCTCGACGAGCGCCATGAGCGCCTCGAACTGCGTCTCCGTCTCGCCTGGGAACCCGAGGATAAAAGTGGTTCGGATCGCGATTCCGGGGACGGCCGAACGAAGTGCCTCGATCAGCCGAAGCGACTCTGCCTGGGTTACGCGGCGACCCATTCTCCTGAGGATCTCATCGTCGAGGTGTTGCAGGGGAAGGTCGACGTAGGGACAGAGCTTGGGAACTTCAGCGAAGGCCTGGATGAGGTCATCGGTGAAGTGCGCAGGATGTGCGTACAGGAGGCGAAGCCATCGGATTGGCTCGATCTCAGCGACCTCCCGAAGTAGGCGATCGATTGGATAGGCGCTCGAACGGTCGCTTCCGTAGGCGGTGGTATCCTGGCCGATCAGGTTCAGTTCGCGGACGCCGCTTGCGACAAGGTCCCCCGCCTCGCGTAGAATCACCTCTGGGTCCCGGCTTCGGAACGGTCCGCGGATGAGTGGGATCGTGCAGTAGGTGCATCGGTTGTCGCAGCCGTCGGAGATCCGTAGGTACGCGGTGTGAGGCGGCGTGAGCAGGAGACGGGCTCCGTCGTCTTCTTCCGGCGAGAGGCCACAGGCCTCCACGATCGATTCCTGCTCGCCGAGACCGAAGAAGCCGTCGACGAACGGGAGATCGGTGCGTAGTGCCTCCCGTTCTCGCTCGACGAGGCAGCCCATCACGAAGATTCGCGTTTCCGGATCGGCTTTCTTGTACGCGGCGTATTCGGCGATGACTTCCATGGATTCACGCTTCGCCGAAGCGATGAAGCCGCACGTGTTGACGAGGATTACGTCGGCCTCCTCCGGAGGCGCGCCGACGAGGCCGCCGGCCTCGGCGAGGCGTGCGAGGAGGCGCTCGGAGTCGACCAGATTCTTGGCACAGCCAAGGCTGGCGAGATGGATGGTCGGATGGGAGCTCATGGAAGTTTCTCCGCGACCTGAATCGCTGCGCCGCGCCGCCACTGGGACAGCGAGGCCCCGACGACGACGAGCACCATGGCGGCGATCTGAACCGGCAGAAGCTGTTCGCCGAGTGTGGTCCATGCAATCAGCGCCGTCGCAATGGGCATGAGATTCAACATGATATTCGCTTCGGCAGCCCGAAGGTGCTGCAGCGAGTGCGTGAAGAGAAGGTACGCGAGGAGCGTGTTCACGCCGGCCAGTCCGAGGAGAATCCCCCATGCCTGGAGAGGCATCGATGGGATCCCTTCAAGAAACACTGCCAGGATCAGGAGAAGGCCTCCCCCGATTCCGAGAGGGATGGACGTCAAGGGAAGGGTGGTGACGACTCGACTGCGGGCGACTTCTCGCACGAGCACCGGGTAGACGGAGAAACCGAGAATGGAAAGCAGTAGCGCTCCCCATCCAAGGGGATTCCTTGAGATCTCGATTCCTGGGGAGAGGAAGAGAATGCCTCCTCCGATTGCGCCCGCCATGCCAACAATCTGGAACAGGTGCGGGCTCTCCTTCAGCCGAACGTACGCAAAGAGGAGCACGGGAATAGGGACAAGGCAGAGCGCGAGGGAGCTGGTTGTTGCGGGGATCAACCGAAGAGCGAAGAAGAGAGCGCCATTCGCGATGGTGTACTGAGTTAGCCCTATCAGCGTGAGCCGGATGCCATGATCCCGCATGAGTGCACGCGGTCGCGGCACATGGCGAAGCAGCCATGGAAGGAGCATGAGAAACGCAAGGAAGTATCGAATTCCTGCGATCGTGAGAGGTCCCGTGTAGCGCAGAAGAACCTTAACTGCAACGAACGAAGACCCCCAGATGAGTGCGCAGATGAGTGTTTCGAGCACAGCAACGATACGCTGCCATCCAGGGTCCTGGGGTTGGCCTCTATCGGGAGCCATGCCTTCGATGATATCTCGTGACGACTGTAGCCACGAGGCAGAGCACTTCCTCGATGAGCACAGGGCAGGGTCCCGGAGACTTCAGAAGGACTTGAGTCTGCGTCCCCGTCGCTTCTTCGGCGAGAGCAGAATGGATCCGAGGAAGATGGCCGAGCAGGCAAGTGCAATCGAAGCGCCGATCGGCAAGTTCGCTCCGAGGGAAAGGAGGAAACCGAGGACCGACGAAGCGATTCCGAGAAGAGGTGCGATGATGAGCACCTTCTTGCTGTCGTATGCCCACTGAAACGCCGCGGACGCGGGGAGAATCATCAGGGCGTAGATCAGGAGCCCGCCCGTTACGCGCAGGGAGACGGCGACCACGATTGCTACGAGAAAGAGTAGGAGGTAGAACGCGTTTCTCGCGTTGATTCCGGATGCCGTAGCCATCTTGCGGTCGAGTAGCAGTGAGAAGAACTCCTTTCCGTAGAGGAGGAGGATCATGGCGAGCAAGCCGGCGACCACGGCGAGGACGAGGACCTGCGACATTGTGACGCCGAGGACGCTTCCCCACAGAAGGGAGAGGGCCCCGCTTCCGACGCCGGAGCTGGGTGTCTTGTGGATGAAGATCAGACCGAGGGCCATGGTCAGCGGAAAGGTCGCTCCGACAATCGTATCGACGTGGAGGCGAGAGGCGTCGGCCATCGGCCCGAGGACCGCGGCGGTTGCCAGGGCGAATACGATGGCCGTCCACATCGGATCGACGAGCGAAATCATTAGCCCGAGAGCGGCACCGGCGAACGCAGCATGTGACATGGCGAAGCCGAGAGAGGAGAGATTCATCCGAACGACAAGCGTTCCGACCGCACTGCACACGGCGCCGACGAGAAGGCTGCCGAGAAGGGTCGGCAGAACGATATGCCAAGGGAGTCCGAACATGTGTCTTGGCTCCTTCAGGGAGAGACTGTGACCTGGCCTGCGGTTCCGGCGTGCGCCGAGACGATCCGCCCGGCGTCGATGGCGACGACTCGATCCGATGCTGTCATGAGCGGCCCGGACTCGTGGCTGACGACGATCGCAGTGGCTGCTAGTTCGGCGCGGACCTGTCCGACGAGTTCAGCGACCTCCTCCTTTGCTTTCGGATCGAGGTTTGCGGTTGGCTCGTCGAGCAGAAGGAGCCGGGCCTCCTGGGCGAGGGCTCGAGCGAGGAGAACCTTTCGTTGCTGGCCGCCGGAGAGGCGGCCGACAGGACGCCCGGCCCATTCGGAGATCCCGATAGCGGCCAGGGCGGCGTGTGTAATGTCGCGGTCGCGTGCGCCCGGGAGCCGCCACCGCCCGATTCTGCCGAAGCGCGCGGCGAGAACCACGTCGCGAACGATGAACGGTGTCTCCGGATCGAAGAACAGATTCTGCGGCACGTACCCGATCTCCGATCGGAGACGATGGCTTCCGGATGTCACCGGCTGCCCAAGGACGCGCACGCTTCCCGCCGTAATCGGAAGGAGTCCGTTGATTGCCTCGAGGATCGTGGTCTTCCCGGCTCCGTTTGGTCCTGTGATCGCGACCTGTTCTCCCTGTGTCACCGAAAGGCTCAGACCATTCAGCGTCGCGTGGCGTTCTCCCTCGTAGACGGCGCAAACGTCGATCAGGGAGACGACGGGATCATCCATGTGAAGAGCTCCTCGATTGGCAGGGTCTCCATTTCTTGCGCGCTCTTGATCACGTCCGTCCCTCGGAAGGACCGAGTAACCTCTTCGCGAAGCTCGATGGTGACGGAGCGATCGTCGGTCGAGAACTGCGCCCGAGGCCTGCCCCCGTCGATGACAGCGAGGTTCCCCTTGCCTGTCGTACATCCTGAGCCGATCTGGATTCCGTCGTTTAGACAGGAGAGCGGCGTGGTCGATCCGGCTTCTGACTCGGCGCGGAGTCCGAAGTAGCCGGGGGACTCGAGGAGGGTCACTGCGAGCAGGCCCATCCGGATTCCGGCAACCAGGAACGGCCCGAGGTGTCCGTGAAGGTGCGTGCCACGCTCGATCATCTCACGAAGGTTGGCGGTCTCTGGATCGATCGACAGCGTCTTCACGAGCTCAGTTCCTCCCACGGTTCGATCGCGGAGAAGAGGGCCTCGGCATTCCGAGACAGGAGATCGAGCACGGTCGCCGTGTCCGGCATCGCGCCAGGGAAGTTCGACAAGACGACGTGAATCGCCGCGATCTCTCGGGCCAGCTTCCCCCCGAATTCGACGCCGCTTTGTAGGTTGTCGATCACGAGTTCTGCGCCGGAGGACGCTCCCTCTTCGGCGAGCCTTACCAGATCGCGCAAGGTGAGGCCGGCTGGCGGTCCGTACGTCGCCGCAACATCGAACCCCAGCCAGGAAACGAAGTCGGCTTGCCACGCCATGCAGAGAACGGAGATCGAGGAGACGCCCAGCTCCTCGGCGCGACCGACGAGCGAGGCCTTCAGGTCTAGGAGGCGGTCGATGTACGCGTTCGCGTTCACAGCCAACGTGCTCGCGAGTTCGGGGAATCGTTGCGTGAGGGCGTCGCAGATCGCTTCGGTCTTCTCGATGGCCGCGTCCGGCGTGCTCCAAGACCCGGAAAGATGGACCAGATCGGCGCTGCTCCCGGCCGCCAACGTTTCCATCCACGACTCGAATCCCGAGTACAGAATCACTGTAGCGTCGAGTACGGCGACGAAGTCACTCGGAGCAAGATCATACTGAGCCGGGCAGAAGCCGGACGGGATGATGGTCACGACCTCAATTTCTCCGCCGCCGATGATCTCGGCGATCTCGCCGAAGACCGCGTGTGTCGACACGACCGTCTCGGCCCCGACCGCGCCGGCAACCAGTAGAACTCCGATTCCGATGAGCCATGCGATGCGCTTCATGCTTTCCTTTCCTGAAACTAGCGGATTCTCTCCCCCGTGGAGGTTCCGGTCAGCTCGCCGTGCTTGACGCCCTTCAGTCCGATCAGGCTGTGAGCGAGGCGCTCGATCATCCGCGCTTCTCCCTTCACGATCACGACTTCCAGGCAGTTGCGTACGTCGACGTGGATGTGTGTCGTCGAAACGACGGCGCCGAGAGCATGGTGCTGGATCTCGGTGAGTTGCTTAGAGAGGCCGGGCTGATGGTGATCGTACAGGAGGGTGATGACGCCGGCCACCTCGTCGCCCGCCTTCCACTCCTGTTCGACAAGCTGTCTTCGGATGGCGTCACGAATTGCCTCCGAGCGATTCGACCAGCCGCGCTCCCGGCAGAGTGCGTCGAAGTCTCGCATCAGGCCCTGCTCGATCGAGACACTGAAACGGACAATCCCGGCCACTTCGTGTTACCTCCTATGTCTTCGTAACACCGGAAGACTACTCGCACGGGAAGGTCTTCGCAAGATGGTCTCGAAGAAGAGCGAGGAGCCAGCGGGAGATCCTGCGTTCATGTGGGAGCAGTGGTTTCTATCGCTATTCCACGTTAGAATAATCCATCATGGACTATCCATCCGGTGGTCGCTCCTTCCCGGTGCAGTACGCGGCGCTCGGGCTTCTCTCGGAGTCCTCGATGCACGGATACGAACTTCGTCAGCGACTGGAGCGAGGGCTCGGGGCACTCTGGCATATCGCATCGAGCCAGCTCTACAGTGTCCTTCACCGGTTGGGGGATCGTGGCTGGGTCGTCGCTCACGTCGAATCGGATGCCTCACGGCCGTCTCGCACTGTCTACGAAACCACGGTGGAAGGAGCACGTGCGTTTGAGGAGTGGGTCACGGCTCCGGTGGAGCATCTTCGCGACATGCGCATCGAGTTTCTGGCCAAGATCTACTTCCTCCGGCGGCGATCCGGCGCAGCGGTCGCCGCGTTGTGCGGGAAGCAGATCGAGATACTCGAGTCGTTGGACGTCGGGCTCGCTCGTCACGGGAACATGGAGAGCGATGACGCACAGTTCGGCGCGACGGTCCTCTCTTTTCGTAGGAAGCGGATGCGAAGCATGATCGAGTGGCTGCGAGAGCAGGTCGAGTCGATGTCCGAAACGGAGGAAGAACGATGAAGCGCGGTTGTCTCGTCGCGTTAGCAGTGGTCTTCGCTTGGTGCGTCGGGCTTGGCGTTGCGGGAGCCGAGGAGATCGTGGATCAGACCGGAAAGATCCTCTTCGTCGAACAGCCTGTCGAGCGGATCGCCAGCGTCTACGGAATCGGTACCTACTACCTGTACGCGCTCGGTGCTGGGGATCGACTTGTTGCGGGCTGGTATGTGGGCTTGAAGAGCTTCGAGCAGGCTTCGAAGACGATGCTACGCTTTGAGCCCCGCCTCGAAGAACTGATGCTCTACGGAGACCCGAACGTCGAGGAGATCATCGGACGGGGAGCCCAACTGGTGCTCGCCGATGCGTCGCGGCACGCCGAGTTCGCGAAGCAGATGTCGGATCTGGGCATCTCCGCGATCGAGTACCTTGTGGAGACGCCTGAGGCGCTACTGGCGGCGATGCGTCTGACCGGGCGAGCACTCGGATCGGAAGCGAGCGCGCGGGCCGAGGCGTTCGCCGCCGACTTCGAACGCATTCTCGAGGGTGTCAGCGAAGGCCTTGCCGATCTCGCCGACGAGGATCGGGCTCGCGTTCTCTTCCTCGGGACGACGCCTCTTCAGGTCGCGAGCGGGGACATGTACCAAACGCGCATGATCGAGGCGGCGGGCGGCCTGTCGGTGTCGACCGACCTGTTCGGATACTGGAACGACGTGAACTTTGAGCAGATCCTGCTCTGGGATCCGGACGTGGTCCTGATCGCGCCGTACGGCCCCATCCAGTCGGACCATCTGTTGGACGCCGCCGATTGGGGCGCGATCCGGGCGATCCGTGACGGCCGCGTGTATCGCATGCCGAGATTGATTGCGCCGATGGATACGCCGGTTCCGGAGTCGCTGCTCGGCGTCCTCTGGATGGCCAGCGTGCTCTATCCGGATCGCCTCACGCTCGACCTCAAGGAAGAAGCCGTGCGTTTCTACGATGACTACTACGGGCTAGACTTGACCGAGGACGACGTGGTCCTTCTCACGACGCAATGAGCGCAAAGCGGGGACGGTCGGCGTGGATCCTGGCGCTGCTGGTCCCCGCGTTCTTCCTTCTCGTGCTTTTCATCGGCCGGTACGGTGTGCGGGTTGGCGAGGCGTTCCGTGCGCTCTTCTCGATCGGAGACGTCCCGGATGTTGTGCGTGCACTGATCCTTCGGGTTCGTCTCCCGCGAGCGCTTGCCGCGGCCTGCGTCGGCGCCAATCTTGCGGTTGCTGGAGCCGCCTTCCAAGGGCTGTTCAGGAATCCTCTGGTCGATTCTCGGATTCTGGGCATCAGCTCGGGAGCCGCGTTCGGGGCCGCGTTTGCCCTCCTCCTGTCCGCCGGGACTGGCGGTCTTCAGGCCTCTGCATTCGCCTTCGGGCTGCTGGCCGTGGGCCTCGTCTGCCTGATCGGGCTGCGCTTCGGATCGGCGCCGCTGATTCTCGTCGTCGGAGGAATCTTGGTCAGCGCACTGTTCAACGCGCTCCTCGGGCTTCTCAAGTACGTCGCCGACCCGCTTTCCAGCCTGCCGGCGATCACGTACTGGTTGCTCGGAGGATTGAGCGGTGTGCGCTGGTCGACCCTCGTTCCACTGCTCTTCGTGACGGGTCTTGGGCTCCTCTTCTTCCTCGCTGTTCGCTGGCGGCTGGACGTGCTCACGCTGGGCGAGGCCGAAGCGTCCGTGCTCGGCGTCCGCGTGCGTGGGTTTCGTGCGGTCGTGCTGCTCGTCGGGACCCTCTTGGTTGCCTCGTCGGTCGCCGTTGGTGGCATCATCGGCTGGATTGGTCTGGTCGTCCCGCACGTGGCACGCGCCTGGGTTGGCCCGAACCACGGGCGGATGATCCCCGTTTCTCTCGGGCTCGGCATTCTGACACTGCTTGTGCTCGACACAATCGCGCGGACGGCGCTTCCGAGTGAGATTCCTCTTGGCGTGCTGACCGGTCTGTTCGGCGTACCGGCCTTCTTCCTCCTCTTCCTGCGGTTCCTCCGCACACGAGGTGAGGCGCGGTGATCCAAGAGAAGAGACTCGAGGCCGAGGCGGTCACCTTTGCCTACGTCACCGGTCGGGATGTCCTCCGTGCGGTCACGATGTCGATCAAGGAGGGGGACGTGCTGTTCGTGCTTGGGGCGAACGGGAGCGGAAAAACGACCCTCCTCGAGTGTCTTGCCGGTCTTCGGATCCCGCAGGGCGGGCGCGTGTTCCTAGATGGCGCCCCGCTCGAGCGGATTCCGCTCGGTGAGCGAGCGAGGCGCATCGGTTTGGTGCCCCAGATTCATGAGCCGGTCTTTGACTACACCGTCGGAGAAGTCGTCCTGATGGGACGCACGCCGTATCTCGGCCTGTTCGGACGCCCTGGTCGCAGGGACTGGGAGGCGGTCGATCGGGCGCTCGAGGCAGTCGGCCTGCGAGCACTACGTGAACAGGTCTACACCGAGATCAGCGGTGGGGAGAGGCAGCTCGCGTTGATCGCCCGAGGGCTGGCACAGGGGGCGGCCTGTCTGCTGATGGACGAGCCGGCAGCCCACCTCGACCCGCACCATCAGCACCGGGTCTTCGCGACCGTCGCACGGCTGGCAAAGGGCGGGTTCTCGTTCGTCGTTACATCTCACCAGCCGAACAACGCTTTGCTCTACGGGGAACGCGCTGCCTTCCTCATTGATGGGCACGTAGGGATGCCGGGGCCGCCAGCCGACGTGGTGACGGAGGAGGCTCTCTTCGACGCGTACGGAATCGGGTTTGAGCTTCTTCAAGGGGAGAGCGGATCCCGGGCGATTCTTCCACGCGTGTCAAGACACGCGTAGGATCACGTATTGGCCATCTCCCTTGCGTCATCGTTGGTATGAATGCGAGCCCGCTGCCATCGTCGACTGGCGAGAAGGGGAATGGCAGCCAACCCGCAGATCACGTTGGACGCGGACATACCGATCCAGATGCCGTCTGACTGCATGCCGACGAGGAAGGCAAGGAGCCACCCGATGGTGAGACGGATTGCCAATCGCGAGATTCCCAGGATCATCGTCGGGAGATTCCATCCGGATCCGCGATAGACGGCCTCCGCGGCGAAGAAGACGCCGAGAAGCGGCATGCCTGCGGAGAACAGCTGGATGAAACGTGTTCCCTCCCGAACGGCGTCAGGCTCGAACGGAAGGAAGAAGGAGACCAGCGGTGTGCGGAGGAAGTAGATGAGGATCGTCTCGGCGATCAGGATCACGAAGAGAGCCCGGACGCCCCTCTTCATCAGATCCCTTGCACGGTCCTTCAATCCTGCCCCCAGCGCCTGGCCGATCATCGTCGTAATGCCGATACCGAGCCCATTCGTCGCGATGAAGAGCAGGCCAAAGAGCCGATCCGCCGCGCCGTAGCCCGCAAGCGCATACTTCGCGTTGTCCAAGCGGCCGATGAGCAGCATCAGAACCATGAAACCAAGCGCCATCAGCGAAGATCCCGCGCCGGCAGGGAATCCGATCCGTAGGGCCTTCCACATCCAGCTCATGCGGAGCCGCAGAGCTTGTCGGTCGAGGTGGAGTTCGCCGATGCCCCTTCGGAACAAAGCGATGAAGAGGATCGTCGCGACGCCCTGGGAAGCGACGGTCGCGATTGCCGCACCGAGGATGCCCATCCGGGGGAACGGCCCCCACCCAAGGATGAGGGCGGCATCGAGAATCACGTTGAAGATTGTTCCTCCACCGTTGATCAGAAGAGGCGTGACAGTATCTCCGGTTGCCGATAGCGTGTGAAAGAAGAGGCCGGGGATCATCATCGTTGGCAGTCCGAGGAAGATCACCTTGAGGTACACGGCGGCCTCCGCGGCGACGGAGAGGTCGGCGATGAGCAGGGACACGATCCAGGGCGTGAGGATGTATCCTGCCGCGCCGAGGGCAAAACCTGAGATGACGGAGACGGTGAACAGCTGGTTCATGGCGTAGTTCGCTTCGCGGGGCTGCCCGGCACCGATGTGCTGTGCGACGAGGGCGGTGACCGCCGCACTGCCGAAGCCGGTTACGAAAGCGAGGATCGCCCAGATGAAGGGCCAGGAAATCTGAATTGCTGCCAGCGCCGCGGCGCCGGTCTCGGGAAGCCTCCCGAGCCACGCGGCGTCGGCCAGATTGTAGAGTGTAAATACGACCGACGAAAGGACGGCCGGGAACCCGATCTTCGCCATTGTGCGAAGGGCATGTCCGGTCAGGATCTCTTCTCGATCTGGTGTGCGAAACAGCTTTCTCATTGTTTGTCCGTGAGGGAGATTGGGCCGTGGCGACGAAGTGCCGACGAAGGAAACTCGAACATTGTAACACCGTTACGCCACAAGTCCAACCCCCGGAACGTCGCGCTGCCCGATCGGTGGAAGCCGACGAAGTGCATCGTTCAGAAGGGGCGATCGCAGACGCGCTCGAGAGAGGACATCGGTGAGATCTCGTCTGCGGCCAGGAGATCCGTGGGAGGGACCGACTCCGGAGAGCACGAAGACGAGCGGGTGGTTCGCCTGGATCACCCTCCCTCCAGAGTTTGATGCCTTGCTCTACGAAACACCTTTGCTTCCTGCCTGCGTCGGCATCTCATCCGATGCGGAGGGACCCGTCCCCGAAGGGGGCGGCCTCATCGAGGGAAACGTCCTGCTCCAGCCGTCGCTGTCCGGATCTCCCTGCGCGATTTGATCGATGGTGATGTCGAGCCAGTCAAGGTATGCGCGCATCATCCAGAGTTCGTAGTCGACCGTGAGATACCAGAAGAAGCGTTCGCGCGACGGGCTTTCTTTCGCTCCCTCGAGACTTTGCTCGGACAGCTCTTCATATTCCGAGAGGGAACATCCCCAGCGTGAGGTATCGTCGCGCAGCTTCTTGAGAACCTGCTCGTTGGGGAGAAGACTGGCGAAGAAGAGGTGTGCCAAGTATGGCCGGCGGAAGGTAGCGCGTCTTGCCTCTTCGCTCGCGAGCCATCGGACGAGTTCCTCTCTCCCGCGTGGCGCAATGTGGTAGACCTTTCGATTCGGTCTGCCCTCCTGAGGAACTGACTCGAACGTGACGTACCTTTGCGCGGCCGGTCGGCCGAGCACACGGTAGATGTGGCTCTGATCAGCCGTCCAGGCATGTCGAATCGAGCGGTCGAAGGCCTTCTTGAGTTCATGGCCGGTCAAGGGGCATCGATGGAGCAGTCCAAGAATTGCGTGGTCGAGAACCATGGGGACACTCCATATATGCATCGTCCTTTTTCCAAAGGCTAGAGGGTCCTGCCTCACTGTCACGGGCAAGCCGGCCCAGCGTTGAGCAGGCGGCACGCACGCCCCTCGACGGCGGTCAAGTGTCTCGGATGGAAGAGACGGGCGGTCGCCCCCGAAGGGCGGCTCAGGATGGCCTTCGGAAGTCCCTCGAGTGATGCTCTTCGCGAGGGATGACGAAGACAGGTTGACTGCGGCACGCTCCCGTGGGATAGAGGGGAGGCAGTCCGGCCGATGAACGAGGCTCTGTGTGGCTTGTGCGGGGTGACTGACGCCGAGGCGGAGTTCTGAGTAACGGGGAGGCAAGCCGATATGACGATCAGGAGCATCTTCGTCTGCGTGTTTCTGTGCTTGGCGGTTGTCTGCGTTCTCGCGGAGGCGCAAGACACCCCATGCTGCTACGAGCCGGTGGGCGAGATTCGTATGTCCTCGCCGGGTGACTGGGCGGATGCGCGGGGCATGTTCTGCGCTGTGGCGGAGAAGGACGGCTTCGTCTACGTTCTGAGCCAGGCGGACATTCTACATGTCTTCGACTGCCGCGAGGTAGGGGAGAGCCAAGACGTGATTCAGATCGATGCATCCGTCTTGGAGATTCCCCTTCGCCTCGGGAACCGCGCAGGTCTCCTACGAGACGGCGATCGCCTCTACTGCTATGGCTGGAGCGGCGGACAGATCTTCGATATTCGAGACGCGGCGAGCCCCGTGGAGGTTGGATCCTTCGGCGGTGAGGGAGAACGTATCTCCTATCTCATACAACACGAAAATCTCCTCGTTGCCGCGTGCCACGAGCGGGTCGTCGTCTACTCCCTCGACCTGATGCCAAACCACCCGATCGCGTCGGTCAGCCTGAGAATGGAGCCGCGCGTGAACGCATACGCAGTGGCCGTCGTCGGCGACCGGCTCTGCGTTTCCGGCTCACGAGAGAGAAGCAGTGGGGAATTCTCCTTCTGGCTCGGCGTGTGGGACTTCCACGATCCGACGCGCCCTGTCCTGATGCAGATTGCGAAGACCGAGAACTGTGGCTACAGCCTCATTGCCGACGATGGATTCCTCTTCCGCCTCTCTGGCGACCTCGTGGAGCTATGGGATGTCACCGGGACGGAGCCCCGCTTGCTCGACGACCTCGAGGTTTGTGGGAGGACGGTCGCCCAAGGCCACGAAGGTATTGTTCTCGACGGGAGTGCTTTGGCCGGAGGAGGGGGCGGGATCGACGTGCAGTGCAGCTTCAGCTGCAGCGAAGACACCTGCTACGATACGTTTGCCCGCCACGGAGCGTCTACCGATGAGCTCATCTTGCTTCCGCGACCTCGTTCCATCTTGATCTTGCAGCGCTGCTCTTCCTAGGCATCTTCTTGGCGGCGCATCAGGTTCGCGACTCGTCTCCCGAAATTCTTGTGAGACGAACCTACTGTGATGCTGATACGGAGACGGTACTCCGCGTGCTGATCAATCCTCCTCCGACGAACGTGCCGTCTCCGAAGTCCCGCGCAACGTGGACGATCCGTCTGGCGAGCGTCGGCCGTTGCTCGAAGCATCTGCGAGAAGGGCGGCGAGGGGTTCATCAGGGTCCCCGAAGGTGCGGTGCGGGACGCAGCCGGAGAGCGATTGGCGACCGTGATCTCGATGGGGTCGGAGAAGCTCTCATTCCCTAGCGTGTCCGTGATCCTTACTGGCACCGCACGCGTGCCGCTCTCGACCTAGAACTTGGAGGCGTCGAACTTCATCGGAGTAGACGCAGTGACTCGGCTGTACGAAGCCTCAAGGCGTGAGATCTGCCCAAACAGCCTGGTGGACGTCTTTCCATTCGTTTGTCCGGTCATCGCGTCCGACCTGGGTCGCCTTTTCACGGCGCCGACAAGCCCTTCACTCCCAGGAGAACAGACCCAAGGAGAATCGATATGAACAGAGTTCTTCTATTCTTCACGACGATCACCCTTCTGCGTGCGGCAGTCAGTCCCCTCGCGAGATGTGGCGGTGAGAAGGGGCATCATGTCCCGTTTGATAGGTGTTACGGGATTCCGGGCGCCGAGAAAAAAACGGCGCACGTTCTGGGACGTGCGCCGCTTGGAATCGATGAAAGACTCTCGGAGTTGCTAGAAGACGACCGTGACGTCGAGAGCCTGCGGGCCTTTCTGACCTTGCCCTACGGTGAACTCGACCTTCTGACCGTCGTTTAGGGACTTGTATCCCTCGCCGCGAATGGAGCTGAAGTGCACGAACACGTCCTCTCCGTTCTCGCGCTCGATGAACCCAAAGCCCTTGTCATCGTTAAACCACTTGACCGTACCGGTCTCGCGTTCGGACATGTGAACCAACCTCCCTCATGTTGGAAGCTTTAGCGAGCAGAACGTTCTTTCGGTCTTCAGATGCTAGCTGAACTCCAGAAAGCGCTTGCATGCCTACCAACAACGGCGGGAGTATATCGGCGCTCGCCCCGAAGGTGCAACATGCTCTGCAACAACATGCCTCGGATAGCCTCTTCGGAAAGAACGTACCGCTCGCACGCGAGGAGCTACGGCCGCTTGCTCGGGGGATGCACGTAGCCCTTCGCGTACGAGAGGGATCGTGTCAGGAGAGAGGGCGTGGCGGTCCTTCACGAGACGAATCGAGTCGACTCCCGGCCCCGAGCCGTCTCAGGCGAGTTCATGGGGTGCTTCCGAGCGAGGCGGCGTTGAGGTACTCCTGCAGAGTCCGATCGGAGAGCGCGGAGACGACGAGGTCGGCGTTGTCGAATCCAAGGCAGCGCGTCACGCGGTTTGGGACAGCGACGCAGAACAGGCCAGCCGCCTTCGCCGCAGTAACGCCGTGTTCTGAGTCCTCGAATACGATCGCTTCATCCGGACCAATGCCGAGGGCCGTGAGCGCGCTGAGATAGAGGCCCGGCGAGGGCTTCGTCTCCTCCACATCCTCGGCACACACAATGGCATCGAAGCTCGTTAGAAGATCGTGCGTTTGGAGATGGTCGTGAACCCACGCACGCTCGGAGCTCGAGGCGACACCCAAAAGAAGGCCGCGAGCTTTCCCTTCGACGATAAGCTCACGCACGCCCGGCATGAGGTCCTCGCTTGAGAGAAGAGTGAGCTCCCGGCGAAAGCGACGTTCGTGCAAAGCGGGGCGATCGACTCGCCTGCCGAGATGTTTCTCGAGGAGATTGTAGGCTTCCGGCGGATCGGGCGACGAGCCAAGCATGGAGGCCCATGCCTTCTCGTCCACGTGAAGTCCCGCTTCCTCATAGATCTCCATCCAGGACGTGCGCATCGCGGTCTCGGTGTCGAGAATGAGTCCGTCGAAGTCGAGAATCAGGGCTCGAATCATCTTGCGTGTCACATCCTAGGCTCCTCTGAGGGAATCGCCAGCATAGCACTCCGCCCGCCGCTACAGCAACAGTCGCGAACATCTGGCAGCAAGAAGATCGCAATCGGCTCCGACGGAGACCAATCCTTCGACGGCTGCGCTGTCGACTTCTAGCATGCCCATGGATGGATACTTGGGGCGAATTCTGTGCGTCGATCTCTCCTCCGAGGAGCTGCGCGATGAGCCGCTCGATCCTGAGTTCGTCAGGGACTACATGGGGGGGAGTGGCCTCGCAGCGGCTTTCCTCGCGAGGGAGGACATCGCGGCCATCGACCCCCTCGGACCGGGAAATCCGCTTGTGTGGATGACCGGACCGCTTGTCGGCACGGCGATGCCTTCGGCAGGGAGGATCAGCGTTTGCGCCATCTCGCCGCTGACCGGGATCTGGGGGGAAGCGAACACAGGCGGTTCCCTTGGGCCGCGGCTTCGCTTTGCCGGCTACGATGGAATCGTTGTGACGGGGCGTGCCGAGCGACCTGTCTGGCTCTCGATCATTGACGGGACCGCAACGCTGCATGAGGCAGACGAACTCCGCGGCCTAGACACCTATGCAACGCAAGATTCGGTCCGCGAGCGCCTCGCTTCCAATCAGGTCAGCGTTGCCTGCATCGGAGAAGCTGGGGAGCGCGGCGTTCGCTATGCGTCGATCATGAACGACCATGGGCGCGCTGCAGGCCGTTGCGGCCTGGGGGCGGTGATGGGGAGCAAGAACCTGAAGGCGCTCGCCGTCGCGGGGAGAGCCGAAGTGCCCGTCGCAGATTCCAAGACGCTCTCCGACGTCGTGAAGGCCGTTCTCCAACATACGGAAGAGGACATCGCGGCCCAGGCGATCTGGATGGCCGGGACCCCGGGTTGCCTTGACATGGCTTTGATGTACGGGGATCTTCCGATCCGCTCCTTCGGGCAAGGGGAGAGAGCGGAGGCGGGAAATCTCTCCGGCGTTCGGCTGACCTAGGAATTCCTCGTGCGTGGACGTGCCTGTTACCGGTGCCCGATCGTCTGCAGTCGCGAGACACGAGCACCGAGTTCTGGACTCGACCGAGTCGACGGGCCGGAGTATGAGACGCTCGGTGCTCTCGGCTTGCTCCTCGAGATCCACGATCTGGAAGCGGTCATCAACGCTGGGCATCTATGCAACGTTCACGCGCTGGACACCATCTCGACCGGCGGCACGATCGCTCTGGCCTGCGAACTCTTCGAGCGCGGGATTCTCTCGGAAACGGAGACCGATGGAATTCCCATTCGCTACGGTGACGCCGGATCGTTGCACTGTCTGATTGAACGGATTGCACGCCGCGAGGGCGTTGGCGATCTCCCCGCCGACGGGAGCGCACAGCTCGCCGAACGATATGGCGTTCCGGAGCTTGCGATCGCCGTTAAACGGCTCGAGATACCGATGCACGACCCTCGAGCCTTCGCCGGAATGGCTGTCTCTTACGCGCTTTCGCCGCGTGGAGCATGTCACATGCAGGGGGCATGTACTCGGTCGATACCGGCCAGCTGGCAATCTCAGAGGCGGACGTTGTGCCTGGGGATTGACTCGAGAGTTCGAAGGAGAAGGGACGAACGGCCGTGCGAACGATGATTTGGCGGACACTCTACAATGCGCTCACTCTGTGCCAGTTCCAGATTCCGCGCCCGGCCCTCCTCCTCGATGCGATGAGGGCCGTGACAGGAGAAGCCCGAACCCTCGACGAGTTCCTGGCCGATGGGCGGCGGATTCTGGAACTCAAACGGGAGATCAACCGGCAGCGGGGCTTGACGAGCGCCGATGATCGACTCCCCGACGCACTGCTCCGTTCGCTCGCAGAAGGAGGGACCCAAGGAAACGTTCCGGATCTTGCGGTCCTGTTGGCGGGGGCCTATGAGGAATTCGGCTGGTCCTGATCTGAGTTGGTGGTCGACGCGAACTCCCGTGTGGCGTCACCTCCTCCGGCAGCCGATCCGCGGCGGAGTTGTCCTAGAGAAGACGACGGGAGGAAGAGTGCTGAGACAGTTGGCTTGGGCGACATGTTGGGTCACGGTAGCAGGCCTGCCGCTCGCCACATGCGGGGCGACGCTTGAGTGCGTTTACGCGGATGACACGGGGGACACGACCTACGACGTCGTCGTGGGGAGAGGCTACGCCTACGTGTCGAGCAACGGCGGTGTGTCGATTTACGACGTTCGAGACCCCGAGAGGCCACAGTTGATCGCTGATCCAGGCTGGGCCCGGGGAGCAGCGTTCGGGCTGCGCCTTGTCGACTCAATCCTCTATGTCGCGGCCATCGATCAAGGCCTTCTGATTGTCGATGTTTCCGACCCTGCCGCTCTGGCGGTTCTGGCGCAGTGCGGCGCGGGCGCGGTTGATGTGTTCGTTCATCGAGGCATCGCGTACGTGAGCGCCATGGTGCGGGACCTCGAGGTCGTGGATGTATCCGATCCGACAGCGTCGACGCCGCTCTCGTCACTCAGTTGGGGTAATGTGGATGGTGTGACCGGCCTTGGAGATCATGTCTACATCACCGATCGTGCGAGGGGAATCGCCCGCCTCGATGTCAGCAATCCCGCCCGTCCTGTTGAGCTGGGCGTGCTGAGTAACTCGCTGGGCGCATACAGACTGGAGATTCGAGGGGATTGGCTATTCGCCGCGATGTACGTGAGGGGAGTCCGAGCCTATGACGTCAGCAGGCCTCACGCTCCGCTTCTCGCCTTCACCTTCTCCCACACCGGCGAGGCGTGGGATGCGGGCGGCGAGTACCCGATCATGTACGTGGCGGATCTGCAGGAAGGCGTTGAGGTTCTGGATGCGTCCGCGCCGTACGCATCCGGGATGATCGCGTCGGACGCCACGCTGGCGCCTCACGCGCTTGCCTGCGAGAGCGGATACATCCACGTGGCCGATCAGGACGAAGGATACGTCCTCCTGAGGCTGGCGTTGGATCGCTAGAGTCCGGCGGTTCTTGGTGGGGCGCTGACCTGCCTTACCTGGTTGCCGTGTCGCGTAGAGAGAGGGAGACACATGGTTTTCACTTCGCTCGATCTGGAACACGAGGAGGCGCTGAAGGACTTCCTTCGAGACTTCGAGCGCGCCGGGGAGGAGAACATCCCCGCTTACTTCGCTGATCCAAGCTGGCCCCACGCGGAGATCGTGCGGCGCTTCGAGGAGTGGTCGCGGGGGGAGAAACTCGAGGAGGAGTGGGTCCCGAGCACGACACGCTTCCTTCTTCATGAGGGCCGGATCCTGGGAGTCTGCAATCTTCGTCATCGGCTGAACGACCATCTGTGGCGAATCGGTGGACACGTCGGCTTTGCTGTACGTCCCTCGGAGCGACGACGGGGCTACGGCACGCGTCTCCTGGAGTTGGCGAAGAGGCAGGCTCGCGACATGGGCATCGATCGCCTGCTCGTTACGTGCGGTGCAGGCAACGTTGCCTCCCGTCGGGTGATACAGACGTGTGGGGGCGCGTTGTCTGACGAGATCTCGGACGAGAAGAGCGGAGAGGACACGTTTCGCTTCTGGATTGATCTTTGACCTTCTCTTGAGACGCGGCGGCTACGTGCCGGATGCCCCGATGTTGGGCGCCTGCCAGAAAAGGTGGGGATCGCGGATGTAGTGAATGGTGTTTCCCCGACTCGTTACGCAAGGCTGCTTTAACCATTCGTCGTGATAGCCGTCCGGGATGAGATGCACGTAGGTTCTTCCCGAAGGTGTCGTCTCGTAATCCGGCTCGCTTCGCTCCCGGCAATCAACTCGGAAGATGTTCTTCGAGAGGTACCAAAGGTACAGGCGTTTCAGGAGTCGCTTCCCCAGCCAGGACGCGTAAGCTATGTGGATCGTGTCTGTCACCCGAAGGGGCGTACGGCGGATCATCCGCTTACGTATCTCGTCGACGCCAAGAGGTATTCCGTTCTCGTCCGTGACGTAGGCGCACATGTCGGGATCCAGCATCACCCACTTCCCGAGATCCCGAACGTAGACACCGGTTACGACGTGGCTCTCGTTCGGAACCTCCTTCTTCGGCCACAGATGCAGGATGCGCGCCGGATGGCCCAGGGAGAGGCAGGCGTCGGCCAGCACGGTGGCGTACATCCAGCAGTTGAACCGTTTTCCCTCTTTCTTGGCGATCGTGGCGAGGTGCAGGCCGTTCATTCGCTCCGGCTTCGGTGGGTTCGGAGTGTGTGTCGTGAGTGCGTGGACCCAGCACATGAGGCGGACAAGACGCTCCGTCTCGGGTCCGCGCCCGGCGATGTCCTCGAGGTTGTGAATGCTCCGGAACTCAGAGAGCACGGGATGCTTGGCCTTGGCGTACTCGATGGGTCCGGTCCATGTGGGCGGCGTCTTCGGTCGTGTGAATGTCGGGTGGCGCAGTAGACGCAATCGGAAGCGACGGCCGAGAATGCCGAGAGTGAACCACGCGGCGGCGATGAGTGTCACGAGGGCGGATGCGAGAACGACCCCTACGATCACGCGGTTCCACTCCTTCCCGAAGCGATTCGGCGAGAACGCACTTCGATGTGCAAGGCAACAATGTTATGGTATCGAGGACTCCGGATCTCCCCTTAGGACTTGAAAATGTGCTGCCGGTAGAAGCGCAGTTCTTCGATCGATGCGCGAACATCCTTCGCCGCGCGATGGCGAAACTCCTTGTCTAATCGGGAAACGGCGCCGGGATACCAACGGTGTGCAAGTTCACTGATCGAGCTAACATCGAGATTTCGATGGCTGAGGTGTTCACTTAGCTCGGGCATGTAGTGCATGAGGAATCGCCGGTCCAGCAGAATCGAATTTCCGCAGAGGGGAGAGGCCTTGCGAGGGCTGTGCCTCCTAAGGAAGGCGAGTGTCTGTTGCTCGGCTTCGCGGAGAGAGATGTCAGACGCGCGCGAGGACTCGATCAGCCCAGAGAATCCGTGCTGCTTCTCGCACCACGGAGCGAGACGATGGAGCACCTCATCCGGCTGGTGGACGACAAGATCCGGACCGGTGCCCACAATGCGCAGGTCCCTGTCCGTCACGAGACTGGCGATCTCTAGGATCGCGTGGCGGGAGACGCTCAGGCCGGTGGTCTCGAGGTCGATCCAGACAAGATTGCTGCGGTCGCGCGGCATTGCGTGCCAGCCCCTTCCAGTGGTAGGATAGCGGGCCGATCGCTCGCTGGCCAGCGTCGAAAGCGAAGGAGATATTCCCGATGCAGCGCGTACGGCTCGTGTTGGTCCTCTCAGCGTTGTTCCTTCTCATCGCACCTGTGGTTTCCCAGGCGTCATGTGACACGGCTCTCCTCGTGATTGACGTCCAGAACTGGTTCCTTGAGTGGCATCCGTGGCTGACGGCGTCCGGCGAGGAGATTGTGCCCGCAATACAATCGCTTCTTGAGATGGCGCGTGGGGCGCGGATTCACATCATCTACATCCGAGACCTCAGTCTGGATCGGCGCGGGGACAATCAGACGACCCTGGCGATTCCGGAGGACATCGCCCCCGAGGATGGCGACGCCGTGTTCACGAAAACGATGGGGGATGCATTGACGAACCCTGATCTGGTAGAGCACCTCGAGACGAACGGCATTGACCGGCTTCTGATCTCAGGTATCGCCTCGGATGGATGCGTGACGTCTACGGTGCGCTCAGCGTACAGAGCAGGCTATGAGCTTCTGATCATCGCCGATGCGCACGCACACAGCGCGGGAGAAGCGCAGGAGACGGAGCAGATGAACCGGATGTGGCTCGGATGGGGTCTCGAGGGGAAACCCATGACGGAGATCGATTGGGCGTCCCTCTCCTGTCTCGACGACGGCGAGTGATTGGAGCTATCTGAGTCGATCGTCGAGACGGGCTCACAGAGTCTCGCGGCGGCGTGCCGCACCGCGCCGTTGCGCGGTTTGACGGCGTTAGGCTCTCTCAATCTCCTTGCCGATCTCGAAGGCGTGGCCGAGTCTCTCGCCAAGCCCCCAGTAGCCGTACGATCGGCGATCTCTCGTCGGATCCGGCGCGTAGAAGACGGGCTCGACCTTCTCGATGGTTGGAACCCCTTCGGTCAGAGCGGACTCGTCGGCATGAACAGCGGCGACTTCGCCAAGGAAGACCGTGTGGACTTTGCGTATCAGCGTTTGGATGACCCGACACTCAATGTTGAGCGGACACTCGCGAATCATCGGTGCAGTCGCGAGGTCTCCGTAGAACGTCTCGAACAGCGAGGCTTTGTCGGCCTCGCGGCCGCTCACGATTCCGCAGTAGTCGAGTTCTTTCACAAGTGCAGCCGTCGGCTGATTGATGCTGAACGTTCCATTCTCGAGTAGGCCGGCCTTCGAGTACTGCTGATGACCGACCGAGATCGACAGTACGTCGTAGCATAGCCACCCGATCAGTCCGATCGTGATGATGTTTGGCTTCCCGCCCACATTCACGCCGACGAGCATCGGCACGTAGGGGTAGACGAGGTTCTTAACGACCTTCAAGTCCAACTTGATCTTCGGCATCCGACACCCCCAGGGGAGAGACTCCCGATGCGCATCTCCTCATCGTCTCCGGCCGGCACGGGATCGAGAGTATCCGAATCTCAGAAGATGTCGAGATCTCGACCGGAGACGACCTCGCCGTCGTAGCCATCCCGGATTTCGCGAAGCAGCTCCGCTTCCCCGAGACCGTGGAAGAGCTGATGATAGAGGATCAGGAGCTTCGGCCTCACGAGCGAGGCGACCTCGGCCAATTCAACCGAGGACGTGTGCACGGCGCGGTGGTAGACCTGCCAAGCGGGCGGGCGAGACATCAGGCCGGCCGCCGAGCGGACCTCGTGAAGGAGCAGGTCGCATCCGGCATAGGCCTTCTCCCATCCGGGGAAAGGCGCCGTGTCTCCCGACACGACGATGATGCGATCCGGCGTCGTCATTCGATAGCCGTATGCGGGCCAAGAGCCGTGCTTCACAGCGAATGCCTCGACCCGGATGCGGTCATCTTCGTAGGCCAGACCCGGTTCGATCTCCCGAACATTGACGTGGTAACCGGTTGTATTTGCTGGTTCCAGGCCCTCGAGGCGTTCTCGGATGTCCTCGGCATACGCGGACAGGATTCGATCAGTCATCGCCTGAAGCCCCGCGGGACCGTAGACGCAGAGTGGTTCCTCACGCCCCAGCGTCCACGGAGTCAGGATCAGGTCAGGATAGCCGGTCGTGTGATCCGAGTGCAGGTGCGTGAGAAAGGCTCGCGTGAGTTTAGCTGCTCCGAGCCCCGTGATTCCGGCTGCGCGCGCGGCGGCGACCTGGCGAACGACGCCCGATCCGAAGTCGATCAGGTACGGCCTCTCCCCGACGATGACGGCGACGGAGGGTCCGGAGCGTGTGGGATCAGCGTTCGGCGTTCCCGTTCCCAGCAGGACGACCTTCGATGCGTTCTCAGCCCCGCCTTGCATCCGACCTCCTCCCGTCCTCGGCGTGTGTCAGTCTACGCGGAACCGGTGGAGCTGTCATGAGGAGCAGATCCCTTGACCCGAACTTCTTCGGAGGACACCATGGGGCAGGTGATATGCATGATCCATTCCTCCATCGTCGACCTGATCGGCGACACGCCGCTCGTTCGGCTCAATCGGTTCGGGCGGGACTGTGGGGCGACCCTGACTGCCAAGCTAGAGATGTTCAACCCGATCAGCATCAAGGATCGGCCGGTCCTCTCGATGATTGAAGACGCGGAGCGCCGTGGGCTGATCAACGAGCAGACGACGCTGATCGAGGCGACGAGCGGGAACACCGGGATGGCGCTCGCTTACATCTGCGCGGTGAAAGGCTACCGGCTGATCATCTGCATGAACGAGGCGATGAGCGACGAGCGAAAGCGGGTTCTGCGAGCTTTCGGAGCGGAGTTGGTGCTGACCCCCGCCGCGGAACACACGCGGGCCGCCAAGCGGAAGGCGCTCCAACTGGCGGCCGAGATTCCGAACGCCTTCTACGTCAATCAGCATGCGAATCCGGCCAACACCGAAGCGCACGTTCGGACGACGGCGGAGGAGATCTGGGCGGACACAGACGGGAAGGTCGACATCGTCGTCGCCGGTCTCGGGACCACCGGTACCGCGACTGGAATTGCCAAGGCGCTGAAAGGTAGGCGTCCTGGGCTCTTGGTTGTCGGTGTCGAGCCGGACACAGCCCCGATGCTGTCGGAGGGGAGGTGGCAGACGCACACGCTTCCGGGAACCAGCCCGGGATTCGTCCCAGAGCTGTACGATCCGACGCTCATCGACGAGATTCTGCTCGTCGACCCCGAAGAGGAGGCCTACGATGCCTGTCGGCGGTTGGCGAGGGAGGAGGGGCTTCTCGTCGGTGTCTCCTCGGGTGCGGCTGCCGCGGCGGCCGTCCGAATTGGCCGTCGACCGGAGTATGAAGGCCGGCTGATCGTTGTGATCTTCGCTGACTCCGGTCAGCGCTACCTGTCCGTCGATGGACTGTTCACGTAGCAGCTCCGGCGCCTTGTGTTCGGGCGGCCAGTCTTCTACGCTGCGGCATCGCGAATGTAGGAGGAAGATCTCGATGCGTGTGTTTCTCGGAATCGCCTTGATGGTTCTTCTAGTCGGACTCGCGGCGACGGCCGCCGACGATGCGCCTGCCGTCATCGATGACGCAGCGGTCGCCGATGTGCCTTCCGTGCGGTGGGGAGGGGGGGTAATCTCGTCTGTCCTTCCTGCGTTCGACTTCGGTGGGCAATTCGTGGTGGCCTACCGCGCTACCGGTTTTGAGACGACTAGCAGGACGTCGTTCTCGATCGTGCCGATCTTCTCGCTTCGCGAAGAGGCAACACTCAGTTTCGAGACCGGGCTGGCAGACATCGGCGTCGATGTCGGTCTCTCTATTGTGCCTTTCCGACTGGATACGGTTGACGTGTGGGCCGCGACACCACTGCTCGAGGAACGCCTTGGAGAAGACGAGAGCATGCTTCTTACCGCGGACATCGGAGGCCGGATCGGCCTTGGTGCGGCCCTCGGCTTCGACATCTTCGCGGACCTCGTGACGAGGATCGAGGGGGAGGCCGTTTCGGTCCTCATCGAAAGCGAAACGTCCTTCAGATATGGCGAGATAGGCGGTTTGGCCGTCGAGGAGGATTTCAATGTGCGCGCGGAGTTTCAGGCGCCGGGCTTTTTCGCAGGACAGCTTCTGAGCGAAGAGGATCTCACGCAGATCGCGTGCTGGGCGACTGCGCGGATGAGACTAAGCTCAGGGGGACTCACGGTGCCCGGCGTGATCGTCGGAATCGAGCTCACCGTCGACCGTTTCTTGCCAGAAGATCCGTAGGCTATGCGCGACGTGAGACCTGCAGATAGCCGTGTCGTTTGAGCCGCTGGCTTTCGCCGTCTCCGGTCTCCCACACAAGGCCGGGCGCACGCTCGCCATCCATGACAAAGGCGGCGCGTTGCGTCCCGTGATCGAGTTCGAATCGGTGCTCCTTCACGACTCTCTGCAATCTAGCGGCGTCGTCGGTGAGGCCTACGCTTCGGCGCCTTCTTCTTGGTGGGGCGCCGAGTCTGATTGCACTCTCTGCAATAGACAGGCCGTGTCGAGGTCAGTGGCTGGAACGGGAGTTCTTCGATCAGTTTCCCGCACGAAGCGCACTTGAGCTCGTAGGCCCGTACGTCGTACATTTTTCGGCCTTCGGAAGTCATGAGCCTCCCTACGCGGGTTCATCGCTAGAGCATCAATCGCCCTCGCGTCTCGTACACAACTCCCACCTTACCCGATGGGTTGCGCCAAGGACACAGGTTCGGGTCGGGCTGCGAGCCTGGGGTCTCTGGATTGCCCATCTGGAAAGAAACGCGCGGCGCACACTAAGCGCGCCGCGCGTCGCTACCTCTTCGAACGTGCGTGCTAGATCGGGGTTACATCGATGGCTTGAGGCCCTTTTTGACCTTCGCCCACGGTGAACTCGACCTTCTGGCCTTCCTGCAGGGACTTGAATCCCTCGCCACGGATCGAGCTGTAGTGCACGAAGACATCCTCTCCGCCCTCACGCTCGATGAAGCCGAAGCCCTTCGAGTCATTGAACCACTTGACAGTACCTGTCTCGCGTTCGGACATGCGTACCAACCTCCTCTATGCTGGGAGCCTTAGTGAGACAGAACGATCTCTGGGACTTCGGAAGTGTTCCGGTCTTTCGAGAAAGCGCCTGCACAACTACCAACAACAGGTGGAGTGTATCGGCGGCCCCAACCGAGGGCAAGGACGCACGGGTTTCACGGTGGGGAGACATGGCGCACCGGCGCGTTGCCCCGGTCCGAGTCATCCTAGTGGCTCGATGGGCGCAAGAAGCTCGGAGAGGGATGGTGTCTCGTCACGCAGGATGGAGTACATCATAAGATGGACGTGTCTGCCGCGGTCGAAGTGCGCTCTGCGGAGCGTTCCCTCGAGCGAGTACCCGCACCGCTCAGCGACCGCCCGGGACGCCGCATTCTCAGGATCGACGAGGATCTGGATTCGTCCGATCGGCCCCGTGTCGAACACGTAGGCGGTCGCGAGCCGGACCGCCTCGGTTGCGTATCCCTTGCCCCGGTCCTCCGGTCGGTAGATCCGATACCCAAGCTCCCAGCCGTGATAGCTGTGAGATGCCTTGTAGATGTTGACCTGTCCGAGCCGACGACCATTGAGGTCGGTGACGAGGAGAATCTTGAACTCGTCCGACCACCAGCCGTGCTCCTCGAACTGCTTGAACCAGCGAGCCTCGGAGATGCAACCGAGCGGCCAGAACCGCCCCATCTTGCGCACGTCTGCAGCGAGATCGTAGAGGCCCTCCAGGTCCGGCTTTCGGAACGGCCTCAGGATGACACGACGCCCAACGAGCATGACGACCTCCCTTCTCAAGCAACGTAGAGAGTGCCCGCGCAGGAGAGTGTCATCAACCTCGTGTGCCGGTTCATGACTCCTGGAATCGAAGGTCCATTGTCCGGTGTACGATAGCCAGGGAGTTGGTCGATATGCGAAAGTCGCCCGTAGTGAGTTGTCTCGTGCTGGTCACCTTGTTGTCCTCGGGAGCTTGCACCTTACCCACCGGGCATTGTGGCGACGGGGTTTGCGATGAGACGGAACGAAGTTTGGGGCTCTGTCCGCAAGACTGCGACGGCGGAACGATCATCACGACGCAGATCGAGTGCCGGGAAATCGGCCGTGTCGCGGTCCGAATCGACGTGCCTGCCGAGCTGCGGTACGGGAACTCCGCGCCGATCGTTGTGGTTGCTTCCACCTGGTTTGTCGAGAAGTACAATGAGGCGGAGACGCCCTTTCATCTCGTCTACAATCCCGCTGACGTCGGTGCGATAGCGGTTTCACATCTTTGGCCAGGAAAGCGAGATCCTGAGGCCGGAATCGCCAGCGACGGGCACTACGACTTCGGGGGACCACTCAGCCTTGCCGCGCTCCGGGACACGATCCGTTTCGCACTCGGGGAGATCCCGGACATCCGAGGCGCGCACCTGCACGAGCTGGTCGAGGTTCAGCCGCTCTACGACAACGTCGGGATGTTCGCCTCGTCGCACGCTGGCGTCGTGGCGACCAACGTGATGGCCTATCACGGCGACGCATTCCCTGGTCTCAAGTACTTCGTCGGGCGTGAGAATCCGACGATGGCGGAGATGTACCCGCTTGAGATTGGTCACTTCGATGAGCAGCGGCGGCCAATCTACAATCCGTTCTACGATCCGACCGGCTACACGCCGACAGAGATCGATGTCGACTACTCGACGGTTGGCTGGATTCAGGACGCCACGTATCCGGAAGGTCGGCCTGTCTTTCGCGTGTTTGGCGGCACCGACTACATTCTCGACGACAAGGGGCCAAACATCGGCGGCAAACGCTGGTTCTCCCACGCCCTTACCCAGGCGCTTCTCGACAACGGGGCCTTCACCCTCGCGACCTGGCCGAGCGATCTGGCTACGCCTCAGCAGACGGCCGACTTCTGGCCGTACCGGACTACGGTGAGCAACTACGCCGCGATCGGCGAGAAGCTGCCCGAGCTTCGAGTCCTCCTTCCCTTTGCCACAGCCGATCACGTCCAAGCCGCGCCGGACAAGCCGCATATCCGACAGGCCTACGACGGATTCCGGAAGGCCGCCGGGCTCTGGACGCGCCTCAACTGCGACCTCGTGTACGTACAGGCCGAGATCGACCCCAGCGCGTCGCTCACCGGCGGTTTCCCGGACAACGATGCAAACGCGGAGCCGGTCGACTGGTTGGCCGACGTGGAGTCGTGGGGCTTCCCGGGAACGCTCTCCGGTCGGATGACGGCGCAGACCGTTCCTCTTGCCGGCGTCGCCGAGATGGCCGATCGGGTGCAATTCGACAACTGGACGCCGAACCTGGGGTGCCCGCTCTGGCCCTAGACCTTGTCCTGCTCGCAGTGTCGGACTTCAAGCTAGAGCAGTCGCCTCATCTCGATGAGCTTTCCGTCTTGGCCGACCTTCGTCCGCACGAAACCGAGTTGGGCGGAAAGTCTGAGCGTGGTGGTATTGCCGCTACGTGTATTGAGCAGAATCTCGCGCGCGCCTTCGCCTGCCAGTCTATGTAGCATCGTTTCGAGTAGGTCTCTCGTGCATCCCTTCCGCCGACGGGCGACTCGTCCGTTTCCTACGCGACGCGGAAGACGTGACCGGCGGTGTCCTTCCCTTGCGGAAGAAACTAAGGGATGGACTCCTCGAGATGCTTCCACTCATGCTCGGGATCGTTTCCCGAGAGCCACGCCCGATCCTCGGCCTGCCTCTCTGTCGAGAGCTTCAAGTAGTGATCAAACGCTGGCTGTGTTGGCGCTTGTAGCCTTAGCATTGTCGGGGTATGCCTGTTGGTACGTGCTCAGTTTCGCCTGGCTCATACCCGCGCGACATCAGCGGAGTTGCCGTGCGTACTTGCGGCTACTCGCCTTCGCTATTCCTCCAGCCGGAACGGTGGGTACTTGTCGGTCATCAGCGCCACGTAGGCCCAGAGACGGAGCGTCCAACGGTTCAGCCCGATGACCAGCCGGAAGATGTCCCTCGGGTACTTTCCCGTGAACAGGAGCTTCACCGCAGCGAAGATCGTCAGGATGGGGATAAGCCCGCACTTCTCGAAGCCGGCGCCGCCCTGGAAGACCCCGACGACGATGTAGTGCGGGATTGCAAGCAACCACCATTTCACCAGAGCCAGTCCGGGTGAGAGCCTCTCTGGATATGCGACGTCGAGATCGGCCGGATAGCCGCCCGCTTTCAAGCTGAACGGCGGATACCGATCCGTCCCCAGCGCCTCGTAGCCGTAGAACGCGACCCGCCATGACCAACGCATCACGCCGACGTTGTAGTCGAACAGCCCGCGCGGATAGCGACCGGTGAACAGGATTGCGAACAGCGACAGGACCCAGGAGACGGCGAATCCGACGCATAGGAACGCCAGAACGATGAAATGCGGGATCAGCAGGAACCACTTCACCAGCCAGAGAGCCGGGGAGAGAGGCTCAGTCAGCTCCGCCTTGAACGTGAGCGGGTAGCCGCTCGCCGTTGACGACTGCACGTCGGCAGGCTCTGGAAGCTCCGCAGTACGCGATCGCCGCGCGACGAACAGCACGAAGGTGAGGCCGATGGCCAGCAGCACCACGCCCGCAGCGAGAACGCCGATTCCGACCGCGAGGAGCCACGGAGCTTCGGCGCCGACGGAACCGGATACGTCGATCCCGCGCGATCCGTCGGCGTTCATCACGACGAGCATCCAGTCGCCCGGCTCGATTGCCCAAACGAGGTCCTGCGTCCCTTCGCCTTGGGCGCTGGCGCGCCAGAACGTCTCATCGCCCGGAACCGCCGGAGCGTTCGGTCCGACGTGGTCGTCGTACTCGGTCGTCCAGACACGCTCCTGCCGGTAGTCGTTGAAGTTCAGCTCCTCGATCTCCGAGTAGGAGACGTCCAGCAGGTACGCTTCGAGTTCGACGCGCGGTGCGATGCCGATGAAGACCGGTGCGTCGCCCGTAATCCGTATCCGCACCGTCGTCGGATGGCGGTACCACCAGATCCAGTCACCTTCGAGCGCTGTGCCACCGATCACGGCGTACGTGTCTCGCTCGAGATCCGCCGACGGTGACGTCAGGAAGCCTGCGTCGTCGGTGAATCCGAGATCGACCCCGACAATCGCGCCTCCGCCGATCAAGAGCGCGATGCCGACAAGCACCATCAGACTTCCGAACACCAGTGAGACAACTCTTCCAACACTCATCCCTCAGCACCCCCTGTGGCGCGATCGGCAAACCATCGTCAAACCTGCACATCGAATACTAGTTTCTTTTCAGGAGGCTCGGCAAACGATAGGCTGGCCTGCAGCCGCCCGATTTTCCCGTCCGGTTCCCCTGGGTATGATGCACGCATGCACTCGGAGCGCTGGAGGCCCAAGCACCGCGCGATTCGCATCATCCTTCGCGCTCTGATCCGCCTTGCGTTCGCGCTTCTGACGAAGCTCACGATCCAGGGCGCGGAGAACCTGCCTGAGAGCGGGCCGATGGTCATTGTCGCCAATCACTTCCACTTCACCGATCCGGTCGCCGTCATTCGCGCGATGCCCTGGCCGCTCGATTTCATCGGAGGCTTCCGGCTGCCGAATGCGCCGAAGGGCGTCAAGTGGCTGACCGGGCTCTGGGGCACACTGCGGGTTCGGAGAGGAGGTAGCTCGCGTGGAGCGCTCAGGGCGGGCGAAGCGGCGCTAAAGGCTGGCGGCGTGCTCGGCATTTTCCCGGAAGGTGGAAGCTGGGCCACGGTTCTGCGGCCGGCGCGCCCGGGGGCCGCATACCTCGCGACGCGGACGAAGGCCGTCGTCGTGCCAGTCGGGCTCGATGGCCTGACCGAGCTGTTCTCGAGCCTCTTCCGCCTTCAACGGGCTCGCGTAACGGTGCGGATTGGCAAGCCGATCGGGCCGCTCGGTGCAGTCGAGAGCGGACGCGCTGGGCGCGACGAGATCGATCGAATCGGGGAGACGATCATGCGGCAGATTGCAGAACTGATCCCCGCGGATCGAAGGGGCGTGTACTCGGAGGATCCGAAACTGAGAGCGGCGGCGAAAGCAGCAGCCGTCTATCCGTGGGATCGGGGGAAGGAGAGGACGTGACGAATCATCCGTCGAACAAGCGAGCGCGGTGGGCCTGGTACCTTTACGACGCGGGCAATTCTGCGTACGCGGCAGTCGTCCTGCTGGCGATCTACGCGACGTACTTCAAGGACGCGGTCGTGGGCGGTGCAGTCGGATCCTTCTACTGGGGAATCGCCGTGACGACAGCAACGGCAATCGTCGCCGTGATCGCGCCAATCCTTGGCGCAGTGACAGATGTGTCGGGGAACAAGAAGCGGATGCTCCTTGTTTTCACGGCGATGGCGTGCGTCTTCACTGCGTCGCTCTTCTTCGTCACCGAAGGGGCGATCGTGCTTGGCATGGTTCTCTTCATTCTCGCCGAGGTCGGGTATCGAAGTGGCCAGGTGTTCTACAACGCATTCCTGCCGGAGATCGCGACGCAGGCGGAGATGGGGCGGGTCTCCGGCAACGGTTGGGCGATCGGCTCAGCCGGTGGCGTTCTCTGTCTTCTTATCGTGCTTGCCGCCGTCAAGGGCGCGGGCGGAGCGCTCGTTGTCCGGGGCGCGTTGGTGTTCACGGCCCTCTACTTCGCAGCCTTCACGTTCCCGTTCTTCCGACGCGTGAAAGAGCGTGCCGAGCGAAAGGCCCTGCCGAAGGGGCGTGAACTCATCGCGCTGCCGTTTCGACGGATCGGTCAGACAATCTGCGCGGCGCGTGAACACAAGGAGTTCGGCAAGTTCCTGCTCGCCTTCCTTCTCTACAACGAGGGGATCCTGATCACACTCAGCTTTGGCGCGATCCTCGGCGCGACGCTGTTCGGACTCCGGCAGGAGCAGATCATCATCTTCATGATCTTGGTCCAGGTCGCCAGCATCCCGGGCGCGTTTGTCCCCGGCCTGATGACAGGACATTTCGGCATTCGCAACACGCTCCTGCTTTCGCTTGTGGGTATGGTGGCTGCCGTCCTCTGGCTCTTCTTCGCGCAGACGACGATCGCCTTCTACGTGATCGGCGCGATGGCCGGCTTCTCGCTGACGGCGGTGCAGTCGGTGAGTCGGGCGACGGTTGGCATGCTGGCGCCGGAAGGGCGAAGCGCGGAGTTCTACGGCTTCTTTGCCATTGCCGGACGGACATCGTCTGCGGTCGGTCCGGCCATCTTCGGGGCGATTGTGTTCCATGTTGCCAGGACGCTCGAACGAGTCGGGCAAGATGTCATCTTGGCAGAGCAGACGGCCCATCGGTACGCGCTCTTCGCGATCATCGGGTTCCTGGTTCTTGGTGCGGCGATGCTCTTCACGGTCAGTCCGCGTCCGGGACGTCGGACGGAAGCATAGTCGCTGGAGATCCTCGCACCAGATCTAGCGTGACGCGGATGTCTCGAACAGGAGGCTGCTGCAGATGACGGCACCCTCGGCCTTCGCGAACTTGCTGACGTTGACCCAATGAACATCGAGCTCGCACGATTGCGGTAATGCGGCCGGCCCTGAAGACGCGGCCGGATAGACAACGCGATCGCCGACTCGTGGCGCTGGTGGCGCACGACTCCCGCGGATCGATCTCGACGAAGTCGTAGGCCGCGAACAGGCCGTTGTCGGCCCAAGCGGGGTAGATGAGTAGAGTCCGGTTTGCAGCCCAGTCAACACTTGTCATGTTCGCCCGAGTTGACTGCACGGGAAGCGCCGGAGATAGTCCGGACGTGAACACGAAGACACCGATCTCGCTACCGAGCTTGTTCGACATCCTGAAGCCAGCGGTGGGCCCGAGTTCTTCCCACACCCTCGGACCGATGCGCGCGGGACTGCGATTCCGAGAGAGGCTTCAGGCGAGATCCTCACCCGAGCCGGGGGAGCGCATCACGATTACGCTGTACGGAAGCCTCGCCCATACGGGGAGAGGCCATCTCACCGATCGCGCCGTGGTGGCCGGGCTCCGCGGACTCGGTCCGGAAGATGTCGCGGAACGGTCGATGGCGTCGATCTACGAGGAAGCGGCCGCTACGGGTGTCCTCCTTCTGCCATCCGGTGGATACGCCTTCCAGCCCGAGACGGACGTTATCTTCGACACCCAAACGCCACCCGAACCGCATCCGAACACGCTGCGATGCACGCTGCAGGATCATCGCGGGCGCGTCCTGCTCTCCGCCATCTACTGCTCGGTCGGCGGTGGCGCCATTGCCGACGGGGCAGAACTTGATGCAATGCGGCGGGAGCAAGCGGCTCACCCGGCCTCCGCGCGAGCCATCTTGGATGCCTGTCGGCGCGATGAGGTGTCGCTTGCCGACTACGCCTTGGCAATGGAGACCTTAGCCTATGGGCGTTCGCGAGCGAGCGTTCTCGATTATCTGCGCAGGGTCTGGCATCTGATGTATGGATCGATCGATCGCGGATTGAGCGGCGGAGGCGTCCTCCCGGGGCCGCTCGGGGTCGAGCGGCGGGCGGCCGACATGCTTGCGCGCTTCGAGGAACGGCACGGCACGCCCGGCGTGATCTCTGCCGATACCACCCGCGCTTCGATCTACGCGATCGCTGTGGCCGAAGAGAATGCCGATGGCGGGGCCGTCGTGACCGCGCCAACCTGCGGCTCAGCCGGCGTGCTGCCTGCGTGTCTTCGTGTCATGCAGGAGTCGCTCAGCCTCTCGGAGGACAGAGTCTGCGAAGCGCTGCTCGTCGCCGACGTGATCGGAGGCCTTGCCGTTGCCAAGGCGTCGATCGCCGGGGCCTTGGTCGGCTGCCAAGGCGAGATCGGCGTGGCCAGCGCGATGGCTGCCGCTGCGGTCTGTCACCTCCTCGGCGGCTCCGTATCGGACCAGGTTGATCGGGCCGCGGAGACGGCGCTTGAGCACTTCCTCGGCCTGACTTGCGACCCTGTCGCGGGCCTTGTCCAGATTCCGTGCATCGAGCGGAACGCCGCCGGAGCGGTCTCGGCGCTGAACGCGGCGAATCTGGCCATGATCTCGGGCGGCCGGGACCGGGTTAGCTTCGATGCAACCCTTGAAGTGATGCACCAGACCGGCCTCGACATGCGCAGCCACTACAAGGAGACGTCCCTCGGCGGGCTGGCTGCGATTTCGGATCTGGATCGAGACGGGATCCCCGACATCCCACAGGAGAGATAAGCGTCACGCAGCCTGTCCGGTGTGGACCCACCGCATGTTTCGCCATGTCGTTCCGCGAACATCGAGAGAAGCGGTGCATGTCGGTGACGCAAATCGAAGTTCGCGGCCATCACGAAGACAGCCTTGGACACGTGAGCAGCGCGCGGCCTCGATGTCGGGTTCTTGAAGGAGCAGAAGGATCTTTCCCGTCGTCTTCCTCGACGAAGCGGCCGCTCGCTCGATCCCCCTTGGGGACTCATTCCTCCGCGTATGACCGGAGCTTCGCCCTGAATAGTCTGACTCGGCATGACTCCAACTCGTCATCCTGCGTGTATAGTGGCTGATGGCTATGCACAAGGGCAAAGTGGTATGCGGAGGTCAGGAGATCTGCTCAGATCTATTCGCCGGTCGTGCGACTCTTCTCTGTACTTGCGGGGTGAGGGGTTTCGACGAGCGCACGCGTCATCGATAGCCTTTTCATCTTGCGCGACCGATGGTCCCTCCTCATGGCGCTTAACCCAGGAGAACTGCCAAGGAGGTTCAAGTGAAAACAGCGAAAACCCTACTCGTGGTGGGGTTCCTGTGCCTCGGCATGCTTTGCGCTTCGGCGCAGACACAGACACCGATGCCGACCGACACGGGAACCCTTGTGCTCTCCGACATCGTCGCGCTTGCTCAGGCATCCGCGCAGGCAGCCGCGGCTGCATCTGCGGAGGCTCAAGCGATCGCGAGCGATGCACAAGGTTTGCTCGGACAGCTTGATCTGGAGGCGCTACTCGGTACAGCGGAGTCCGCAAGTCAAGCAGCTCAAGATGCTGCCGCTGCGGTTGCCTCAGCAGAAGCGTCGGCTCAGGCCATGGCATCCGCCTACGCCGACTCCTGTTCCAGCGCGTCGGCGTCAGCCGCGGCCAGTGCCGACGCCATCGCCACGGCCGAAGCTTGGGCCGCGGCGCGTGCGTCAGCGTTTGCGCTGGCGTGCGCCGATGCGAGAGCTCGTGCGGACGCCAGTGTTGCGGCCTGTGCGCAGGCCGCTGCAAGTGCGGAAGCCAGCGCAGATGCGTTTGCCATAGCATGTGCTTCGGCGTCGGCCTATGCATCCGCGTCGGTTGGCGCCTGTGCGCAGGCTGCTGCGTCGGCGGCCGCCGAGGTTGCCGTGATCGAGCAGGCAATTGCGCTTGCTGCTGCGGAAGCGACAGCCAGCGCCAATGCCTGTGCCAGTGCGGCCGCCGGAGTCGTCAGCTACGCCGCGTCGGTATCCGAGGCGATGGCGGAAGCCGTCTCGCTTGCTACCGCACGTGTCACCGCCGCTGCCGCTGCTAGCGCTAGTGCGGTTGCTGAGGCGGATGCCTCAGCACAAGTTGCCGCAAAGGCATCGGCTCGGGCGCAAGCCGTTTCCCAAGCCGCCGCGGAAGCATTCTCCTATGCCGCTGCGACGGCGCAGGCGTACTCGCAGGCCAAGAGCGCAGTTGAACTCGTCGCCCAGAGCGTTGCCACCGAAGTGCCGTGCGGCGTCGTGGTCGCCGAAGTACGCGGGGTCGTCGAGGCAATCGCCACGGCGGTTGCCCAGGCAGATGCCGCCGCAAATGCTGCGGCGCAAGCCGCGGCGCTGGCCGAGGCTGAAGCGAGTGCTCAGGCTGAAGCTGCTGCGTCGGCCTACGCTCGTGCCGAAGCCGAAGCTGAGGCTGCGGCGCTAGCGTACGCGGAGGCCTTCGCCTCAGCACAGGCGATTGCCCAAGCGCAGGCGTCCGCAGAGGCGGAGGCCCTCGCCGTCGCGGAAGCGCTCGCTGAGGCCCAGGCTACGGCCGAGGCGCAGGCAGCTGCCATTGCGATTGCTGTGTCCGAGGCACGCGCGGCCGCGGCTGCGGCCGCGAATGCCATTGCGGCTGCGTCCAGCTCAGCTCAGGCGGAAGCCTCGGCAGCCGCCGAGGCGTGTGCACTAGCCGCCGCTCATGCCGAAGCGATGGCAAGCGCGATGGCGACGGCGACGGCGACGGCCAGAGCTTCGGCGCGGGCCGTGGCGACAAGTTGTGCCGAAGCCGCAGCCGCTGCCGACGCGATGGCCGAGGCGGTTGCGGGTGCCAAGGCATCCGCGAGCGCGAAGGCCGGTGCTGCAGCCTCGGCGTGCGCTCAGGCGGAAGCTTCCGCCAGCGCGCTCGCCGGAGCGTACGCCAGTGCCAGCGCGGAAGCCAGTTCCCAAGCCGCCGCGTCGGCGTCTGCATATGCGTCTGCGCAGGCGTCCGCGGCCTCTCTGTCTTCGGCCATCTCCACGGCGGTTGCCGATGTCGTCGCACATGCTGCGGCGGCCGCGACAGCCGCAGCCGACGCACAGGCGTCCGCGACTGCGTGTGCGCAGGCCGCGGCCTCTGCTTCGGCCTCCGCCGAGTCGAGTGCTTCGGCCGTCGGTGACGGAGAAGCCTACGCCGAGGCCTTCGCGGCGGCTGTCGCGAACGCTTCAGCGGAAGCATTCGGCTACGCGCGTGCGTCAGCGACAGCTGCTGCGACCGCCCAAGCGGCGGCTCAGGCTGCCGCCGACGCGTACGCAGAAGCCCAGGCCGGGGCGCTCGCGGATCTGCAAGGTCTGTGTTCGACCGTTGCCGAGGCGCAGGCTGCCGCAACCGCTGCCGCCGAAGCGTACGCTGAGGCTGAGGCGAACGCCGTTGCGTACGTTGATGCGATCGCAACGGCTGTGTCGAATGCGGAAGCGGCCGCTCTGGCGGCTGCGCGCGCCGAGGCCGATGCCCAAGTTAGCGTTAGCGTTGGGGTCGATGCGATGGCCAGCGCACAGGCGGACGCGGAAGCCGAAGCTTACGCAGCCGCACTCGCTCTGGCAGACGCGCAGGCCGAGGCCTACGCGGGGGTCGCCGCGATTGCGATTGCTGTCGCGGACGCCCAAGCCGCAGCGCATGCCGCCGCCATGGCCCAAGCTTCAGCTGAAGCGGAGGTCGCCGTCGCGGTGAGTGCTGCTGCCGAAGCGTTCGCCGACGCTGCAGCCTATGCCTACGCCGCGGCGTCCGCGGAAGCCCACGCCGAAGCGCGTGCGTTTGCAGCAGCAAGGACGTTTGCCAGTGCCCAAGCATCAGCATCCACGTCGGCAGAAGCCCTCGCGATAGCGATGGCCGACGCTGTGGCGTCCGCGCGAGCTGCTGCCTCGGCAACGGCTCGAGCCGAAGCTGCGGCCGATGCCACCGCCAACGCACTGGCTCAAGCCTTCGCGATGGCGAATGCCGCGGCCAACGCCGAAGCGACGGCAACGACGTCCGTGGACGTTGTACCGAGCATTCAAACGTCCATCCGATCTATCATCGATCCGGATTGCCTCATGCCCATCTGTGAGGAGGCCGAAGCTTGTCCGGAGTGTCCGCCGTGTGACGGTCAGCCGATTCCGGAGACCACACCGCGAGACACGGGCTGCCCCGAGCCGATCAGCTTCACTTGGGAATTCGGAGAGGTGCCGAGCAACGTGACCTTCCGCGGCAGCCGATCGCTGCCGTCGTATGTTGCTTCAACCCTCGGGAGCTACCCGATCGTCGATTCGTTCGTCGTAGATGAGAACCTGCCGCCTGGTGGTGCGATCACCGTCGATACCGACGAGATGATCGGGGTCGTGTCCGGAACGTTCGAACCCGGGGTCACTTACTCGGCAACGTACGTGTTCATCGATGCGCAGCAGTGCCCGGTCGTCGAGCTGATCGTAACCGTCGTCGGCTCGGGCGAGCGCCAACCCGGACAAACGCCCACAACGCCTCAGGAACAGCCGCAGACGCGAGCTTGCATGACTGTGTCTGCGGTCTACGAAGTGCCGGGATTCTTGATCTTCCCGGCCACGACGACCGAGATCTCCACAACGATCCTCGTTGACGGGGCAACGGACAGGGTAACCCCGTTCCAGCTCTGTGCCGCCATCATGACGCAGTACATGCTGCAGGCGGAGCTCTACGCCGCCGGACCAGAGCAGGAGGAAGCACCGTTCGACCGGTGGGAGAAGTACGATCCGATCGAACAGGTCTGGATGACGATCTCCGAGAAGCCGCAGGTCTTTGTTGCGCTGGAGTCCGGCGCGGCGTATCGCGCCGTGTTCCAGCAAGAGTCTGCCATCACGATCCGGCCGACGCCGAGTCAGCAGGTTTGCCTCGAGGTGTCGGCGGTGTTCATGTATCAGGAGATCCGCATGACGACGGCGTATACGCAGCCGCAATTCGCGACGGAACCGATCTACCCGCAGATTCGAGTGGACGACGTTCCGAATACTGCGCCCCTGCGACTCTGCGATCAGGTGGGAACTCGCTACACGCTCGTCCCCGAGGCAGAGTACTGGACCGCCCAGGAGCTACAGCTCGAGTTCTGGAAGTGGCAGCGATACAACGAGGAGACTCAGACGTGGGATGACATCTTCATGCTGATGTTCGGCGACGTCGAACCGGGACAGCTGAGCGGCAGCCTCCAGGGTAACGGTCAAGTCCGGGCCGTCTACCGACAGGTCACCGCGCTGTACTAGGCGACGGCACACGTCTTCGATTTCGGGGCTCCTTCGGGAGCCCCGTTCTATTTTGGCGGCGCATTCCTTCTGCTCCGGACGTGCGATTGGATCGTGGATGCTTTGATCTCAGTGCGCCTCTGAGTCGAGGTCACGAACCTCGCCGAGCCTGCGTTTCAAGGAACGGGGTGTGCGGCCTCGGTTCTCAGAGCAGGAAGCTCCGATCGAGTACCAAGTACGAGCCCGAGTGGGGACGGTTACGTGGTCAGGACCAGGAAAACCAAGAAGCCACTCCGTCCTCGACGGGCAACATCACCGAAATCGGCGCTGTCTCCGCATGGGATCCAACGGTAGACCCCGAGTTTTCGGAACGCCGAGTCAGCGGCGGCGCTTCTTGGGGCGCCCTTTGTACGGTTTCTTCTTTGCGGGTTTTCGGCTCTGGTTACACTCCCGGCAATAGATGGGGCGGCCGGACGTGAGAGGCTGGAAAGGAAGCTCTTCTATGGCCTTCCCGCATTCCGCGCACGTGAGGTTGTAGGCGCGGACGTCATACATCTTTCCGCCTTCGGAAGACATCTGTCTCCTTTGGGTTGCGTCGTTAAGACGACCGACATCGCAGGCTGGCGCACACCATTCGTGCACGGTTCCCGATGGAGTCGCGGAGAAAACGCCGCGACGCACAGTGTGTGCGCCGCGGCCATCATGATCGATCGAATGTCTAGACTACCGAGACATCGAGAGCCTGGGGCCCCTTCTGTCCTTGACCCAGAGAGAACTCGACCTTCTGGCCCTCGTACAGCGACTTGAATCCGTCGCCGCGAACCGAGCTGAAGTGCACGAAGACGTCTTCGCCGCCATCGCGCTCGATGAACCCAAAGCCCTTGTCATCGTTGAACCACTTGACAGTACCTGTCACGCGTTCAGACATAGATACAACCTCCTCCATGCTGGGAGTCTTAGTAAGACAGAACGATCTCAAGGACCTCAGGAGTTTCCCGGACTTCCTAGAAAGCGACTGCGCAACTACCAAGCAACAGATGAAGTGTATCAAACGCAGACAAGAAGAGCAAATGGTCGCGGTGCGGCACCGCCCGAGTGGCGAGGACGGGTGGGATCGGCTTCTCTCTGCTCTGCTGCGGGATCAGGCGGCGCGAGTGTCCTCAGAGTCAGGCTTTGAGCGCCTTCCAGAGACCCTCAGCGAGCCAATCGGGCAGGCGTGGATGCACTCGCCGCAGAGAAGGCAATCAGCGGCATCGCCCCTGCCGTGATCCATCGCGCCGAAGGAGCAGGCGTCGTCGCACTTGCCGCATCCGATGCAATCCGAGCCCACACGGACCCGGAACGAGCTGGCGTGTGACAGGAGAGAAAGCCACGCGCCGAGCGGGCAGAACAGCCTGCAGAACGGCCGGAAGATGAGGATCGAAAGCAGAGCGAACAGGCCGCTGATGGCGTAGGTCAGTGGTGTTCCCCCAAAGGTGAAGAACGCCTTGAATGGCGTCGTCCCGCTCCACGTGAGAACCCCGGTGACGAGTACGCGAGCAACAACATAGGCGAGGATCGCGTACGGCAGAAAGCGCAAGAACCGCATCCATCGCGCAGGGATCACCCGTCGGAGCTTCTTCACGTGCAAGAGCTCCTGAAGTGCGCCGAACGGGCAAACGTAGCCGCAGAACAGCCGCCCGACGAACAGAGCGGTTACCGTCGGCACGAGGAAGAGCAGGAGATAGCCGGTCGACGCCTTCAGGATCACGTTCTGGACCGCCGAGATCGGGCAGAGCATTCCACCGATCACAAACCCGAGCACGATCACCGAGGCAACGAGAAGCCATCGTCGCAGCGCGAAGCGGCGCAGCAAGATGATCGCGAGCGCGGCGGCGCTGAACCCAAGAACGACCAGAAGCTTCGTCAGCTGATCGTGGAGGAAGAAGCCCGATTCTAGCTCACCTGATCCTGAGCTTGCGGCGCGCGGCGTCTCGAAGGCTCGCTCAGCGTTTGGGGCCCCGAAGGTTTCATCCAGCTCGCCAAACGTCTGTCCCAAGGCAGTAGACCCAAGGATCGACAGGGCCACGAGGACAGCCAGGATTGGAGTGAGACGACGCACGCCCACACTACCCAGCCAGATGATCGAATCGGACGAAGAGGCCCTCGCCGAGCAGAAGTAGTGCGATGGGCTCACCGGTGACGTCCGAGTAGAAAACGCGGACTGTCTCGGGGAGTCTGCTTGGCAGGGCGGCTCCGTCAGGTAGTGCCAGCGTCAGCCCGCCAACGGCCATCGTCCCGTCGTTCACGATCGCGGAGTCGAGGACACTGTTGGTGTCCGTAGGTTCGTCGAACGGATACTCGCCGTTCCATGCCATCGTCCAAGCCGCGTCCTCGTCGGGTGCGAGCGACGTGATCGGAAGGACCTTCTCCTGGTAGCCTTCCTTCGTGCATGTCTTCGAGATTCTCAAGGCACCGTCACCCTCCTCGGCGAGCGAGATCTGAACCCACTTCTCGTACAGATTGCCGCCTAGGTCTTCCCACGACGTCTCGCCAAGGATCTGAATTCCTACTCCGTCGATCAGATACTCATCCATGCTCGATAGCGTGCACCGCGCGTGGGTCTTCTGAACGCGGATCCCGATTTCGCCGACCGTTCCGATCGGTGCGAAGACCGACTCGTAGCTAAAGGTGAACGTGCACGCGCCGGCCGAAACGGCGAGAAACGCGAGCAAGGCCGCAGCCATCCATACCACGTAGTTTCGTCTCACAAGGTTCTCCTCTCCCAATGTACTGGTTCCACTGCCACCGATCATCCGATACGGTTGTGAAGAGAACATGGCGGACCGTGGCCACACGTGTGAAAGTGTGGAACCACGCACATCAGACAGTGAAAGCTGAGCACGCGTTGGATGCCGTGTTCGTCGAATTGGTAGATGAACACATGAGCTTGCAGTCCGGTGTCCCCCGCAACTTCCCGTGGGCCATCGGTTCGAACGATCAAGCGTCGCCCGGGGGAGTTCGGGAATTGGAAATGTGCCCTGCATTACATTCGGACATCGGTGCGATCCGGCTCGGACCGACGCACCGTCGATGTCGGCCACGTCGCGGAGACCCTCCAACGTTCCTTCTCTAGCCTATTCCTTGATATCCGACAAAGGGGGAGAGATGAAGATCGCCTGCTGCACCATGGAGATGATTGCGCTCATCTTCCTGCTCTTCGTGAGCCTCAACGGGGGGTTCAGCTATCTCAATGCGCCCGACACGCACTCCGCGCCGACATCGACATCCGAACTCATGCTGGCGTGGGGTGAACCGGACCGCGTCGTCGCCGCTGCCGACATGGGCTTTGCGTCGTCTCAGCTCGAGTTGGTCGAGATCTGGTCGTACGAGGACCCACTTCGCTCGGTGATCGTCCGAGACGACGTCGTGGTCTCGATCCAGCCGGGATAGGGTTTCTTGAGGGCAGGTCTCGATTCCTAAGGTCTGCTGTCTTCGTCCACGCGTTTCGCGATCACGCTGATCGTCGAGTAGCAGAGGCCGAGATGATGGCCGACCTCCTGCAGCTTGTACTGGTGGTCCCGGACGGCGGCGTGGATGCGTTCGTTACGCGTCGGCTTGTCGGAGACGCCAGCGAACAGAGCATCCAAGGTGGGCCGAGTCACCAGGCGCTTGTCACGGCGGATCCCGCGGTTCTCCACAACATCCTTCAGCAGAGGCTTCAGCGATCGGACGAAGGCATCCTCTCCCATCAGCACGCCGGCGGTCAGGTCTTTCCATGCGTCGACCCCGTTGCCCTGCTTGACAAAGTCCCGGTAGGCGCGCATGGCCTTCCCGCGATGGTCGCCAAATTGCGATAGCAGCCAGTCGATCGTGAGGAAGCCGGGCGGAACAACCTGCCCCGCCGTGGCCCGGTAGCTGCTCCATCGCCAATCCTTGGCGCTTCGAACGATCTTGGCGCGAACCGGATTGAGGACGACGTAGCGGGCCAGCTCAAGGAGGTAGCTCTCTTTCTCTAGGACGATCGACTTGAAGCGGCCTCGGACGAGATGACCCGTGCGAGAATGCTGTCGATTGAACCACTGCGTGTAAACCCCGTTGAGATGTCTCATCCCTCGCGAGAGGTTCGGCTGGGGCGTTTCGATGAGGAGATGGTAGTGATTCGTCATCAGGCAATATGCATGGCAGATCCACCCGAAGCGCTCTACTGCCTCGCTAAGGATCTCGAGGAAGCGAAGTCGATCCTTGTCATCGAGGAAAATCTCTGTCCCAGCGTTTCCTCGACTGGTGACATGGTGCACTGCGCCTTCGTACTCCAATCTCAGCGGTCGAGCCATGGGAGCAGCATAGCACCCAGAATCCTAGGAATCAAGATCTGACCCCCCGGGCGCTCACGGAACGGCTCTTGTCTCGGCGGAAGCCTATGCCCTAGTCTGATGGCCGCAAGGGTTTGCTCCACACGAAAGGAGGGCGCTGTGCGGCGAGCGAGATTGGCAATCCTCTACGTGATTGTCCTCCTCGGCCTGTCGGGCTGTTTCGACGCCGGACCGTCCGATCCGATCTGTGGCTTGATCCTCTACGAGGAGTCGTTCGATGGAAGCGGACCGGGATGGCCTCAGTCAGTGGACGATGAATCGAAGACATCGATTCAGGATGGGCGATATCGAATCGAGGTGCTGGACGTCTCCTCCTACATCTACGTTCGAAACGAGGAGCAAGGCCCGTACGCAGACCTATGCTACTCGGCGCGGGTATGGGATCAATCGGATGGGAAGGCCCAGTCCGCCGGGCTGATGTTCCGTTGTACCGATGCCGGGGAGTTCTATGTCTTCTCGATCCATCCCGATTCCCACACGGTCAGCTTCGCGATTTTCTCCGGAGACCGCGCGAGGCCGATTCGAGCGACGTCGTCCGATGCAGTCCGAGGGGTCGGCGAGGAGAACCACGTCCGGGTGATCGCGGAAGGAAACCGGTTCCGGTTCTTCGTCAACGACGAGCTGGTATTGGAGGAATTCGACGATCGGTTGTCCACCGGTGGGATTGGCGTGTCCGGCGCCTCGTGGGAGACGCTTCCCACCGTCCTCACGTTCGACGACCTCGTAGTCCGCCGATTGAAATAGCCGCCGGATGCGGAAAGCGGTCCCGGATGGCCCGGCCGCGCATCCGAGACTCGCGGGCCCGGCACCGAATGTCCCGATCCGGTGGGAGAAGCGCCGCGACAAGGCATCGACTCCGCGGTCCGGTAGATCCTCAGGAGGCGTCCTGTGCTTGTCGCTGTGTCGGCTACGTCCTAAAGTGGTCAAGCATGTCCACCGCAAATCTTCAGCGGTGGGCGACGCGGTCGCACCCACCCGGTCACCGGTAGGGTGCAAGGAGGTATCGGGACGTGAGCAGAGCGAGAGTCTTGTGGGGGCTTTCTGTCCTCACTCTGTGTTGGGTATTCCTCGGCCTCGGCGGGTGCACGCTGTTCCAGCCGAAGGTGCCGGTCGATTTCGCTGTTTCGGGGACGGAGGGTGTGGCGCCCTTCCTGGTTGACTTCACGCCGCTCGTCGTAGGTGACGTGGCCGCCTACTACTGGGACTTCGGCGACGGAGAGACCTCCACCGAGTCCTCTCCGGTACACGTCTATCGCGACCGCGGGACGTACAGCGTCTTTCTCGCCGTGACGTTGGTCGATGGATCGACCGGCTCGGAGAAGGAAGAGAACCTGATCGGAGTCGAGGAGATCTCGCGAAAGGAGGACCGCCCCACAAAGCTCTACTGGATGAACACAAGCGACGGAACGATTCATTGGGGAGACCGAGCTGGCCTCTCCAGCGGGACCATCGTCAGCTACATCCATCGTGGTCAGGACCTCGCCTCCGGAGGCGGCTACATCTACTGGACCACCGAGGACATCCTCTACCGGGCCAACGCCGACGGCACCGGCAAGGAAGCGATCGCCACGAACCAGAAGGGCCTCTACAGCGTCAGCGTCGACCATCTGGCGGACAAGCTCTACTGGACCTGCCTGCCGGGCCCGCCGCTCACGGACGCATACTGGGACGGGAGCCTCAAGCGAGCGAACCTCGACGGTTCCGCGATCGAAACACTCAAGACGTACAGCAGTTCCTCCACGTCGTTCGCCTGGTGGATCCGCTGCGACGGCAACGGCGAGCGGTTCTACTTCTCCACCGACAACTACGGCATCGTCGGGCCGAAGCGAGTCGAGTCGAAGGCTTCGAGCGGCGGGACATTCAAGTGGACCTTCGTCGACACCACGTTCGCACCGCGCGATGTGACGGGATACCTCGGCTCAGTCTACAGTATGGCGCTCGACGTCAGCGACCTGCCGGCGCACTACATCTACTGGACCACCGGGAGTGCGATCAAGCGCTGCAAGGTCGACGGAAGCGATACGACGACAGTTCTCGGGGGACTCAGCTCGGCGAGCGGCATCGCCGTGGATCTCATCGAGGGGAAGATGTACTGGTCCGACAGCAAGGGGATCCACCGGGCCGAACCGGACGGAACGCAGGCCGAGACGATCTACCCCGGGGTATGGGCTGACGTGCTGATCCTCCAGAGATAGAGGTTCTCGACACCGGGGATTTCATCAGAGAACGCGTGGCATCCCGCGCGGAGGCCGAGCGGCGGGTGGCGTGACCGCTTCGCCCCGCGCTCAGAGCGCAATCGAGAGGGCCTTGGCCCCCGGGAAGACCGTCTCCAAGCCCGTGCCATCGAGGTTCATCCGATGGATTCCCTCCTCCGAAGCGAAGTAGACCTTCCCCTCCAGACGGTCGACGGCGATCGACATGGGGTACCCGAGGTCTTCCGCGAGAATCTTCGTGTCCGTGCCGTCCGTCCTGCAGCACAGGACGCGCCCCCGCGTCGACGACGTCCAATACACACGCTCGGCGCCGAACGCCGGGATCGTGTCGACAGCAATGCCGCCCGGACGGCAGATCTCCGTCTTGAAGGTCGTGATCGTCTCGGCATACGAGTCAGCGGTCTGGATCGACTCGGAACAACCCCAGACGGACTTCGGCAGATCGGACGCCGGCCCGACAAGGAGATTCTCGATCACCGTCCAGTAGAGCCGGCCCGACTCGGGATCGACCGCGATGTCGTTCGCGTAGTATGCCGCGTTCGCAAAGAAGGTAGTCAGGATAGCCTTCTCGATTCGGTCAAGGCGGACACGGAGGACGGTCCCATCGAAGTCACCGATCGTGTAGAAATCGGCAGGGTGTGTGACGCAGTACAGGGCGGCGTGTGCGCTGTCCAGCGCGAGGCTGCTCGGACGGTGAAGGCCCGTCACCAGCGTGATGCGATCGGTTCCGTCAAGATTCGCTCGCAGAATCGCGCCCTCTGCGGAATCCGCCCAGTAGACGAACCCACCGCCGACGGCAAGAGCGTTCGGAAGCCGGAGATCATCGATCAGCACGCCTGATTCGTCCCCCGAACGCGTACCGTACATGATCCGGTTGGTGTTGTAATCGATCCAGTAGATACGGGCGGGCGACATCTTCTGCTGCAGAATCTCGACCGTGATCAGACCCTCTTTGACGACGTGGGACGTGCGCCCGTCGATCTTCTGGGCCGTGAGGGAGACGGTGTACGTGCCGGCGGCGCGGTAGACGTGCGTCGGGGCAGGATCCAGCGAGACCTCACCGTCGCCGAAATCCCACGCGTAGGCGGTGACCGATTCATCGTTCAGGGGGGTGAACGCGACGACGAACGGGCTGTACCCCTCCGTGGACGACACCTCGAAGTCGACGTCGCGGGAGGACAGCCACGTGCAGCTCGAGAGGAACACAGCACCGAGGAACACAGCGAGCGTCAGCGTGCCAACGACCAAGACCGTTCGTTTCATGACCTACCTCCAGATGTCGGGGACTCCCCGCGCCACTCTATGAACCTCGTTCATCCACGTCAACACAACGCCCGTCGCTAGCCCTGCTAGGGCCTGACCCCGAGAAGCGAAAAACTCGCTCGGCGTTCCTGGAGCGTTTCAATCGGACATCGCCGAACCTCTCAATTAGACGGAGATTAAACTTGCAATCAGCCGCACATCAAACTTACAATCAGCCGCCATGGCAACGACGCCGTTCTACCCTCGCTTCATCGAACCGAAGCTCAGTGACGCACTCGCAGATACGCCAATTGTGCTGATCCACGGACCGCGGCAGTGTGGCAAGACGACGTTGGCACAGAGATACGGAGCGGGCCATGGGTACGAGTACTTCAGCTTCGACGATCCGGTCGTGGCAGCGGCTGCCGAAGCCGACCCCGTGGGCTTCATCGGCGACTTGCCCGCAAGAACCATCCTTGACGAGGTTCAACGCGTGCCGGAAGTGTTCACAGCCCTCAAGGCCATTGTGGATCGTGATCGTGCTCCCGGGCGCTTCATTCTCACGGGGTCGGCGAACGCGCTGTTTGTCCCCAGGCTCGCGGATTCCCTCGCTGGGCGCATGGAGATCCTCCGGCTTCATCCGTTGGCACAGTGCGAGCTTGTCGGCGCGAGATCCGGCTTCCTCGACCATCTCCTAAACGGGAGCTTCCCATCAGGAAACCATGAGCGCCTTGGCCGGGATCTGCTTGCATGCATAACGGCCGGCGGATACCCGGTAGCGCTAGCGCGTCTCAGCTCCAGTCGCCGTGCGGCCTGGTATAGGAACTACGTGGAGACGTTCATCCAGCGAGACGTGCGAGATCTCGCTCGGATACGCTCTCTCGACGCACTGCCGCGCCTGCTCGCGCTCGTAGCTGCTCAGACAGCGCAGCTGCTCAACGCATCCGCTCTCGCGAGTCCATTCCAGCTCAGTCGTCCCACAATCCGCGACTACGTCACCCTCCTGGAGAGGATCTTTCTTCTTGACATCCTCCCCCCCTGGCACAGCAACCGCCTCAGCCGGCTTGTGAAGACGCCCAAAGTGCACGTAGGCGATTCAGGGATCGCCTGCTCGCTACTCGGCTTGGACGTCGAGGGCTTGGCTCGGGATCGAGAGATCCTGGGGCATCTCCTGGAGACGTTCGTATTCCAGGAGCTACGCCGCCACGCGAGCTGGCATGGGGAGGACCTACGGTTCTTCCACTTCCGAGACAGGGACAAGGATGAGGTTGATATTGTCCTGGAGCGGGGCGCACACGGGGTTGCCGGCGTGGAAGTCAAGGCAGGGGCGACCATAAGAGACGAGGATTTCCGCGGTCTCCGAAAGCTGCAACGGGCAACGGGGACACGCTTCACTGCAGGCGTTGTCCTGTACGACGGGGAAACGCGTGCTCCCTTCGGCGATCGCCTCTTCGCTGTGCCCATCCGGACGCTCTGGGAGCCGTAGAGGAGTCCACGTTCACGCCCTGCGTGAGGAGATCTGCCTCGAGAGACGGGCAGCAAGTGAAAGCGTGACCTACATCACACTCGGGCACCGGCCCAGTGGAACCGGCGCTGACGCTCTGGCATAGTCCGCGACAACATCCTCGCCTCGATTCAGGAGGGATAAGGGGATTGGGGTCGTCACCGCCTGCCATTCCTCCCTGATTCGATGCATCAAGTGTCGTGCTGCGTTCCTCAACAGTGCCCTGGCACGTAGCTCGAGGACAACCCGGCTGCAGATAGGACTCCGATTGCTGGCTGCTGTGAGCGCGCGAAATGGGGTATGTGTCCCTCGACTCTCCCTAGTAGAACGGGACAGGAAGAACTGCGTATCATGCTTGCTGACCTTCACTCTGATGTCTCACGGCATCTAGAAGATACCTGGAAAGACGGAGCAGGACTCGATGAGAAACTCTTCATTGAGCTTGTTCTTGACGCTGCGATGCGAAGTGACATTGACGTGAAGAGGCTTCGAGACGTGGCTGTTGGTCACGAGCGGGTAGCTCTGAGCGGGATCCTGGATGTAAGCGCTGAAAGCCTTGAGAGACTGCGGCGGGAAGGCCCTGAACTACTAAGGAGATCAAATGTTCAGTGGAGCGCAATTCTCGGTACAGATGCTGAGTGAGCGTGGAGGAGAAATACGCACAACCATCTCTGTGCTCCGGATCGTCGAGTCCTCAGACGAACAGTGGGGCACACTCTGCTTCTTGACATCTCCCGGTCTCACTGGAATCCTGAGGCACAGTGCTCCTTCCACACTCACGGCTGCAGGGACACCACCGTCCTCAGGCTTGGAGCTTGGGCACCACCTCACGTCAGGCGCGAAATGGAAGAGCTTCGGCACATCTCCGGCGTGGCAGTTCATCCCACGTGCGGCCGTCGAGGTGTCGGCCGTTGCGCTTCTTGAAGACTCCACCCCATTGCTTGAAGAAGAAGGCGATACCTGCGTCTCGGCACTGATCGCGGATGTCGATCACCCAGTCCTGTTCCATCGGACGAGCTCCAGGCCCTGACTCCCCGCCAACGATGGCCCAGTCGATGCCTCTGAGATTGAGATCGGGCAGCGGGCCAATCAGTGGCTCCAGAGATAGGAAGTGGATCGAGGCTGGAACCTCGCGGAGATTCTCTATGCGGTGAACGACGTCATCGTCTTCCACACTGACTCCCATCCAGACGTTCTCTGGCCAGCGGAGGTGTTGCGCGAGTTCGGCAAGACGTTCGGACCTCTTCGTTAGAACCTGGAACGTGTGCCAGTGTGCACGTTCCATCGACGAGAACACCTCTCGAATGAAACTTAGGGGTACGTCCTCATGAAACAGATCGCTCATGGAATTCACGAAGACGAGGCGAGGGTTACGCCACTTCAGAGGGGCGTCGATAAGGTGAGGATGCAGTGTGACCTCGAAACCGTTTCTGTAGTTAGGTTGCCCCATCGCCTTCAGTCGCTTTGCCATCCGCTCTGCATAGCAGTTGAGGCATCCAGAGCTGACCTTCGAGCACCCTGTGACAGGATTCCATGTCGTTTCAGTCCACTCGATCTTCGATGAGCTAGCCATCATTCGCCCTTGCGATCCAGATTCGGTACTTCGTGTAGTCCATCGATGTCGCCACACGACCGGTCTTCGGAGTCCGAGGCGGGTCTCGGCGGACTGAGATGTCTCCCCTCTGCTCCATCTCCTTGATCCGTCTCTTCAGCTCTTTCTCAGGAAACGTGATCCCGTACTTCCCGATCAGCTGGACCTCGAGAGTCTTGAGCTCGATTCCCTCGCCAGCCAGGCTCACCACATCATCTTCTAGACGATACCCTTCTTGATTCGCCATGTCAGGGTAATCGATCTCCTCAAAGAGTGCGCCTTGCCCCCCGCGATCTTGGGCTACGAAGTCGCGCCACACTCGCCCCATATTGTCAGCCATCAGGATCACGCCATCAGGGCTCTGAGTGCCATAGATCAGTCTGTACTTAGGCAATTGCCCTCGCCTGTACTGGACCGGGATACTGACAACGTGATTGAACAACTGTCGGACTCTGTCCATGTAGTCATTCGTGAAAGCCTGCTCGGCTGCACGCATGTCGAGTTCCTCAGTGTAGTAGCGATCCAAGATGTCGTTCCAGTAGTTGCCCCCTGCAATTGCATTCATCCTCTCGGGCGTGTTGGCGCTGTCAGGATCATCTTCGTAGACGTCAGAGTCATCCGCGCAGTCGAATCCTTCGCCTCTCTTCAACCTACATCCTTCACGCAGGAAACCGAATGTCGCGAAGTTCATGATCAGCTCCACAGTATTCACGGGCAGGCTAAGGATGTGCCGAAACCTGGCCATATCAAGGCTCTTGATTCCGTACGGGTCTACGAAGAGCAGTACGTTTGTCTGAGGCTGGATCACGGCGTCCATCTCGGCCATATGCTCTTCGTACGTCCCTGCTAGAACCTGGCAGTCCTCGAATCGGCGGAGGTTCTCCCGAAGATCAGTGTGGTACTTCTTCTCGATGAACAGTCCGCGTGCTCTTGTGTCAGGTCGACTTCTCATGGCATCCGAAATCGCATCGGCAATGATGAGGGGCGAACCAGGCTCTCCGTCGTCGAATGCGCCCTTTCCCGCGAAGCAATCCACGATCAGAGTTGGCCGCCTTGTGCGCGCGATCTTCGCCAGATAGGGCTTCAGGTATGCTCCCAGAATCCTATCCTTGAGTCTCGACCATTGGCGTTTTCGCGCGAAGAAGTTGTCGGTAGCTCTCACTGCATACTCCTTGGAGAGGTCAACATAGCTCCTACTCTAGCGCGCGTCTGCCTGAAAGCGCAAGAAGAGACGTATCTGTCTGCTGTCTGACAGATAGGATATACTGCTGGTATGCCTATCGAGCGTCTTGCCGAGACCAACAGACCTCGCCACGTCGTCGATCAGGTGTTGGCGTCGATTCAGGACGGGTCACTCAAGGTGGGCGAGTGGTTGCCGTCGGAGGCGAAGCTGGCGGAGCTGACGGGGGTGGGGCGGACGTCGGTGCGCGAAGCACTGGCGGCGCTGCCGTCCTTTACAGACTAGACAGAACTTACGTCGGTGCGATAAGATGCAGTTAGTCTGTTAAGGGGGTAGTTGTGGATCCACGAACCAACCCATATGCCCCGGGTGCCGGAACGAAGCCTCCCGCGCTTGTCGGCCGTGACGCACAGATTGAGTCGTTCGACATTCTCCTTGAGCGCCTGGAAAGAGGCTACGCCGAGAAGTCAATGATCATCACCGGGCTCCGCGGAGTCGGGAAGACGGTTCTGCTAGACGTGTTCCGCGAGAAGTCCGAGGATCGGAACTGGGCCACCGTGGAATGGGAGGTCGAAAAGAGCACGTCTCTGGAATCGAAGATCGCTTCACAGACAAGACGTGCACTCCTTCAGATCGCGCCCAAAGCACGGTGGACAGACCGGGTTCGCAGGGCTGCCGCGATTCTCAAATCCTTCACGATCACGTTCAATCCTGACGGTGCGGTGACAGCAGGGCTCAATGTGGAAGCTCTCGCCGGCGTTGGAGACAGCGGTGCCCTTGTGGAGGATCTCTCGGATCTCTTCGTGGCGCTAGGCGAAGCCGCACAAGAGAGAAGCACAGGGGTGATCTTCCTCCTCGATGAGATCCAGTACCTCGAGTCAGTGGAGCTTGAAGCTCTCATCACTGCGCTCCACAAGTGCGCGCGCAGATCGCTTCCGATCACCTTGGTTGGAGCAGGGTTGCCGCAGATCCCGCGCCTGGCAGGAGAAGCTCGATCCTACAGCGAAAGGCTGTTCCAATTCCCGAGCATCGGACGCTTGGCGATGGAGACTGACGCGCGTGCAGCGCTTGTACTCCCGGCAAGGGACCTTGGCATAGAGTATCAAGACGCGGCAGTGGATTCCGTTGTCGAGTACACACAAGGATACCCGTACTTCCTCCAGGAGTACGGGAAGCTGCTTTGGGATGAAGCTTCCGACTCACCGATCACGGGCGCCGATGCTAGGCAGGTTCTGCCGCTAGTTGAGGCCAGGCTGGATGAGAGCTTCTTCCGTGTTCGCGCAGAGCGCACGACGAATCTGGAACTGGAATATCTCTATGCCATGGCGGATCTCGGACCGGACCCGCAACGAGCGAGTGATGTTGCCAAGGGCATTGACCGAACGACGGAGCAGGCCGGTCCGATCAGATCGCGCCTGATTGATAAGGGCCTACTCTACACACCAGGCCATGGGTACGCTGCCTTCACGGTTCCTCAGTTTGACAGGTATCTGCTGCGAAGGCGGGCAAAGGAACTTGGGGAAGCAGAGGATCCGAGCTAGCTCGAATCGGTCCGGACATCTGGAGAACCAGCAGGTGGCGCATGATGAGGTTCCGTGCTGCGGACAAGAGAGCGGGGTCACTCCCTGATCTGTCAGACAACTGATAGATTCGCTATACTCCGAGCATGGCTTTCCAGCAGATGTCCGAGGTCCACAAACCCAGGCACGTGGTCGACCAGATTCTTTCCGGGATCCAGGACGGGTCGCTAAAGGTGGGAGAGCGGTTGCCGTCGGAGGCGAAGCTGGCGGAGCTGACGGGGGTGGGGCGGACGTCGGTGCGCGAGGCGCTGGCGGCGCTGCGGCTGATGGGGGTCGTCGAGACGCGGGTAGGAGATGGAAGCTACGTTCGCGAATCCGCATCCGCCGAGATCGTGACAAACGGCATTTCACAGGCCATCGCGCAGTCCGAAGAGGCGCTGCAGCTGCAGGAAGCGCGGGCGGTGTTCGAGTGTGGCCTCGTGCGTCTGGCGGTCGCGCGCTGGTCTCCGGAGAAGGCCGAAGCATTCGAGGATCTCCTGTCGGACATGTCCGATGCGGCCGGCCGAGAGTGTTATGACGATTACATTCGCCTCCATCGCGACTTCCACCTGATGCTCGCTCAAGCGACCGACAACGCGATCGTCGAGCGGACGGAGCGAAGCTTCCTCGAGTTCATGGATCACGAGGGTTGGCAGGACATGGAGCGGCAGTTCCTGCTGCCCGAGCGAGCGGATTTCCTTCAGGAGTCAGTCGCGGCGCATCGTCTTGTTGTCGGTGCGATTTCACAAGGAGACGCGGTTGCGGCCATGGAGCGGATGGAGAGCCACTTCCCACGACACGAAGGGGAGGACGAGGGGAGAGGGGCGAGGGGTGAGGGATGAGGGGATGAGGGGCAAGGGAGTAGGGAGGCCACATGCTTGCTCACGTGAAACGCTCGCTCGCAGTAGCGGGCTGCAAGCTTGCTCGCGCTTCGCGCTCACGCGCTGCAGCTAGCGTCGAAGCGCTTTGCACTTCGACGGGTTTGGCGAGGTATCCACATGGGTGAGAAACGCGAACACCAGCTCCTTGCGCGCGATTATCCGCGCAAGGATGGGATCGCGCGCGTAACGGGCCAAGAGGTCTACACTGTAGACGTTTCGTTGCCTCGGATGCTGCACGGGCGGATTCTGGGGAGTCCGCACTCGCACGCGGTGGTGAAGTCGATCGATACGTCCGAAGCGGAGGCGATGGGTGTAACGGTCATCACATTCGTCGACGTGCCGAAGGTCCGCTACAACGAGCGGATCATCACGATCCCGCCGGTCCTGCACAAGGATCACACCGTGCTTGCCGACAAGGTCCGCCGGATGGGCGAGGCGGTGGCGGCTGTGGCTGCAGAGAGCGAAGAACTGGCCGAGCGAGCCGTTCGGGCGATCCGGGTCGAGTACGAAGTTCTTCCCGCCGTCACCGACGCGCACGAGGCAATGAAGCGCGGCGCGCCCGCGATCTACGACACGGTTCTGTGGGGCGAGGACGAAATCGCGATCGAGAACAACGTCGCCTGCGAGCGCGAGGTCCTGGAGGGGACCCCGGACGAAGCCTTCGCGCAAGCAGAGTGCGTCGTACAGGGAAGCTTCAAGCTTCCCAAGGTCTATCACGCGCAGATGGAGACGAAGTCGTGCGTTGTCCGTCCGGAGCCGGACGGCGGGCTGACCGTCTGGCCGACGACGCAGTCGATCCACAATGTCCGGATCCTGCTCGGCGAGATCTTCGGGATCCCGCTCTCCAAGATCGACGTCCGCCGCGTGCCGATCGGCGGAACGTTCGGCTCGAGCATCCAGATGAACGCGCCGATCCCGATCTGCGCCGCGCTCGCGCTGAAGGCCGGCCGGCCGGTCAAGCTGGTGACGACGCGCGAGGAGGACGCCCACGACCACACCCGCTACGGGGGGACGATCGAGCTGAAGCTCGCAGCGACACGCGACGGGACGCTGACCGGGGCGGACATGACCCTCGTCGCCGACATCGGCGCGCACAACATCCAGGCGTACTCGTTCCTGGGCGTCTCGATCGGCTGGCTCGTCTCCCTCTACAAGATCCCGAACGTCCGCTACCGTGGGACGGCCGTCTACACGAACAAGGCGCTGTCGTGCGCGATGCAGGGGTTCGGGAATCCGCAGGTGACGTTCGCCGTCGAACAGCTGATCGACGAGCTGGCCGAGAAGCTCGGGATCGATCCGATCGAGCTGCGGATGAAGAACTACGTCGGCCTCGGCGACACGTTCTGGGGCCTGGGCCCGCAGGTGAAGTCGATCGTGCAAAGTGACGGCGTCCCGGAGCTCATGCGAAGGGGCGCCGAGCTGATCGGCTGGGACCGACGCAGACGTTTCGCGGAGCGAAACTCTGACCGCTTCCGACGCGGGATTGGTGTCGGAAGAGGCTTTCACACCAGTTCCGCCGGGGCGCCACAGCCGGGGGACGTAATCGACTTCTCCGGAGCGCTCGTCAAGGTGAACGTCGACGGGTCGATCGACGTCGTCACCGCGCTGATGGACCACGGCGGCGGGACACACGAGGCGATCGCGAAGCTCGTCGGCGAGGCCCTCTGCGTGCCGTTCGAGAAGGTCGGCGTCGTGCCGGTGGGAACGCAGACGACGGTCTACGATTGCGTCACCCACGCGACGCGCGGCGTCTACGCCGGTGGCGGGGCTGCTGTGAAGGCCTCAGCTTCGCTGAGGGACGAGATCCTGGAGACGGCGGCCCATTACCTCAACATTCACGCCGACGCGCTCGAACTGCGATTTGACGCGGCGCAGGGCCAGTGCGTGATCCACGCGCCCGCGATTCCCGATCGCGCGCTCACGTTGGAAGAGCTGGCGAAGAAGTGCTGGATGGAGAGCTGGAAGACGCTGGCCGCGGTTGAGAGCTACCGGCCGACGAACTGTCCGCCGGCGTATGTCGCCGTCTTCCTCGAGGTCGAGGTCGACACGTGGACGGGACGGGTGACGACGAAGCGGGCGGTGATGGGCTCCGACTGCGGGACGGTCGTCAATCCGGCGATGGCGGTCGGCCAGCTCGAGGGCGGCCTGTAGAAGGGGGCGGGCTACGCGCTCTACGAAGGGTGCGAGTGGGACGCCGCCGGCCAGCTCGCGTCGCGCGGGTACTGGCTTGACGCCAAGATCGCGTCGATGGACGAGAGCCCGAAGGTCGACGATCTCGTCTGTTTCTTCGCCGACACGTACGAGCCGACCGGGCCGTTCGGGGCGAAGGGGATCGGCGAGGCGGCGATGAATCCGGTCGCTGCGGCGTACGCCAACGCGATTCAGAATGCGATCGGCGTCCGGTTCTACGAGTTACCGATTACCCCCGAGAAGGTTCTCGCGGCACTGGAGACGGAGGGGCGGCCATGACCGGACAGCCAACGAACACACACATCCTGCATCACGCGTTCGACTACCTGTGTCCGGCGACGCTCGCCGATGCCGTCGCCGCTCTTGCAGAGCGGGGCGAGAACGCATGCGTTCTCGCGGGGGGGACGAATCTGGTTGTTGACATGAAACTGGAGAGGGTTGCGCCCGAAGCCGTGATCGACCTCTCCGGAATCTCCGACCTCGCCGGGATTCGCGAAGATGCGGGCACGATTCGCATCGGCGCGCTGACGCCAATCCGCGCGTTGGCGACCTCGGCCCTCCTGTGGGAGAAGGCGACGGCCCTCGCCGAGGCGGCGGCTGCGTTCGGATCGACCCAGATCGCGATGCGCGGAACGATCGGCGGGAACATCTGCAACGGCTCCCCGGCGTCGGATACGGTCCCCGCCCTCCTCGTCCTCGAGGCGGAAGCGACGCTCGTCAGCGCGGACGGGGAACGGACGGTCGCCGTCGGCGACCTGCTGAAGGGGCCGGGCACGACGCGCGTCCGCACCGGCGAGATCCTGAAGGAGGTCCGCTTCCCGGCGGCGGGAAACGAGACGGCGTCGGCGTTCCTCAAGCTGTCGCGCGTTCGCGCCGACCTGTCGAAGGTCTCGGCCGCCGTTCGCCTCGTTCGCGACGGAGACCGGATCGGATCGGTGCGGATCGAGCTCGGATCGGTCGGCCCGACGGTGGTCCGCGCGCGGAAGACTGAGGTCGTGGTCGCGGCGGCTGAGCCGCCGCCTACGGGCGAACGGCAAGCCAACAAGAAGCTTCTGGAAGCCGCTCGCCTGGTGGCAGACGACGTCGAGCCGATTGACGATGTTCGCTCGACGGCCGATTACCGGTGCAAGGCGGCAATCGCGGTTGTCTTCGACGCCGTGACGCTCGCCTGGACGCGGACGGCCGAAGGGCCTCCGTCGGCACCGAGAGGGAGATCGACGGCGCCCGCTCGTCAGCAGCCGGAGCCCGAATCGTGGCAGGTTGCCGCGGATGAGACCGTCGAGATCGAGCTGCGCGTCAACGGGAGAGACCTCGTCCTCGACGTCGCGCCGAACGAGCTGTTGCTGAACGTCCTGCGCGAGCGCCTGGAGCTGACTGGGGCGAAGTACGGATGCGGGATCGGCGAGTGCGGCGCATGCACGGTCTGGCTTGACGGGGAGCCGGTCCTCGGATGTCTGGTGCTTGCCGTCAGTGCCGACGGAGGTGACGTGCGCACCGTCGAAGGGCTCGCTGCGTCGGACGGGACGCTCGATCCGTTACAGCAAGCCTTCATCGACGAGAACGCGTTCCAGTGCGGCTACTGCACGCCGGGGATGCTGATGATGACGAAGAAGCTCCTCGAGGAAATCCCGGATCCGACCGAAGAGGAGACCCGCGACTACTTGAAAGGCAATCGGTGCCGGTGTACTGGCTATGCGAGTATCGTGCGCGCTGTTCAGCGCACAGCTGGGGAGGAGATGGGATGACTCTCCCCAGCGATACTCGCATAGCTGACGTTTCGGCCAGCACGCCGGCCGAAGCCGAGTGGGTGACGTGCGAAATCTCAACCAGGCTGCAGGAACCGGTGCGAGCTCTTGTGCGCTGTTCAGCGCGCAGCTGGGGAGGAGATGGGATGACTCTCCCCAGCGATACTCGCATAGCTGACGTTTCGGCCGGCAAGCCGGCCGAAGCCGGGTGGGTGACGTGTGGAACTTCGACCAGACTGCAGGAACCGGTGCGAGCTCTTGCGCGCTGTTCAGCGCACAGCTAGGGAGGAGATGGGATGACTCTCCCCATCAATGCTTGCGTAGCTGA
>Ga0272441_10000141_pt1 | contig 159726 bp, 133 predicted proteins | sample SSMProp6N_FD_193582 | JGI IMG/M metagenome (GOLD analysis project Ga0272441, IMG submission 193582) | Marine sediment archaeal communities from Little Sippewissett salt marsh, Falmouth, MA, United States - SSM-Prop-6N | ecosystem: Environmental > Aquatic > Marine > Wetlands > Sediment ...
CTGAGGAGCACGGTCTTGTAATAACAGAAGAAATGAAAACAAATCTAAAGAAATACGGGATACACGGCCCGGCCACAAGCATGGCCAGGAAAGGGATAGAATACAGCAGGGGCAAATTCATAGGGGGAGAGGAATTTGCGAAGCGTTTCTATGAGGAACACATAGACCGCGGTTACAGGGGAGGGGGGCGTGAACGCCACATGGCGAAATGGCTGCATGACATGGGGGGAGGCGTATGGGGAGTATTCAACATAACGCATTCCCGGGGTGATCCTGAAACTACAAAAGCTGCTTTATAACCGACAGCAGCTGCATAGCACTTTACAGGTCAGAAACCGATTCTCCTTCAGCATAAAGAGGATCTGCGCCTATATCACTTTATTTACAGTATCGGGCACTGAAAAACCGTGCATTTTCACCTTAATAGTTTTAGATGACAGAAGGCTGATACCATATTTATCGTAAATACCCATCTCAATTTTCGTTACTAGTAAAGTCTTCTGAACCCTTTCTATGTGGAGGATAGGATAGAGATAGTGCACGGTCTTTAGACCGTGCAGGAATGCCAGGGTTTGAAAACCCCGGTCTACCATTTGTGTTAAATGGTCCAAGTTCTTCTTCGCGGCTCTATCTCAAAGGTTGCGATCTTTTTGGCAAGGACTCCATGGGATGCGTGGAATAGTATGCTTCCTTCCAGTCCGTTGAGTCGGATGCTGTTACAGGCAGTTCAACAACATCAAGCGGTTCCCTGAAAAAAGGACAATTCTCAAAATTTAAGAATAGCCACCCAGACACCCTACGGAGTAGGCAATGCGCCGGAGCCTGGAGGAAAGAAAAAAATTGTCAGGATAATATAGACAATATAGAGGGACAGAAGCATGAATCCATGAATCCGTTTCAGCCTGTACCCGGTGCGTATCATGAGAAGCATAGCTCCTACTATCACAAACATTGCCGGGAACATGAAAATGATCTCCTTCCTTCCGACCGTAAGGGGGTTTGCCACTGCTGAAGCCCCCGCAACCCAGCAGATATTGAGTATATCCGCACCTATGATATTGCCCACAGCGATCTCCCCGTGACCCTTACGCGCGGCTATTATACAGGTTGCCACTTCAGGGATCGACGTGCCGAGAGCTATAAGGGTGAGCGCGATAACAGTTTCAGGAATATGAAACATTTCAGCTATTTTGACCGCCGATTCGATAATAAAATGGCTTGAGCCGATGATTCCGGTCAGTCCCAGCAGGAACATAACGACAAGGACATGGATCGGTTTCCCTTTTATGTCCTGTTCTATGTCTTTGATCTCCGCATCAGGAATAAGCGCGTCTGTTGTTTTTTTTCCTGTTTTTATAATAAACAGCGTATAGAGGCCGAAACAGGCAAGGAGTATGCCTCCTTCCACACGTCCCAGTGTATTATCGGGCAGTATGAACAGGAATGCGAGTATATCCACTGCGATCAGCACAACCCCGGCGGTTTTCAAAACAGCCGGAATGATCGATATCGTTCCAGCGGTAAACAGGGCGGCAGCAGCCATGGCAAGACCGTCGTCGCAGATCACGGACCCTATGGCATTTCCCAATGCGAGTTCCGGATTGCCTCTGACTGCTGACATCATGGATACAGCAAGTTCCGGGGCTGTTGTGGCAAGTCCCACAAGGAATATGCCGATTATCATCTTGGGAACGCTGAATTTTTTAGCAATACCAACTGCGGAATCGACAAAAAGGTCGGCGCTCTTTGCAAGCACGGCAAAACAGACCGCAAGGATTAGAAATGGTGCTGCATATTCCATAGGGTCACAATCTTACATACAGGCTTTAAAAATCAAGTAAATATTTTGAAAAATAGTTTGACTTGAAGCCTGTTTTACATAAAATAATCAGTCTGCTCAGAAGCAGGCGGGTATAGCTCAGTGGCTAGAGCGCCACCTTGCCAAGGTGGATGTCGTGGGTTCGAATCCCATTACCCGCTCTTTTTTTCAGCATTATAAAATGCTGAAAAAAAGAGTGTAAATTGAATATTGAACATTTTGCATTTATCATTGAAAGAAACAAGAAAGGCATAAACACAGCATGGAAATTACTGTTCAGGAAAAAGAAACATGCGTCAAGGACGTTGTGATTACAGTGACAAAAGAAGAGGTCGAGAAGGAATATGCTTCCCTGTATGACGAATATAAAAATGATATTGTGATACCCGGGTTCAGGAAGGGGAAATTTCCCCGGAAGCTGTTTGAACGGAAGTATTCCGATACAATTGCCGATGATGTCAGAAGCAGGATTAAGGAGAATTACCTGAAGGATGCGCTTGAGGAGAAAAAGTTTAAGCCCCTGGTTGCTCCGCATATAGATGAAAAGGAATTTAAGCGGGATGAGGCTTTTGAGTTCACCGCGACTGTTGAGGTTGCTCCCGAGGTCGAGGTTCCGGACCTGGCTAAGATTAAACTTGAAAAAGATGATATCGATGTTGAAGACACCATGGTCGAGGAGGAGCTCGGACAGCTTCAGAACCGGATGAGATCATACAAGGCCAAGAAAAAGGGGAGTATTGTGAAGGATGGGGACAAGATCTCCTGCAGCTACGAGATCTCGGTTGACGGTGAAGTGATCGACGCAGAAGAAAATGCCGATATGTTTGCTGAGGAACGGGGGTCCTTTCTCGGCGATGTGAAGAATTATCCCAAGACTGTTCTGGGGAAAAAGGAAGGTGGCACGGTAACCCTGAAAACGGTCCTTCCTCCATATTTTCACAAAAAGGAGTATCAGGGAAAGGAAGCTTCGGTCAAAGTGACCATTAAGAAATGTGAGCAGAAGGTCCTTCCGGACCCTGAAAGCGAAGAATTCCTCTCCGCGTACGGATGCACGAGCTTTGATGAGCTTAAAGACAGGATCAGGGAACGGATCAAGGGTGGAATTGAGAAGGAACAGAATGCGAAGTTCACTCAGGATATCTATACATATTTTGATGAAAACACTGATATCGAACTGCCTCCCACTGTGCTGAAAAGAGAGATCGAGACACGGAGGAACCGCCTGCGGCATCAGCTTTCCCGGCAGGACCTTGACGATAACGAACTGAAAACAAAGCTTGCGGAAGCTGAGGAAAACATAGAAAAGGATGCTGTCCGAGCCCTGAAGAACTATTTTATTCTTGAGAAAATCGCCGAGGAAAACACGATAGTGGTAACCGAGGAGGAAATTGACAGGCGGATCGCCGGCCTTGCCGCTTCACAGAGAGTGACCCCGGCGGATATGAAGGAGCATCTTTCCCGTATAGACGGAATTGCCAGCTTGAGATCGGATATACAGGAGGAAAAGGCCATACAGTTTATTATTGAAAAAGCAGATGTCACATCAAAAAAAGGCGGAAAGAAGGCCAAACTTAAGGGGAAATCTGGGAAAAAACCGTCGGCCGCAAAGAAGGAAAAAAAGGAGAAGAAATGAGTACGCTTATACCGTTTGTAATAGAAAAAACAGGAAGGGGTGAACGTTCATACGACATATTTTCTCGGCTGTTGAAGGACAGGATCATATTTCTGGGAAATCCGATCGATGATATGACAGCCAACCTTATTATTGCGCAGATGCTCTTTTTACAGAATGACAACGCGGAGCAGGACATAACCCTGTATCTGAACTGTCCCGGAGGAAGTGTTACGGCCGGATTAGCGATATACGATACGATGCAGGTCATGAAATGCGATGTGGCCACGTATTGCGTGGGGCAGGCTGCCAGCATGGCCGCTGTGCTTCTCTGTGCCGGGACAAAGGGAAAGCGATTTGCGCTTCCCAATTCACGGATAATGATACATCAGCCCTGGGGAGGGTATGAGGGAACTGTGAGCGACATATCGATCCATGCGGAGGAGATAAGGAAGATAAAGGAGAGGCTTAACCGGATACTGACAGCTCATACAGGCCAGGATTTTAAAAAAATAGAAAAAGATACTGACCGTGATTTTTTCATGGATGCTGAAGCGGCGACAAAATATGGAATGGTGGATGAAATCTGCAGTATTTCCGAGAAAAAACAGTCATAATTACGTTCCTGCACGTTGCACTAATGAGGGGACATTGTAATGGTTGTTGATGACAGTGAGGAAACATGCTCCTTCTGCGGAAGGAGTGTAAACGATGTTGACATACTGATTCCCGGCCCTCCTGGTGTGAGCATATGCAGTGAATGCATTATGATATGCAATTCAATCCTGCAGAAGGAACGCGAGACTCCTGAGGGGCACGGCCTTGCGCTCAAGGATATTTCTGCTCCGGAGAAGATCAAAAAGGGGCTTGACGAATACGTGGTCAGCCAGGAGCAGGCCAAGAAGGTTTTGGCCGTGACAGTATACAATCATTATTCGCGCGTCAAAAACCTGATTGACACCGGTTTTGAGGATGATACTGTAGAGCTCGAGAAGAGCAACGTCCTTCTCGCAGGCCCTACCGGGAGCGGGAAGACACTGCTTGCCTCCACCCTGGCACGGATTCTTGAAGTTCCTTTTGCGATCGCGGACGCCACTACCCTGACGGAAGCCGGATATGTGGGTGAGGATGTGGAAAACGTGCTTCTTAAGCTTATCCGTAATGCGGAGTTCAATGTAAAGAAAGCACAGCTCGGTATCATTTATATAGATGAGATCGACAAGATAGGAAGATCCACACAGAATGTGTCGATAACCAGGGATGTGTCTGGAGAAGGTGTGCAACAGGCCCTTCTCAAGATGCTTGAAGGTACTGAAGCCAATGTGCCTCCTCAGGGCGGTCGCAAGCATCCGGAACAGGAGTATATCCAAATCGACACACGCAACATCCTTTTCATCTGCGGGGGAACATTTACAGGGATCGAGAACATTATCAAAAGGAGGCTCGGCGGTACGCTTATCGGATTCAATGCTGAACAGCAGAAAAAATCGGGAAGCGCGCAGGAGGACCTGGGGGACATTCTTGCCCAGGCTGCTCCGGAGGATTTTATCGAGTACGGCCTGATCCCGGAGCTTGTGGGTCGTCTTCCAATTATATCGCATCTGCGGCCGCTTGAAGTGGATGATCTTATTCACGTTCTTACAGAACCGAAGAACGCTCTTAGCAAGCAGTTTAAAAAGCTGTTTATGCTTCAGGGAAACACATTGGAGTTCACGGATGATGCCCTTCGTCTGATTGCGGAAAAGGCACGGAAAAGCGAGGCAGGAACCAGAGCTCTGCGCTCTATCATAGAAAATATAATGGTCGAAATAATGTTCGAGTCTCCCTCACGGCCTGATATTACTGAATATACGATTACACCGGACGTGGTGAAGAACGGCTTCAATTTCAGCAGCAGAGCTAAAAAGAAAGGAAAATCAGCTTCCAAAAAGACCATGAAAAAGGATGCGCATAAAAGCGCCTGATTTTTTTTTCAGAATGCCTTTGACATGCTGTGATTTTTCTTATAATATACAGTATTGATACCACCAGAACTTTCTCTTGGAGGATACGCCATGTCTGAAGACCAGGAACAATCAGAATATATTGTGGGAGGAATGGCTGTAAAATGCGGCATTATGACGCAGGAACAGTATGAGAAATCGTATTACGATCATGTTGAAAACCCGGAAACCCCTTACAAAACATTCCTGCTTGAAAAAAACTACCTTACAGAAGACCAGCTCCAGTATGTACAGCAGATGGTTGATGAATATTACCGGCGGAAAGGGGAGACCGAAGTACCTGAAGAACCGGGTTCCGGTGCGCAGGCCGGAGAAGAAGCTGCCATAGCGGAACCGGACAGTGCTGAGACTCCCGTAGATGAACCTGATGTTATGGCTGATGTTGGCGACGTTGAAGAGGAACAGGATGCAGGGCTGGATACTGAGGGCGGCCTGGAAATCGGCAGTGAGGATTCTGATGAAGGCGGGTTTCCCGAGATGAAGACACTCCCTGCGGATGCGGGCAGTGAAGAAGCCGGTGCACCAGGCCTTCTGGAAGGAGAACCTTCTGCATTAGAACCTGCGGAGGAACAGTTTGGAGCTCCGGGTCCTCCTGAAGAGGAAGCTGCAGAACCGGAGCCCGCAGAGGAACAGTTTGGAGCTCCGGGTCCTCCTGAAGAAGCTGCAGAACCGGAGCCTCCAGAGGAGCAGTTCGAAGCTCCGGGTCCTCCTGAAGAAGCTGCAGAACCGGAGCCTCCAGAGGAGCAGTTAGAAACTCCCGGTTCCCCTGAAGAGGAAGCTGCATCTATGGATATGGACACTCCTGCTGAGCTGAATGTGCTTGACCAAGGTGTTGCTGAAGCCGAACCGGTTCCTGAAGCTGCTGAAGAACCTGCGGGCGGAGAGGAGACAGGCATAGACTTTGATGCAGGCCTCGAAACCGGTGTTCCCGAACCTGCAGAGGAACCTGCCGCTTCTGAATTCCCTGAAGCAGGCAAGGAACCGGTAACCGCACAGCTTATCCTTTCAAACTGGCAGAAGAAGCGTCTGTCGGAAGACACAGGTGAAAGTGTGGAGTGTGAAGCTGTGGTTTCAACGGGTTCAACCGATCTGGCTCTTCCTGCCGACATGATCGAAAAACTCGATCTTAAGGAGATAGGGGAAGTTGACGTGCGCACGTCTGACGGAAGCATCCGGAGATGCAGGACATTCGGCATGGTCGAAGTGGAAACACAGGGAAGATCATGCCAGGTGCGTGCAGTCGAGATTCCGCGCGGGGCCAAACCCCTGCTCGGATCAGTCCCGCTTCAGGAGATGGATTTCCATATACTGATGGCGGAGAGAAAGCTGATTCCCAATCCAGAGTCAAAGGATGTTCCGATTCTGTACCTCTACTAATTTTTTCCTGCAGAAAAGATAAAAAAAATAAGTGGGTTCGGGTTGAACCCGCTTATTTATTATGGAGTGACAGGGCTTTTTCCAGGGCTTCATCCCGGGTTTTTGAAATGTTGAAGAACGAGGCCATGTTCAGCATGGTGAATATTTTCAGTACATTCTGCTGAAGGTTGTAAAGGACAAGTCCTCCTTTTTCTGCAAACCGGTCAGCACATATCACAAAACTCCCTATCCCCGCACTGCTCACATACGTGATCCCGCCACAGTCTATTATAACAACTGAAACGTTATATTCGGTGAGGCTGAGAATGGGCTGTGAAAATGACCGCGCGGTGTATGAATCAATACTGCCTGTAACAGAAGCGACACAAACGGACGGATGTTCTTTTAGTTCTCGGACCGTTATTTCAATTTTATTGTCTTGCATATGAACTATAGCGGAGTTTTCACCCGCAGCCAACAAGTTTGTGCCTTTAACAAATATTGTGCATTTTTCATCAAGTATCCTTATATATACGGCGCCGCGCTATAATCATTTTTTTTGTCGTTTCCAACGACAAAAAACTTATTTTATCTCAACAATGCAGTTCTTTCCTTTTTCCTTAGCTTTATACAGGGCGTTATCAGCTTTCCGGAGCAGCTTCTGTTTGTCAAGGGCCTGGTTTTTTTTCGCGGCTGTAATTCCTATACTCACACTGACCCGCACTTCGGTGCCTTCTTCAAGCACGACCGGCTTTTCCTGGATGCTGTCCTGCAGTCTCTGGGCGACCGTTTTCACTCCGGAGAGACCTGTTTCGGGCAGAATAAGGAGGAATTCATCACCTCCGTAGCGGATAGGCATATCAACATTCTGCCTGATCGTCTCTTTCATGATTTGGGCTATGGACTTAAGGACCGTATTGCCGGAAAGATGCCCGTACGTATCATTGATGTCCTTAAAATCGTCGATATCCATCAATACTATGCCTACGTCTTTGGGATACCGTTTCGCCCTTGTAAGTTCCTTGTCCATATTAACGGAAAGGTAGTGGTAGTTGTAGAGCTGGGTCAGATTATCGGTTACAGACCATGAATAGAGCTTCGCCTTTTCCATGGTTATAAGGGTTACACGGGCAAAAATCGATGCGATTTCGAAGTCGGTCTTATTCAGGGCACGGCTTTCGGGGGAATTGGCAATCTCCAGAACCCCGACGCATGTGTTCTGGACCTGGAGGGGAATGCTGATCAGAGATCCGGCCCTGAAGGATATCTTTTCGTCAACAATCCCTTTGTACCGGGGATCGGTACCTGTATCCTGCGACAGGATACCTTCCCCGGACGAAACAGCATGCCCGGAGATGTCATGGTCCAGCGGAATGGTAACATCTTTAAGGTCCGAGTAGTAATCGTATGGAATGAGCTTTCCCTTCTCATATACCATGGTAAGATTAGGATGAAGCTCGCATGCCTTTTTATCGTAGAAGTAGAACGTGGCGCGGTCGGCCTGAATCGATTCCGCTGAATAGCCGAGGAACAGAGGCCTGAGCAGCGTCTCGTCCTCTCCCCCGACGGCATCAACCAGTTTCACGTATTCATTTACCGCAGTAATAGCGTGTTCAAGGTTTTCTGCTGAAACATCCTCTTCAGACATATGTCCGTTCCTTTTTATGATTACCTGTCATTTCACTGGTCCGGGTGGTCTGAGCTTTTACTGTGCATGATAACGATCTTCTCAAGCATCCTTCTGTTCTGAACATTGAGGCTGACGAATTTAGCACCGACATATTCAAGGTCTATGCTGTTTTCCTTGAATGTATGGACTACGAATGTTTTAGTTATGATCGTGATGCTGTCCGTTATCCGCAGTTCCACTTCAAGTTTTTTCCGGTCGGGGTTATTGACGTAATAGGGATACAGAACACAGTCTGTATCTATGGCCTCTTCTGTATAACCGTGACATACTTCACAGCCATTCCACCCGAAACAGAGACCTGACATGCTGATATCCACCGTATACGCTGGGAATCTCTTTTTTACGTGATCAATGGAAAAGTCGAGCACAACAGTGACAGGAAGCCGGATACTGGCCCTCCGTTCATCTTTTCTAATCCTGTTGTTGTCGCTCAGCGTGAAGAAGCCGCTTTCGGTAATGCATTTAAGGCAGAGCTTCTTCCCGGTCTTCGCATGGACCGTGAGCCTACTCACTTCCCTGTTACATTTTTCACATATCGGCATTCTAGTTCCTATGCATACGAAATAATAACCTGTTCGATCGTACGGTTTTCCGCAGGTGTAAGGTCTGCGAATTTTGCTCCCACATATTCAATATCGAGGTTTTCCTCCTTCAGCGTATACACAGCGTAGGCAGGCACCTGGATAGCCATGTTTTTTGAAAAGTCAAGCTGGATAGTGAAGGGTTTTCTGTTTTCATTATTAATATAATAGGGATAGAGAATACAGTTTTCATGAATCCCTTTTTCAATATATCCACTGCATGAGGAACAACCGTCCCATGCAATGCAGATACCTGTCATGCTCATATCGGCGCTGTAGGCGGAATATTTTTTCTTCCTGTCGTCCAGTTCCATATCCATGATCAGGGTGATCGGAATGCGTATACTCCCCCGTTGTTCTTCATCAGAATCAAGATCATCGAACCGGGGACGGTACGATCCGCTTTCGATCAGACATTTGAGGCAGAGCTTCTTTTTGGTAACGGAATGCACGCTGAGCTTCTGCACCTGGCTGCCGCATGATTCGCATATCGGCATGGTTTATTCTCCCTTATTCCTTACTGAATATAATCATTTCGTACCCCCCAAGCGAAATTGAGCCATCTCCTGTAAATGTAAATTTTTTCGGTATCTCTTTTCCGTTAACCTGTATGCTCTTGTTATCGGACACGTTCAGCAGTCTGACTTCATACCCTCTGTTAATCAGCAGCGCGTGTATTTTGTCGACATTCCATCCGCTCACTTCTATGTCGCATTCTCTGCTTTTCCCCACCAGGTAGTATGATTCCTCAAGGAATGTGGTCTGTTCGATCTGCTTCAGTCTCACCGTTATATACCATTTTTTTACATCAAGCCTTACATTATGCTTCTCCTTCTCCTTGAGAAGCATCCGTTTGGAGTCGCTTTCGGTTTCGACCGTCTGTCTGAAGCCTTCTTCATCCATAAACCGCATGATGAATTTTCCTATGAGCATTTCATCCCCGTGCTTAAGCTTGGCCTCTATAATCCGTTTTCCGTTTACAAAGGTACCGTTCTGGCTGTCGAGGTCTGTGATGGTGTATGACAGCCCAGTCTTTCTGATCTGGCAGTGCTGACGCGAGACAGTTGGGTCTTTGATAATGATGGTATTTGCCGGCTCCCTGCCTATTGTGTTCAGGTCGGGATGGAGTTCCCAGCAGTCCGATTCCCTGTTGCCGTCCATGCGGATTAGAAATGCCACAGGCATCACTCCTCTTCAAGAATGATTTCGCAGTTCTTTACAGTGACCGTGTCCCCAGGGCTGAGGATGTCCTTGAGAGAGGACGGCTGTCCGTTGATATACACATTCTGTTTGCCGCTCACATTTATCATGTGTATCCCGTGGTCCTCGCGGATGAAGACCAGGTGATTTCCCGCTATACCTCTGTCCTCCACTACGATATCGCAGTCTTCCGAAGATCCGAGTATATAATCGGCTAACTCGATCTTGACGGTCCCGTTCAGGGTTTTTGACGATATACGGAGCCTCCAGTCCTTGTGGGCCCATTTCTGAAGCTTGTCACCAAGGTCCTCATGCATTGTTTCAGAGAGTTTATCTTCCGCCTGGCCGGGGTGTTCCGATGCCACGTATAACTCCTGTATTCTATTTGGACTTCCGAATCACTTCAATTATATGCTGATATACCCGGAAGTCAAGAGAAAAGGGGAAAAAACAATGTACCGTCCAGCTGAGTTCTCACGGGCAGCGTGATACCCGAATTAAAAATATTTTTTTCTTGATTTATTAAACATATTTGTACAATGTTAACCTTCCTTCGGAACAGTGTATTATTAACCGGTGTTACCAGGAGAATACCATGGCAAAGATAAATTTCGGCGGCGTTGAAGAAACAGTTGTCACGCGTAAGGAATTTCCCCTTTCCAAAGCGAAGGGCATTCTTAAGGATGAGGTTATCGCGATACTCGGATACGGAGTCCAGGGGCCTGCACAGGGCCTTAACCTTAAGGATAACGGATTTAATGTAATCATAGGCCAGTCAAAGAAGTTTGAAAAAGACTGGAACAGGGCAGTTGAAGACGGATGGAAGGAGGGGAGCGACCTTTTTCCTCTGGAAGAAGCGGCTGAGAAGGGAACAATCATACAGATGCTCGTGAGCGATGCGGCCCAGATAGTGATATGGCCTTCGGTCAAAGAAAGGCTCAATGAGGGGGATGCCCTTTATTTTTCCCACGGATTTTCTATTGTGTATCGTGACCAGACCGGTATTATTCCCCCTGAAAATGTTGACGTGATCATGGTCGCCCCAAAAGGGTCCGGCACGTCAGTGCGGCGCAATTTCCTTTCAGGAGCAGGCATCAATTCGAGTTATGCTGTGTTTCAGGACTATTCGGGCCGGGCTGAGGAAAGGTGTCGAGCCGTCGGTATAGGGATTGGTTCCGGATATCTGTTCCCTACCACGTTTGAGAATGAGGTATTCAGCGACCTGACCGGGGAGCGGGGGGTTCTCATGGGAGCTTTGGCTGGAATAATGGAAGCGCAGTATGATGTGCTAAGGGAGAACGGGCATTCGCCCAGCGAAGCTTTTAACGAAACGGTTGAAGAGCTTACCCAGAGCCTTATAAGGCTTGTAGATGAGAACGGCATGGACTGGATGTACGCGAACTGTTCAGCTACCGCCCAGAGAGGAGCTTTGGACTGGAAACCCAAATTCAAGGAAGCGGTCCTTCCGCTGTTCCATGATCTGTATGAGCGGGTGAAAGAGGGTGTTGAAACTAAACGTGTAATTGAAGCATGCGGGGCTGAGAACTACCAGGAACAGCTCAATAAAGAACTGGATGAAATCCATAATTCTGAAATGTGGAAGGCCGGGGCAGCGAGCAGGGCACTCCGCCCCATACAAGAGGGTGCGGAAAGCAGAGAAAGCAGGAAAGGAACGGGCGGACGGTCGAGTTCCTGACAGGTCCGGAACCCCGTCCAGGACGGTGCTGTCCGTTTTGAATATTTTTTTCTTGACAAACATGGTCGATCTACTATAATCTCCGCTTTTTCATGCGCTGAGATGTTTCCGGCAGCCTATTTTTTTACGGGTTAATCTATGATATTTCAGCAGATAAGTGTTGGCGGGAGAAAGAATTTCGGATACTATATCTGCGATGAACAGAAAAAAGAGGCTGCCTTTATCGATCCGTCATTTTCGCCTGAAAAGCTGCTCGGTATCGCGGAGGAAATGGGGGCCGCGGTCAAGTATGTCATCAACACACACAGCCATGAGGACCATACTAACGGCAACAAAAAGGTCGTAAAGGAAACAGGTGCCGTTGTTGCGGGATACGGGTTGAAGGGTAAAAAGACGCTCAGGCTCAAGAACGGAAGCAAAATAGAACTCGGGGGATCCATCCTGGATATTATCCATACACCCGGCCATACTAACGACTCGATCTGCATAAAGGCCGAACATAACCTGATAACAGGCGACACCCTTTTCGTGGGCAGGGTGGGGAGCACAAAAACAATAAAGGATGCAAGGAAGCAGTACGAGAGTCTGCAAAAACTCATGGAAACCATTCCCAATGATACTGATGTCTTCCCCGGACATGATTTTGGAGTACGCCCCCTCTCAACTGTCAGATACGAGAAGGACAACAACCCCTTTCTGAATACGAAGAATTTTGAGGAGTTTGTTTTCCTTAAGCGGTATTGGGCGAAAAAAAAGAAAATACAACGGGATAACGGAAAACAGGAATAACTCTTGACATTTTTCTGTTGTTCTGATACAATTCCATTCCGGTCCGTCGTGATATAACCGTTTTTTTTTCCATCGGATCGGACATCTGTATACACATGAAAACCGAATATTATCCTTCTGTTGCTGTTATTGGGCGGCCGAATGTAGGGAAGTCTACCCTTTTCAATGCGCTTGTGAAGCAGAACGTTGCAATTGTGGAAGAGACCCCCGGAGTAACACGCGACAGGATCATACGAACAGTGACATGGAAGGGCACCGCCTTCGACCTCATTGATACCGGAGGTATCGGTACAGTTGACGAGGAGACGCTTGCAAAAGGAATAGACCGCCAGATAGAGGCCGGTATTGAGGTTGCGGATATCATTATCTTTATGGTCGATATTCAGGCAGGTGTTCAGTTGATTGAGACCGGGATCGCAAAAAAACTCCACAAAACCGAGAAGAAAATCGTTTTTGTAGCCAACAAAGCTGACAGCCCGGCGCATGACGAGGGAAGATACGGGTTTATGAAACTGGGGTTCGGTGAGCCTCTGGTCCTGTCGGCACTGGGAGGGCGCGGAATTGTGGAACTAAAAGAGGTGCTGGCGGACCTTCTTCCTTGTTGCGGGATGCCGGGCTGCAGGGAGGGCTCTTCCGTTCCGCTGATAGCCCTTGTCGGAAGACGGAACGCGGGCAAGTCCATGCTTGTCAATTCACTGGCTGAGGAGGAACGGGTCCTGGTAAGCAGCATACCGGGCACAACACGGGATGCCGTGGATGTTGAGATCAAATGGGACGGGACCGATATTATCCTGATAGACACGGCAGGAGTGCGAAAAAAGAGTAAAATAAAGGATTCTGTGGAGTTTTACGGGTCTGTACGCACAGAGCGTTCAGTACGGAGGGCGCACGGCATACTGCTGATGATCGATGCTGCCGAAGGCATCGGCAGACTTGACAAACAAGTGGCCGGTACAGTTGTACAGTACTGCAAACCCTGTGTGATCGTGGTGAATAAATGGGATCTTGCCCCGGATATTCCGGTTGAAAAATATCTTACGTACATATCAGACACGCTGCCGGGGCTCTACTTCGCTCCGGTCGTATTTATATCCGCGTTGAACAGGGATAGGATATGGTCTCCGATAGAAGTCATGCTGAACCTTCTGAAACAGGCGGGGGAAACGATCCGGACACCTGTCCTAAACAGCATGATTCAGGACGCTGTCAAACAGAGACAGCCCCCCAGATACAGGGGAAAATCCCCTTCTCTTTTATACGCGGTCCAGACCGGTACAGCTCCCCCTGCATTCAGAATATTTGCGAACAATCCTGCGCATATAAAGGATACGTATAAACGGTACATAGCAAAGTATATCAGGGAACACTCTCCGCTGCAGGAGATCCCCCTTAAGATAGAATTTGTTTCCGGAAAAGCCAGGGGGAATGTGAAAACCGCGGATATGTAGAAGGCGGAATGCAGTATATCAGGGGCTTTTTTGCATAAAAAGCAATATTTCGGTTTGCAGGACCCGTAAACGGATTTTTTTTTAAAAATCCGTTTTTTTGAACTTTTTCAGGATTTTTTCGTTTAATACATGCGAGGTACAATTTGAGCCTTTCTGACGCGGATTTGATGTCTCTGGTTAAAGAAGGCGATGAAGAAGCGTTTATTGAGATCATCAGAAGATATGAAAAACGGCTCATTAACTTTTTCTATCATCTTGGATGGGATTACTACATGAGCGAGGATTTGACACAGGAGGTTTTCCTGAAAGTGTACAGATACCGCAAGAGTTACGCTCAAACGGCCGCATTCAAGACGTTTATTTATACTATTGCCAAGAACCTCTGGATTGACCATTTGAGAAGAGCCAAACATGATCCGGACCGGATATCACTTGATACTCCTGTTGGCTCGGGCCTGGACAGGGGGCTTCTAAGAGATGTGATACAGGATGAGCAGGCCAGAGAACCTTCGAGCAGAACAGAACAGGCCGAGATAGCTGATGCTATCATGAAGTCAGTTGATACACTGGATGAGCAGGACCAGCTTATTTTTATGATGATAGCTAAAGAAAAGCTTAAGTATAAGGAGGTTGCAGAGATTTTGGATATTCCCGAAGGTACGGTTAAATCCAAATTGTATTATATTTACCGCAAACTTCGCAACAGACTTAAGGATTATGATCCTGATGAAATGTAGAAAAGTACAGGAAAATCTGGTAGACCTTCTGCTCGGTATTCTTCCGAAGGAGACCGAGCGGGAAATACGTGCCCACATCGACACGTGCAGAAGGTGCCGTGAGGAATACGGGTCCTTTGCAAAAGTCCAGAAGGCGGTTGACGCCGTTCCTGAAATAACTCCTTCTGAATATCTTGAGGACCGTATTCTCCACCGTTACTGGGAGGCACAGCGGAAATCCTATTCCCACCGCCTTAGGATCATTGCGGCTCATCACTCCTTTGCGCGCTATTTTTCCGGATGGCTTTTCCTTCAGATACGGAGGCCCGCGGTCGCGGCTGTGTTGACAGCCCTGATCGCTGCTTTTATATATTACGCGGCTTGGGAAAAGCCCGCTAAATACACTGTAGATATCAGTGATGCTGAAAAGCTGCCCATGGACAGTGATGTGCTGGACTTTATCAGGGAGCGCAATCCTGTTCCGCGGAGACATTCAAGGTATAATCTCGAGCGCATTCTTGAGGAGATGGCTGACGTTGAAATGACGGATGTGCCTGAACAGCCGTGGCGCAAATGGGAAATGATCGAAGAGATCGGTGATATCAGGGAGATCAGCCTCTTGAACGAAGAGGGCGAGCTTGTGCAGATACCATTTTCCCATTCGGGCGGGGCAATGGAGAAAACGGCCCGGCCGCGCAGGTACACGCGGACGAAGAAACGGGATCCGTATATGTCCGAAGGCATATTTTCTCCGGGCGAAGTATACGCTTCGTATGAAGGGGTTAATGCCAAAGATGTTATTCAGGACGGGCTTCAGTGGCTGAACTATACCCAGCACTCTGACGGTTCATGGGGCATGCAGGATTACAGGATCTTTACAACATCCCTTGCGGGAATGTGCTTTCTTGCTGATGCTGACATGATGGAGACGTTCGGGTACAGGGAGCGGATTGAAAGAGCCTGCTCGTATATTCTCGGAAGAGCAACGGGCCTTGGATACCTGGGGGGCGGAGATAAGTATTCCGCTCGAAGCCATATTACCGCTCTGAATTTTCTTGTGGAGTATGCCCGGTACACAGGCAGGAACGACCTGAAGGATGAAATTGTCCGCGGTTTTAATTACACCTATTCAATGGGGAATTTGAAGGGGTGGGAAACCGATGATTCCTATTCATCTGATTCATCAGTTGTCGGATGGTACATGACGCTTCTGATATCAGCCCGTAAGGCCGGATACACGCTGCCGAGGAAGTTCTATGACAGGGCCCGGTCCTGGATGATACAGGCTGCATACGGGGGCAGTCAGCTCTACTGCGCAGAAGGCCCGTATTTTGAAGAGGATATGGGTAAGACCGCGATCATGTTCGCGGGCCGCCAATTTTTCAATGTAAAACTGTATAAAAAAGATATTTCCCGGATCGCAGAACGTCTCGTCAGTTACGTGGGTAGAAAAATCGACCAGGGAACCCGGGAAATCGACCCTTATTTTCTTTATTTTGCGTCCGCGGGGCTTTTCGAAGGGCGCGGCAAGGAATGGTATGTATTCAATCTGGGCATAAAAAACTACCTTTCAGACACAGCGGAACACATCACATTCCCCAACAGGGATAAAGGCATATACTGGCCGTCAGCTTATAAACGGTATTCCCGCTACGGTGATATTTTTTACACGGCCATGCATATCCTGACGCTCCAGACCCACTACAGGTTCGTCGAATTCGCGAAATAATCCAGGGGCAAGAATGGAGTAATGGAGTAATGGAGGGTTGGAGTAATGGAGTATTGGAAAAAAATTTTATGCGGAGCCGGGCCTTTCAACACCCGCCACTCGCCACTTTATCCTCCAGCAAAGCTGGACTCCCTGTTTCCTGTCCACTTGCCCACTGTCCTCTGACTTCGTTCGGTCGTTACGTGTCAAGTGACAAAAAGCGCATACCGTTTTTGTCAATAACACAGTATTCGGGTGTATATATCCACGAATTGAGTGTATAGACTGTTACGGTCCGGCTGTCAATTTCCTCTGTAACCTTCATGTTCCGGTGAATATGCCCGCATATGTAGGTCGAGATATCCTGTGAATACACACGTTTGATGAACCGTTTCCGGTCAAGAGGGATCTCTTTATCCTCCGGAGGGATAGAAGGATCGCGCTTAAGAATACCTGCAACAGCCCTGAGCAGAAAGTCAGGGGATACGGCGAGGATCCCCCTGACAGCCCGGGTGCGTACAAGTGTGCGGTATGTCCGGTAGTTCCTGTCGCCCAGGAATATCTGGTCGCCGTGGAGCAGGCGGTACAGGTTTCCCCGAACGCGAATGTTTGTGAATTCGGGAAGGATGGTCAGGCCTGTGGAGCGGTGAAATACGGGGCCTGCAAGGAAATCCCGGTTTCCCGGTATAAAAATTCCCCGTCCTCCCCGGGAAGAAAATTCCCGGAGAATTGTGAATATGCCCGTGTAGTGTTCGGCGAGTTTCCGGGATTCGAACCAGAGGTTCACAAGATCGCCCAGAAAAAAAAGGGGGCAGCCTTTTTCAAGGGCGGTTTCAGTCAGGACACTGAGCCGCGGGTCGTCTTTGCCTTCCTCAAAGTGCGTATCAGAGACTATAATACAGGCATCTGATTCAACCGTCTGGGGTTCGGTCATTATTTCTCTTTGTTCTGGAGACCTTCAGTATCTGTATCTGTCTGTTCGTCCTCCGGTTCCGTTTCTTCCTCTTCTGATCCTGCAGGGAGCTTTTCCGTAAGCGCGATATAAAGGCAGTGGAAGAAACCTCCGAGAAGCAGGACTGCTCCGAGTGTTGTCATTGCTGCGATAGTACCGGGGTTTGCAATGCCTGCTGCTGAATAAATAATCCGGAAAATATAAAAAACAGCAATTGATACGATTTCCCATATAAGAAGATGGTAGTTTTTACCAAACACAGTGGCGAGTATTATAAGAAATCCGAAAAGTCCCCATCCCGCAATATTAACGCTCCATGAAAGAACTGCGTCATATCCTGAGTATACTTTGCCAATATCTGCGAGAAACTGTCTGCTCAAAAGAAATATCAGCACACTGGGAGTTATTACTTTTATAAACACGTCGAACCAGTAATGGACTTTGATCTCCGAATGTTTGTTTATGAATTTTTTTAGATCATCGAGATCGGCAAAATAGCCGATTGCAATGCATTCGAAAAGTCCTACAAGCGCCAATCCGTATGTTCCCATCCAGTGGTCGGCAATATCAAGCCACATGAGCCCGGAGCGAGAACAGAAAACAAATGATGTGACCAGAAAACCGACCATACAGAATACCGCCGTGAGAACTGGTTTTGATACAGTTTTGAAATTGTCCTTTACTCCTGTGATGACGCCTTCAAGGATGGAGAATGCCGAATCTATACCAAGAGAGAGCAGGCATATGAAGAATAATACACCGATAATCACACCGGCAACAGCCCCCATATGTGCTATTGCTGTTGGGTAGGTTACAAAGGCAAGTGAAATTCCGTCCTTAACAACATTACCTACTTCAACACCGCTCACTTTGGCAAGATATCCGAGTACTGTGAATACTGCAAACCCTCCAAGAAAGCTGGTTGAACAGTTCGCAAAGCTTGTAAGAAAAGCATTGTTTGCTATGTCGGATTCCTCAGGCTGATACGAGGCATATGCAATAAGGATGCCGAAACCCAGGCTCAGAGAGAAAAATATCTGTCCGTAGGCTGCCATCCAGATTTCCGGCTCGAATAGTTTACTCAGGTCAGGTCTAAGGTAAAATGCTATACCCTCCCATGCTCCGGGCAGTGTCAAGCCTTTTATTATAATAACAACGATAATAAGGACTGGTATCGGCACAGTGAACATAACAACTTTGCCGACATTTTTAACTCCTTTGAAAATGATAAGAAAGATGGCCAGCCACGTAATGAATGCTCCAAGGAAAAGACTCCATTTCGGTTTCATCATATGGCCCAGCACACCTATTTTTTTACTTTTGAGATTATTGATTGTCTCTTCCTGAACGGAAGTAAGTCCGCTATCGTTTTGCGCGGCTTCCTTTTTTGTTTTTTCTATTTCCTCTTTAAGTGAGGTATTATGTGTCTCTATTTCCTTCCACGTTTTGTCAGGATAATCGAGGGTTCGTGCTAAAAGATAATTTCCAATATTTTCAGTGAATGAAATGTATTTTCTTTTCCTTCCCGAGTCCTCCTTGATCTTTGTCAATTCATCTTCCGTTAATACGTTTACGTTGTATTTTCCAAGGATGCGTTTTACCCGTTCTTTTTCTTCATCGGTTTTATATATGTAATAGAGGTAAACATCATCCTTGTCGATTTTATTTTGTATGATCTTCCCGTTTTCTCTGTCAACCTCGTATTCAGCATGGTCGAATGAACGTGCCCACGATACATTAAGGGCAGCACCTGTGTAATGGAACGCCCATGCCATTATGGCGATATAGTAAAATGTAATCACTGTACCGACCAGAAGAGCAAACCAGCCGACCCATTTGAATTTTTTCGTAATTGCCGCAATTGCCTGGGGAGCACCTCCCTGGTATTTCTGTCCAAGGGCGTATTCAACGATCATCAGGGGGATACCCGCTGTTATAAGAGCGATGAAATAGGGGATAAGAAATACACCACCCCCATTGTCAAAGACGACCTTAGGAAACCGCCATATATTTCCGAGCCCGACCGCACTTCCAACTGCAGCCATGACAAACGGCAACCGTCCAGCCCATCGTTCACGTATCGCATCCATCCGCCTCTCCTTATACTGTATGGAATATATTTAAACACGCGTAACAATATAAACCGACGTATTATACATGAAAACGCGGAAATGCAAGTAAAAATTATCAGAGATGTAAACTGCAAAGATTTTCCGACATCCTTCGGGACGGACTATATTCTGATTTTCACGTGAATGTATCTGTTTTTTTTCTTGACAATTGCGGATTTCTGCTACAATAGGGGATACACTCTTGCGGTCGTGGCGGAACTGGCAGACGCGCTAGGTTGAGGGCCTAGTTCCTGTTAAAGGGAGTGGTGGTTCGAATCCACTCGGCCGCATTTTTTTACACCCGGATCCGGTTGCTCAGATGTCCAGATTTCCAATAATGACAACTCCCTTCAGACCGCGGATGTATGCGCGGGGGATATTCAATGATCGACTACAGCTCTGAACTTAATGAATCACAGCTCAGAGCAGTCGAGTTCTTTGAAGGCCCGGCCCTGGTGATCGCGGGTGCGGGAAGCGGTAAAACACGAGTGCTCGAATACAGGGCCGCCAGACTGGTGGAAAACGGTGCGGACCCTGAATCCATACTCCTCCTCACGTTTACACGCAGGGCTGCACAGGAGATGATGAAGCGCGCCTCACGTATACTTGATGACCGGTGCAGCAGGGTGGCCGGAGGAACCTTTCATTCCTTTGCCAATCATATTCTGCGTAAATACGCGAAAACAATCGGGTATGATCCCAAATTTACCATTCTCGACCGCGAGGATTCTGAAAGCCTTATCAACGTGCTCCGGTCAACTCTTCAGTACGATGTGACCAAAGAGCGGTTTCCAAAAAAGCGGACCATAATGAGTGTGATAAGCAAAAGCGTGAATACGGGAAAATCCATAAAGGATGTCATGGACTATGACTGCCCTCATTTTGTCCATTTTGCAGATGAGGTCGGGCATATCCAGAGAGAGTATACCGCTTATAAAAAAAACAAGAACATGATGGACTATGATGACCTGCTTGTGTGCCTGTGCGATCTTCTGCGTTATAATAAACAGGTGAGAAGAACGGTATCCCGGAAGTACAGGTTCATTATGGTAGATGAATTCCAGGATACGAACAAGCTTCAGGGACATATAGCCGCCCTTCTGGCAAGTGAGCACGAGAATATTCTCGCTGTAGGGGATGACGCGCAGAGCATCTATTCGTTTCGGGGTGCGAATTTCAGGAATATCATGGATTTTCCTGAAATATTCCCGGATGCAGAAATAATAACCCTTGAACAGAACTACCGCAGCATTCAGCCCATTCTTGACTTTACCAACAGGATCATAGAGAATGCGGAGGAAAAATATTCCAAAGAGCTGTTTACCGCCAAGGAGGGTGGGGATAGGCCCGTATTCGTTGCAGCGGGAGACGAGGACGCTCAGGCTGAATTCGTATGCAGAACCGTGCTCAGCCTCAGGGAGGATGACGTTCCCCTGAGCGATATAGCAGTTCTTTTCAGGAATTCGTTCCATTCCAACCGTCTTGAGGTTGAATTGACCAACCGGAATATACCTTATGTGAAATACGGGGGGTTCAAGTTCCTTGAAGCCGCGCATATCAAGGATGTGATGTGCTTTTTAAAAACGGTACTCAATGTGGACGATGAGATCGGCTGGCGAAGGGTCCTTCCCCTGATCCCGGGTGTGGGGGATGTCACGGCTCAGAATATAACAGGCCGTGTTTCTGAGGCACAGGATTATAAGGGGCTTGTTCATGCTGATTTCAGGGGAAAGAAGTATGAAAAGGATCTGAAAGCCCTGCACCGCGTATACAGCGAGATCATATCTTCCGAGAGTCCCGTATCCGGTATGATAGAGTCGTTCATTCCCTTTTATAAGCCGCTTCTGAAAGCGAAATACGATAATTATAATGTCAGATTCCAGGATATAAATACACTTATATCCATGGCGGGCAATTATGCAAGCCTGGAGAATTTCCTCACCCAGCTCGCGCTCGAGCCTCCGGAAAAGAATGTCGTGGAACAGGCCGACAGGGACGAGGAAAAACTTGTCCTGTCTACTATCCATTCAGCCAAGGGCCTTGAATGGAACACGGTGATAATCCTCTCTCTGCTCGAAGGCTATCTTCCGGATAAACGGTGTCTTGGCGATAAGGATGAGATCGAAGAGGAACGAAGGCTTTTTTACGTGGCGGCAACCCGAGCAAAAGAGAGACTCTATCTTCTGAGGCCCGCATCTGTTCATGGAGGGTTCAGCAATTACGGCAACCAGGGGTTTACAGGGATACTCAAATCGTCCCGTTTTCTCACTGAAATTGAGGATATTGCTGACTTAGTGGAATATCAGGAGTATGAACGGGAGGATGCAGGATATTCTGATCCTGATGAAGGTTATGAACATGATAGCAATGAGGGCTCAGGCGATACGATGGGAAGGATAAACCGGTACTACGATTAATAAGGCGCAGCAATGAATAAACCGCAGCTCGCAGTTATGGCAGCAGGCATAGGGAGCAGATACGGCGGCCTGAAGCAGGTGGACCCGGTCGGCCCTTCAGGCGAGATGGTGATAGATTATTCCATATACGATGCGCTCAGGGTTGGTTTTTCAAAGATTATATTTATCATCCGCAGTGAGATCGAAGATGAATTCAGGGAAAAGGTCGGAAAGACCATTGAAGAACAGGTCGACACAGCGTATGTATTTCAGGAATTGGACGATATTCCGCAAGGATTTGAGGTGCCTCAGGATCGTGAGAAACCTTGGGGCACAGGACACGCGGTTCTGTGCGCTAGGCACGAGATCGACCAGCCTTTCGGCGTGATCAATGCTGATGATTTTTACGGACAGCAGTCATTCAGGGTTCTTGCCGATTTTCTGGAACAGGCGGATGACGCGGAGGATATGTACAGCTACTGCATGATAGGGTTCACGCTGTGGAACACGCTGAGTGATTTCGGGCATGTAGCCCGGGGCATCTGCACTGCAACGGATGAGGGGGATCTGGCTGACGTAGTGGAGCGGACCAGAATACAGAAGTTTGGGGATACCGTTAAATATACAGAAGACGGCACAACATGGATTGAATGTGACCGGAACGCTGTCGTGTCCATGAATACCTGGGGATTTACTCCCAGTATCTTTAAAGAGCTGGAAACCAGGTTCAGCACATTTCTCAAAGACCGAATTGACGAGCAGAAAGCTGAATTTTTTATACCGACCGTGGTTAACGAACTGATCCAGGAGGGCAGGGCCCGGGTTTCGATATGCCCCACAGACGAGACTTGGTTCGGCATGACCTACAGTGAGGACAAGTCCAGAGCGGAAAGGGAGATACAGCGGCTCATCAGGGACGGTGTCTATCCCGAACAGTTGTGGGGAGAACAGTATGGATGACAAAAACAGATATGACCTGAAGGATATATGTTCGCATTTCCGGATTGAGGAAACGTTTGTTGAAGCTGTACCCTATGGGACCGGCCATATCAACGATACATATGCGAGTACATTCAGTACGGATAGCGGCACGGTCCGCTACATCCATCAGCGTATTAATCACGCAATATTCAGGAATGCGGAAAAGCTGATGGAGAATATTGAACGGGTCACAGCTCACGTGCAAAAAAAGGTGACTGAACAGGGAGGGGATCCCCTGAGGGAATCCCTGAACCTTGTTCCCGCCGAGGACGGATTGTCCTTTTTCCGGGACAGCAGCGGAAATTTCTGGCGCACATATATATTCATAGAAAGGGCCCGTACATACGATATCATTGAAAAACCCGTGCATGTATCCAATGCGTCTGCCGCGTTCGGTACTTTTCAGAAAATACTGGCCGACCTTCCCGGGGAGCGGCTTTTTGAGACTATCCCCGATTTTCACAACACCAAAAAGCGGTTCAGCACGTTTGTGCAGACCCTTGAACAGGATCCCCTGAACAGGGCACAGGAAGCGCAGCCTGAGATAGACTTCGTGCTTGAGCGGGAACAGGACGCGTCAGTGCTTGTGGACCTGCTGGAGAAGGGGGATGTGCCGGAACGGGTTACGCACAATGATACAAAATTCAATAACGTGATGATCGACGATGAAACGGATGAAGGGATATGCGTAATAGACCTGGACACTGTTATGCCCGGCCTGGTCATGTACGATTTCGGGGATTCTGTCAGGATCGGGGCGAGTACTGCTCTTGAGGATGAGAAGGACCTTTCAAAGGTGCATATGAATATTGCCCTGTTCGAGCGGCTGGCTGGCGGATATCTGAAAACAGCAGATGAATTCCTAACATCCCCTGAGATCGGAAACCTGGCCTTTTCGGCGAAACTGCTTACGTTTGAGTGCGGCATGCGGTTTCTGACGGATTTTATTGATGGAGACAATTATTTCAAGATACATCGGGAAGGGCACAATCTTGACAGGTGTCGCACCCAGTTCAAGATGGTGGGCGAGATGGAGGAACAGATGGAAGATATGGAATCCATAATAGAAAAATACAGAAACGGAGAGTAGACTGATGGATACAGTGCTGGTTACGGGCGGTGCGGGGTATGTGGGGAGCCACGCGTGCGTGGAGCTTCTTGAAAAGGGCTTCAATATCGCGGTCCTTGACAACCTCTCGAACAGCAGTGAAGAGGCTATTCGGCGTATCGAGGAAATAACGGGGAAACCGGTCCCGTTCTACCGGGTTGATCTTCTTGACAGAAAGTCTCTGGAGAAGGTATTCTCCTCGGAAACGATAGATGTTGTCATGCATTTCGCCGGGCTCAAAGCTGTGGGAGAGTCTGTATCGAAACCGCTTGAGTACTACCATAATAATGTGACGGGCACACTTACACTCTGCAGCGTGATGAAACAATACGGTGTCAAGGACATTATATTCAGCTCTTCGGCAACTGTGTACGGCGATCCCGCCTCTGTTCCCATACGGGAGGATTTTCCCGTTTCAGCCACCAATCCCTACGGAAGGACCAAGCTGATGATAGAGGAGATCCTCAAAGATATTCACACTGCCGACAGCAGCTGGAATGTCATCCTTCTCAGGTATTTCAATCCGGTAGGGGCTCATCCGAGCGGCTGCATAGGCGAGGATCCGCAGGGTATTCCGAACAATCTGGTTCCCTATATAGCACAGGTCGCCGTGGGCAGGCTGGAGAAAGTATCGGTGTTCGGCAACGATTACCCTACAAGGGACGGTACGGGTGTAAGGGACTACATTCACGTTGTCGACCTTGTCAAAGGGCACGTGAGTGCACTGAGAAAAATTGAGGAGAAACCGGGTGTGGCTGTATACAATCTCGGAAAGGGAGAAGGATACAGCGTACTGGAAATGATACGGGCCTTCGAACAGGCCTCGGGAAAGGAAATTCCCTACGCAATAACAGAACGCCGGCCCGGTGATATCGCTGAATGTTATGCAGACCCCTTAAGGGCGGAAGAGGAAATGGGATGGAAGGCGGAGAAAGGGCTGGAGGAGATGTGCAGGGACACCTGGCACTGGCAGTCGCAGAATCCGAAGGGATACAAGTAACCGGAAATCGGTTTCCGGTAAATAACGAATCCCAAGCATTAATAATTGGTGATGTAAAGAGAGAATAATTCGATTGGGCTTTAAAAAAAGTTTTTCACCCCTTTCTGAATTTAAATAAATTACGATTATTCCAGCAGGTTTAGCAGGTTTATAGAAAGGCAAAAAATGAATGAAACAGGATATCTTGAGGGATTTTCTCTTGCTGATGACCGCAATTCCGCGCTTGATCAACTGATCCAGGGAACAGAGGATTACTATTATTACCATTGCCTTCATTTCTTGAATACAGGTAACTTTACACAAGTGACTGATATGCTCGAGCAATGGATAAAAGAGTATGGTAAAACTGAACGTGCTGAAAGAATTGAATGCCGTAAGGCATTGCTGGAATACCCCGTTAAAAGTGAGGACACCGTATCATTCATAAAAAACAGTAACGGGATATATTTTGACCATGAGAAAGATGTACAGGATATACCGTCCCATCTTTCTGAAAAGCTTGATCAGGCACTTATCGGCAGAGAGAGCTTTGAAAAAAATTCACAGAATTGTCACGGCAGCTCGGATTATATTGCAGGTTATGAAGACTCGCTTGTTCCGGACCTTATAAAAGAAGAAAGGGATATGGATATTCTCAGGAGGCTTCTTTCGAGGCTGCAGAGGCCGGACGTTGAGAACCTTTCCCGATATATTATAAAGGAACTGAATAATCAATATACATCGGGCTTCGGTTCTTTTGACATACACCGGAAGCTTACTCTCGATCAGCTTGAAGAATGCATAAAGGCTAAAAATGACCTTATCAATGAACCGGCTTTTGTAGCCGCCTACCTGTCGTGCTTAAGGCCCGATTCCGATGTTGATATCAGATTTGATCTGAAAGAAAATGATAGATATCTTGAAAGGGTATGGGCTTTTGTGTCGCGTCTCGGCCCTGTGCATATTTCTTTGAAAGCTCAAGTCCTTTTTCACCGACTCGATAACGGCAGACGTTCAGGAAACTATGACCGGGATCTTTTTATGCTGTATCTGAAGATACCCAAGAACACTTCATACGTAAACAGGGAATACCTTGATCGCGACAAACATGACGGGTATATCGCGGATCTGAATTCAAGTATTGACGGTGCTCCCTGTACGCCGGTTACAGACGATGAACCGCTTGTAAGGGATTATTTTGACCATTTTTTTGCCGAAGAGAAAGACTATAAAAAATATATCAAATATGTTAACGAGGATTATCTCAAGGAACGTTTCGCAGAAGCAAAGCTCGTAAACGGCATCGGGGACATGAAAAAATGGAATGCAATGCTATCCCCCGAGAAGATGGAAAGTCTTAGAAAACGTGTCGACCTTGATTTTTCTCCTGCCAATAAGAACGTTTTTATGCCCGAAGAGCAGGTTGAACTGGGACTTAAGATAAAGAATGTTGAAAAACTTATTATCAAGGTCTATGAGATTAATACGCTGAATTACTTCCTTGAAGAAAAGAAGAATATTACAACTGATATTGACCTCGATGGACTTGTTGCCAATGAAGAAAGGGTGGAGACGTATGAAGAGAATCCCCTGCGCAGTATATTCAGGAAATTCTTATTCTCCTCACTGGACAACAGAAGAGGAGTATTTGTAATCGAATTCATCGGGAACGGCAGGAGCAGCCGTGCTCTTATAAGGAAAGGGGTTCTGCGGTTCCACGAACAGCTCACAACAGCGGGGCATGTATTCATGATATATGATGAACATAACAGAAAAGTGGATAATGCTGTGCTGAGGATCGGTTCGCATGAATATTCCGCTGAAGAGAACGGCAGTATCGTCGTCCCGTATTCAACGGATCCCGGGGAGGAATTTATTGTCATTTCACACAACGGTTTTTCGAGTCTCGGAAAATTCAATCACAGGTCTGAAAACTATCGTCTTGAAGCCGGCATATTTACAGACAGGGAAGGTCTGATCAGACATAAGAAGGCGAAGGTTATTATAAGGCCGTCCCTGTTTGTTAACGGAGCTCCCGCAACCCTGAAGGTCCTTGAAAATATAAATCTTGACATACGTTCAGATGACCATGACGGGATATCTTCAACTGATACGGTGTTTGATCTTGAGCTTTTCGATGACCGTGAATCAATCCATGAGTTCCAGGTTCCCGACAGTCTGAGTACACTCACTTTCTGTCTTAAGGCAAAGGTGAAGAATGTGAGCTGCAACAGGAAAGATGAACTATCCGTGACAGAAACATTTCAGATCAACAGTATAGACAAGTCGTTCAATAAGGAGGATATGCACGTTGCCTGCATTCATGATGTCTATATGCTGGATGTACTGGGGAAAACAGGAGAACCGAAAGCGGACCGTGCAGTATGCTGCAGTTTCAAGCACAAAGATTTTACAGATACTATACAGATATCGTTAAAAACCGACCGGGAAGGGCGTATCATACTGGGAGCTCTGAAAGATATTCAGACGGTATCTGCAGACGGTCCGGAGGGAGTATCCCGGTCCTGGGGCCTTATCCCCCACTATAATTGTCTCCCCGGGACTGTGCATGCGGAGGAGGGGGATGTCATAAGGATCCCTTACCCGGGTAATAAATCTAAAGCAGTTACAAGCGAGATATCCCTCTTCGAACTCAGAGGTGCTTCATATTTCAAGGATAATTTCGATCTCCTTTCGGTTGAAAAAGGCTATATGCTTATCAAAGGACTTGCTCCGGGAGATCATGAACTTTATTACAAACCATTCAGACATACCGTTAGGATACGGGTCTGCGGGAAAAGCCTTGGTCAGGAACCTGTTCTGTCTGAAGGATATGTTATGAATCCGGTCCGGCATCTTGAATTGCCGGCTTCTCCCGGGCTGCAGATAGTGTCTGTTGAAACAGGAAAGGGAAAAACCAGCATCCATCTGAACAATACTACCGGAAAAACGAGAGTTCACGCCGTAGCAGTCCGGTATCTCCCCGTGTTTCAGATATTTGATCTGCTTTCATTGCCTTCCGGGGACCCTAAAATACAGAAGGTATCTTCAGCTCGTTCATTATATCTTTCAGGACGTGATATCGGCGATGAATACAGGTACATCCTCGAGAGAAAATATGCCGAAAAGTATCCGGGCAATATGCTGACAAGGCCTGAACTGCTGCTTAATCCCTGGGCGCTCGGGGATACTCGAACGGAGATCCAGAAAGAAAGTGAAGGGGAGGAGTGGGACAAAAAGGGAGATGAGGTTCTTGAGTCGCCTGTACAGCCTGCTCCTGAAAAGGATATGGGATCTGTATCCGGGCTTTGTGCTGAAAGCAACATCGGTTTTCTTAAAAACGGGTCTGTGGTCCTTGAAAACCTGAAGCCTGACAATAACGGTATAGTTGCAATAGATAATGCAGATATACATGGCAAAGCGCAGCTTTATATAATAGCAACTGATACAGATGATATTGTCTGCAGGAATATCTGCATATATGGAGATGAGGCATTACGTCCTGCCGTTTCGGATCTTACTCTGAGAAACGGCTTGGATCCCGAAAAACATTTTTCAAGAAGGAGCATGATCAGTTTTAAGCACAAGGAAGAAGCATTGATTGTCCGGGATATCAGCAGCTCGGAATTTGAGATCTATGATACACTTGACAAAGTATACGGATATTACATGACCATGACATCTAACAGTGATCTGGAGAAATTCGCATTCGCCATGAAGTGGCCTGAAATGGAATACAGGAAAAAATGTGAGAAATATTCTGAATTTGCCTGTCATGAACTTAATTTCTTTTTATATAATAAGGACAGGCCCTTTTTTGATAAAGCAGTGCTTCCCTATCTGCACAACAAAAAGGACCCGACATTCCTCGATATATGGTTTATGTGTGAGGACGGAACACAGGATATAAAAGAACTGCTTTATGGATTTCTCGAACCGTGGAGATTCATGCAGCTTAACATACTGGAGAAGATACTTCTCAGCCGCAGAATAGACGGCGGGGATGAATGGATACGTGAGTACATAAAAGACCTTTTTGACCTTGTCCCTTTCGACCCGGAACAGTTCAGCATACTCTTTGACACTGCTGTAAAGGGGGGTGCACTCGAAGTCGGAGGGGATTTCGGTGCGGGTAAAGCAGCAGCGGAATTTATGGAGGCGGCTGAAGAGCCCCTCGATGAAGAAATGGAAGCAGAGATGATTGAAGATGACGCCATATCCGATAGAGCGAAAAGCGCTGCCCCGAAACCGATGAGAAAGATGAAGAAGGAAGCCCAGTCTATGCCCGACTCTGGTATGAGGATGTCCGCGGCAAAGCCTCAGGCGCCGCCCGCGGGTTCTGCAGGGAGAATGCTGGACGTTGACAGTGAACTTGCTGTCAGGGACGAACAGAGGAGACTGTATTCAGCCCTTGAAAAGACAAAAGAATATGCTGAAAACAACTATTACCATGTGAGAATAGATGATCAGGATGAGACACTGATAGGGATAAAGCAGTTCTGGAACGATTACGCTGCGCATGACGAAAAAGAACCTTTCTATTCCGGCGGTTTTACCGGTGTAGTAGATAATTTTTCAGAGATGATGATGGCCCTTGCTGTGCTGGACCTTCCATTCAGTTCAGGAAAACATGAAGTCAGTTTCGACGGGGCTACAATGGAATTCATGCCCGGGAGTCCTCTTGTTGTATGCCATCGCGAGATCAATGAAATGGAACCTGCTGAGGCGAAAGAACCTGTCCTGGTCAGTCAGAACTTTTTCAGGATGGATGACAGATACAGATATGAAGACAACATGCAGTTCGATAAATACATTACAGAGGAATTTCTTGTGAATGTGGTCTACGGATGCCAGGTCGTTGTCACAAATCCGACTTCGTCTTTGCAGAAACTGGACCTCCTGGTGCAGATCCCTCAAAAAGCCGTGCCGGTTATGAACGGCAAATACACGAACAGCATGCACGTGGAGCTGAGCGGATACATGACACATACATATGAATTCTATTTTTATTTTCCTTTTTCCGGAAAATTCAAACATTATCCGGTCCATGTCTCCTCGAAAGAGGTTCCAGTGGCATTTGCCGAACCCTTTACATTCAATGTGGTTGAAAAACCGACTATTATCGATAAGACGACATGGGAATATATTTCTCAGAACGGCAGTGAAGCTGAGGTGCTCAGTTATCTGCAGAATAACAATCTGAACAGGATAGACCTTGAACGTATCGCCTGGAGGGTCAAGGATAAGGATTTTTATGAAAAGGTCGTTGATATCCTTCATGAACATCATATATACAGCCATGTTATATGGTCTTATTCGCTTATGCACGGAGATCTTGGAACGATGCGTGAATTCCTTCAGAATTGTAATAATCTGATTGAAAAAGCCGGTCCGTATATAACGTGTAAACTCCTGACAATAGACCCTGTTGTACGAAAAACGTATCAGCACCTTGAGTACAAACCTCTTGTTAATGCCCGGTTTCATCGTCTCGGAGACAAGAGGGTGATACTGAACGATAAACTCTACGGTCAGTATATGAAACTTATGGATATCCTTGCCCATAAAGATACATTCGATGATGATGACCTGATGGCATTAACCTATTATCTCATGCTTCAGGAAAGAGTATTAGAAGCGGAGAAATTCTTTAAAAGGGTCAATCCGGAAAACATAGAAACGAAACTTCAGTATGATTACTTCAGGCTCTATTTTGCTTATAAGGACGGGGATATCGATACCGTTGAGAAGATAACCGGCACATATCTGGATTATCCGGTGGAAAGATGGCGCAGACTGTTCGCACGGGCGGGATCGCAACTTAAAGAGCTGAAGGGTAAGAAAGGTGCTGATGAAAATATTATTGATGATAAGGACCGGACAGAAATCCAGACACACCTTGCAGATACGGAACCTGTATTCGATTTTAAGATCGATAATAATACAGTTAACGTGAACTATAAGAATATCTCACAGATCAAGGTGAATTATTACCTGATGGACATCGAGCTTCTTTTTTCACGTAAGCCTTTTGTTGAGAAAGTATCCGGTCAATTTTCTTATATAATGCCTATTTCCACTGATATTTTGGATCTCCCCGAAGAGGCCGGCACGTTCACATTCGATCTGCCCGAAAAATACAGGAGCAGTAATGTAATGGTAGAAATAGAATCAGCGGGGATCAAAAGGTCCGATACGTATTATTCAAATTCAATGAATATTCAAATAATAAACAATTACGGCCTTCTGAAAGTCCTGGATGAGGAGACAGGAAAACCTATACCGGGTGTATATGTAAAGGTCTATTATTGTGCTGCGGCAGATGGAGAAGCTGCATTCTATAAGGACGGATATACTGACCCGAGAGGATATTTTGACTACAGTTCTTTAAGTACTGATGAACTCGATAATGTTGAAAAGTTCTCTATTCTTATTATCAGTGAGGAATACGGTGCCATTGTAAAGGAAACCACACCTCCAAAACGGTAAAACACGGAAATCAGTGATTAGTGATATCAACATCCCTGCATGAAATAAGCAGGCTAATCTGTCTCCGGCAGATTGCACACGTTTTCGAGTGTGGTGAAGATGGCATCGAGGTTTTCAAGCGGTACGTCAGGCTCGCATTCAGCATACAGCATGAGGCCGCCAGAAGGGTCGTACAGACCCTCATGCATTTCAGCGATATGGTCCTCGATCTGTGAGGGTGTGGCAAAGGGAAACAGCTGCCGGTCGAGGTCAAGATGCACCGCGACCCTCCCTTTCGCTGTTTCAATAAGCCCTTCAAGGCCGTTTGCCCTGATCTGGGGGTTAATCACCCGTATCCCCACTTCTATCAGGTCGGGAATGATCTCAAGTATATGGCCGTCCGTATGGAGACGGACCGGTATATCCGCATCCCTGCACGGGCCGAACATTTTTTCATACGACGGTTTTATGAACGTTCTCCACATTTCGGGGCTGATGGGAAGCGAATGCTGAAGGCCCAGGTCTTCACCCGCAAAGACCATCTCCGCGCCGCATTCCATGTATTTCCTGATAACCGTTATATTGTAATGTTCAATGGTTTCGATCAGTTTCTGCAGCCTGGGGTTGTCCTGGACCATGTCAATCATAAGGTTTTCAAAACCTCGCAGATAGTAAAGGAGCATATAGAAAAAGCCGTGCGGCAGAACATCACCCCTGGCGATCAGCCCCTCTGCTTTGGCAGTTTCCATATCGGCCTTCACGTTCTCCCAGGGGGGCCTTGGTTCGAATTGACCGTCGGTAAGGGGATCTGGAGGGTTCCAGGCATCAAGATCCTCCCAGTTTTCAATGGGATGCCCCACTACCATACTGGAAAGCCCTTTTTCGATATTTTCCCATACGCATCCCCAGCAGTCGGTATGACGTCCAGGCTCATACAGTTGGTGGGGAATATGGTCAAAGTCCCTTTTCCCCGCGGTATATCCCGGAAACAGTTTTGGGTGGGCCAGGACGAGCCTTTCAGCTTCCTCCCTGTATTTAATCCATGTTGCGGGCATAATGGATACAGTGCAGGGGGTCCATTCGGGAGAGTGAAAGTACATAGCCTTCAGATAATTGACCTCTTCCCTCTTTTTTCCTTCATAGGAGATCATAATGTTCCTTTAAAAAATATGCTTTATTGTAAATAACGGGCCGTAAAATGCAAATATATAATAAAATCATTTTATTATTATCTGAAGAGCCGAATGACAGGCATCGGGGTTTTATGGCATACTTTTTAAAAAATATCTTGACAAAAACAGATATATGCTAAAATTATAAACCCTTGTTTTTTTTATCTTACGAGCGATTCGGCCTTATGGAGAGCTATGAACGAACATATATCCACTAACGGAGAGGAAGCGGAAATACACCTGAGGGATTACCTGAGGGTTATTGTCAAGCACCGTCTGCTGTTTATTGCTGTGTTTATCGGAGTATTGATCGCAGCAGGTGCGTATACACTTATACAGAAGAACGTATATGAGGCTGTACTGAAGTTTGAAGTCTTATCAGGGGCCCATGAAGAGCTTCCGAGCCGTTTCTACTCCGGGGGAGGAAAAAAAGATATACTCACGTCTATTGAAAAACTGAAGGGGGGCGAGCTTTACAGAGAGGTTGCCCTGAATATGGGGCTGTGCTGTACAGTGCTCGAAAAGCCTGAACACGTTTTTCTTGAGAGCCTGACCGCTTCATATATATGGAACGGAGCGGGTCCCCCATTTAAGGAATATACCCTTGATTTCAGCGGGGGTGTGTGTACAGTGTTTGATACGGACGGAAAAGAGCTGTTTTCCTTCGCGTCCGGAGAAACGGTAACGTCGGGCCCGCTGGAGTTGACGGTCAGGTTTTCGGGAGAAGGTGAGGACAGGGTTCGGATACGGGCAGAATATGTCAATTACACGATGCAAAGGCTGCGGGAGGCTGTTTCAGTGTCGCAGATGGGGGATACCAATATCATCAGGATTGCTGTACAGACTGATTCCCAGGAAAAAGCCGCATCCATTGCGAATGAGATATTCAGAGTGTATATCAGCAAGGATGTGGCGCATCAGAAACGGCGGCTTTCCAAAGCGCTCCTGTTTGCAGGGGATAAGAGGGGTCATTACAAGGAGGAGCTTGAAAAAGCCCGTGAACAAGAGAAGCGTCTTATGCGGGAGGAAGGGATATACTCGAGCGTTGACAAGCAGAGCGGTATTGTGGCCAACCGCCTCTATTCCATAGAACACAGGCTTGAAGATACCCTCATATCGCTTGCAGAAACTGAAAAAGGGCTGATATTCGCCCGGGAGAAAAGGGATCACTACAGAGAGAAGCTCGCTGCGGCCCGGAACAGGGAGGTTGCGTTCAAGGAGAAGGAGAACATATATTCCATAGGACAGCAGAGCACTGTTCTGGCGCAGGAACTGTCCAGGGCCCTGTCTGAAAAGGCGTATGCCCAGATAAATATCGAGAAGATCAAAAAGGGATTTTTGCCTGATTCCTACAGGTTCATTGACATGGTGCACGGGCGGAATGACCTTGCGGGGGAGTTTGAATCGACGATACAATACGCCGATTCGAAGATAGAGGAATGCGAGAAGAAGCTTTCCGCTCTACCCCGTGTTCAGAGATCTCTTGTTGAATGCACCCGGGACATCTCTTTTTATAATTCCCTGTATAATCATTTTGACCGCCAGTATATCTCCCTGGAGGAGAAGAAAGAGACCCTTACAAATTCTCATAAGAGCCTTAAGGTAAAAGCTGAGCAGTACAGAAAAAAAATCGGGAAATATCCCGCTTTGAAGAAAAACATGAGGGAAGTTGCGTATTGTATAGCGTTCAACAACAGGATGTATTCCATGTTTGCGGAAAAGTGTGAGGAGCTCAGGGGAAAAATCGATGCAACCCTTGAAAACGCAGTGATGGTCGAGGCACCACTGGACAAAGGAGGACCGGTAAAGCCCAACAGAGCGGTGAATGCGGCGCTCGGGCTTATCATGGGGCTTGTACTTGCTTCAGGATCAGTATTCCTGCTCGAGTATTTTGATAATACGTTCAGCAGTATTGAAGAGGTTGAGCAGGAGACAGGGGAGAAGATACTCTCTGTCATTCCGTATATTAACAGACGGAAGCTTGAGAGGAACGGGAACGGTGTTGCGTATATCGATTCTCACAGCCGCGCTGCTGAATCTTTCAAGATGCTCAATACTGCTGTGGAATTTCCCACGCCCGGCAAGAACGGGCATGCCCGTTCAGTGGTCATTTCGAGTTCATCTTCAAAAGAGGGAAAATCAACTGTTGCCACCAATCTGGCGATCACGGCTGCCAATTTCGGCGTAAAAACCGTGCTCCTTGATGCCGACCTTAAGAAAAGCGTTCAGCATACCGTTTTCTCCATACCCCGGGAACCCGGATTCAGCGGGATGCTTCAGGGCCGCTCATCTGTTGATGAGGGGGTGCATGAATGCGGTATAACGAATCTCAGCGTTATTCCGGGAGGGCATGTGCTGAAACATACAGATCATATGATAACCGGGGAAAGGATCGCCCCTCTGCTTATGGAACTTGAGAAAACGTACGATTTTATTGTGATCGATTCTCCTCCTGTCCTCCATATCGACGACAGTATCCGTATCGGCAGGTTCACGGAGGGAATGATCTATGTAGTCAGTCTGGGAAACACGGACAGGCTCATGGTCAAACGCGGAATCAGCCTTGTACGGGCACGGCATCTTCCTTTGCTGGGGATTTGCGTGAATGACAGGGCGAAGAGTGACGGTTACTATTTTTCATATGACGCTTACTTTGAACAATACAAAAAAAGCTCGGAGAGTGATCCCCGGCTTACACCGGCAGCGCATCCGGGACAGTGGCGCATCCTGATCTGATCCATTCTTGAAAATACACGTTTATCAACGTAGTGCAAGCCTTTCCTCCAGTTAATTTTTAGCATATATTATCAGCGAAGAACGTAATTGTCAAGTATAATATAGAGAGGATTAAACTCGAGGCAAGAGTAGAAAAACCGGAATAATGGAGTAATGCAGGGGACGAGGTACCGGTTCGCCCCTATTGTTCGTTAATTTTGCAGATTTTTTCTTGATTACATATACAGATATGCTATAATAGATTGTTACGGCATGTACGTATATCATGTATACCGTATGATTAGTGGGGATTTATATGAGAATAAAATTAATGTCAGTAATGCTGTGTCTTTGTCTGCTTGTTCCGGCAGTTTTGGGCCAGAATAAAGCTGAAAAGGATGACAAGGTCATCTTTAACTTTCCGACTGCGTCCCTGACTAAATTTATTGAACTTATTTCAAAACATACAGAGAAAACCTTTCTGTATGATGCAGGAGACAGGTCGTTCGACCAGGAGATGCGTATCCAGATGCCGAAGGACTCTGGGATCACAAAGAAGGCTCTATTCAGCTTTTTTGAGTCTGTCCTGGAGATGAAGGGGTATACACTTGTCGAATTCCCTGAGTTCACGAAGATCGTGAAGGTGAGCCAGTCCGTTCCCAGTGATGTCAGTCTGCTGACACCTGAAGAAGTCGCCAAACTGGGCGGTGAAGAGAGACTGGTCACCATGCCTATCCAACTGAAGCATATTTCCGCTCAGGAAGTTATCAGTGTGCTGAACGGCCTGAAATCCAAAGTTGGCAGGATCGTGAAGGTCAGCGAATACGGGATCCTGCTATACGATTATTCATCCAATATCCATAATATGATGAGTATTCTTAAAACGCTGGATATCAAGCCTGAGGAAACTGTTACGAAAGTATTAAAGCTGAAGCATGCTCAGGCCAGGGATATCCAGCAGCTTCTTTCCAAGATATTCCAGGGCACCAGACGTATAGGGCCCAAAAGCAAGACAGCCGCGGTATTCCAGAAAGTCCAGATGTACGCGGATACAAGGCTGAACGCGATAATCGTTCACGGATACAGTGAAGAGATAGCGAAGATCGAGGAACTGCTCGCGCAGCTTGACATCAAGCCTGAAGTGCCGCAGGCTGAGATCCATATCATGCCTCTGAAGAACGGCGATGCGGAAAAAATAGCAAAGACCCTCCAGGACGTATATGCGGATAAGCTGAAACGGACCAAGGGAAAAGGCACGGAGAAAGACGCGCTTGACCGCATTCCCAGCATTGTTCCTCATGAGGGGACAAACGCGATTATAGTTATTTCTCCTCCTGACGTGTTTTCCGAACTCAAATCCATTGTCGATGAAATTGACAAAAAACGGGACAAGGTCCTTATCGAGGCGCTGATCGTTGACCTGACGTACGACAGGCTTCACGATTTCGGAGTGGAGCTGGCATCTGTTAAGACATCGGCGTCAGCGGATTACAATGTTTTTGGCGGTTCGCTGTTCGGTATGTCGACCCCCGGCTTCAGTACAGAGACAAATCAGTTCACCCGTATGCCTGTACCCTCGAATGTGTCGGGAATGCTGGGGGGGGTGACGTATAAGAACGATTTTTCGCAGCTCCCTCTCCTTATAGTCGCGGCACGCGAGGATAAGGATGTGAAAATTTACGCTCAGCCGCAGATCGTAGCCAACAATAACGAAGAGGCCACATTTGAAAGCGCGGTCGAAGTTCCTACCCTCAAGACGAATATCGGCTCGGGAGGAGAGGTTATTTCACAGAGTTCCGAATATCATAAGGCATCCCTCAGTCTGAAGATCACACCTCACATTACGCAGGAGGACTATCTGAGGCTTGAGATAGACCAGGCGACCGAGCGGTTCGACCTAGCAACTGCATTGACCAACCTTCCTCCCCAGAAAACATCCCGCAAAGCGAATACAGTAGTTACCATTCCGGACCGGTCAACCGTTCTTCTCGGTGGGCTGAAGAGTGAGGACGGCTCCTGGCAGATCAAGAAGGTCCCTCTTCTTGGCGACCTGCCCCTTCTGCGGCATCTGTTCAGGCGTAAGACCTGGTCTGAAAGCAATTCCAATGTGTTCGTCTTTATCTCAGCGTATATCATACGTTCGGAAAGTGATTATGAGAGGATTTCCTCAGAGAAAATGCAGCAGATCGAGGTGATGAAGAAGCTTCACCGCAATTTCCGAAACAAAAAGGATACAGGGTCGTAGCCGGAGCTGTTCAATGACAGATCTTAACCTGCTTGTTTCAAAAGGCCTTATAGGCGAAAAGACCGCGGAGGAGATCAGCGCCCTTTCGGAAAAATCGGGCAAAAAACCGAGGGATATCCTGCTGTCTAAAGGCCTTGTTACAGAAGAGAAGCTCCTTGAGACTGAAGCTGCGGAACTCGAATATGAATTCATTGATTCCCTGTATGAGAAGGAAGTGTCGGAGAAATTCATCGATACGATCCCCCTCGATTACGCGCGGCGGCATTCCGTTATAGCGATACAGGAGAACGGGGATATAAAACTGGTCACATCCTCCAGAGATAACCTTGGTTTTCTGGATGATGTCGCGCGAAGGCTCGATGTGCCGCTCAACATCTGTTTCGCACCTTCGGCACAGATCGATTCGCTTATCGGACGGGCGTTTCAGGAAAAATCGACATCCACCACAACTGCGGTTGACGAGCTTGAGCAGATCGAGGATGTGGATATCCAGAGCCTGGAAGTGCCCCGGAGCGAGGATCTGATCGACAACCTGAATAAGGCACCGCTTATAAAGATGGTGAACGCGATCTTTGCCAGGGCACTGAAGGAAAGGGCTTCGGATGTCCATGTCCATCCGTATGAGGACGTGCTTAAGATACGGTACCGGATCGACGGTGTGCTGTACGATATGCTGGACCTGCCTATCCAGTTCACAGAATCCGTTATTTCCCGCATCAAGGTGATCAGCGGGCTTGACATTGCTGAGCGGCGTGCCCCGCAAGACGGGCGCACCACCCTCAGGTTCGCGGACCGTGAAGTCGATGTGCGCGTTTCCGTAGTTCCTACATCGAACGGTGAACGGGCCGTGCTCAGGCTTCTCAACAAGGGAGCTGAGTTCTATGAGCTTGAGCAACTCGGCATGCAGGAGGACGTGTATAGTCTGTTCGTTGACAGGCTTATCAGGTATTCCCACGGGATCCTTTTTGTAACCGGGCCTACAGGGAGCGGCAAGACCACCACCCTGTATGCCGCATTGAGCAGGATAAATTCATCCGAGAAGAATATCATTACAATCGAGGATCCGATAGAATACCAGCTTGAAGGGATCAGCCAGATCCAGGTTAACGCCAAAAAGGGAGTGACATTTGCAACAGGGCTTAGATCTGTGCTGAGGCAGGATCCGGACATACTTATGGTCGGGGAGGTGAGGGACTACGATACTGCAGGCATGGCGATCCAGTCAGCTCTCACGGGGCACCTGGTATTCAGCACGCTCCATACCAACGATGCTCCTTCAGCAATTACCCGTCTGCTCGATATGGGGGTTGAGCCCTACCTTATCGCATCCTCCGTGATTGCGTGCATGGGCCAGCGGCTCGTGAGAAAAATATGTCCGGAGTGCAAAGAATCGTATGAACCTGATGATGAGATCCTGAGAGACATTAATATCACAAAAAATCAGCTCAAAGACGGGGTTGTATACAGGGGCAGAGGATGCCCCCTGTGCCGTCAGACCGGGTATAAGGGGAGAACCGGTGTTTTTGAACTGTTCATACTGACTCCGCATGTCAAAGACCAGATCATGAACCGGGAGAACGCCACTCAGATAAAAAGGGACGCGGTCGGCAAAGACCAGCATATGCGGACTATGCATACGGACGGGATCGACAAGATCATCACCGGCGTAAGTACGATAGAGGAGGTTATGGCCCATACCCGGCTCGAGGAATTTTAGAAACATGGAGTATTGGAGCAAACAATTTGGAGTATTGGAGTACTGGAATACTCGCTTTCGCGACGAAGCGCTTTGGCGGAGTCGGACCAGAGTATTATATAAACATGCCTGGTTATTTTTTGTTTTTCTTTTTTCATCACTCCACCACTCCATTCCTTGAATTTTAATTTAAATAAAAATTCCGGGACGTCAGGTCAAGGAATAAGGTAAGAGACTATGCCTGTATTTGAATACCGCGGTTTCGGTGAATCGGGTGACGTGCAGAAAGGGGTCATTACAGCTGACACACCTGAAGAGGCGCGGTCGGTGCTCAGGGGGAGAGGTCTTCATGTCAAGTCCGTCAAAGGAATAGCAGGACGAAAAAAGATCGCCCTGTTTAAATTCGGGGCACGTAATGAGCTCACAACTGTTTCACGCCAATTGGCAACGCTTCTGGGAAGTGGAACGAATCTTTCCCAGGCGCTTTCCATTATAATACGGCAGACCAACCATCCTGACCTCAGGTCGGCTCTGATGCAGATCAGGGAAAGTCTGAACAGGGGTGTGTCGTTCGGGAACGCCCTGGAGGGATTTCCTGAATACTTTTCGAACCTGTATATCAGTATGGTAAAAGCGGGTGAATCCTCAGGTTCGCTCCATACAGTCCTTTCCCGGCTTGCCGATTATTATCAGAAGCGGAAAAAGATAATGAGCGGCCTTGTTTCAGCCATGGTATATCCAATGTTTGTGATGAGTATCGGTATTTTGGTAGTGATATACCTTATGATATTCATCGTGCCCAAGCTGATCAAACTTCTTGCCCGGGGAAGCTCGGATACGGTCCTTCCGCTTCCCACCCAGATATTGGTCGGCTTGAGCAATCTGTTCGTATCATACTGGTGGTTGCTTGTGCTCGGGCTCTGTATACTGCTCGTGGCAGGATATTATATACTGAGCCGGGAAAGGGGAAGGTATCTTTTTGACCGGCTCCTTTTAAAAATACCTGTACTCGGACCTCTTTTCAGGAAGACAGCAGTATCACGGTTCGCAACCACGTTCTCAACGCTCCTTAAAAGCGGGATACCGCCTCTCGACAGCCTCCTGATCGTACAGGAGGTTTTGAATAACAGGTATCTTGAAGAGGCTGTCACCCAGGTCCGCAGGGGGGTCATGGACGGCAATGATATGTCAGCTGAACTTGACAGGACAGGTGTTTTCCCCCCAATAGTGAGCCATATGGTTTCCGTGGGAGAAGAAAGCGGTGAGCTTGAGAGCCTGCTCGAGGAGATCGCGGAAACATATGATACCGAAGTAGCGCTGGCAACTGAAAAATTCATTGCAGTACTGGAGCCGGTGATGATCATCATCATGGCGGTGATCATCGGTTTTATCGTTTTTGCCGTTATTCTCCCGATCACAGAGATCGGGAGCATTGTTTAAGGAAGCTGTATGGATAAGAGAAAAAAGAAGCGCGGATTTACCATGGTCGAGATGCTTGCTGTCCTGGTTATTATCGGCCTTATCGTCACCATTGTGGCCGGAGCAGTGGTCAAGCACGTGGAAGGTGCACGTGAAACTACCACAAAAGCAAGCATGGTCAAAATAAAGGAGGCGATCCAGGTATACAAGATGAGTAATCATGCATATCCTGATAATCTGGAAGCCCTGGTTCCCGATTGCATCGATGCGGACAGCAGTATTCAGGACGCATGGGAAAATGACTTCTATTACACGGTCCCGGGTGAAGAAAGGGAATTTGACCTTATTTCCGGGGGACCTGACGAGGATGTGAATACTACTGAAGACAATATCAGTATTTGGGATCTGAAGAAAAAAGATGCGCACAAATGAACAGAACGGTTTTTCGCTGATCGAGATAACCGCGGTTATTGTAATAATGACCGTTCTAATCACCCTGGCTGGAGGTTCAATTATATATGCGACAGTGTGGAAGCATCAGCGGCTGAAAACAGGATGCATGAGGGTCCGGGACTGGATCGTGCGCATGCAGTCCGAATGCAGAATGAACAGCAGGGATATGATCATACAGTATGATCTCAATGATGAAAACAGCTGCCTGGAGCTCTTGTTTTCCAACGAGGGATCCGGCGATCTGCCCGGAGAGCAGGATATCGATACCGTGGACTTTCCGCATAATGTACGCATATACTGTGTATCACTCGACCCGTACCGCACCTACTACAATGGAAAAATTCCGGTAGCAATACGGCGGGACGGATGGATAGACCCCCACCTGGTACATATGGCCCTGATGAAGGATGATGTTCCCGAAAAGATCTATACACTTGAGATCATGGCTTTGACCGGGCATGTGAATATTTATACGGAAGAAAAGGGATGGGAGGATCTGGAATAGATGGATGAGCGGGGCCTTAGCCTCATCGAAGTGATGGTTGCTTTGGTGATAGTGGGAAGTTCAGTGGTTACCCTCTTCTACAGGGGGACCGAGCTTCTGGAAAATGCACAGGAGTCTGTGCTCAGGCAGGAAGCGATGCACATCGCTGAAACAACGATAAACGAGATATATATCAGGGGTTATACCTTTTACGAAGAGCAGGGATATCTGCCCGAAGAGGAAATAGAATTCGATATTGAGGCCGATTTTTCAGCTGAGGAGATCCTTCTTTCCTCGGTTATTCCTCCTCAGGAACGTGAAGATCAGTCAGGATCGGAACGTGAAGCGGAAGATGAGGAGGAGGAAAAGATCGTGATCGTCCGTATCAAAGTTAAAGTCATCTCCAAAGAGAACAGGGATGTCTCTGTGTCCCTTGCCCTTGATTTTCCTGCAGATACCGCTGATGTGGAGGGTCTTGAAGCGATCCTTCCTGATACGTCTGAGAAATGAATATGTCTGAAATGAAGAGAAAAGGGTTTACGCTTGTTGAGATCCTTGTAACCACTGTAATTATCCTCGGGATATTCATTTCGATCGCCGGGATCCTGCAGAGGTCGGTCCGCATGAGGGAAAAAGGGTCTGAAATGACGGAAAAAACCCGCATCGGGACTGCTCTTATAGATATCATGCGGAGGGACCTAAACGCGATGGCGTTCTATCCGCGGAAAACAAGCATCTATTTTTCAATAACCCCTGACCGCGGCCCCACAATCACATCTGACAGCATGAGCAGCAGGAGGGATACGCTGAGCTTTGACACGCTTGTCCCGTTTGTTACAGAAAGCGGTATCATGATATGGAGGTTCGGCCGTGTCACCTACAGCATTGAGGAACAGTTCGGCATGCCCGAATATAAAAGGTTGGTACGCAAAACGGTTCTGATCAATGACGAATATAGCAGCGAGGATGTAGAGGAAATTGTGAAAAAAGAACTGGATGAAAAGAAAAGTGATGAAGGAAGCAGTAAGGAGGAAGCTGAACAGGAGGAACAGGAGATCATGGAGGATATTGCTTTGGACCAGGGCCTTACAGAGGCTGTGCTTTCCAGGCGGGTTTCCTTTTTCAGCATAGATGTAATGTCAGAGGATCAAACCGGGTGGAAAGAGAAGGAAGTCAAAAACAGGGTTCCCGCTGTGATTAAAGTTTCAATAGGCTTTGCCGGTTCTGCTGAACAGGATGATGGATTCGAGAATGAGAAGAATGAAATGACATTCACTACGGTGCTGAGGCCTGTGATTGCCCGGTATGTTTCCAACCCGTATTCTGAGAAGCCTGCCGATACCGGACGGCCTCTAAGGGATGTCAAGTTTAGAGATAGGTTGAGGCGGGTGTTTTAATAAAGTGACATACATGGAAAAAAATGTAGTAGTCCTTGGTGCTACCGGCTCTATAGGCACACGCACTCTTGATGTTATCAGACATCTGGATGACCGGTTCAGAGCGGCAGCGGTCACGGCACAGACACGCTGGCAGGAACTCGCTGACATCGCATTGGAATTCGGTTCCGACATCGCAGTCATAGGGGATGAATCGCTTGAAAAGCCGCTCAGGGAAAAGCTGGTGCATACGAATACTGAGGTCCTGTCCGGAGAAAAGGGACTCACACGGGTTTCATCCTATGAGAAGGGTGACATATTCATAACGGGTATTTCCGGGGGAACAGGGCTTCTGGCGACTGTGAATGCGGTTAAAACCGGTAAAAGGGTGGGGGTTGCGAACAAAGAGCCTTTTGTAATGGCCGGCCGGCTTATTAGTGGCCTCATCCAGGAGACCGGATGCGAGATCGTGCCTGTTGACAGCGAACACAGCGCTATTTTCCAATGCCTTCGCGGTGAGGAAAAGCGGGAAGTCAGGAAAGTGTATATTACAGGCTCGGGAGGGCCGTTCCGTACCTGGCCTCGGGAGAAACTGGCTGAAGCAACAGTGCAGGACGCGCTGAACCATCCGACCTGGGATATGGGCCCCAAGATCACGATCGATTCGGCAACCATGATGAATAAAACACTTGAACTTCTTGAAGCACGCTGGCTGTTCGGACTGTCCCCCTCCCAGATAGATGTGATCATACATCCGCAGTCCATTATCCATTCAATGGTCGAATTCAGCGACGGAAGCGTTAAAGCTCAGATGGGTAATCCTGATATGACCCTTCCCATCCAGTACGCCCTTACATTTCCTGAGCGTGTTTGTTCCGGAACCGACTCTGTGGATTTCCTGCAGGTCGGGGAGCTTACGTTTGAACAGCCCGATACTGACAAATATCCCGCTCTCAGGATCGGACGGGAGCTTCTTGAGAAGAAAGGGGACCGGTGGGGTACGATCATAAATGCGGCTAATGAGGCAGCAGTAGCCCTTTTCCTCAAGGAGCAGATACCATTCACCGGTATTACCGAGCTGATAGAGAACGCTGTGAAGGAATTCGCTTCTGAGGAGAAGTGTACACTGGACGAAATTATTGAGCTTGATTCTGAAGTTAGAACCTTTTTGGAAAAGGAATGCAGTTGTGATACTTAAAATCATCCTTATTGCCCTTGGTTTCGGGATAACCGTGTTTATACATGAGCTCGGGCATTTTATTATGGCCAGAAGGGCTGGTGTCCGGGTGGAGGTTTTTTCCATCGGGTTCGGCCCGAAACTATTCACGTTTCTGGAACGGGGAGGCACGAAATATATCCTCTCCCTGATCCCTCTGGGCGGGTATGTGAAGATGCTGGGGCAGGATGACCTTCCTTCAAAACAGAAAAAAGAGATTTCGGAAGATCATTATCTTGCAAAGACCCCTCTGCAGAGGATGGGCATTATATGTGCGGGTGTAGTCATGAATTCGATCCTCGCGTATGTGCTCATGATATCAGCGCTGTGGATCGGTATTGATTTTATTGCGCCGGAGGTCGGAAAAGTTGAAGTGGGTTCCCCGGCTGCGCAGAAGGGCGGGTTCGAGCCGGGTGATATCATCAGGGAGATGAACGGAAAGCCTATTGATACGTTCATAGATGTCAAGACAAATGTTGCCCTTGCCGGCAGGGATAAACAACTGCATTTTACGGTTGAGAGGGACGGAAAAGAGAAGAAAATCACTGTAGTGCCTGAGAAGTCGAAGCAGTACAACACGCCCAGGGGTTTGCCCTCTATGCAGAAGATCGGTATCGTTCCTGCGCATTCCCCGGTTGTGCAGAGCATCAATGAGGATTCGGAAGCGTACAGACAGGGCATTAAACCCGGCATGGAAATACTATCAGTCCGTTTTGTGGGGGAGGATGACGTGATGCGGAGGCCTGAACGGATCAGCTTTGCCACAGCAGTGAATCCGGGAAAGAAAGTTGAGATTAAATATAAGGATGCCGGGGGAACCGTCCGTACTGTCACTTCGGTAATTCCCTGCAGTATCTATCCCGGGTTTATGACCACGCCTGTAGTCGGGGTGATTCCCGACGGGCCTGCGCATAGGGCGGGGCTGGAAACAGGGGATATCGTCACAGCAATATACGGCAGGACTGTAAACGGATGGGCAGACATTCATTATATATGCGCAGAGATCCCTGAAGATACGGACCGGATCAAGGTCCAGGTTAAGCGGAAAAAAAAGGACCGGATATATGAAGTGGAGTCCTATTTCTGCAGAGCTGAGGGCAGGCATTGGCTGGGACTTTACCTGCCTGGGGAGCTGGAAGAATATCGGGACCTGGCCAGGACAGTCTATTATATCGAGCCTGAGCTCAATGACCGGTGTCTGCTGCAGACGGGGGATATTATCAAGGAAGTCAAACCCAAAGATACTGACACATACGTGGTCACCTATTCGAGGGATGGGGAGGAATCAACTGTTTCTTATCCGGCTCTCAAGGGCAGATCCGGACTCCTCATGGGATTCGGCCCAAAACGGACAACGTTGAGAAAAGGGGTTTTCACCGCATTCGGATATTCGTTCGTCAGGTATTGGCTTGAACTTAAACGGATATACATTTTTCTATACAGGCTCATAACCGGAGGGATGAGCCCTGAAATGATAGGGGGACCGGTCCAGATAGCGAATATAACCTATAAGGTCGCTGATTTCGGCTTCGGCTATTTTCTCTACCTTTTTTCGCTGATCGGCCTCAGTCTTGCCGTGATAAATATCCTTCCCGTACCTGTGCTTGACGGGGGGATACTTGTGTTTCTTATCTATGAGATGATACGGGGAAAGCCTGCCAGTGAAAAGGTGCAGGTCGCTGCTCAGTACGCGGGGCTTGCGCTTCTTCTGATCCTGATAGTATTCGTCACATATAATGATATCATGAAGGTGATATTACAGTAATTTCCTTTCATCCGAAAGGAAATCAGTATTCCAGTTTTATCTTGACCTCTGTGTTGTAATATGATGTATAGGAGAAATGGGCACGAGAAGGATCAGCTTTGTATGCGGCGACTTTCATGCCCGGCATGAACATTTCCTCGTTCGTTGACGAAAGTACGTCAAGGTACAGGGTATTTTCATCAGCAGTGTAATCCCCGCTGAATTCACCGCTTCCAATACCGTCAAGTTTATTGACATATCCGTAAAATGCTGTTCCCGTGAAAGTGATCTCCCCCTCTGAAAAGTCACGGTTGTATTCGTCTATCTGAAATTCGGTGATTATCCATGTTTTAACAAGGTCGTTCGGGTTGCTTTTATTCGTAGGTTTGTTAAGATCGTCGCACCCGGGAATAAGCAAGGACAGAAGGAGAATGAGGCTGAAAAGCACTTTTCCGGGGTATTTTTGCATCTCTGTACTCCTATTCCGAGAATGGAATGATGGAATACTGGTACCGGTTTTTTTCTGTCCAATATTCCATTATTCCAATCTTCCAATTAGTGAGCGAAGCGAACTAAACCTATATTATACCATATAAAGAAAATATTTTCAAAAATATTTCAAAAAAATTTGTCGAAGTCGTAAAAAGTCGCCTCCGACAAATTTAATATATTTTAAAGAAATATCAAGGAAAAAAGAAAAATACAGGCAGCGGCACGGCGGTTCTGTTTTTCCGGAATTCCCTTGACATTTCGGCCCGCAGATATATAATATTTAAGACTTTAATTTAAGGGGGGGCAGACATGAAAACAACAAAACACCCACGCAGAAAACAGACGGAGAAGCATTCCCTCCCTCTCATTGCAGTGTTTCTTGTGTTCTGTGCTCTTTGTGCCGGCATACTGCGGGGATTGCCGCCTGCTGAAGAGGCAAAACAGCTTTACAGCGAAGCGACCCGTATCCTCCGTTCGGCAAGCGGGGCTGCAACAGACCCCAAGGTGTATGCCAAGGCAGTGCTGAAGCTCGAACGTGCCCAGAAGCTCATAGAGGAGGCAGCAAAGACAGACCCCAAGGGCGTAGAGAGGCTGCAGGAGGAGATCAATGCCGCGCTGTTCTGGGCGCGCAAGTTCAGCACGCTTCCCATGATCAGGGAGATTGAGAAATCCCATTCCAAAACGGATCCGGATAATACAGAACCCCGAGAGGAACCGGATACAGAGCCTGACAAGGAGCCTCCTGCCCCTGACAGCGAAAAAGCCGAAGAGCTCTTCCGCAGGGCTGAAGCATTCGAGCGGTCGCACGAAAACGATCAGTATGCTGTTGCCATGCGCTGGTTCCAGGTAGCTGATCAGACGGCAGGCACAGACTGGTCCCTTCGGGCCATGTCCCGCGCGCGCGAGGCACAGGCACGCTACAAGGCTGAACAAGAAGCAAAGGAAAAGGATGCTCCTCCGCAAAGCGAGGATGAAGTGCTCATTGCTGAGGGCAACAAACTTTTCGGCAGGAAGAAATACAACGAAGCTCTGGCGAAATTCAGGGGTGCACAGAAGATAAAGAACACTACTTTGGTCCAGCAGCGTATCGGCCACACATATCTTGAAATGGGCTACGATCTGCGCGATCAATATGCAAAGCAGTACCTGCCTCTTTTGAAACGTTTCAATAAAGCGAGGCGGCGGGGAGACCAACGCCGCCTGGCGTACCTGAGACGGCAGGCACAGGCCATGGTCATCCGGCTGCGTCCCCTCGAGCAGAAGATCATCAGTCATTACAAGAATGCTGAGGAGGCATTCCGGAGGGGACTGGCCCTGGCGGACGGCAGAGATCTGGACTGCGAAGCACACCTAGCCATTCTGCAGTTCCAGAGGAAGCAGCGGAAGACCGCGCGACGTCAGCTTAAAGGTGTGCTGAAAAAATACACGCCCGGGAACGACGAGGAGAGGACCGTCTACGAATACTGCAAATCACTCCTGAAATTTCTCAGGGGATAGGGGGAGAGGACGAGAGACACCCCGAGGAAATACTCGGGGTCCAGCAAGGGGTGAGTTCATCGGTCACTGGCCACGTGTCTTTAGTAAATACAATATATCCTTAAAAAACGCCTAGGGGTATTGTATTTGAACAATAATTGTTATGCCGCAAGGATGTAATACGAACTTTTAGAATGGTAATAAGCTTTTAATATATGGCTTAAAATACATTCAACTACATTTCATTTTTTACGTTTAATATGGGAAGATCTGTTGTTAGTGGAAATATATGGATGAGCAACTATCTAATCGCACTACTCCATTTATCCTAATATTCGTATGTATTATTCTGTTAAGTTGCTTTCCTTTATTTATCATTTGGACTAGCACCGGTGAGGCAGAAGGGGGTGATGAAAACTGGACTTTCTACCGATGGAAAACAGTTAGGGATAATCAAGCGGACTATTTTCAGGACGGTCTTGAACGCTGTATCCTGGGTACTATTCTTATTTCTGCAGCGATATATATTCTATTCTTTTTCGGAAATCGCTGGCGTCAGCGTAAGAAACTGTTAAATCTTACTAAAAAACAAACCCTAATAACAGTTAGTACTCTGATATTGCTGCTACTGGCTGGTTGGGGCGGAAGGCTTTATGTATTATGGGTTTTTGGGTATGAGTTAATGCTTTTTGAGAACTGTTATTGGTTCTCATAATCCTAATTAATCTGTATTAGAAAAACTCTTCCTAATTCAAAATAAAAACTCATAGAGTTTTCTTGCTTTTAGAGGTTTGAGTCCCCAGGGAGCCTGTATGAACTTTTAAAATGACGGTGGAAATTTGACAAAAATCGTTTGACTTAAACTTACAAATACTGTATAATGGTTGTATTCTCCCCGTATGTCTTCGAGGCCTGCGGGCCCCGGGCAGCCTGAGCTCCCGGGATTTTTAAAAAAAGTATTGACATTTTACCTAAAATGTGTAACAATATATATAGGCATGGCTTAGATTAAGCGGACTTCCCATTCACACAATAGTTTCAGATTTTACCTAAAAAGGACATTTTTTAAAGGAGGCTTGAGAAGTGTCTCAAAAAAAAACAGGTAAAAAACGCAGACGTGTTATTTATCAGAAAACAGCTTTACCAGTTGTTTTTACAAAAGAGGGAAATAGAATTTCCGCACATTCCCCCGCTCTCAATCTGGCGACATGCGGAAAAACTTTTGAAGATGCAAAAAAAATGTTTGAAGAATGTGTTGAGCTCTTTTTTCAAGAAATACACAAAGATGGAACACTTGACGAAGTCCTGACTGATTTAGGGTGGGTAAAAGTGCATAAAAAAGAATGGGCGCCGCCTGCTTATGTAGGTACTGTTAACGAAGAAATTAAAATTCCCTGCTACACATGAGACCCATCGATTATAGGGCCTTTTGTAGATACATCGAGTCAAAAGGCTGTAGATATATCCGGACGAAAGGCAGCCATATGATATTTAAAAGAGAAGGATTAAAAAGACCTCTTGTTATTCCAAAAGATAAAGAAATTTCTACTAAAGTTATAAGAACCAATTTACAAACGCTTGAGATTTCAACAAAGCAATATGAAGAAGAGATAAAAAACTTCTAAGGGGTGATCTCGGAAGTGTAAGGGGTATTGCTTATCCGGAAAGTGGTTATTCAAAGACAGTTTGATTCTGCTGCGGTGTAGAAGATATGAGTTGCTTAAAAGATGGCAATATGGTTATTCGGGATTATCCCTATTTAGACTATCCCCGTATTTTTCATAGGACCAGTTTTTCGATTTATCTCGAAGCAGAACATGTCCGGGCTTAGTTTCTTTGTCGATTTTTAAAAATCTTTTATTTTTTCCGTATGAATTATCAAGAGGTTTGTTATCTTTTGTCTTTTCTATTTCATAACAGATTGCATAATCCCTTGCTTTATCGATATCATATACCTTAAAAAACATATATTCAGGAAGGGAATAAAGTCGCCTTTCCTCTTTACTATGCACCCGGAAATATATATCACCAAGTTCAATATTTTCTTTCATATTATACCTTCCATATAAATAGGTACAAGCTTTCAGCAATGAGGTAAAAGTGCACTTTCTGGCCTCCCAGTTTTTAAAGAACTATAATATCATATCAAATTATATCGGAATTCCAAGAGCTGTCAAGTTGTTTTTAAGAGCTTAATTTTTGCCCGGGAGAATCCTGATTGTGAGATGATGTCCGGATCCGGGAGGGGGAAAGGCAGATCTGGGGAAAGTAAAAGATATTATTAAAAAAAAATCCGGAGCCGCATCGCGGAAAAGAGGAGTTGTGGAAACAAACGATACGACTCCAGATTGTCATGCATTATATGCGTATTACAATTTATGTCAATAATATTTTTTAAGGACCATGAAGACTTCTACAGGGGAGGGGATTTTGCGGAGCCAGCGTGAGGATCCCGGTTGAAGTGCTCTACTGGAAGTGGATGTTGAAGAACCCTTAAAACGATTAAGAAGCATGGGGAAAAAAGTATAAATCAGTTTAAAGGCGTGAAATTCTAGCCATATTATAGGGAGGGGTGAGTGAGCGAGTGGGGGTCGCAGGAGCGTAAGCGAGAGTGACTCGAAATTGCAGAAAGCAATTTGAATACTTGCGGGGGGGGGCAATTTCGAAGAAATTGGTTGCCCCGCAAGGAGTATATACGAACCTTTAAAATGGCGGTGGAAATATAGGATATTAAAAAAGTTAGTAAAATTATCTTGATTTCATCTATAAAATCTTTACAATAAGCAAATGCAGAGGCATCCTTATTATATCAATATAAGCAAGAGTGGGAACTTTCTCTTACGTTAAAAGAAAAATATGTCATTAAAAATCCCTAATTTTAAGAAACCGTATTGTGAGCATCTTACGGCCTGTGCTAAAATAACATCGGCTATTAAAGAAATACCAGAACCATTAAATGGGCAAGACCCGATGATCAGCATGTTTCGATCAAAAAAAGGTATTGGGTATTTGAGAGTGTTATCTCCCTATGATGAAGGCAGAAAGACCAATTATTTACATATTGACTGTACTTTAAAAAAAGCATTTTCTAAAGATTGCAAAATACAAACTACCAACAAAAATAATGATGTTAAATCTTATATCAAAAAATATTATAATAATGAAGTTGATGTTACTATCAAAGGGGGGTTTTGTTTCCCATTGAATAAAATTACTAATGAATCAATCATTTTTCCCTTTATTCACAAACATCAAGATAGAAATGAAACAGTTACTATTCAACTTACTCAAGGCGAATTATCTATAACCGGTACACCTATTACTCAAATTAATTGGACATTACAGGAAGAAAAGAAAAAGGCTTATATAATATTGAGAGGGGAAATAACTCATAAAATTGATAAAAACTATCTTCATTTCATTTATGAATGGATAAATGTTTTCTTTAATTTATTTTTTATAAGCGAGGAAGGATAAAATATGTCTCCATGTCCCGCTCCTTTTAAAAGGGGTAAGTTGAGTGCAAACCCTTGGCAACAGCAGTCTCATGAAGATGACATAAATCATTTCGCTAATAAAAAGAAAAGACCAAAAAAAACACCAGACCAAAAAAAATGGGCACCATTGTTAATTCAGTTAATTAATAACTTTTCTCAAGAAGTATCTCATGTAAAAGATATATTTCTTCAAGAGGCAAGGATAACATCTCTTGAAAAAGAAGTTAGATATTTAAAGAAAGAGATATCAGCCCTGCAAAACGATTCATTTTGTGTGATTCCAATTAATACTTTTGCTCCTGAACCCTATTTATTAAAAAAGGAATTGAGTTTATTATTACGGAATGAAGGTGGTGAATACATTGCGTCTTTTATTGATGCTAATTTAAGTTTTGGGGGATCTTCAATTCCAGAGGCTGTTGAAAATCTGAAAAATTATCTTCTTGATGTATATGATGATTTGAAAAATACGAAAAATGCTGAATTAGGGTCTGATCTTTTAAAACAAAAAAAGATTCTTTCAGCATATATACAAAAAAAATAATGTGTCCACAAATAACAAAAGAACATGCATTAAAAATAAAAACAAAACTCAAAGGAAAAATTGTAGAAGGGAGAAGCGGCCATAGTAGGGTAATAATTAAATTTAGGGGAAAAAAGATTGCTCATTATGGTTTACGCAGAGGATCAAAAAAAAATTTAGGACATGATTTTATTCCGGAAGCTTTACATATAACTCCAAACCAGACAAAAAAATTAGCTAATTGTCCATTATCAGAAGCAGACTGGTTGATAATAATGTGGGAGAAGGGGTATTTACTTGAAAATCCGGCACAATAAAGGGAAGTGTCCGGGTCCGTGGGAAAATTCGGCTGGCCGGGGAAAGGGGAAGCGCTGAGAGGGATTGTAAGGGGCGATCTCGGAAGTGTGAGGGTGATAGGCTATCCGGAACGGGGGTATCCAGAGACAATTTAAATCTGCTGCGCCAGGGGAGGCGTGAGCTGCAGGCGGGCGGGGGGATCCGCACGGGCGGCGTGAGGACCCCGGTTAACATGCTGCGGGGATCTTGCCAGGTGGAAGTGATATCAGTTGACTTCCGAGAGTACCATATTTAAATTAAAATTTTTCAATATAATTTGATTGTAACGAGCCCCAATAATAACCATCTATAGATTTGATTTTGCCCCGCCATAATATTCCTTCTCCGTAAGGTATTGCACTTCGATATGATAAAATAAAATGTGCATCTTTTAAATGAAAATAATTTACTTTACTGATTTCTTCAACGGGATTTTTTTTCAATGTTTTTTTTCGTATACTGCTTGATTTTTCTGCAATATCATGGAAAAGGTTTGTTGTATCATCCTGATTTCTAATGCTATTACCAAGAAGCTTAAAATATTTTGATTCACTAATAAGAGTTCCTGTTATTATAATGCCTCTCATGCTTAAAGTAAGTGGTGGACCTATCCCTTCACTATTAGACAGTGCAAGTATTAATGACTGCAGCATCCAATCAGCATCACGTCTAAACATATCATCCATTAATCATTATCCTCCGTTAGCGATATTTCATTTATGTTTTGTTTTAATGTTTTTATAAAATCATTTGGCATTTGAAGGTTACTATTTTTTGCTACGATTATTTGCATAGCTTGTTTTTCAATTTGATATTTTTCTGATTGTAAACGATCAGGATCTTTAAAAACAAAATACGAATAAAAACAACCTGCTAATACAGGAGCAAAAAAAACACCTATTATAAAAATACATCTATATTCTTCAAAAATCCAGGCCCCCAATAAACATAATGGTGAAAATATAGCAGAAAGCCATAAAAGCGTATTGATTATATTTTTTACATGTATTTTGCCTGCCACTGATTGTGTTGATGTTAATGTATTTTCTGCAATATTTTTACCAAGCATTTATTTACTCCGGTTCCTGGAATACCTTCATTGCCAGGACTATTTTCCCTAAAGGATAATCATTTAATTCTAATGATACGGTAAGATCCGGGTCATATTTATCGGAGGCAGGAGCTTTATCCCGATTATCAAGGATTGCCTGCACCAAGTCAGAAGGATTTCTTTTATCACATCTGAATTCAAGGTATTGTGGCCGAATAGATAAAATCTTAATTTTTTCATCTGGAATTGGTGTGGTTCCAACAACACCAAAGCATTTACCAGCGGCAAATATTTTCTTTTTTTCTCCAACCTGACCAAACCTTATAATTGCAAGATCCCCATTTTTCAGTACCGTTAATTTTGTAAATTTAGGAGAGGGAGGAAACGTTACTAATTTTGCATGGTCTCCGATACCTTCTTGAATTAAATGATTTCCATTAACAATCATAGCCCAGCTTGTACCTTGGTATTCTGCTGGTAATTGAAAGTATTCTTTCGTTTTATAAGCATTAAATAGTATACCAGGCAATTCACCAACTATTCCACAAACGAGTTTTTTTCTTGGTGATGTCAGAGGATGTCTTTCAATAGCCGCAGCAGATTTTAAATTATTGAACTCTTCTTCTGACAAATTTAATTCTTCTTTTATTTTCTCTAACATATCATCTGAGAAGAACCTATATCTTAAATTTACAATACTGCTAATATAACTTTCAGATACTTCAAGAGCTTCTGCCAGATCTTTTTGGGTTTTCCCTAAGGATTCTATCATATTTTTAAGTATTTCTCCAGCCCGGTTTAGGCTTTTATCAGTTCGGTTTAGTCTTTTATCAATCTGGTTTATTTTTTTAATTGCATCGTCTTTCTTTTTGCGTTTCATAGGTATGTTTAAATAAATAGTAATAATATTTAATGCGCTTAACAAAAGATGATTATATATATTTTGGGGCTCATATCAATATTTTTTATTTTTTTCTTGACATATGGTTAAGTTTAGCATACAATACAAAAGAGCTTTAATGTAATAGACTAAACAAAAGGAAGTTATTATGTTTTTAAACGAACCGCGGCTTCAAGATGTTTTGAGAATTCGCGATTGGAATTTTGCAGAACTTGCTCGTGTTACGGGATACTCTGAAGCGTATATTTCTAAAGTTCGTAAGAGGGTAGCAAGACCGTCCTCTCGGTTTATGGAAGTTCTTGCAATAACAACCGGTCTTAATTTATCGGATCTTTTTATTATTGAACCGGAAAAGGAACATGCCGTTTCTTGATATAAACAAAACAGGCCGGCTCCGAATCCCGGAAGGGGAAGCGCCGGGACTTCCCCGAATCCCTGATGATGAAATTAACACTGCAGCGCGGGAAATCTATTCCCTACTGCGGGTAAAATTCAATTTTAAGGACCATACCAGTGGCACTATTTCAAAAAAGGTTGTCAAAATTTAATCGCGTCAGTGTCAGCGTGATTAAATTTTTATGCGGGCTGGTCCTCCGCATCGGGAGGGGCTGGCCGTGCCAGCCCTCTGAATTAAACCCAGTTTTTGACCTGGGTTACAGCCTGAGCGGACAAAGACTAAACCCTTTGTCCGCTCTATTTTATTAAGGATTAAAAGATGAAGGATTTTATCGACGAAGCGAAAATATTAGTCAACAGAGGCGTTTGCAAAACAATGAAAGAGGCTATGAAGCGGGTCAGGTCGGAACAGCCGGGCCTCCATGAAGCATGGCTGAAAAACCAACCGAAGGTGAAGTTGACAAAAGAAGGAAGGCGTGTATCTTAAAAAACATTTTTTGAAGGAAATTTTGCATGAAAGAAAAAAACGGAAAAACGAAAATTGTAGATCCTGCTGGAAATCCCGCTGCAAAAGCCGGGGAACATCCTGAACCCCATGATCAGGCTTCTGTGGATCTGAGTGAAAAATATTCTAAAAAACGGGATAAACAGAGTGTTTCCTATAGGGAAGTCAAAAAACAAAAGGACCAGGAAAAAGAAGCACGGGAGAACAAGCTCCTGGTTGAGGACGCGGAAAAATGCAGAAAGCTGCTGGAGGAATGGGAAAAAAGCTCTCAGCAAACAATCAAAAAATTGGACAAGGACGTCGAGAACCTTGACGCGGGGATCGAGAAAGAGATTGCATCACGGGAAGATTTTCCAAAGCGGTACTATGCTGCTGTTGAAAACGTCCAAAAAGCTGAGGCTGCCCTGCAGGCTGCTCGGGTTGAACTAAACGAAATCCAAAGCGAGAATGGTAATTCCCAATCGAGAGAGTCTGAACGACGCCGCGAAAAAGTACGGCTTGAAAATCGGATCCGTGATTTACTCAAAGGGATCCGAAGACGTGAAGATCGGATATTTCCTCCCCTTCCGATCGATGTCCGCTGCCCGATCAGGAGCTGCGGAACATCCTTGCCAAGCAAGGCGATCTATCCGCACAGGACAGATTTTGGGAACACTATTGAAATCGGGGAAAATATGCTCATGGAATGTCCAAGTCCAATTTGCAGAAAACCTGTGAGGATCAATCGCATAACGGGGGATGTAAGCATCACATATAATGAGTATGAGCTGGGGTTTTTCAGTAGGTAAAAGTTTTTAGGAGGCAATATATGCCGAAATATGAGGAAGGTGAGGTCTTTTGTGTAGAGGTCAGAGGAAAAATTGTCTGTCCGGATTGCTTCAATGAGATCGATGCTGAGGACATAACGCCCGAGACAATCAAAACGCTTGAAGATGCGCAAAGTGATAGCAACGTTTATTTCTGTGATTACTGCAAAAAGATGCTGAAAAAATGAAAGCCGTGGGGGACGCCTGGCGGGTGGAAGGATCGATTTCAATTTTTATTACTTTTTTAAGCTGGTCAGGGCAGTGATGAGGTTTGTATGAAAATTCGATATGACTGAAAATAATGACTTCGTTAAAGGATCCGGATGGTTCGCTCTGCCCAATTTTGTATGGGAGGAAAATGACTTGTCGCTTTATGAAAAAGGAGTAATCTCAAACCTGTTAAGGCGCTTAGGTGGAGACGGCGCTTGCTTTCCCAGCAGGGAAAAAATTGCAAAAGATACAGGCATGAGCGTTCGCAAAGTACAGCAGGTTTTGAAGGGCTTGACAGAAAAAGGGTTGATTGTTTCTGAAAGAAGGTTCCGAAAGTCCAGCATCTACCGTTTAGGGCATCGTTTGACCGTTTTTAACAAGAAGTGCATGCCGTGCACTATAAAAAATAGTAAAGTGCATGACATGCACTCTAATAGTGCACCACGTGCACTTAGAAGTACTACCCACTTAAGTACTACCCACCACCATCACCAGGATACAGCTGAAGACTCACCGGATCCCGAAAATCGGGATATGGCTGATTCGATGGCGGCGGAATTGAAAAATTTAGGGATAAACCAGAACACGATCCGGGAGCTGATGAAAGACCATCCTGCCGATCAGATTCAGGCGCACATCGCCAGGTATAAGGAAACCTTGAAAGAGGCTGAGCACAAAGGCCATGATAGGCCCGGGCCGGGCCTGCTCGTCCAGAGCATTCGTGAAAATTGGGATGACAAAACTCCGGAGCTGGATCCCTTGGATGATGTCCCGAAGGACATTCGGGAGAACGTAAGGTTCGTTATGGACCAGGGCGGCGTGTCCCTGGGGATCGCAAAAATGCTGACAGAGAAGATCTCCTTTAACAGGATCCGGGAGAAAATCAGAAAAGGCTTAACCGGCAACGAACTCTTCGAGGCGTTCAAAGCATGAGTAAAAAATTATCCGCTGAACTCTCAGGCATGCCCTGGGCGATAGACGGGAGATATTTCAGGGCGATGAAGGATATGTATACTACGGGCGGCCTCAGCACCCCCTCCGGGCTGCTGAAAAGATACGCTGCCGCGAACAATAAATCCGAACCCGGGCCGGGATATGAGATTATCGGGTCGATTGCAGTTGTGCCGATAGAGGGAATTCTTCTAAAGGATGTTCCTATAATTTACAGGCGGCTTGAAATATTCGGGATCCGGTTCACAGAGTACCGGCATATCGGCGCGGCAGCAAGAGCTGCTGCAGAGGACCCGGACATCGAGAATATCCTGCTGCACGTGAGCAGCCCGGGCGGTACCGTGGCAGGCGCAGAGGAAGCTGCAGAGGCAATATACCGGGCCCGTGAGAAAAAACGGGTCATTGCATACATCGAGGACCTGGGAGCAAGCGGGGCCTTCTTGCTCGCGTCCCAGGCCGAGGAAGTTTATTCGAACGTTAACGCCCTGGTCGGAGGGATCGGGGTGTACACGGTTTACTTCGACTGGTCGAAAGCTGCGGAAAAGGAGGGGGTGACCGTGCACGTCATAAAAAGCGGGGAGCACAAGGGTATGGGCGAACCGGGGGCTCCTATTACGCACGAGCAGCTCAGATCGGTAAAAAAATATATAGACCGGCTGGCGGGAAATATGGTCGGGGATATTGCACGCGGCCGCTGCAAAACGAAAACGGAGATCTACAGGGCGGGGGGATCGGGAGCGCTGTTACTGGCGAGTGTTGCGAAGGCCCGCGGCCTGGTGGACGGGGTGCAAAGCCTTGAGGAAACAGTTGAGCAGCTCGAGGCCTGGGAGGAGCCGGAGGATCCTGCCCGGGCGGCCGAAGAAGCGGGAGTGCTGGCCCGGGAAAAGGAACGGATCCGCCAGAGAGCGCTGCACGATCTTCTCAAACGGGATCCGGAGCTGTGCCTTAAGGCGATAACAGAAGGATGGACCCTGGAAAAGGCAGAGGGTATATACATGCCGATCGTGGAGAAGAAAACCGCGGAAAGGAAAAAGAAGATAGCCGCCCTGGAGAAGGAAATAGCCGCCTTGGAGGATGCAGAGGAACGCAGAGAAAAGGCGGAGAACAGGGGTAGTGAAGGAATAGAGTTTAATGAATGCGAATGGTAGTATTTTCAACAGAGAGCTGTCCAGGCTGCGGGACCTGGAAGAAATAGTGCGCCAGGATCCGGACTTCGGAATACACTGCATTGCTGAAGGCTGGGGCCTTGTCGATGCAAAAACAGAATGGTGTCACAAATTAAAATACACGATTGAAGAACTAAAGGCTGAAATCAAAGAGATCGAAGGACATGCACTTTTTAAAAAGGAGAAATGACATGACAATCAACTGGAAAGAAAAAAATACGGGGCTGGAAGCAAAGTTCCCGAGGCGGCCGATCCTGCACAGGCTGCATCCGGAGCCGGAGGATAAAGCGGCCGCACTCGCGGAGATCGTAAAGGACAAACACACCTGCAGGCGGATCCTGAAAAAGGCAAAGCCGGATCCGGGCCAGGTCCGGACCGGGAATGAGATGCTGTTCGATGACAGGTATGCCGGGAAGGTCAGGTGCATTGCCTGTGACAGTGTGCTTAATGACCTGTTCGCGGAAAAAGGAAACTGGCAGTTATTTCACTGCCATAACGAACACTGCGGCCTGGTGAACGGCGTGAACAGGATCGAGGGGGGCGTGGCTGCTAAAAATGAGTTCCAGGAACTTTTGAAGTACCATGAGACTGAAGAATCCGAATGACAGAAGCAGGGTCCCGGGCGTGCTCAGAATTAAATCCATAATCCAGCAGGCTGAGATCACTGTTGAATCCGGGCATATTGCTCGCGCCCGGGACCTGATTAAAAAGGCAAGTAGGCTGAATGAGGAACTGGCAGCCGGCCGGGAGTCCGTGCCGGCAGAGTACATCAACGCCAGACTAAGAATTCGAAAAATCCGCAACAGGTTGATATTTGATATGAAAAAAGGATCCTGAAAATATGGTTAAAGTTCAGATCGTAGAGCAGGACAGCGTTTCTCCGATAATAAACCGCGGGCATGTTTTTGTTTACGTTAAAAAGAAATGGTCCGAACCCTGGAGGATAATTGAAGATCTGATATTTGAGGAAGGTGCTGCCATGCCTGCAGGCAAAGGCCTTGGATATGCGGTCCTGCGGCACCGGTATGGTAAAATAAAAAAACCCTGGGTAGGGACCTTTCAAACCGTAGCCTTGGAAAACTATGATGGGTACTGGGTACGGCTTGTGCTCTACGGCAGCCAGAACGATGGTGCCGATCTGTGGATCGGCAGGATCTATGCAGAAAAGCGTGAAATGTTCGGGTCGAGCGTGGCGGAATCGGGACACCAGTATTACACGGCGTATAGTCCCCTGCAGGAGCTGAGGATGAAACGGATATCATCCGCCTCCGTTGTGGACCAGGATGAGCTTAAAACGATCGGCTGGGTACCGGTATTCAATATGCGCGATGATCACAATATGCTGCTGGGGAACCGTACGGCCAAGCAGCATGATGGATACTATCGGTTCGGCGGTACAGAGACATGGACCAGGCTGCAGATGCTTGAATATATCATAAAGAACTATGTAGATGAATCCGGTTCAAAAGGTCCTGAATGGAACATTGCCGGGCAGACAAAATACCTGGACAAAATGACGGATGTATTGAAGATCGCGAGAGGAACGGATTATGCAGCAGCCGTACTTCAGATAATCGAGCGGAAGCTGGGATTCGATTTTGATATCGTGACCTGTTATGATCACGATAATGAAATAAAAGGGTTTACAGTCCAGATCAGTTCAATTGCTCCGGAAAAGTATGAGTTCGCAGGATATACGCTTCCTGCAAACCCGAAAGTATTCACAATGAATTTTGACAGGAAGGAGATGCTTGAAAAGAATATCGAGAGGTCGGATACCTTAAAATACGACTCAATAAAAGTGCTCGGTGAGCGCATTGTTGCCTGCATCACTCTGTGGGGAAAGCTTTTATGGACTGGAGCCGACCGGCCTGAATGGGAAATAGAGGGCAAGTGGCCGCTTTACCTTGAGCTTGAATATCATCACCCGGATGGAGCTGATGCAAAAGAGAAAGATCGGGTCCGGGAAAGCAGGAAATTCGATAACGTATACAGCGCGTTCGGGGCGAGAACTGACTGGGGATATGCGGGGCCGATACTTGACAATGAGGGAAACGTAAAAACTACAGGCGCAGTATATCAGACTACAGTACGGGGAACCTTGCCGATCCTGCCTTTGAACAAAGGGTACGATTACACAGTGAATCCTCCAAGCAATGAAAACCCGGAAGGTTATACCCCGGGATACCGTGCGCCGCTCGCGTACATATACAATGATAGCAACAGCCGCTGGACGGCTGTGGAGGATCTTGGGGCAAACATAAAAATGCTTGATTATGAGTGGGGAATGAAGTTTGAAACGAAGAGAGGCAATAATCACATATTTGCCAAGAATGTGTTTCCCGAGAATGGTGAAACGTTAACAGCACCGCGGTACGACTATCGTAAAATGGTTATGACGATAGCGATCAAGACCGACCAGAGGCTGATGATACACGAGACACTGAGCAAGACAAAGAAAGAAAAGGAGGAGGAGCAGCAGGATCCGAACAAAAAGAAGAAAACAAAAGATCTGATCATACATGTTCCGGGGGCAGAGCTTTGGTATCTGGGGGCGAATACTGTTGTAAGCATATCTGGTGATGACGGATCCCTTGAAATGACACCGGACACAGGGCAGGTACTCCGAAATGACGCAGATAAATTGAAACCGATCTTATGTGCTGCAAAGGCAAGATATTTTTCTTCCCAGGTACAGGGAAAGATTATATACCAGGGATGGCAGCCGTGGCGCGGTATGATATTTGCGATGATCGATCCTGTTGTGAACGGGAAGGTCAGGAATGATTGGAGAACCCCTCTAACCGGTATAAAATGGTCTAAGGACGGGAACACGGAAGCGATATTTGGAAATGCTAAATAAAGGATCATTGCAATGGCAAAGAGGCAGGTAGAATATGTTATAAAAGCCGATTCAAAAGACGCGTTCAACGCATCGCGCCGGCTGATGGATAGCGCAAAAAGGTATGGTGAAAATCTGGAGGAAGCAGGTAACCGGGGTGCACGCGGGTTTGATAATGCTGCTGCTTCCATGACAAAACTGATTACCGGAGCCGGGGCCTTGCTTACTGCCTGGCGGTTAATCAATTCAGAAATCGATCAGACAAAACGGCTGCAGTCAGACGCAGCAGAGACAGTAAAAACATTGGGCGGTGCCAGGCAGGAGCTTATTACCAACCTGCCAAAGACAATGCTCGAGGAAGAAGTTCAAAAGCTATTTAAACAGATAAGCGATATATCCGATAGAACAAAAGCACCTGAAACGGCGGTTACACTGGCAACGGGGACTGCATATTCAGCATCTGGCGGGGACCTTCCTGCAGCAATTAAAGCAGTTGAGACTGCAAGCCTCTTTAAACCTGAAAGGCCGGATATTCTTCCTGAGTTAAGCGGTGCCCTGCTTGATACCAGGCATATTACGGGTACCACTGATCCCTTGGTTAACCTGGGATACCTTACTCAGACTGCAGAACTTTCACGCATAGCAGATCCGGCATTGCAGTATAAAAATATCGCGGGATCAGTGGCCCAGCTAACTAAAAAGGGGCTGACCCCCCGTGAGGCCGGGGCATTTTATTCGGCAGTTACAAATCTCAGCGGAGATGTAACAGGCGAGGCTTCCCGGACTGCAGCCTTGACATTTGCCGGCCGCATGAAGGAATACCTGGGGGGCCAGGGAGTAACCGGGCTGGATTTCAGAAAACAGATTGAATATATACAGCAAGACCCTAAGCTTGCAGAAGAGATCCTGAAATCGATGGGCGGGCAAGAAAGGTTTAAAGAAACCTTTCGCGGGCTTCTGACAGCCGGCTCAGAGGATGATAAGCTTTTCGATGAATTTTATGGAATGTTCTCTGCTGGGAGAGAAGCGTTTCAAACTGCAGGTGAAAAAAAGATCGGAATGAAAGGGTATGATCCCTTGTATAAAAATGTGGAGCTTGGCCTTGCTATAAAACGGCTTAAGAAAAGCTTAGAAAAAGACCCCAAAATGGCGCTTGCCGGTCAGATAAGAGAAGATATTATTCCTATATTACCGAAACTGGGCCGCAGTGCGCTTGCAACAAAACTGGAGGGACTTTTATTTGAAGGAGAAACATATATTGGTACGCAGGATGTTGAAGAAGCTGGTATCGATATTATAACAGGTGAAATGGAAAATATGCTTCGACCCACGCCCCCTCAATACACGGCATTTGGAAAACCTGCCAGACAGTTAGACTGGGGATTCAGAGAACCGGGTGATTATAGCGGCTATGAACAAAAAAGACTTACCGAGAAAGAGGGGGATGTATATAGAGTCCTTGCGGATATACGTAAAATCTTGGTTGCTATTTCGAACAGTAATAATCAAACGGCAAACAATACCAAAGGAAGAGAAACATACGACAGGCCGGTAAACGAATGATAGAAAAGATCGAATCAATCGAGCAGCTTAAAGCAGCATACAGAAAAAGCGTTGATGATATATACAAGCTTCTGGTTACAGCGATCGAAAAGGACCGGGGAATGTGGATGGTGTTTTTCGCAGAAGGTAAATATTTAGAAATGCCGGATCCCTTTACCTTGAATGTATGTGAAAAGGGAAGGGTGACATTAACCGTTAACATGTCCGATCTTTTGTCAAAGAAACGAACCATAGATAAGGGGCATTTAAGCAATCCGAATTAAATACCTGGGGAGGTATACATGAAGTCTGGAATATGTTGTTATCAGAAAATTTCGAACGGGCTGTTTAAAGCGGCAGGCCAATCCCCCCAGGCTTCAGCCTGCTGCCCTTCCCCAGGGCAGCCCGTTCGAATTATATGCTGGATGTCTGAATAAATGAATATAGAAGTAAAGCTGACAAAGCTGGACAGGGACATGTATGCTCTCTACCTGTCTAACAAGGGCCGCAAGATTTCCCTGCTGAGAGTGAAAGGGTCGAGAAAAAAGGCAGAAAAGATTAGAAAGACTTTATCAAAGACATTTAAAAATGTTCAGGGCCTGGCTGATGAAGTAGAGCTTACCCTGAGCCAGGCTGAACAGCAGAATATATCAGGAAGGAAAGAACTGAAAGCAGACGGTATCCTCAGGGAATATCATGCATTTAAGCGTGGGGAGAGGCCGGAGGCAAAAGCTGAGAATATACAAAATGATATTAACCGCATAAGAACGTTTTTTTCTTATTGTGAGATTGACAATGTAAATGATATAGAACCGGCAGACTTTGATCGGTTCAAAAACCACCGGCTGCAGAAGATCAAGCCGTCAACGCTCAAGCGTGAGCTGAACCCCGTACACGCTTTTTTCAGGTGGTGTTATAGGAGACAGCTGATACAGAAAGATGTCAGCCTTATGGCTGGAAGGCTCCGGATACAGCAGAAGCAGGAAATACGGTTTTTAACAGAAAAAGAGATATACGCGTTGCTGTCAGCTGCGGACAAAAAAATGACCTCTGTCAATCGGCATGGAATAATCAGTTATAAAAGGCGGACACCAATCTATGAGATGGCGGCGATCGCTTTATATGCCGGGCTGAGGCTGAGCGAGATCCTGCACCTTAAAAAAATGGATATCGATTTTGAGAATAACTGTATAGCCGTAAAAAACCGGGAAGGCTTTACAACAAAGACCCTGGCTGATCGGCGGATCCCGATGTTTACGGAGCTTCGCGAAATGCTAAACAGTTATTTCATCGGCAAACACTTAAATCCTGATGATTATGTATTTACCACCAGAACCGGCCGGCTGATACACCGGGCCTCAGCCCGGCACTCATTAAAGGCCGTGGCACGCCATGCCTGCATTCCCAAAGAAAAGGCAAACTGGAACATACTGCGGCATACGTTCGCCAGTAACCTGGTATCGAACGGTGTGGATATATTTAAAGTGAGCAAGTGGCTCGGTCATGAATCGGTCACGACTACGGAAAAGCATTATGCAAAATTCAGGCAGCGCATGGATGATAAAGATATAGAAAAAGTGAGAACACTTATTGTAAGGACAAAGGTTGCAAATGGCAGCCAGATATTTATGGAGGATTTATTTCAATGAAAGACAAAACGAAACATCCGGGTGTAGCTATTGAAAAAAGGGGAAGGGGGGCATACCGGCTGCGGTGGGATGTGGGGGGTATCAAGGCATCGAAAACACTTCACTGCGGCAGAGATGAGGCTGAACGGAAAGCAATCGAGCTAAGCGAAAACATACAGGAAGGCCGTACCCCTGATCCGAATGCTACATTTGCCAGGCTTGAAAAGACGCTTGAAAATTATTTTTACCCTGTGCGGTCGCAGGCGTATAGGCGGAATATAAAAAAAGCACTTGAACAGGCCAGGGAATACCTGCCGGCCAGGTTAAAACATATAAAGCCGATGGATATTGAAACTGTAATGGCCGACATGATCAAGGCCGGCCTTTCTGCCTCCACGGTAAACGGCTGGTATAGGAATTGTAATGCTGCGTTTACAGTCGCGTTGAAATACCAGCTCATTGAAAAGAACCCGTTTAAAAAAGTAAGGCAGTTAAAAGTTGAACTGCGGCCTGTCAGGGAAATAACGGAGGGAGAGGAAGATAAATTATTAAATGCATGTACATCGGCCCGGGATAAGTTGATGGTGGTATTCGCGCTGTACGGGAGTATGCGTGTGGGAGAAATAGGCAGGTTTAATCTGAGGGAAGATATAAAGGAAGATTACACGTTGATAGTCCGGGCAACAAAGACGGGAACCTGGAGAGTCGTTTCATTACCGGATAGGTACCTGGAAGAGCTCAGGAAATATAATACGGTGAGAAAAAGGAAGTATGATCCGGTCCCCTTTTACGGTAATGGCAACAGCGTGTCAGGGAGGCTGTCCAGGCTCATTAAGAAAGCGGGGATAAAGGCCAGGCCACACGATCTCAGGCAGACATGCGCAACGCGGCTTGCCAGGAAAGGGGTCAATGCATGGAGGCTCAAAGAGTACATGGGGCATAGCTCGATAAACACGACCGAGCGTTATTATATTTCTTCTATGGATCCTGATAACAGGGAAAAAATATGGCAGTAAGAGGCCGGGAAATAGTTATACAGTGCGTGAAAAAGAGGTGTTTGGTTATACCCCCTCGGCTAAAAAATAACGGGAAAAATATGCGGAAATCTGGAAATCAGGAAAATGGCGGAATTCAGGTGAAGAACAGATGAGTTTGCACGGTATTCATGAAAATCAGGAAAACCTAAAAAGCGAGAATTTACCGTTAAAAGTATGCAGTAAATAACAATCAGGTATGAGAAGGGCTGAAAATAGTGAAATGTTATTTAGAATATTTCTGCAGGTATGGAAAGAAGCCGGAATTCGCCCGTAAAATAGGGGGTATGGGTTTTAAATGGGTCAAAAAAAACAACTTCTTCGGAAGTTGGTATGAAAAACAGATAATAAACGGCCATAACTCCTTGATAAGTGTCAATTTAACACATTCGCGGGTCCTTCCTGGGTCATTATGGCCCTCGCGTAGCGCTGATGTCGGTGTTTTTGCGCGGAAATTATTTTTTTTTCGAGGGGGGTATAAGTTTTTTTTAACCGATTGCACGGCTTACTTCAAGATCTCACTGAGAAGGAGAAAACATAAAGGACTTTACACATCCGGAAACAAGAAACGGCCTTAGAATCGATCTGAGCGGTTCGGTTTTTCCTGATCCGGATCCGGAAAGCTATATTTTTAAAAAGAAGTTCTTGCATTCCGGAAATGAGCTTTATAATCTGGCCTTAAAATTCAAATAAGCGGAGGCATCCACTATGACAGAAAAACAGGATCCTGTTTACTGCGCGATCTATCTCAGGTACAGCTCCCACCTTCAGGACAGCAACCTGTCGATCGAGGCACAGGAGATGGCGTGTGTAAAATACGCGGAGGCCCAGGGCTGGAAAATATACGATACATTCATTGATAAGGCCATGAGCGGGACAAAGGATAACCGGCCGGGCTTTCAGCGGATGATGTCTGAGGCCCTGCAGAAGGATCCTCCGTTTCAGGTCGTACTGGTGCATAAGCTGGACCGGTTCGCCAGGTCCCGGATGGACAGCGTGAAATATAAATACATGCTGCGGAAAAAAGGGATCCGGATCGATTCAGTTACTCAGCCGATCGGGTCCGATGATCCTACAAGCATACTTCTTGAATCAGTGCTCGAAGGCATGGACGAATTTTACAGCGCGAACCTTGCCCGGGAAGTGATCAAAGGCCAGAAGGCCGCGGCTAAGAAGGGGTACTTTCACGGGGGCCGCCCGCCGTACGGATACAGGCTGAAAAAGATACAGGCGGATGGACGGCAGCGTTCAGTACTGGAAATAGTCCCGGATGAAGCGTCGGCTGTTCGGTGGATGTTCAGGGAATACGCAAAGGGGCTGCTTGGATTCAAGGATTTGACTAAAGAGATGTCGGAAAAATTCCGGACCAGGTCCGGGAAGCACTTTACCGTGAAGTACGTTGAACAGGCCCTGAAAAACGAAAAGTATGTCGGTGACAGCACGCTCGGCAAAGTGTGCAACCGCGAGAAACGGCTGTTCCCGGCCATGACAGAGCCTGAGACGTTCAGGAACACGCACAAAGGCATTGTAAGCCGTAAACTCTGGAATAAGGTCCAGAAGCTGCGGAAGGAAAAAAGCGCGGCCAGGGGAAGCGGTAAATACAAGAACGGGCATTATCTGCTGTCCGGGATCCTCGAGTGCGGCCTGTGCAATTACAGCATGGTCGGTAAAAGCGCGAACGGCCACGGCGGGAAGTATTATTATTACGGCTGCAGCAATCGGATCAAAAACGGAAAGAAGGCCTGCAGCTGCCCGGACATTCGAAGGGACATTTTAGAGGACAAAATAAAGACAAATATCCTGGACAGGATCATAACGGAAGAAAATATCAAATCCCTTATTATCGATATTCAGGAATCGATCAGAGAAAAAAAAGGAACGGCCGATAATCGGATAAAGGAAACGGAAAAGCAGATCCGGTCAATCGAGCAGAAGCTTGACAATCATTACCGGGCTATTGAGGCCGGCATTGAAGCCGGATCCCTGCAGCATTACGCGCAGCGCGTAAACGACCTTAATCATGAACTGGAGGACCTGAAAAAAAAGAAAAAGCGGCTGCAGATCGAGAAAGAACAGCCGGTCCCGGATCCCGGGGAGGATTACATTCAGGAATATGTTGACTTCCTGGAAGAACTGTTCCAGGAGAACGTGAATAACAAGAGATTTATTCAGAAGCTGATAAAGAAGATTATCATAACGGAGGGAAAGGCTGAGATGCAATACCAACCTTTTATTGAGGGTGATAAAAAAAGGTTCGTATTGACCCCTGAAATTTTGCCCCGCAAGGATTCGAACCTCGATTGACCGGTCCAGAGCCGGTTGTCCTACCATTAGACGACGGGGCAAAGGAAAGGGGATAATAATATAGAAATGTGGTAAAATGTCAAATAGTTTTTTAATTTTTAACTTGAAAACAGAAACAAATTACGTATACTATTAGGCTTTCCGATCATGAATAAGCATAAGGAATAGTGGTTACATGATATTTGTGAAAGTTGCATGCGACGGTGAAGAGAAGGAAGCGGTTTTTTACGACGAAAACGTTATTACCATAGGCCGCTCGCCTAAAAACACGCTTCAGGTACCGGATAAAAAAGCGTCGCGAAAACACTGCCTCATTGAAAAAGGGGACAATGCATACCGGGTAGTGGACCTGGGAAGCAGGAACGGGACAAGGGTTAACGGCACAAAAGTAGAGGCAAAAGGACTTACCAAAGGGGATACGATCGTTACCGGATTTGCCACTATTACCGTAAAAGAGATTGCGTTTCCCGGCTCGAACGGGAAAATAAAGGCCAGGCAGGCTCCTGCCCGGCCTGCTTCGAAGCCTGCCAGTGCCAGGCTTTCACCTGCCACCGGACAGGGAAGCGGGAGAATTAAGGTGCATAGGGGGCCGAGGGAAATGCCTTTGGGCCTCCTCGATTATCTGCTCATTCTGGTCATTCTGGGCCTCATACTCTATATCCTGGGCGTGCTGTTTTTCGCACTTAAGGAGAGAGGCCTGCCCGTAGGGCCTGCTGAAGAGAATGGAACTACCCTTGGTCGATAAGCTGTCTGCCATGGAGCATCTTTATAAAACCGACTCCTGGCGTGTATTCAGGATAATGGCTGAATTTGTCGAAGGCTTTGAGCTTCTTGATGAGACTGACCATGGGGTTACAATTTTCGGTTCCGCCCGTACAAAACCCGGTTCAGAATACTACAATAAGGCCCAGGAACTGAGCAAAAGGCTTGTTGAACATAAATACGATATCATCACAGGCGGGGGCCCCGGCATCATGGAAGCTGCGAATAAGGGGGCGATCGAAGCGGGGGGCAAATCTGTGGGGCTCAATATCGAGCTTCCAACTGAACAGGAGATCAATACGTTCGTCAATTTAAGCCTCAGTTTCAGGTACTTTTTCTGCCGGAAAGTGATGTTCCTGAGAAAGGCATTCGCAGTGGTCGTCTTTCCCGGAGGGTACGGAACCCTTGATGAAATGTTCGAGGTTCTTACCCTTATTCAGACAGGCAAAATGGCCGAAGTGCCTGTTGTTCTGGTGGGGAGCGGATACTGGAAGGGGCTGATGCAGTGGATAGATGATCAGCTTCTGGGAGAGTCGAGTGAAGGGATAATGATTTCTCCCGAAGACAAAGAGAAGTTTTATATCGAAGATGATATTGACAGAATTATTGAGCGCATTGAAAAACAGAGGCCTTCAAAACTCGGATAAACTGTGACGCCTGAGGCTTTTTTTAAGGGAAAGCAGATGAGCGGTGAGAATAAAGAAAACCGGGACAAGACCATTGAAATGACCCTTAAGCAGATCGAGAGGAATTTCGGTAAGGGTGCTGTTATGAAACTCTCTCAAGGAGCAGTCCAGGATGTTGAGGCCATATCGACCGGGTCGATCTCTCTTGACTGGGCTGTTGGTGTGGGGGGGCTTCCTAAGGGACGGATAACGGAGATATTCGGCGCGGAGTCTTCCGGGAAAACGACCCTTGCCCTTCACGTGGTGGCGAATGCGCAGAAAGCAGGGGGCATTGCTGCATTTGTAGATGCTGAACATGCCATTGATCCCTCCTACGCGGAAAAAGTGGGTGTCAATATAGACAGTCTGTATGTGTCTCAGCCGAATAATGGGGAACAGGCGCTTGATATTGTTGAACTGCTTGTCCGGAGTAATGCCATTGATATCGTGGTTATTGATTCAGTCGCCGCGCTTGTGCCCAAGGCCGAGTTAGAGGGAGAAATGGGGGCTGCCCACGTGGGGCTTCAAGCCAGGCTCATGTCCCAAGCGCTGAGGAAGCTTTCCGGAGTCATTCAGAAGAGCAAAACATGTGTCGTATTCATAAATCAGGTTCGTGAAAAGATCGGAGTCATGTTCGGAAGCCCGCTGACCACTTCAGGTGGAAGAGCACTGAAATTCTATTCTTCGGTCAGACTGCAGATATCGCGTATAGGGTCCATTAAGGACGGCAAGGATATCATCGGAAACAGGACAAAGGTCAAGGTTGTCAAGAACAAGGTGGCAGCTCCTTTCAAGTCTGTGGAGTTCGATATTATTTACAACAGGGGAATTTCGTACACGGGCGATATCGTTTCCATTGCTGAAGAGAATAAGATCATTGGCCGTTCGGGAAGCTGGTATTCCTACGGGAAAACAAAACTCGGGCAGGGATACACACGTGTGATCGAGTTTCTTGAACAGGAGGAGAACAAGGATATCCTTGAAGAGCTTGAGACCAAAGTAAGCGAAATCCTGTTCGGTCCTGCCAAGGATGCAGCCGAAAAGGAACCGGCGGATGCGTGAATCCGCATACCCGCGGATGCAGTGCAGATTTGGCAGAAAATTTCCTTGCAATACAAGGGATATGCGATATAATATAATGTCCCTTTTTTTACAGAAGTCCCATTCGGAGTGCACTATTGACTGAAAAGCTCCTTGTAAGCACATCACCCCATATCCGGGACCCTATAACAACGTCACGGATCATGTGGGCTGTTGTTATAGCCCTTCTTCCTGCTTCAGCAATGGGCATTTATTTTTTCGGCTGGAACGTCCTGTTCCTGATAGTAGCTTCCGTTATCACAGCAGTGGTTACCGAATACGTTATTCAGAAATGGCGGGGTGTAAAAAACACCTCCCTTGACGGCAGCGCGGTTGTGACCGGGCTTCTTCTCGCACTTATCGTCACTCCCGCACTTCCTGTAAAATATATCATTATCGGGTCCTTTTTTTCAATAGCCATCGGCAAACAGGTATTCGGCGGGCTTGGTATGAACATATGGAATCCCGCTCTGGCGGGAAGGGCATTTCTCCAGGTTGCCTATGCCCAGGTAATGAATGCTTCGTGGCTGTTGCCCAGGAATTCACAGATCGCTGAAACCCATGCCACTCCCCTTGCTGCTGTAAAGGAACATATAGCATCAGGCGCTGCCTCTGTCGAGGCACTGTATGAAGGAGTTCCTGACTGGATAAGCCTTGCCAAGGGCAATATACAGGGATGCGCGGGCGAGACGAGTGCCATAGCCATTATTGTCGGGGGACTGTTCCTGATGTACCTCAGGATCATTGACTGGCGGATACCTTTGTTCTATATAGGCACGGCAGTCCTGTTCTGCTGGGCCCTTCCTGTAAGAATCGGCGGGGAAATGGCCTGGTGCACTTCAGATCCCCTGTTTCATCTGTTCTCCGGAGGTCTTCTTCTGGGTGGCTTTTTCATGGCAACCGACATGGTAACCACACCAGTTACACATACGGGAAGGATTATTTTTGCGTGCGGGGGAGGGTTGCTTGTGGCTTGTATACGGATATTCGGAGGATATCCCGAGGGGGTATGCTATTCGATACTGATTATGAATACGGCTGTACCCCTGATCGACAAATGGACGCGGCCCAAACCTTTTGGTTTCGCAAAGGAGAAGAAGAATGGCTGATGAACGTCCGGTCGGATTCAGGGTTGTCCATTACGGCCTGGTGCTTCTGATTGTATGCGCTGCCGCGTCACTGGCCCTTGGGTATATTTTCAAGAAGGCGCAGCCGAATATCGAGGCGAATGAAGAGAAACGCAATGAAGAAGCGCTTCAGGAGCTTTATTCGGACACTGAGAATGTCACATTCACAGAAAAAAAGGGTGAAGCGGACGGGAATACTGTTGTTTACTGGGAAGCGGAGAAGGATGGGAAGCTCATCGGCTATGTTGCTTCCGGTTCAGCACAGGGATACAGTTCAACAATCGGAGTCCGTGTACGCACGGATGTCAATATAACTGCGGTTGAGGCTATAAAAGTCACATCTTCGCAGGAAACGCCTGGTCTCGGCGAGAGGATCAAGGAGGTTAAGAGCAGCAATACGCTTGTAAAAATGATCACCGGACATAAGAAGGAAGAATTAAACCTGAAGCCGTGGTTTCAGGAAAAATTCAAAGGCCTTCCTGCAGGGAACATCGTCCTTGTAAAATCTGCAGAGGAGGAGAAGAAGAAAAAAGGCGTTGTTGCGATCACAGGGGCGACCATTTCGTCAACCGGTGTGGTCAGAGCTGTGAATAACGCGATAACAGTACTCAGATCGATTCTCAGCAAGAGGACGGCAGAATGAATATAAAGGTCCTTTTTGAGGGTATTATAAAGCGGAATCCCATATTTGTGCTCATGCTGGGGCTCTGTCCTACACTTGCGGTTACGACAGGAGTCAGGAACGCGGTAGGCATGGCAGCAGCAGCCACATTCGTGCTTGTATGCTCGAATGTGATCGTATCCATAGTCAAAAAAGGAATTCCGGATAAGATCCGGATTCCCTGTTTCATTGTAATAATAGCTTCATTTGTAACAATAGTCGAACTGGTCATGAAAGGGTGGTTTCCTGATCTGAACAAGAATCTCGGTCTTTTTATTCCTCTGATCGTTGTCAACTGCATCATACTCGGCCGTGCTGAATCGTTTGCTTCAAAGAACTCGATCGTCGATTCATTGTTTGACGGCATAGGCATAGGCATAGGTTTTCTGTGCGCGCTCTGCCTCATAGCAGGAATACGGGAGATCATCGGCCTCGGACAGGTATGGGGAATTACCATTACCCGGTTCTATTCCGGTATGGACGGCAGCTTTCTAAGGCCTGCTGCCCTGTTCGTTCAGGCTCCAGGCGCATTTATCGTTATCGGTATTCTGTTCGCTTTTTTTAATATCCTGAGAAAGGGGAAACAGGGAGCATAATGGAATATTTTGCCATTGTATTCAGCCTCATATTCGTGAACAATTTCGTACTCGCGAAATTTCTGGGCCTGTGTCCCTTTGTGGGGGTTTCAGGAAAGCTCAAAGCTGCGGTAAGCATGGGTGTGGCCGTTACATTCGTCATGACAATGGCTTCCGCGGTTACCTATCCCGTGTTCTGTCTGCTCAAATGCCCTCCGGTCGCTCTTGAACACGGCTGGAACCTTGAGTTTTTAAGGACTATTGTTTTTATCCTCGTGATCGCTTCTTTTGTGCAATTCGTGGAAATGGTCATTCAGAAGACCAGTCCAGGCCTGTACAACGCTCTGGGTATATATCTTCCCCTCATTACGACGAACTGCGCTGTTCTGGGCGTGGCAATAATGAATACTAACATATTTTTCAAAGGCTCATTCGAAACAGCCGCCTTTTTCAAGGCTGTGCTTCAGGGATTTTCTGCGGGTGTGGGATTTACCCTGGCCATGCTTCTCATGGCCGGGCTCAGGGAACGGCTGGAACTGTATGATGTTCCAGAGAGTGTGAGGGATATTCCGATAACATTCATCAGCGCGGGTTTGATGGCACTCGCGTTCCTCGGTTTTGGAGGGATGGTATAGGTGAAACGTGTATTGCTGATTATACTGTTTATAGCCCTTTTCGTGTGTGATGCACAGGGCGCTGGAGGGAGTACTGTCTCCCTATCGCTGAAGGACAGGCCGTTATTCGAACTTTTTGAGATACTGAAGAGCAGGGGGGGGCTTACGATCGTTTATTCAAGAGAACAGCTCTGCAGGGAAGGGGTGGCGGTCACAATAAATATCGAGCTGGACCATGTCAAAGCCTTACTGGTCCTGGAGGTGGCTTCAAAAGCGGCGGGGTTCACCTTTGAAAAAAAAGGCAGCATCTATATTATTCATCCTATACGGGATCGGGTGAACAGTGAAGAGACAGCCTCTTCTCTGCCTGACAAGGTTCACACGCCTGTTCAGCAGGAGAAGGAACGTCCTGAACAGAAGAAAAATATACAGGAGGAAAAGAAAACATCTGAGCCGGAACCGGAGAAAAAGAATGAACAGCCGCTCCCTGCCCCGGAAATAGATATGAATAACGATAACACACTGCATAAGGACAGATATACCGGAAATTTCATGTACGGCCACGGCGGAAAGATATATCTCAACCTTATCATTCCGGAAGTCGACACAAAGGAAAAGGAGCGTGTGTTATCCGCAATGGTAAAGGCGATCAGGGACCGGAAATTCACTGCTGATGAAGCAGCCAGCCTCTTCGGCGAAGGAAGCCAGCTTAAAGGCAGGGAGATCAGCCTTTTTGTCAAGGCTCTTTATAAACAGGTCCTTATTGCGCTGCAGGACGGGAACCTGACCGATATGGAAATACATAAGCTGAGGAACGGGTTTATTAACGCTGTGCGGAACAGATACGAGGGAATGTAATGGATATAGCAATTGCCGCTTTGATAATACTGGGAGCTCTCGGCCTTGTATTCGGCGTGGTTCTGGCGGTTTCCTCCCGAATTTTCCGTGTTGAGGTGGATGAAAGGGTAGAGAAGGTTTACGAGGCGCTCCCCGGCGCAAACTGCGGAGGATGCGGCTATCCCGGATGCTTTGCGTACGCTGAAGCCCTTGTGGAGGGCAGTGTGAAACCCGACCTCTGTGCGCCCGGCGGAGGTGATGTGGCCCGAAAAATAGGGGAGATTCTCGGCCTGGATGTCGGAGATACGGTCACAAAATACCCGATCGTCCGGTGTCAGGGATCTCAAGCCCGACTGAGCTTTGAATACGATGGTATTGAGACCTGTGAAGCGGCATCGATATTGCAGGGGGGATTCAAAGAATGCACGACCGGATGTCTGGGGCTGGGGGATTGCATGCGCGTCTGTCCTGCAGGTGCAATCACCATGAGGATCGGGATTCCTGAGATTGATGAGGGAATATGTATAAGCTGCGGCCAATGTGCTCAGATATGTCCCAGGAATATTATTGAAATGAGGCCTGCTGATCAGTACGTGCATGTGCTGTGCCTGAACCGGGATAAGGGAAAGGCTGCCAAATCGGCCTGCCCTTCTAGCTGCATTGCATGCAAGAAATGTGAGAAAGAATGTCCGTTTGATGCTATTCATGTTATAGACAATTGTGCCGTGATCGACTACGAAAAATGCAAAAACTGCGGTAAATGCGTTGAGGCATGTCCCATGAACGTAATAATCAACCTGCGGAAGGAACGGAAATCACGGGAAAAGAAAAAGAACGAACCTGAGGAAGTGAAAGAACATGAAAACATTTAAAGGCGGGGTTCATCCTCCGGACAGTAAGGAACTCTCCAAATCCGAACAGATAACACTGGTCAAGGCTCCAGAGGTCGTGAGTATTCCTGTTGCGCAGCATATAGGTGCTCCTTCAAAACCGTGTGTTGAAAAGGGGGATAGGGTCAGAATGGGGCAGGTGATAGCCGAGGCAGCGGGATTTGTATCTGTTCCGCAGCATTCCTCCGTTTCCGGAACTGTTAAAGGTATTGAGCCTAGGCCCCATATTTTCGGGAATAAGGTTCCGCATATCATCATCGAGAACGACGGCAGTGATGAAAAGACGGATGAATGGGGTGCCGAAATGGAACTCAGCACTCTTGACGGGGACGCCATCAAGAACAAAATACACAGTGCGGGAATAGTAGGCATGGGGGGAGCCACATTTCCCACACATGTAAAGCTCAGTCCTCCCCCAGAATTTCCCATCGACAGCTTTATTCTGAATGGAGCTGAATGTGAACCCTACCTTACCTGTGACTACCGATTGATGCTTGAAAAGGCGGAAGGTATACTGAGGGGATGTGAGGCGCTCATGAAAGGGGTTTCATGCTCACGAGGGTATATAGCTGTCGAATCCAACAAGCCGGACTGTGCAGCCCATTTCCAGGAACTCAATACAAATGAGAATATATCAATAGAGACACTTGAAGTCAAATACCCTCAGGGGGCGGAGAAGCAGCTGATATACGCTATTCTGGGAAGAAAGGTACCCGCTGGAGGCCTGCCTATGCAGGTACATGCCCTTGTTAACAACGTGGGTACTGCCTACGCTGTATATAACGCTGTGTACCGGTCTATTCCTCTGATCCAGAGGGTCGTTTCCGTTACAGGGCAGGGAATAGTCAATCCCGGTAATTTCCTTGTGCGTATAGGTACTTCGATCGATGATATTCTCAAACGATGCGGTGTAACAGAGAACGCGAATAAATTAATCCTCGGCGGCCCTATGATGGGCCTTGCCCAAAAAACACGCGAACTGAGTGTGATAAAGGGGACGTCCGGCATACTGGTACTTGAAGACGCGGAGCCGTTTGAATCGGGTCCCTGCATCCACTGCGGTCGATGCGTGGAAGCCTGTCCCATGAACCTGATCCCTTCGGATATATCACTTGCTGTTGAAGCGGGACGGGAGGAATTGTATGAAAGCGTATATGCTCTGGACTGCATCGAATGCGGATGCTGTGCCTACACATGCCCTTCAAAAAGGCCTATTGTGCATCAGGCAAAGCTGGCTAAAAGCGTCATTATGAAAAAACGGGCAGAGGAAAAGGCAAAACAGGAGCAGAAAAAGGGTGAGGAGGAAGAGAAAAAAGAGGAGGAAGGGGACAAACACCCTGACAGTGTTGATCAGGAAAAAGAATAAAGCTTTTTAATCAGAGGCCAGGCAGGGGAAACTCCAGTTATAGAGGTTGTAGTGGTTGAAGGCCTGCGGCCGTTTTATGAAGCTTCGCTTCAGTACTTCAAAAATCAGACTTTAAAAATCAAAAATTACTTCTACTGTCCTTGCTGTTCGTCCTGAGCCAGCAGTTTACTTACTGTGGTTTCCTTGCGTAGTGTTTCGATCGTCTCTTCAAGTTCTATCATTTCATCCTGTATTTCCAGCATGGCGTGGAGCGCCTTTTTAACTTTATTGTTGATGCTTGTTGCGATAAAAGGCAGAATAAACAGCATAAGGGAGACAAGGAATATATATACGGCTCCGATAAACCAGACAATATCCGGCAGGTTTTTAAACTGTTCAGGCATAGCTTTCCTTTCTTAACAGATATGTTTCTATTTGGGAATTATAAACTGTTAAAACATTGTGTCAATATAAAAAGAGGATTTTTTAAGAAATATACTTGATAAGAGATATTTTCTTGTACAATTACAGCGGAAGTTTTTTCTTTATTTGGCCGGTTTTCAGGCAGAAAACAGACAGGCATATATAGCAGGAATACGTACAAATGGATCTCAGTGAGATAACCATCAGCAGAAAAATAATTGAGTCATATCAGCGCAAGCTGACATCGGTTCTCGATCTTGACGTAGCAATCACGGGGTCCGGTCCGTCAGGGCTGACCGCAGCCACCATTCTTGCCCGGGAGGGAAAAAAAGTAGGTGTATTCGAAAAACGCCTATCAACAGGAGGCGGGATCTGGGGCGGCGGTATGATGTTCAACGAAGTTATTGTGCAGGAAAGCGCTCTCAGGATACTTGACGGTTTCAGCATCCCCTATACGGACCAGGGGGAGGGTCTATACAGCGTGGATTCGGTCGCGCTTGCGTCAGGGCTTACATTCAGTGCTGTAACAGCCGGAGCCTCTGTTATGAACCTGATTGAGGTTGAGGATATTATGATGAGAGAAGAGAGGGTCACCGGTCTTGTCATCAACTGGACAACGACCGGAATGTCGAAGCTGACAATAGACCCTCTTGTTGTCAGAAGCAGTATTACGTGCGATGCGACCGGTCATGAAGCGGAGGTAGTCAATCTGGTGGTTGCCAAAGGGATAAGCCTTAATACGCCGAGCGGCGGGATCGAGGGGGAAAACTCAATGTGGGCAGAGGACGGCGAAAAGGAAGTTGTTGATAATACCTGTGAGGTCTTTCCTGGCTTGTATGTTATGGGAATGACCGCGAACGGCGTATTTGGCGGGCACAGAATGGGGGCAGTGTTCGGCGGCATGCTCCTTTCAGGAGAAAAAGCAGCAGCGGAAATACTGAAAAAGCTGGCGTAATCACGTAAAAGGGAGTTTATACGGTCTGTTTTTATTTTTTTTTCTTGCATTATACACAGCTTAATATATAATACAAAATGACAGCATTAAAAAAGCACGTTGTGCTCTTGAGTGGCACGGTTTTCTATATTGGAAAAATTCCGGGCCCGGGCGGTACGATCGGGTCGTGCGCTGTATACGGCCCTGCTGCGCTTTTGATGTACAGCGGTGTTTCCGAAACGTTGTTTAACGGCATATGGGCGGTAACCGCCTGTATAGCCGTGATCATGTCCGTATTTGTTGGCAGAAACGCATCCAAGGTGTTCGGCAAGGCCGACCCGAATGAAGTGGTGATTGATGAAGTTGCCGGAGCTTCCCTTTCGCTTCTGTTCTATCCATTCAGATTGGAAGTGGGAGGAATAATACTGCTTTTTTTTCTGTTCCGGTTTTTTGATATTGTTAAACCGTTCGGTATAAGGAAGCTGGAAAACATACCCGACGGTTTTGGTATAGTAATGGATGATATTGGAGCTGGAGTTATCCCCCTCGCTCTGATACATATATCAAGGTTTGTTGTGTTGTAGGACGGATAATGGCGAAAAGGCCGACGCGTAAAAGGAGCAAATGGACCGGAACCAAACACGCAAGACGGAGTTCGTCAGCCACCCGGCGCGAGGGAACCAGTTCCCGCGTGCGCAGGTCATCATCACGGATTAAGAAAGCTCCTGTCAAAGAGCGGTCTAAAAGCCGGGATCGGGACAAGCGTTCAAGGGAATCCCTCTCGTCCCGAGGCAATACCGGGCGTGTTAAGACAGGAAAGATACGGGGTGTCAGCCTTACTGTCAAGTTCAGTTTCTGGATCGGGCTTACCGTTGCGTTTTTTGTGCTTTTCTTTGCCGGTGTCCTGTATGTACATGTTGAGAACAACCTTGACCGCGAAAAGAAATATACGGGACTCTATTTTTGCAATGCTCTTTCACCTCTTGCTGTTACATATCTTTCAGTAATGAAGGGAGCCGGGGTAAGTGAAACCATGAAGAGCGTTGTTGAGGTCAAATTCAAAGAGGTCCTCAACACGAAAGGGGTGAAGAATGCGGCCATTACTCAAACGACTGTGGGTGGAACTGAGGAATTTCTGCCCGGTCTCGGCAAGGGTGCAGAGGTTGCCCGCGAATCAGAGGAAAAACAGCTTACAATAGATGGAATTACATATAATAATATTACATTGGTTGAAGACGGGCGGATGGAGGATGAAAAGGTATTCTGGTTCAAGAAGGAGGATTCAGCTCCTGTCGGTACTGATGGAAGTAAGGAAAGCTTTAATGTTTATGTTATCCTCTCTAAAAAAAGTATCGAGGAAAGCCAGAGGAAATTGGTCGTTAAGATTGCCGGGATCGGATCGATATTTGTTGCGCTGGGATTCCTGGTTGCCTTTCTTCTCGCTTCTGTGGTCGTAAAGCCGATCCGGCAGCTGGTGAACGATATGGCAATTGTGTCGAGCGGGAATCTTGCTCACCGGACCACAGCCCATTCAAAGGACGAAATAGGGCTTCTGGCAAACACGTTCAATCTTATGACAAAAAGCCTTGATGAGGCAAGTGAGATCGAGAAAGAGAAACTGCTGATCGACAGTGAACTCAATGTGGCTTCAGATATACAGGCGCGGCTTCTGCCGGAGAAAACGCCTCAGATCACTGGTTATCAGATAGGCCCCTTCTACCGTTCAGCCAAGGACGTAGGAGGTGATTACTATGACTTTATTCCTCTTGACCAGGACCATCTCGGCATTATGGTTGCCGATGTTTCAGGCAAGGGGATTATTGGCTCTCTGGTCATGAGCATTACACGGACCGTGCTGAGGCTTGTTTCCCAGAAGAATTTTTCTGCTGCTGACACTTTGAGCAAAACAAACAGGGTACTCGCTCAAGACATACGGCGGGGGATGTTCGTCACCGCCTTTTACTGTATTCTCAATGCGCGAAACAGGGAGATAGTCTTCAGCAGCGCCGGTCATAATCCGATGGTGCTCTACAGAAGCGCAAAACGGAAGGTTGAACTCGCAAATCCTAAAGGTATCGCACTCGGTTTCAATAAAGGCCCTATTTTTGATAAAACGGTCAAAGAGGAGAGACTTCAGCTTGATTCAGGCGACATGATTATCCTGTATACGGACGGTGTTGTTGAAGCGATGGATGAACACAACAGGGAATACGGGGAAAAGCGTTTTTACAAATTTGTTCTTGAGCATGCACGTAATCCCGCGGAAGAATTTATCAGCAACCTTGTTACGGACATAGATGCGCACAGAGGAAATGCCGTGCAGAGTGACGATATTACAGTTGTTGCATTAAAAGTGGAGTAGCTATAATGCCTGAAGATATGAAAAGACGTCTGGTTATCCCAAATGATACAAAATATCTGAATACGGTCCGCGATTTTGTGGTTGAAGTAGTTGCGAACAGTGCTTTTCCGAAGATCGACATGGGACGTATCGTGTTGGCAGTTGATGAGGCGGTAACCAATATCATTGAGCATGCCTATTCACATAAGCGTGAGGGAGAAGTTGATATCCAGCTTGAACTGCAGGCAAACGCAACCAAATTCGAGGCATTTATCCATGATTCGGGTATCCATTTCAACCCTACTGAAATTAGTAATCCGAACATGGAACACCATGTCGCCACGGGAAAAAAGAAGGGGCTTGGTATATTCCTCATGCGGCAGATAATGGATATTGTTGAATATGAATTTGAAGAAGGTGTTGTTAACAGACTTAGGCTTGTGAAGTATGTTAACCCTGAGGACAAGGATAAGGATCCTCATAAAAAAAAGAGCGATTAACAGGAATTCTAAGGAGAAAATGAATGCCTGGCACTGAATTTTCTATTGAGCAGGAAGAGATTGATAGTCAGATCCGTATAATACATGTCAACGGGTTCCTTGATGCCCACACATTTCAGAACCTTGATGATGTTATTATGAATGTTTTCAGGGAAGGGATATATAAGATAGGTATTAATCTCGAAAACGTAAACTATATAAGCAGTGCCGGTGCGGGAGTATTTATCGGTACGCACGGCCCTGCCAAGGAAAGCGGAGGAGATCTGATACTTATCAATCCCATGGAGAGTGTCATAAGGGTATTTGAACTGCTGGGGATCACACAGCTGTTCACCATTGTAAAATCTATTGATGAAGCAGTTGCGCATTTCAGGTAAAACTGAATATGTTTTTTGTCAGTGCCTGTCTCGTCGGGATGAAGTGCAGATATGACGGAGGCACAAAAAGGGATCTTCCGTTTCTGAAGTCTATCCAGGGCCACAGGATCATATTCGGATGCCCTGAATCTCTCGGAGGGCTTCCTACACCCCGTTCCCCCTCGCATATAACATCCGGATCGGGAGAGGATGTGCTTAACGGAAATGCGGCCGTAATAAACGAAAATGGGGAGGATGTCACAGCATGTTTTCTGAAGGGTGCGGAAACGACATTTGAAATGATTTACAGATGGTGCATCACAAAAGCTTTTCTCAAAGCAAAAAGCCCCTCGTGCGGCATTACCGCGATCATAAGGAATGGGGAAACTGTAGCAGGAACAGGAGTAACCGCTGCTCTTCTGAAACATCATGATATTGAGCTTATAGAAATATAATGGGCCGGATACATATTCTCGATGTTGATGTCCAGAACAGGATAGCCGCGGGCGAGGTGATCGAACGGCCTGCGTCTGTAATCAAGGAACTGATTGAGAACGCTATCGACGCCAGTGCCCGTAAAATAACCGTTGAGACTGAAAAAGGGGGGATCAGCAGCATCAGGGTGACCGATGACGGGGAAGGGATCGGTGCGGACGAGTTGGAATTGGCCCTGGAGCGCCATGCGACAAGCAAAGTAACGGATGCTGAGGAGCTTTCGCGTATCCATACGATGGGTTTCAGAGGAGAAGCGCTTCCGAGTATTGCTTCTGTATCAAGGTTTTCGCTTTCCTCGCGTCCTTCCGGAACCGATTCTGGGACAATGGTCACAAAGGAGGGGAGTGCGCTCCCGGTGTGCAGTGATGTGGGTATGGCAGAAGGTACGGTTGTTAAAGCGGACAGTATATTTTTTAATGTACCCGCGCGAAGGAAATTCCTAAAAACACCCGCTACTGAACTGAAGCATATCTCCCGAACGGTGACACAGATAAGTCTGGCCTATCCTGAAATACACTTTTCCCTGAAAAACAACAGGGCTGAAACTCTTAATTATCCTGCATGTTCGGACATGCGGGAGCGTTGTATTCAGGCATTCGGAAGGGATATCAGGGATAATCTGCTTGAAACAGATATAGAGGCCACCCCGTGCTCCCTGAAGATATTCGGAGCTAAACCCGGAATTAGCAGAAAGAATTCCCGCAGTATTTACAGTTATGTCAATAAAAGGTATTTCCGGGGTAGAGAGGTCATACACGCCGTTCGGGAAGGCTATACACACCATATTCCCAGGGATGAATGGCCGTTCACGGTGCTCTATATCAGTGCCGATCCGGACGCGGTCGATGTTAATGTACATCCCAACAAGCTCGAGGTCCGTTTCAGGGAACCGGGCGAGCTTCATGCTCTGATCAAGAATACGATCAACCGGATGCTCGGCAGTAAAAATACAGCGGTATCCTATCCTGTAGACGGAGGGTTTCCAGACCGCAGAGAAAGTTCCGTTATTAAACCGGTTCGGAACAACGAGACCGGCTTAATGGTCATGGAGGAGCAGGAGCTATTCCGGAGTGTACGGGATCGGTCCTCTGAAGAGCAGCACATTCCTGAAGGTTTCCATGAAGTCTCGGGAAGGAAGTTCATGCAGGTGTATGACAGCTATATCATCGTTGAATACGAAGATGCAGTTACCGTATACGATCAGCATGCGCTTCACGAGGGGATACTTGAACAGAAACTTCGTGAGCAATTCAAAGGGAAAGGCCTGCCCTGTCAGGATCTTCTGATCCCGGAACAGGTCGAACTGGCACAGGATGAGAAGGATACACTTCTGCAGCTGCAGCCACACCTGCAGAAGCTGGGGTTCGAAGTTCAGGAGTTTTCGGGGAACACGGTAATAATCCACTCGGTTCCGCAGATTATGGATGTATCGCGGATACAGAAATTTATTAGTGACGTGCTCTCGCTTGAGTCCGAATACGGGGATAAGGAGGAGAAAATATCCAGCATTCTTCTGTCGTCGCTCATTAACAGGATCGCCTGCCATTCAGCTATACGTGCGGGGCAGAAACTGAACGCGGAAGAGATAGATGCGCTTCTGAAAGAAGCCCGGATGTATCCTGATTCCTCTGCGTGCGCGCATGGAAGGCCTTCATCCTTTGATATTCCAAAACAGGAGATTGCCAAACGGTTCAGGCGGACTTAGTTATAAGGGGTTGCGAAAAAAAACAAAGTTAAAAAAAAGAAGAAAGCCACAGAGACACAGAGAGCACAGAGAGGATCAGATATAAAGAAATAACAAAGATAATATTTATGTTTAGAATCCTTGTAAGGATATAAATAATTCCCGTTTTTTTATTTTTTATTATTTTTAACTATACCTTTTCTCTGTGGTCTCTGTGTCTGTTTTTTGAATATTAGGAGTTTGGATTTTTATAAACCCTGCCCCATTGAGCTTATGAACTCTATCCCTTTTATTATCGGACAAACCGCTTCAGGGAAGAAAGCCCTTTCCCATTACGCGGCTCTTCAGACAGGCTGTAGTATTGTTTCCGTTGATTCAATGAAGATCTACAGATATATGGATATAGGCACTGCAAAACCCTCTGCTGATATGCGGAACGAGGTACAGTACCATATGATCGATATTGCGGACCCCTCGGTGGATAAGGACCTTAAATGGTTTCTGGAACAGATTGAGATCCTTCTTGAAGACGATTCCGGCTCACAGTATATCTTTTCCGGGGGAAGTTCAATGTACATCCAGGGGATTGTATCAGGAATATTCGAGGGGCCGGCTAAGGACAGCGAATTTAGACAGATCCTGAAGCAGAAGGCGGCTGACAAGGGCACAGAAGCACTCCACGCGGAACTTAAGGATGCTGATCCGGAAGCTGCTTCGCGCATACACCCGAATGACCTTAAGCGTATTATCAGGGCACTTGAGATACACAGAACAACAGGAAAATCCCTTGCAAGCCTTCAAACCCAGTTCGGGGCCCTGCGCGGGGATATGGGTTTCACCCTTATCGGAATACGATATGAACGCAGCAGGCTTTATAAAAGGATAAACACCCGTGTGAACAGGATGTTCGAACAGGGATTTGTTGAGGAAGTGCGGAGCCTGTATGAACAGGACCGGTTCGGCCCAACCTCTTCACAGGCGATCGGGTACAGGGAATTGATCGATGCATTCAAACAGAACGGGAATCCTGATTTAGACGAAGTGAAGGAACAGATAAAGAAAAATACCCGTGTATTTGCCCGCAAGCAGATGACCTGGTTTAAAAAGTTTAAGGATGTTTACTGGATTGACGCTGAAGAGGGACAGACCGTGGAGGAGATCTATAAAGAAATAAAACCTTTGTTAATTTAACCTTTACTTTGTGACTTCGTGTCTTCGTGGTTCTTATTCGTTTTTAGGAAAATAGAGATGACACTCAAAGTCGGAATTGCGGGATTCGGTTTCATGGGAAGGACCCACTTCAGTATCTACTCTGAGCATTCGCTTGCTGAAGTGACCCACATATTCACAAGAAAAGGCAGAAAGCTCATTGAGGACCAATCTGTGCGCGGCAATATTGGATCTGATAATGGACAGAACATCAGCCTGTCCGGCATTACGTTGGTCGATACGTTTACAAAGCTGTGCGAGAGTGATGTTGATATTATCGATATCTGTACGCCAACCTTTCTTCATGCCGAGCATGCTGTTAGATCCCTTGAAGCAGGAAAACACACATTTCTGGAAAAGCCTATGGGGTTGAATACTGATGAAGCGAACAGGGTTCTTTCTGCAGTTACGCATCCTGGCCCTCAGCTTCAGGTGGGGCAGTGTTTGCGTTTCTGGCCCGAGTATGAGGTATTGAAACGGATTGTGGATACAGGGAAATACGGCGGTATCAAGGCCGCCTCGTTCAGACGTCTGTCCCCGTTTCCTGCATGGTCTGCTGAAAGCTGGATAAGGGATCCAGCCAGGTCAGGAGGGGCTGCTCTCGACCTTCATATCCATGACACTGATTTCGTTAATTATCTTTTCGGACGTCCACTGTCGGTACGGTCATTCGGAACGGGGCAGCTTCCGAACGGTATTGACCATATTATTACTCACTATAAGTATGGAGATGATAAGATGGTGACCGCTGAAGGAGGATGGATGGGTATGCCGGAATTTCCCTTCAGGATGGAATTTACTGTAATGTGTTCACGCGCGTCAGTGGAATTCAACGGCAAAGGGGTATCCGTGTATACTGAGGAAGGGGAGACGATCGAAGAGGAAATATCCCAGGGGAATGGGTGGACGCGTGAAATAGACTATTTCACTACGTGCATAGCCGAGGGACAGGCACTTGAGACCGTGACACCTAGCAGTGCCCGTGAAGCAGTGGAAATCGTATGTGCTGAAATGGAATCCGTCAGGACAGAAAGAGAAGTGGCATTGTAAATCAAGATGGCCTATAGGCTGCACGGCAGCATAATCCCGGATATTGAAGATAGCCGGTCATAATTGGAATAATGGAATATTGGAAGGTTGGAATATTGGACAGAAAAACGGCATCTGTATTCCTTTGTATCGCGGCGACGGTATTTATTCATGCTGAAAACCGGATACAGACCGAGAAGAACAGCATCCGTTTTTCAGCGGAGAGGGTCAGCCTTCCCGGGAACGAGCACCTTACTCTGGGAGGAGGAGTTTACAGAGTATATGCACAGGATTCCTGGTATTACGGAATAGGCACGTACGGGGCTCTGAAAGGGGAGCGGGGGGGCTTTTTTACAGGCGGTATATGCAGCGGATACAGTGCTCATATCTCAGAAACATGGTGTATTGATGCTGAATGCTTTTTCGGGGGAGGAGGAGGAGGGTCTGCTCCGCAGGGTGGCGGGATGATGCTCAGGCCGTCCTGCATGTTGTTCGGAAAAACGGGCGGAGTTAAGGTAGGAACGGGGTTTTCCTATGTGTGGTTTCCAAACGGAGAGATCAGCTCAGGCGCGCTATGTGTCGCCATATGTACCGATTTTGAAAGGGCATATACGCCTGGAAGGTCATTCGCTGCAGGCACGACACGCATCGGCCTTGAACCTGTACAGTGGAGGTATTACCCGGTACTATGCAGATACAGCCCTTCGGATGACAGCAGTACGGTTGCCGGGAAGGACTATGAGGATAATATAGACTGTATCGGGTTCGGTGCAGACCGGTTTTTGTCCGAATATTTTTATGTAACCGGCCGGGTATACGGCGCGTACAGCGGGGGGATTGACGGATACGCGAAAGTTATAGGAGGGGCGATTTTCGCATCCCCCAGGTTCGGTGGCAACAGGATCCGTGCTGAGGCCGGACTGCTAGCGGGTGCTTCCGGCGGAGGGGGAGTGGATACGGGGGGAGGTTTTTTGATTCAGCCTGAAATAGGGCTGACAGCGGACATATCGGACCATTTCAGTTTCTTTGTACGGGAAGGATACCTGCACACTGTTACAGGGAATTTCGACAGTTTTGTCACTTCTCTGGGGATATCCTATTCATTTACAGGATACGGTTTTTCCGGTACAGCCCAAAATCAAGCAGCGTTCGAAGCGGTTCCCTGGAGAGTAGGGGGAAGCATAAAATCGTATTTTCCTTCCCGCGAGATCGAGGACAAATCGGGGCGTGAGCATAAACACATTCTAAGCCTTGTGGGCGTGGACGCGGATCGAATGCTGGGAAGCAATAGCTATATATGCGCCAAAGCATATGGTGCTTTCGAAGGGGAGGCCGGGGGATATGCCGAAGGATTGCTGGGATTGGGACTTGTCCTTTTTCAGCATACTCTATTCTCGTTCGACACGGAGCTCTGTATAGGTGCTTCAGGCGGCGGCGGTGTTGACACGGGGAATGGTTTGATCGCTGAGATCTGCGCAGGATTCGAATACAGGTTCAGTGAATCGTTCTCTTTCAGAATACGTGCTGGCTGGTTGACCGCGTTGGAAGGGGAGTTTGAATCGGTGTTTGCTGAAGCGGGCCTGACCCGGTCGTTCGGACAGCTTGTTAAACAGTGAACAGATAAAAAAAAGCCGGTCAGGAACAACCTGACCGGCTTTTTTTTAAATCCAGCGGCTACTTACTCTCCCCTTGCGAGTACCATCAGCGTGATGGGGCTTAACTTCCGTGTTCGAGATGGAAACGGGTGTAACCCCCATGCTATTACCACTGGAAAAATTTTCTAGTTGGTATTTTCTTGTTTCTGTCATCGGTCTTCTGACCTCCGTCCTTTGTCTTCCGACCTCTGTTCTCTGTGTTATTTACTGTAAGGGGTTCTTTTTTTGCGGCTAAATCGATCGTCCGATTAGTGCCGGTTAGCTGAACACATTACTGTGCTTACACATCCGGTCTATCAACCTTGTAGTCTTCAAGGGGACTGATGGGGATATCTAATCTTGGAGTTGGCTTCGCGCTTAGATGCTTTCAGCGCTTATCCGTTCCGAACGTAGCTACCCAGCAATACACCTAGCGGCATAACTGGAACACCATAGGTTCGTCCACCCTAATCCTCTCGTACTAAGGGCAGCTCTCCTCAAATATCCTGCGCCCACGGTAGATAGGGACCGACCTGTCTCACGACGGTCTAAACCCAGCTCGCGTACCGCTTTAACCGGCGGACAGCCGGACCCTTGGGACCTTCTCCAGCCCCAGGATGCGATGAGCCGACATCGAGGTGCCAAACCCCTCCGTCGCTATGGACGCTCAGGAGAGATAAGCCTGTTATCCCCGGAGTACCTTTTATCTGGTGAGCAATGGCCCTTCCACACGGGACCACTGGATCACTAAGCCCTGCTTTCGCATCTGCTCGACCGATACGTCTCGCAGTTAAGCTCCCTTATACCTTTATGCTCTACATGCGATTGCCAACCGCATTGAGGGAACCATTGGACTCCTCCGTTACTCTTTAGGAGGAGACCGCCCCAGCCAAACTGCCCACCTACCACTGTTCCTCCACCTGTTTCAAGGCGTAAGGTTAGAACCTCTTTATAAAAAGGGTGGTATTTCACTGATGACTCCACAGAAGCTGACGCCCCTGCTTCAAAGTCTCCCACCTATTCTGCACAGGTTATAAAAAGATCCAATAATAGGCTGCAGTAAAGGTTCACGGGGTCTTTCCGTCTTACCGCGGGTACGTGGCATCTTCACCACGACTACAATTTCACCGAGCTTCTCGTTGAGACAGTGCCCAAGTCGTTACGCCATTCGTGCAGGTCGGAACTTACCCGACAAGGAATTTCGCTACCTTAGGACTCTCATAGTTAGAGCCACCGTTCACCGGGGCTTCAGTCAGAAGCTTCTCCTTCGATAAACTCAGGATAACCTCTTCCTTTAACCTCCCGGTACCGGGTAGGCGTCAGTCCGTATACATCGTCTTAGAGACTTGGCACGGACCTGTGTTTTTAGTAAACAGTCGCTTGGGCCTTTTCACTGCGGCCAGCGGAAGCTTTCGGGCGAACCTATTACTTCCGATGGCGATCCTTATCCCGAAGTTACGGAACCAATTTGCCGAGTTCCTTAACGAGAATTAGCTCGAGCGCCTTAGGATTCTCACCCCACCCACCTGTGTCGGTTTAGGGTACGGTCACCAGTACAGCACGTAACGAGGATTTTCTGGGAGGCCATGCAGATTACTTCGCTCGCAATTGAGCTCGTCGCACCCCTGGAAATGTCGCGGTGGATTTGCCTGCCGCTATTCCTCAGGCGCAAACACCCATCTGTCAGGGTGATAACCATTCAGACCCCGTCTCCCCTTTATGTATAGCTGTACCCGCGGTTCAGGAATATTAACCTGATATCCATCGCCTACGCCTTTCGGCCTCAGCTTAGGTACCGACTAACCCTGAGCGGACTTGCCTTGCCCAGGAAACCTTGGGTTTTCGGCGAGGAGGATTCTCACCTCCTTTATCGTTACTTATGCCGGCATACTCACTTCCGCACGGTCCAGGTGTCCTTACGGTCACCCTTCAGCCCGGAGCGGAACGCTCTCCTACCAGTCAATACTGCCGAAGCAGTATTGAATCCACGGTTTCGGTGAAAATCTTAGTCCCGTTGAATTTTCGGCGCAAATATACTCGGCTAGTAAGCTGTTACGCACTTTTTAAATGGTAGCTGCTTCTAAGCTAACATCCTAGCTGTCTATGTATATTCACCTCCTTCTTCACTAAGATTCTCTTAGGGACCTTAACCGGTGGTCTGGGCTGTTTCCCTTTCGACCACGAAGCTTATCCCCCGCAGTCTGACTCCCGTGCTTACAATACCGGTATTCGGAGTTTGATTGAGATCAACGGGATGGTAGTCCCCATCACCCATTCAGTGCTCTACTCCCGGTACCTACTACACGAGGCTAGCCCGAAAGCTATTTCGGAGAGAACCAGATATCGCCAGGTTTGATTAGCCTTTCACTCCTATCCACAGCTCATCCCTTAAGTTTTCAACCTTAATGGGTTCGGACCTCCACCTCGTTTCACCGGGGCTTCATCCTGGCCATGGATAGATCACCTGGTTTCGGGTCTAATCCGCAGAACTTGCGCGCTTTTAACACTCGGTTTCCCTTCGGCTCCGTCTTTGAAAGACTTAACCTTGCTCTGCAGACTAACTCGCCGGCTCATTATGCAAAAGGCACGCCGTCACACATTTCCCGATCGAAATCGGGACATAGTGCTCCGACCGCTTGTAGGTATACGGTTTCAGGTTCTATTTCACTCCCCTTCAGGGGTTCTTTTCATTTTTCGCTCACGCTACTTTTTCACTATCGGTTGCTGGAGAGTATTTAACCTTGGGAGGTGGACCTCCCGGGTTCATACAGGGTTTCACGTGTCCTGCACTACTTGGGATATCATCCGCACCATGATACATTTTTCGTCTACAGGACTGTCACCTTCTGTGGTTGGACTTTCCAGACCATTCGGCTAAATGTATCATGAATGCGTGTGCACCGAATTACACAGCGATGGTTCCCGCAACCCCGAAAATGCAACGGATTCGGCCTTACACATTTCCGGTTTAGGTTCTTTCCTGTTCGTTCGCCACTACTGAGGAAATCGAGGTTTCTTTCTCTTCCTTGAGGTACTAAGATGTTTCAGTTCTCTCAGTTGTCCTCATTACCCTATTTGATTCAGGTAATGATGCCGGGGTTAGGAATTTCCCCGGCGGGTTGCCCCATTCGGAAATCTCCGGATCAACGCTCGTTTGGCAGCTCCTCGAAGCTTATCGCAGCCTACCACGTCCTTCATCGGCTTCCAGCACCAAAACATTCACCGTATACCCTTAGTAATTTAGCCGCAAAAAAAGAATCACTTACAGCATTATGAACCAAGAGAATACACAACTAATTGTCAAAGAACAGTATAAAAAAATGGGCAATTTAAAATGCACATTTTAAAATGTTAATGGAGGTGAGGGGACTCGAACCCCTGACATCCAGCTTGCAAAGCTGGCGCTCTCCCAGCTGAGCTACACCCCCAAAGGCATGGTGGGCCCGGGTAGACTCGAACTACCGGCCTCATCCTTATCAGGGATGCGCTCTAACCAACTGAGCTACGAGCCCTTACTCATGATTGTCAGAAATCCATCCCAAAAAAAAATAAATCAAAGTGTAAGGAATACGCCGATACATCATGTATATGCGTTGCCGTATATACATGTCTATATAATCCTTAGAAAGGAGGTGATTCAACCGCTGGTTCTCCAACGGTTACCTTGTTACGACTTAGTCCACCTTATCGGATTCACCTTCAGCCGAGCCTTCCTTGCGGTTAGATCTCGGATTTCGGGTGCTCCCAACTCGGGTGGCTTGACGGGCGGTGTGCACAAGGCCCAGGGACGTATTCACCGCCGTATGCTGACCGGCGATTACTAGCGATTCCATCTTCATGCAGGCGAATTGCAGCCTGCAATCCGAACTGAGAGCTGCTTTACAGGATTTCCTCCACCTCGCGGTTTGGGTCCCCATTGTACAGCCCATTGTAGGACGTGTGCAGCCCGAGGCAATAAAGGCCATGCTGACTTGACGTCATCCCCACCTTCCTCCCCGTTGGCCGGGGCAGTCTGCTTAAGGTCCCCGCCATAACGCGCTGGCAATTAAGCACAGGGGTTTCGCTCGTTACAGGACTTAACCTAACATCTCACGACACGAGCTGCCGACAGCCATGCAGCACCTGTGCAGGCTCCCTATTCGGGTCGTTCCGCTTTCACTTCACTACCACCTGCATGTCAAGCCTCGGTAAGGTTCTACGCGTATCCTCGAATTAAGCCACATCCTCCACCGATTGTGTGGGCCCCCGTCAATTCCTTTGAGTTTTAACCTTGCGGCCATACTCCCCAGGCGGGGCACTTAACGTATTAGCTACGACGGAGAAAGCTATCGGCGCTTCCACCATCTAGTGCCCATCGTTTACAGCGCAGACTACCGGGGTATCTAATCCCGTTCGCTACCTACGCTCTCGCATCTCAGCGTCAGTGGCAGACCAGAGAGTCGCTTTCGCCACCGGCCTTCTCCCAGATATCTTCGCATTCCACCGCTACACCTGGAATTCCACTCTCCTCTTCTGCACTCTAGTATAGCAGTATTAACTGCAATTCCCCGGTTAAGCCGGGGGATTTCACAGTTAACTTGCTACACCGCCTACATGCCCTTTATGCCCAGTGATTCCGAACAACGCTTGCCACATTTGTTTTACCGCGGCTGCTGGCACAAATTTAGCCGTGACTTCATCTGGGATTGACGTCAAATACTATAGGTATTATCTATAGTATATTTCATACTCCCTGTAAGACTTTTACGACCCGTAAGGGCCTTCATCAGCCACGCGGCGTCACCCCGTCAGGCTTTCGCCCATTGCGGAGGATTCTCGATTGCAGCCTCCCGTAGGAACCTGGGCAGTGTCTCAGTCCCAGTGTGGAGGACCACCCGCTAAGGCCCCCTACCCATCATAGCCTTGGTGCGCCGTTACCACACCAACAAGCTAATAGGAAATAGACCCCTCCTCGACCGGAAGCCGAAGCCTCCTTTAATACTATCTCCGCAGAGATAGTATGCCATCCGGTATTACTTCACCTTTCGATGGATTATCCCGGTGTTGAGGGTAGGTTATCTATCCATTACTCACCCGTTCGCCACGTTCCCTAAGCAGTTTCACCCGAAGGATCAACCGCAGAGTTCCCGTTCGACTTGCATACCTAATCCACGCCGCTAGCGTTCGTTCTGAGCCAGGATCAAACCCTTCAGTTTGATTTTCAGAAACGCCAGCATAAAAAACTGACGTATGTGTAAAATGAGTTTTCGCATCCTTACACTTTGATAAATTGTAAAAGAACATGATTCCAAGGTGAACGATAAGTATATTTTTTTAAAGGAAAAGTCAAGGAAAAAATAATAAAAATGTTTACAGGAGTCTATTTTTCCGAAAGTTCGACACGGTTACGTCCGTTCTGTTTCGCTCTATACAGTTGCGAGTCAGCACTCCGTATGACATCGTTGACCGATCTGCTTGAGTCCTTTGATATCCATATGCCGCCGATGCTGATCGTGACCGAAATATTGGCGTCTCCGCAGGGCACGGTAAGGTCCTCTATTGATTTGCGGAGCCGTTCACCTGTCGGCTCCATACCCTCTCCTGAATGTTCAGGCATAATAATAGCGAATTCATCTCCGCCGAACCGGGCCAGCACATCGCTTCTCCGGAGGGTTTTCAGAAGGTTCTTTCCTGTTTCCTGAAGCACAGTGTCTCCTGTTGTGTGCCCGTATGTGTCATTGACGATCTTGAAATTGTCAATATCAAGGACCCATACAGCAATCGGTCTGTTGTACCGCTTGAGCCGTTCTATTTCCTCCTCTAGGCGTTGGTCAAAATATCGCCTGTTAAAAAGCCCGGTTACCTCGTCTGTTATGGTAAGGGTGCGGAGGATCTGGAGCCGTTTCAGTATGACATCCACGCGTAGAAGTATTTCATCAGGCATAACAGGACGGTTCACGAAGTCATCGGCTCCGACCTTGAGCCCTTTTATCGTATGTTGGGCGTTTTTTTCATGGGAGGATATGAAAATGAAGGGGACATTCTCCAGGCGTGGTATTTCCCTGATGCGGGCGCACAGTTTATATCCGTCAATAACGGGAAGGTCCACATCGCATACAATACAGTCAGGTGTGATCTGAAAGACACGCTCCAACCCCTCTTGTCCCGTACTGCAGATTTCAACAGTGTACCCTTTGTCCTTCAGGGAGGAGGTAAGAAGGGATGCTTCGTCTTCATTGCCGTCCACAATGAGGATTGTACCGGTCTTTTCAGGGGTTTGAGTCATTCTATATTCCCGCGAGGACAGAATCCGGCAGTTTTGGAATACTTCCCTCGGTTCCGCCTATGGAGGAATCCATGATCACATATACATTGGCCTTCCTGAAAAATTCCGCTTTCTTGTCTGCTTCTATTATTTTTTCCGCATCCTTCTTGCTGATAATGATATTGGCCTTAAGCTTTCCCGCACTGCTCCGTGCCCTGCAGGTAAACCGTCTTCGCCTGCGGCGCGGTTTTGCTGCAGGTTGCCCCTTATCTGCAGCTAAAACAGCGTAATGCCTTTCTGAAATAACTATTGTTTGCTTCGCCGGAAGGGCAGCTATATACAGAATATCCCTGCGGCCTCTGAGTTTATTGATAATCTCCTCTTTTTTCTTGTCCGTTTCAACATATTTAAGCATCTGTTCATGTTTGACCTTGACTTTGTCAGGAAGCGTGATGTTAAACACATCGGCTCCATCTTCATCTTTTATCTCGGGAAATACAGCCTGCTTCGCGCCGGTATCCCGGGCATCGATTAGGAGAAGCATTTCCTTTTCAGCGTCTTCCGCTTTTTTCCTGATATCCTCTATTTTTTCCTCTTTGGTCTTATCTTGGGGTTTTTCCTTTTCAGGTTCCTTTTTTTCTTCCTCCGGCTCTTTCTCTTTTTCGGGTTCTTTTTTCTCCGGTTCCGGAGGCTTTATGTTACCCCGTTTGCCTGTACGGATTTTAGTGACCTGGGAACTGATAAGCTGGGACGAGACGCTTGAAATGGGAACTTTGACCACTACTTCATAGAAGGACTTCTGAGGATCGTCAACCCATCCCTGGAGGTGGTCAGGAATTTCAAGGTTTTTAATCTCTCCCTCAACTTTAATGTTATACCCCGCTGCCTTCAGATCTCCCACTGTTGCATCCGCGTCCACTCTTATCTTATTAGCCATAAGGAGGATCTGGGCCTTTGCGCCTTCGATAGCCGCCTGCTTCGCCTTGACCTTTTGAAGGGCTAAACTCATTCCGCCTCGTCTACGGCGTCTTTTCTGTGCCGGGGGATAGCCTCTGCTTACTGTGTAGTAAAACCCGTTGCCCCAATCAATATAGCCGTTCTTGAACTGTTCAACCGACGGTTTGAATCCCTGAACCCTTTTGAATTCCAGGTTCTCCGCGTATATGAAGGCTGTTATGGAAAGGATGACAACAACGCACAAGAAAGTTTTGTGTGTTTTCATAATATTCGTCTCTTAAATACTACAGTCTATTGATATTGTATCATTAATTCGGTTTTTGTCCAATAGTTTTTCTAAAATAGTACCGTGGATTTTGCATGAGAATGTACTCTCTCGATACCCCCGGATCCACGGATAAAGTCCGGGGTAGGCCTGCGGGATCGGGATTCTAAGCAACCAGATCTGCTCAGGCAGTTCATCCTTTGTGTAAAATTCTGGTAATACCGGGTACTTTTAAATTGACAATAGGGAGCACATATATACAATACACTGTTCCATCAGTCTATTCCTCAGGAATGCGCAAAAATTCTGGGAATGTATGTTAGGAAAATGATGTTTTTATCCTTATATTAATGAAAACATGAAAAAGGCAGAATATATGTCTGAAAAAAAGAAAAACGATATTTTACGAAAGCTGATAACGTATAATTCAATGCTGTCAGGATATATCTATTCCCTTGCTGAAGACTGGGCTGTTGTTGAGGAAGCGCTTCAGGAAACAGCCGTGTATATGTGCGAACACTGGAAGGATTTCACGCCTGGTACCGATTTCGGTGCATGGGCTAGGACCGTTGCGCACATGAGATGCAGGGAGGTTCTGCATCGGGAAGGCAGGCAGGACAGGATCAGAAAATCAGTATCAATCCATATTCCCGATAATGTATGGGAGGAATATTCAGTATATCCGGCTGAAAAGAAGCAGGCTTTGACAGAATGCATCCAGGCGGTTGGAAAAAAAAGCCGTGAAATTATACGGCTGCGCTATGAAGAAGGCAAATCTTGCGGTACCATTTCCCGTATTCTGAAGAAAAGCGTAGACGCAGTATACATGGCTCTTTCTAGGATACGGCAGGCACTGAAAAAATGCGTTGAGGAGAAATTGTCGGGAGACACGGTATGAAATATCAACGTCCGAAAATGAATAAATTTTCGTATTTCTCCTTTCTTATGGAAAAGTACTTTGACGGATCCATCAATGCAGATGAACGTGCTGTTTTAAGAGAGATGATCGGGGAAGAGGCCGGTTTCCAGAAACTTTTTGTGGAACATGCAACACAGGAGAGCAACCTGAGAAGTATACTGAAGAAACAGAAAGAAACAGCTCCTGTTTCAGCCTCGCGGAGACGGACAGCGAGATATCACACAAAAAAGAAGCAATTTCTGTGGGCCTGGGCTGCCGCTGCTGCGGCAATGCTGTTTGCGGCAGCAGGATTCTTCATCGTCTCATATTCTCCTGACGGGGCGGGAAAAGAGGGGATTATAGCGCAAAGGCCTCAGAAGGGCATAAAACCGCCCAAAGAGACTGCGAGTTCATCCAGCCCCGATGTTAAGAAGCCCGGCCATTATCCCCATATAAAATACGGGCTGGGACATCAGGGGGGAGACAGCGGAACAGGGCCCGGGGATCCTTCCGGGGAAGGCTCACGCATTGTCGGCGCACCTGGTGCCGGTTCCATGACCGGAACCACAATCGGCCGTGGAAAAGGGAGGGGGCTTCTGTTTTCCAGGGACTTCTCACAGTACAGCGAGGGCACAACGCCTACGGGCTTATCCGTGTCCCGTGAAAACGGTGCCTCTGTGGAGACCGTTGAAACGGTACGTGTGCTTCATGTATACCCGGGGTGCACAGTAAGGGCAGGCATTCTGGCCTGGAAGGATTACACAGCAGAAATAGAATGCAAGGCCCTTCCTGAAGGAGAGGAGGACTTCAGCTTTCATATACGTACAATGAACGGGCAGAAATACTACTCATTCAGGATACGGGGTGCGGAGAAAAAGGCCCTCCTGTATAGAAAGAGCGGTAACAGCGAGAAAGAGCTCCGGTCCATACAGTTTGAAGCTGCTGCAGATACATGGCATACACTGCGTGCATCAGCGGTTGGAAATACACTTTCGCTTCATATTGACGGGAATGAGGTAATGTTGTATGATGGGGTTGAGTGGCTGAATGGATACATCCGGATACAGACAGGAAGTTCATGCGATCTGCTGATAAAAAGATTAGCAGTTGCAGAAACAAACAAGAAGAAATGATTCTTTTTCAAAGGAGAAAAGTCATGCGTTCATACAGTTCTTTTACTGCGGTTCTTATATTAATCATGTTTACTGTATCACATGCGGCTGTATACAGCGGCACGGAAGTAAAGGCTGATCCTGAATCTGTTAATCAGGTGGTCGAGGGCGGCAACAAACTGGCAGTCGACCTGTATAAAAAGCTTACACAGGAGAACAAGGGAAAGAATATCTTTTTTTCTCCGGTCAGCATATCCACCGCTCTTGCCATGACATATGCCGGAGCAAAAGGTGAAACTGCTAAGGAAATGGCTGAAGTCCTTCACTTTGGCCTTCCTCAGGAAAAGCTGCATCCGGCTTATAAAAAAATCCTATCCCTGTTCAATGATCCGGCAGGAACGGACAGCAGGAGCTATGATCTGACCGTTGCCAACGCACTCTGGGGACTGAAAGGGTACAAGTGGCTGGATTCGTTTTTGAATGTGACCAGAAAAAACTACGGTGCGGGCCTGCGCGAAGTAGATTTTGTGAAGGCAACTGAAAAAGCCCGTAACACGATAAATACATGGGTGGAAAAGGAGACCAACGGTAAAATAAAGGACCTTATACCGAAAGACGTTCTCAATCCCCTGACACGACTGGTATTGACGAATGCGGTCTATTTTAATGGAACATGGACTGAGAAGTTCAAGAAAAGAAATACCAGGAATCAGGATTTTACGGTTTCATCCGGAACAAAAAAGCAAGTTCCGCTTATGCATCAGACCAAGCATTTTAAATATACTGAAGCAAAGGGGGTAAAAGCCCTTGAAATGAGGTATAAAGGGAACGATCTCTCCATGGTTGTGATCCTTCCTGATACAAAGGACGGTTTTGCTGCTCTGGAACAGGGCCTTACCAAGGATACAATCTCATCACTGATCGGCAAACTCAAGTATGAGCGTGTATCCGTAACGATACCGAAGTTCAAAATGACCTCCACATTCAGCCTGAAGGATGTTCTGAGCAGTATGGGAATGAAAAAAGCGTTTATCTTCGGGACAGCCGATTTTTCAGGCATGAACGGTGTTACAAGCGGACTGGAACGCCTCTACATATCCGCGGTCATACACAAGGCGTTCGTTGACGTGAATGAAACGGGCACTGAAGCAGCGGCAGCAACTGCAGTAGTCATGGCAGCAGGCTGTGCCCCCCGTCGTCCCAAAACATTCCAGGCGGACCATCCGTTCCTGTTCCTCATAAGGGACATGCGTACAGGTAGCATCCTGTTCATGGGAAGGGTGATGGATCCGGGGAAGTAGGACAGGGGTCCGGCGGAGCCGGGAGTCATCAGTCACTGGACAGGGAACAGTAGGGGCGAATTGCATTCGCCTTGTCAGTGGAAAGAGGCATGCCAAGTCAAAGCCGGCAGTGAATTGATCGTAGATGTTTATATTTTTTCGCCTATCTCATACCCCATATCTCATATCACTCCGGTACATTCTTTCCCCTGCCCCTGATATACCGGAAGACCTGATACACGGTCAGTGCACCCAGGATCACTGCGGTAACAGTGGTGAGCACGGCGTATACGGCTTTATACCGTCCGATCATTTCAGGTTCAGCCGTACCGGCCGCTTTTGAACGGAAGACCCCGGCAGCAGCGAACAGGATAAGGCACAAGCCTAACACAGAGTATACAGCGATTCTCCGCACTTTTTGTTTCATCCATTTCCTTGTTTTTTTGCTGTTTTTTTTACCTGCCTGGGGGACTCAAACAGGCTTAACTGGTCCGTGTTTTCGGGACAGTTTTTGCAGTATCGGTATCCCCGTTTCCGTCTTGCCTCGCATATATGACGTTCGATATGGTACGATTCTCCCGGACAGTCTATCAGGTCCCCGCTCCTGTCCCGTTTCGTATTACCCATGGGAAGCCACCCTGTCCGTTGTGGTGAGGATCTGCTCTATGCGCCTGCAGTCTTCCCTGATCTGATCTGAAAGGTCGTCCGTGTTCGTGAATGTTATTTCGTCCCGGACCTTTGCGACCGGATACAGCTTGATGTGCTTTACATTGTCAGGAACAGTTTCAGTCAGAAGGTGGACTTCCACGATGTTTTTTCCGTTTTTGCCTATGGTAGGGCGTTTTCCGCTGTTTACGGCAGCATGGTATTCCCTCCCTTCGATTTCCGCTGTAGCTGCGAATATGCCTTCAGGAACAATCACTTCATCAGGATACCAGATGTTGAGTGTGGGGAAACCGAGCATTTTGCCGATACCGAGTCCTCTATGTACAGTCCCTTCTATATGATATTTCCTGCCGAGGTATTTCGAAGCCTGTTGAAAATCCCCGTTCAGTATAAGGCTGCATATTGAAGAAGAGCTGACTTTTACTCCGCTGTAGGTGAATTCAGGCTCTATCTCTGTCCTGCATCCGTTCGCTTCACATATATGCACGCAGGAATGCGCGTCACCTTCACGTCCGCGTCCGAAGCGGAAGTCCTCGCCGCACACGAAATACTGTGCTTTCATCCTGTCCAGGACTATGTCCTGTATAAATGAATCAGCGGGTATTTCCGCCATGTTTTGGTTAAACGGAATGAATATGGTCCGTTCGATCCCGCATTCGAGGATGAATTTTTCCCTGTCCTTCAGGGTATATATCATGTGTTCAACATGATCAGAGTCTCCGGTAACGTCCCGCGGGTCGTTCCGGAAAGCGATCACAGCTGAGGTGAGGCTGTTGCTGCTGCAGTATCCGGAGAGTCTTTTGAACAGACGCTGATGACCCAGGTGGATACCCTCGAATTTGCCCACGGTAAGACCGGATACGGTTTCAGCTTTGGGTATTTCTGAAATGTCGTTATAGAGTTCCACGGTGATACTCTATTGTTGTTCCCAGGATTTCATCAAGGGACAGCACATTGATATCGGGACACACGCTTTTCAGTTTTGAAGTATCTGGTATGCGGTCTTCAATATCCTCAAACCCTTTTTCATATGTCTCTTCATAGGGTAGAAACACGATCTCTGAACTGCTTTCGGTCATTTCCTTGATTTTCACGGCGAGTTCGTGTATGGATATGTTGTTTCCACTTCCGATATTGTATATTTCCCCCATGGTCTGTTCAGCCTCGGTCAGTGATATGATATATGAAACAGCGTCCTGTACAAACGTAAAGGACCGTTTCTGCGTGCCGTCCCCGTATACGGTTATCGGTTCCCCGGACAGGGCCTGTCTGATAAACCGGGGAATAACCATGCCGTAGGCTCCGGTTTGCCGGGGCCCGCAGATGTTGAAAAGCCTGCCCACACGCACATCAAGCCCGTCCTCCTTGAAAAAGGCCATGGACATGAATTCATCCATTGCTTTGGAGCAGGCATATGACCATCTGCTTACCTGAGTGGGGCCGAAAACAAGTTCCCCGTTTTCGCGGAAGGGCAGATCCCTGCTTCTGCCGTACACTTCTGACGATGAGGACACAAAGAGCCTTTTATTGCCTGAAGCGCACAGCCGGAGCACATTTTCGGTTCCGCGTGAATTGGTGGAGATGGCAAGTACCGGGTTTTCTACCACATACTTTACGCCTACGGCAGCAGCCATGTGAAAAACAGTATCGGCTTTTTTTATGAGATTTTCGAGAAGCATTTCGTCGAGGATGCTTCCCACGACGCATTCCGCCCGTTCATTATCCGAAAGAAAGGCCAGGTTTTTTCTGCTGCCTGTGGAAAGATTATCGAGTATCGTTACCCGATTTCCCTGTTTAATGAGTGTTTCAGAGAGGAATGAGCCGATAAAGCCGGCACCGCCCGTGACCAGGATGTCATTCATTGATATCTATATCCTCTTCGTTCATTTCCTGTTTCACGATATTCAGGAAATTATCGAATTTTTCTTTATTCATCTCATTGAGCTGGATGAGCTTTTCGTGTGCTTCAACAACCACCCTGAGTTTTTCCTCCCGGTCAACATCACATACATCTATTGTCTTCATCTCGAAGTCGGGAATGTCGAGCTGCTTGTCAATTGTCTCAATCATACGGTCAATGCCTACCATGCTGAATAATTTTTTGTTGTCATCATTAAGGTTCAGCACGAACAGTTTCCCGTTTTTTATATTACGTGCCTTGAAGCGTTCCTGGATATTCACCAGTGTTCCCATGAACGTACTGTCAACAATAGTGCATTCCTTCATATTGATGTATATTTCAGATTTGCCTTCATAGATCATGGCATAGCAGATATCCTTGAGAACGGGCGTAATATTCATGTTGCCGGGTCCGTAGATTTCCACATACCCGCTGCCTTCATAGGCGGAGATCCTGAAGCAGAAGGGTTTCTCGTCATCTGTGGAATATTCATTCATGTCGTGCTCTTTCTATCATGTGTGTAGCCTTCGAAGTTTTTGTATTGTAACGTGTTTAAGGATAAATTCAACATAAAATCATATATTTTTTATCGAGACTTCGCTCGAAAAAAATAAAGTGTTCCTGCGGAACATTTACATTACGATACGCCCCATTGTATAACTTAAACTGCTGTATATCTCTATTTATTAAGGTAATTTTCTTTTTTCTTTGATATTTCTTTGAAATATATTAAACTTGTCGGAGGCGACTTTTTGTGACTCCGACAAATTTTGCTTGACTAACGAAAATCTGCGGTTATAATTTACAGACAGAATGAGAAGAGAATTGTGTGCCTGTTGAGATGACCAGTATAGTATGGCTGATATGAAAAAAAAAGCTTCACTGAATACATTCGATGATTTTGCCAACCTGGTGGGCCAGCTTATTTCGGAAGAGATGCACTCAAGCTGGGATGATTTTGTTAACCATGTTCAGAAGATCGTTGAAGAGAAATACAATCCGAGCATCAGCACGTTTCAGCTCGATTCACTGTATTTTAATGTGCTGGGTTCTCTCGGCGGAGGTGACGAGCAGATCACACTCGAGTCTATGGGCGGGCAGGAGGGCCTTTGCAATATTCTTCAGGAGGCCCGGAAAAGGTCTTTCCATTGCGAAAGGATGATCAGTGACAGCCTTGACAGGAACGACCTTTTCATACACAAAAAGGGGGAAAGGGCCGCGCGTCCCCAGGAGCGCTTTTTGCAGTTTGCGAAAAAGAATGATTCACTGGTCGTGCTTGGGACCGGAGGGCAGGGTTTTGTCCTATACGGACAGCTTAAATCCCTTCCCTATGAAGTGCTTGAACAGTTCCACGAACTGATGACCGCACGCCTGGACCCTGAGGACAGAAAGGGCAGGAAGACCACTGAACAGGTGACACAGGGTGTGCGGAAATACGGGGAAAAAGCATCAAAGCTCCATAAATCAATACTGAATACATGGAAAACTGTATTTGAGAAAAACGGATATGTGTTTGACCGCGACAGGCACTTTGGCAGAAAAGTCGCGGTCAAAGTGTTTCCTCAAAAGACGCTTTCTTCCGTGGGGGGAGGTGAGAAGGAGAGTACATTCATAGGCTGGCCTGATCCCCATATAATGCCGATACTTGCCCAGGGCACGTCTGAAAAAGGTATCTCAATAGTGATTATGCCTTTTATAGACGTGGCCAACAGGGTAAATGCAGCCCAGATAAACAGGATGCATTCAATAGATGACGTTATCGATATACTCGCCAAACTTTGCAGGGCCCTTGGCAAGATACACCAGGAAGGTCTTGTGCACAGAGACATTAAGCCCGAGAACATATTTATAGTAAGGGAAAACAGCCTTGCAGACAGTTCGAAAACGGTGCTCCGACCGATACTTACCGATTTCGGCCTCGCGATCGTACCTGAATATACCGCATACAGCATCAGCAATTCAGTGAAGGGGACGCCGCGTTATCTTCCACCGGAGCAGGCAATAGACGCTAAACGTGCACAACCCCAGTCTGACATGTATTCACTCGCCCTCTGGGCGTACGAACTTCTTGCGGGGGACACATACAATCCGAGGCAGGAGAATTTTGCCGCCCTTATCAACCGGCTCTGGAGCATGGCCAGGGGGGATATTCAGCACAAACCTCCTGCACTTTCGGCAGTCAAGTACAACATCGTGCGCAACGAGCTGGAGCGTACTGGATTCGGGGGGCTGTTCGGAAGGTTCAGGAAACGCGCATTCCGTAAAAAACGGAGTGCTCAGCTTGACGGGCTTGAGAAGATACTCGCACGGATGCTTATTACCCAGGATGCCACTCCCGTTCTGGGAAGGTTCTCGAAGCATCCGGAATACAAGGAACTATTCCGGAGTAAAGGGAGGATCGAGTATGTTGACCTTAAAGACCGTCAGAACCAGGGACACAAGGAGACCTTCATAAAAAAAATGGTGGAACTTCGCTACCCGGACATGGATGTGCTTGTAAAAGACCTCAGGAAAGTGAAGAAGGGGGGAATACCCCGTACCCCGGATTACAGGAGGCAGCTGTTCACAAAAGTGCCGAAAAAAGGTTCCCTCCATCCTCTTATAAAGGGGGCTGCGGTCATTACCATAATAGCATCAGGCGTCCTGTTCGCCGCAGGATACTGGGATGAGGTCATAGAATTCCTTTCAAACCTTCTCAAATAAATACAAGGGGGAGAAACGGCCGAGCCGGGGTCAAAAGTCAAAGGGCAGAAAAGAATATCAATAACCAATATCCAACAAGGAATATCCAATTATCAAGGTACTCCAGCTTCGCTGGAAGGTAAAGTGGCGCCCAGAGGGAATACTCGGGAGCATCGGAGCTGTGTCATAAGGGTCACTGGTCATCAGTCATTAGCAAAACGAGAAAAATAAAAAATTCCTTTCCCCTTTAATCCTGTCAATCCTGCTTACAGCCCTGAGCGTAGTCGAAGGGTGATCCTGTCTATTCTTGTCTTTTTTTTCTTGACATTTCCCTTACAGGCAGTATAATACAATACTTGTATTCAGTGTTCTTTTTGTTTTTCATTCGGGATACACGGTGTCCCGGCCGGCTGAGGCCGTGTCGGGAAGAATAGGGAATACGGTGAGAATCCGTGACGGTTGCTGCCGCTGTATCCGGGGACTGGCAATGCAGTTAGCCACTGGAGTATTCCGGGAAGGCTGCCTATGCCGGGGTGATCCGGGAGTCAGAAGACCTGCCTGTGTCCGATTTGGAAGCCTACAACCAATAGGTGAAAAATCGCATTATGAGCATATTGTCTAGACACAGCTCCGTTTCCCATACAGGAATATACGGGAACCGGGGCTTTTTTTTATTAATTATTATTGCGTTCTTCTCCGCGTCAGCGCGGGGAGACGATGAAACAGTGTCTGCCGAGGAGCTGCGGGTTATCGCGGATGACCTCAGCCGGACAGAAGAGACTGCCGAGGATGTGGATTTCAGGCACACGTCCTCTGTGTTTTCAGTAATAGACCTGGATTCTGAACAGGGCAAGGCTTCCTCTCTCGGAGAGGTGCTGAAGCAGGAAGTAGGGCTTCAGATCAGGAAATCGGGAAGCACAGGCAGCTTTGCCACTGTTTCCATGAGGGGAACCTCGTCAAATCAGGTTGCCGTGTATGTGGACGGTATCCCTCTTAATACAGGGCATGCAGGGAGTATTGACCTTTCTGATATTCCGCTTGAATTGATAGACCGGATAGAGATCTTCAGGGGAAGCTCTCCGCCTGAGTTCAGCGGCAGTCCCATTGGGGGTGTGATACATATAAAGACGAACCGTTCCCCTGCGCGGGAACGCTCTTCATTCGGCATCACGGCGGAGTCGTTCGGCACATACAGGGGAGTACTGAAAGGATTCGAATCCTTTTCCGGGAGCGATCTGGTGTATTCACTCAGTTTTCTGACCACACAGGGGGATTATGATTTTACGGACAACAACGGTACCGAATTCAACACGGATGATGACAAGGTGAGGAGCCGGATAAACAACGACTGCACTCAGGGGGCCATGGACATCAAGTGGCGGCTTTACGCGGGCGACGATACTATTATCACCCTTTCTGAAATGCTGGGATACAAGGAGAAAGGCATTCCGGGGAGGGAGAACAACCAGGCAGAACACACTGAATATGAACATGAGATGTCATTCCTGAACCTCACGTACGAAAGGGGCAATATAGGGAGATCAGGAAACGAGCTCTTCTTTAGGGTGTTCTGGAAGTCACTGTATGATGAATTCATGGATCTGTATTCCGAAACAGGCCTGGGTGCGCAGCATATGTGCTCCTCGATAAATGAAATCGGGATAAAAGGCCTGGCGAAATTCCGGACGGGGAACATTTTTTCGACTGTAACCGCGCGGGTGAGTGGGGAGTCATTCGTCCCGGAAAACAAACTCGAAAATTTTGCAGGCACGTATGAGCCGTATCCAAGCGGCAGGGACCTTGTACAGGTCTGCTGCAGCCTGACGCACGGAGGTGAGGCATGGATCCCGTCTCTATCATTGAGATATCTGTCAGCGGAAAGCAATGTTAATACAGATTCATTTTCCGATCACAGGACTGACCGTGTATGGACGTATCAGGCAGGGCTTAAATACATTTTGACGGAGGAATGGGGGTTTAAGCTGAATTACGGCACATACGTGCGGTTTCCGGGCATGGGAGAGCTGTTCGGCGACTGGGGGTATTTTCTGGGAAATCCCGAACTCGATCATGAGAGGGGAGTAACAGGTGAAGCTGCGTTCGAATACACTGCTTCAGGCCCGGACAGGGGGTTTGCGTACATAGACCGGGCATATGCCGGAGTATTCAGGACGGATATCACCGATTATATCCAGTATCTGTTTAATGCCCAGGGGATCGGTCGCCCTGAAAACCTGGGAGAAGCTGAGCTTACAGGCTTTGAATGTTCCCTGCATCATAGAAAGGGGCATATGCGTTTTGACCATGGCCTGACTCTTCAGCGTCCCCTGAACAGGACATATCTTGACTATAATTACGGTAAGATCCTTCCCGGCAGGGCGCAAGCCCTGTATACTGCGGAACTATCCTGGACAGCCGGAAACCTTGAGATATTCGGAAGCTTTCTATACGAATACGGCATTTTTTACGATGCGCCCAACATGAGAAGGGCACCTGACAAGAAGCCCGTAAGCATAGGCGCCGGCTGGTCATTCAGCAGCAAGAACAATATTGTTCTGAGGATCGATAATGTTTTTGACAGACGGTATGAAGACTACGGAGGATATCCTCTTCCCGGCCGGGTCTTTTCCCTTACAGTGCAATGCGGCTTTTAAGGGCTTGGCGTCTGATGAATGTTAATGCGTTGATGCTAATACCCGGATTTTGCATGGAGACGCGCTGAAATTCTGTTAACATGTTGATAATCTTTATATTATGAGTATTAGTGTACATAACCAAATAGGTTACAATATTCAGCTGAGCGAGAGATTGTTGCTTCTGGCAAGGCCAGAGGGCAAATCATCCGGAAACGGCCATAACTGGCCGTTGAGGACAGATTTGTCCCGAATAACGCAGCCAGAAGCAACCAGATCTGCTCAGGCAGTGTGTTCTTCGTGCAAAATTCGGGTAATACATATTTTATTTTGAAAGGAACAGCAGTGAAACAGTTTATTCGTTTTTTTTCGGCAGCAGTTGTGTGTATTACGGTTGTATTCATTATATCCGGATGCATGGATTCCGATCAAAAGGACTTGGATGATCTGTCCTGGATGTCAGGCATGCAGTTTATGGTTTCGGTCAACACGGACGGGGCCGGCGGTACGGGATCGTATTCGATTATACAGGGAGAAACAGTGATAAAGGATATCGTTTCCTTTAACACGGATGACCTGGGCGTGACTGTATGGAACGGCTCCGTGTTCGTGTTCGGCAGGTACGGCAAGGACTGGCTCGCCCGGTTTGATCTTGACGATCCTGCTGATCCCATATACCAGTATTCCACTATTGAAGGTGCTGAATCGACCATGAATCCCAAAGATGTTGTCATTGCAAACAACAACACAGGATATGTGTTCAGGTACGGCTCGTCTGTTTCCTGGATAATAGACCCTTCGCCCGTTGATGAACCATCATTCAGGATCGGGTATATCGATCTCTCTGACTACGAAACTGAGGGGTATGACTTTTTCGGCGATCCTGCTGTTTTCCCCCCGAATCCTGTTCAGGCGCGTGTGAACGGAAACACAATGTACGTTCTTCTTGAACGTTCGAACGGATGGGCGTATGATGTTGACGCACTCCTTCTGACCGTCGATATTTCGGCACCGGCCTCACCTGCCATTATTGATGCGTTCACCCTTAAAGTCCGTTCCCCGAACAGCATGCAGGTTTTCGGGGATAGTATATACATTGCAGGATGGGGTAATTATTATAATTTTTCGGGGCAGATCCCTACCGGAGGTATTGAACGGGTCAATATCTCGGGAGGCCCGGGCACGTATTCTTCAGTATTGCTTGTGGACGATGATGACGGAAGCGATACCCTCGGAAGCGCCTATACATATGGAGGCGCCACGCTGCACACAGCGGTCGTTTCTTCAAACCTTGGATATATATGTTTCGGGAATTACCTGACTCCTCTGTACAGAATACATCCCTTTAATCCCGGTTCGGGTACGGTTGACACGTCGGTTACGCTTATGAACGGAGTCAATGTGTCGCAGATGGCGGTGAATCCGGAAGGAAATATGACAGCATCGGCCAGCTATGTGAGCAAGCAGACCCAGGCAGGAATATATACCATTGAGTTCGACCCGGTTTTCAGTGAATATTCGGCTTCAGGCCCTGTTTCAGTGGGACTTCAGCCCTCCCTTTTTTCCTATAACAATTAAGGCTTGACAAAGGCCGGGATTGCTGTATGCTTTTTAATCCGCTTATCTTACAAAGGAACACTGTCGCACATGAAAAATAACCTACTCCTTATAATCGCTGTTATCATCATCTTCGGCAGCAGCTTTCTTCTTAAGCGGGTTTGCATGCGTGATGAGAATACCGCTGCTCCAGATTCCGGCAGGGGGAGATCCGTGCAACGGATTATTTCACTGGCCCCGTCGATCACCGAGACCGTGTTCCTTCTGGGGGCGGACCACAAGCTTGTCGGCGTGACCGTTTACTGCAACTATCCTCCTGAAGCAACAAAGATTGCCAGGATGGGAGGATATTCAACCCCCGATTTCGAAAAGATCGCCATGTGCAGGCCCGATCTGATCATCATGCTGGAAGAGCATAGGAAAATTGATTTTGAAAGGAAATTCAGACGGCTGGGGCTGGATACGCTGGTCGTATCAACCGTAAATGTGCGAAGAATCCTTGAATCGGTCCGGATGATCGGCGCAGCATGCGGCGTGTCTGAAAGAGCGGCTGAAATTACCGGGGATCTTGAAAAACGGCTGGAAACGATCAGACAGCAGAAAAAAGACCCGGCCCCGTCGGTGCTGGTGACTGTGGGGAGGAACATGGGAGGCGCCGGCCTTGAATCTGTTTTTGCTGCGGGAAAAGGAACATTTTACCATGACCTTCTGCAGATCCTCGGCGCGGTCAACGCGTGCCCGGACACCCTCCAGAAATATGTTCAGATGTCAGGAGAGGGTATTCTGAGGTCTGCTCCCGATATCATCATCGATATCGTACCTGAAGCGTCTCAGGAGGAGATGAAGGAGGTAGTTAAGGCATGGAACATGGTTCCAGGCCTGAAAGCATATATCAGCGTCCTTTCCGCTGAATACTGTGCCCGCCCGGGCCCTTCCTTCATATACACGCTTGAGGACATCAGAAACGAGATCAGGACATGGCGCCGCTCTATTCAGTAAATAGGCTTTCCTGTATTATCAATGGCAAGCCCGTGCTGAAGGACATCTCCTTTGAAACGGGCGAAAATGAATATATTGCAGTTATCGGTGCGAACGGTGCAGGAAAAACCACACTGATCAGGCATCTCAACAGGATCATACGGTCCCGTGACCGGAATGCTGTCCTGCTCAGGGGCAGGCCGATCGGAGCGTATACACAGAAGGAGATCGCGCGTATTGTTTCCTATGTACCCCAGTCCCCCACCCACATTCAGCATTTTACCGTGCATGAATTCGTGCTCATGGGACGGTATCCCTATCTCGGGCCGTTTGCCTCTCCCACAGCAAAGGATGACCGAGCTGTTTCGGAGAGCATGGACATTACTGATGTATCCAGGTTCGCTGACAGGGACATGGTGACTTTGAGCGGGGGAGAACTTCAGAAGGTGTATATAGCCGCGGGCCTTGCCCAGGGAGGGGCTGCGGTTCTCCTAGATGAACCGGCCACGTTCCTTGATCCACGGCACCGGCACGAGATATTCACCATTCTTCAGAAAATACACAGTCAGGGCAAAACAGTGATCAGTGTGACCCACGATATCAACACAGCTGTATTGACAGCGTCCCGTGTCTTAGCCATGAAGGACGGTACGATCGTTTTTGACGGGGAAGCACAGGACGTTATGGATAATTCTGTTCTACGGGATGTCTACGGAAAACCGTTCAGTTTTGCCGAGCATCCTGAGACAGGGATCAGGATCGCGATTCCGGACGTGTATCTGGAAACAGGACGGAAGGAAAAGGGAGTGGGACATGAGCAGGATTGAGAAGAGGAGGTCTATTCCGATATTCATATTGATCTCCATTGCTGTTGTGTGTATTGCTCCGTTTATGGGACGTTCCTGGATTCCCTTTGAAAGCATTACCGATCCGGAGGCTGTCCCGGATTTTACCATATTCTGGTCGCTCCGGGTTGTGCGTGTGCTTATTGCGTTTATAGCGGGAGCCTCGCTCGCAGTGTGCGGCATGACGTTCCAGGCAATGTTCAGGAATCCGCTTGCAACTCCGTTTACCCTCGGTGTTTCAAGCGGGGGATCCTTCGGCGCTGCTCTATGCATGTCCCTCGGCCTTGGTTTTTCAATTGCCGGAGTCCATGCCATATCCATGTTCGCATTTGCGGGCGCATTCTGCGCCATTATGATAGTGTATATGCTGAGCCGCCTGAAACGGCAATTCTCGGCTATGACCCTTCTTCTTGCCGGTGTTGCAGTCAATTTCTTTTTTTCGTCAGCTGTTCTTTTTATCCAGTACTTTTCCGGTTTTGTTGACTCCCATATAATTATCATATGGCTGATGGGGGGACTGAGTATAATCGGAATAGGCCCTGTGCTTGACACACTTCCTTTTTTTCTGACAGGTACATGTATTATCCTGTATCTCGGGAGCGAGCTTAATCTTCTGTATGTGGGCGAGGAGACTGCGGTTTCACGGGGAGTGGAGTCGGACAGGGTAAAAAAAGTGCTTTTTTTCACAACCTCTCTGACAGTGGGAGGGGTGGTGGCTGTGACCGGGCCTATCGGATTCGTGGGAATGATGGTTCCTCATATGGCACGCAGAATAGTGGGAGCGAATCATCGTGTGCTCGGGCCTGCCTGCGTGCTGATGGGAGGAAGCTTCCTTGTTGCGTGCGACACGCTCGCCCGAATTGCAGTCCGGGGCATAGAGATCCCTGTCGGAGTGGTAACAGCCCTTCTTGGCGGCCCGTTTTTCCTGTGGCTCCTTCTGACGCGGGATTTTTGATTTTTTTTTATTTTTTTTCTTGACATAGGAGTCCCACCGGTTACTATACATAGTGAGATAGACGTGGTGGCCAAGTATTCATGAACCGTTCTTTTAAATATAAGCAGATTAAAGTAGAAGGTGAAGGGATAAATACTCCTTTCCCTAAACACCTAAACACACCCTAATATCCACCATTGTCCCTTTGCCTTCTACTCCTTTTTTTAATATACAGGTTAAAAGCAGAGGTTAAAGAGATAAATACTCCTTTCCCTAATAAACTCCTTTCCCTAAACACACCCTAATATCCACACTATTATCCCTTTGCCCTCTGCTTTCTTTTTTTACCTCCCAAAACAGTTATCCCTTTGATCAATACTGCCGGATAGGGGCGTGCGCCCGCATACTTTTATAAAATTATGCTTGAAAAAACCGAAATCGGCATAAAATAGCAGTGTTTCCATTCTGTTGCATATATTGCAAGGCGTGAACTGTGGATGAATTAATTGGAACAGAGCTTGGAGGATGCAGGATTGAATCCCTTGCGGGAAAGGGAAAACTGGGGTTGACGTTCAAGGGGATACAGCTCAGCCTCAACAGGCCTGTAGCTATTAAAGTATTCCATCCTTCTGTATGTGAACATGTTGGGTATCTTGAACGGATGAAGGAGGAAGCAAGCCTTATAGCTTCATTATCATACCCGGACATGATCCAGATCTATGATACAGGGCACAAACACGATATCCATTACATTATAATGGAATATGTGGATGCTTCAATCTTACGGGAGCGTGTGAAGGAAGATGGGTCGTTCACGGCTGAACAGGCTGGTGAAATCTGCGGAAAGATCGCGCAGGGCCTGGAAAAAGCCCACAAACAGGGTGCAGTACACGGGGACATATCTCCACATACCGTTTTTGTTTCCGGGGCCGATGCGGTTAAGATATCCGATTTCGGCCTGGCAAAAGGCTCGGCTGAAGCAGCTGATCTGCGCGGGGCAGGCATCAGTATTGGAGATTCAGCATATATGAGCCCTGAACAAACGGGCGGCGGAGAGGCGGATATCCGGTCGGATATATATGCTCTAGGATGCACGTTCTATTATATGATCACAGGTTCGGCCCCTTTTGAAGAGGGACACTCAGCAGACACGTCTGATACTCCCGGGCAAAGACATGTACCTGCACCAGAGGGGGAGAGCAGGGAAGTCAACGCATTCATATCCGGATGCACGGCAGGGGATCCTGAAAAACGCTTCCCGTCGTATGCGGAGGTGCTTGCCTCTCTGGAGACGATCGCACAAAGCACGCCTGATGAACAGGGTTTTCCAGGTATGGCTGAGCGGACAGGGCCTGGCAGCGCAGAAGGGGAGCACACCTGTCCCAAGTGCAATACGTCATTTAACGGTGAGCCCGATTTCTACAACAAGGCAACCTGTCCTGCATGTCTGTTCTCCTTTGAGCCCGGGGAAAGAGCGGGTGATGATTTTTTTGACAGCGGAGTTCAGGATGATATAGTTGATTCCCTGCTGTCAGGAAGCAGCGAAGAAACCCCGGCACAGGCCGAACACGCCGGATCACAGGAACAGGAAAAGAAGGAGGAAACCCTTCTCGCAAAAGTAAACCGGGCCATTGTGATTCAGCCGCGGGAAGCGCTTGAAATAGTCTGTACACTGCTTGAAATCCAGATAGAACGGAAAAACCCTTCAGGTATCCTGCTTCCCGAGCATATTATTCAGGGAACGGAAGGAGACCTGTCTGTTTCAGAGGAACCCACCAGATTTGAAGACCTGACCCCAGAACAGGCGGTGTTCGCTTCTCCAGAGTTCTGCCGCGATGAAAAGCCGGATGAGTCCTCTGATGTCTATTCTCTCGGTATGCTTTTCCTTTTTATGATTTCGGGCCATTCTCCTGAAGCGGGAAACGACTTGGACACGGTCAGGGGTTTTCATGAGGGGCATAAGGATATATCTGTCTCCGCGATCAACCCGGCAGTCACAAATACCTGTGCCCGTATAATTCACATGATGCTGGGTATGAAAGGGGAAGCCCGGATCACATCGCTTACCGAAGCCCTTGAACTTGTCCGGAATGAATGCAGGCGCATGGATGGTGAACATATTGAGGACAGGGTAACGAAAACGCCGGATGATGAGGAACACCAGGAAGATGAGGAAGGGGAAGAGGAGACTGAGGAGGAAACTGAGCCTGTAAAAGGCTCTGACGATGAATCCAGGGTGATATGCACCCGGTGCCGGTCATGGAATCCTCCCGAAACGTTCGTGTGCGAAACATGCGGCAAACTGCTCAGGGAGGAAAACCCTAAACAGGAGCCGGAAACCGAAGAGGATTTTACAGGGCTGACGCGCAGGCTGATGGAGATGGGGAACTGGGAAACCGCTTACAGAATATGTAATGAAGGGCTGAAAACCTATTTCAGCAGCGTCGATCTGAAAGGATTGGAACAGGAGATCAAGGATCGCGTCCAGGCTTCCCGTATTGAGGATTTTGACAAGAAAGCCGGCGAACTTGCATCGCAGAAGAAATTCAAAGAGGCAATACGCGAATGGGAAAAAGCAGGCAGTGTTTCCGGCGGATCGAAAGCCGAACACGGTGAAAAAATTGCCTGGGCCCATTCAATGATCAGGAAAAAACGGTTAATTACAGTGCTTGTTATTGTAGGGGTTGTTATCGCGGGATCTATTATCGGTGCTGTGTGCTTTCCGGAAAGGGTTTTCCCATTCCTCAGTATCTGGTGCAGGCATATCGGACTGCGGATCGCCTTTTTTGAACAATATGAGCCGAAGGGCATTGAAAATATCGATGCGGACGAAAACACTGATGCCGGCATCCTGCTTGCCTGTCTTGAAAAGGTACAGGGAAAAGCCCTTTCAAAAGAGCAGGAGCGGAAAATAGAGGAAATACGCAATCTTCTTGTCAGACAATGCAGGCGCAGGTTCAAAAAGCGGGTTTCAGAAGCCGATTATTTCAATTTCCTCGACGCATGTTCTAAGTATCTGAAAGGGACACCTCAGGAAAAATCTTTGCTGACCGTAAAGGATGAGGCTCTGGCACATTGCGTGGACCAATGCGAAATAATGGCCTCTTCAAGCGAAAAAGACTGCATTTCCGCGCTTGACAACCTTCGTCCCTTTGCCAGGGGAAGCCGGTGGGAAAAGGAGATCGACAGTCTTATAGATACCTATCGCCGTAATCTGGAAGCCCAGGAGAAGCGTGAGTCACCCGAAAGAAGGTCGGCTCTGGCAGAACTCAGCCGGATCAGCCAGATTGAAAGAAACGGGGATTACGCAGCAGCCTGCCTTGAATACCGGAAACTGCTTTCCGGAAAAAAGATCAATGGATTTCCGGATATACAGGAGACAGCCCGGCTGAGGATCCAGCATATAGAATCGTATCAGGAGAAGGCACAGGAACTTCTGCGCAGGGCGGACAGCCTTTTTGCGAAGGACAAACAAAACGCGGTTTCCCTATACAGGAGGATCATGAAGGAGTATCCCAGCTCAGCTGCGGTTTTCAGGGTGAAGCTTCCTCTGACCGTTAAAACCGACCCTGAAAACGCTGAAGTATATATTGACGGCAGAAAGCAGGATACATCCTCCTCACGTGTATACTGTTCCCCCTACAGCGCTGCTGTGATTGAAGTACGCAGCAGAGGGTATTTGCCGAAAAAAACCGTTATTGCGGACATCCCGTATCCGGTTACCGGTCCTTGGTGTTTTTCATGCACACTGTTCCTTGCTCCTGAAAAGATTATACATGCCGGCAGGCATCTTAAAGGCATCGGCAATTTCGGAGATGTGGTCTATTCGGCGGGAAAGAATGCCGTGTTTGTTTTTAATCCGTTCAAGGGGAATACGCGGCCAGGAATACACGCCTATCCCCGCAAAGCATCCGCAGAACCTTTCGCTGACCTTGAATGGATCAGGGTGGAGGACAGACATACCCCGTATATACGGAGGAATACAGCCGTTATGACATTCGATCCGATCATGGAAAAGGTCGGGCTTATAGGTACTATCGAACATACGCCAGTGTCTCCGCTGACTGTTGCTTCTTTTTTCCCCAAAAGAGAGAAAGGGCTCTTTTTCTGGGACGATACAGGGCATCTTATATGCCTGAAGCTCAAAATCCTTTCGCAGATATGGCGAAAAAGATACAAACACAAATATACGGGAACGGGACTGTGTCCGTATAAAGAGCACATCATAACAACTCATCCGAAAAAAGAATGTATAGTGTTTATGCTGAAGCAAAACGGCGATATCGAGAAGGAAATCCCCTTGCCCGGAAAAACACACTATTTCACGGTTACCGATGATCAGCTGTATGTGTGCAGCCGGCAGGGGCACTGTATGAGAGTTGATCTTATAAAGAAGGCTTCTGAGGAATGGTGTACAAACCTCCATGGAACGGTTTCCGCCCCTGTAATCACGAGCAGGGTGCATTTCTTTGCCCTTACCGGGGACGGTGTATGTATTGCCGGATACAGAAGGAACGGTGAAATAATCTGGCGCAGAAAAGTATCAACCGGTCAGCTTCGCGGAGGAGTTTTTTTCAAAAATAAAGTTTACATTTATGATTTGTGTGGTATTATTCATGTACTTAGCCCCAAAGGCGAAGAAAAAGGCCGTCTGTACGGTCAGAAAGATATTTCTTCTAATTTGGTCATCTATAATGACAAGCTTCTGTTTATTACAGAAAAGGGCGACTGTATTGTATACGGGTTGTAACTGCGGAGAATAATCGGTGAAGTATTCATGCCCTGCATGTAACGGTGCAATACACATCAACGACGATTCAACAGCCACGGTCTTTGTGTGTCCGCACTGTAATTTTTCAGGCAATATCAACAAGCTGAAGGAAGCCTCGCAGTCCGGAGTCGGAGACGTACCAGTTGACAAACCCTCAGTACAGCAGATGCAGGAGAAAACCGGCAGGGGGAACAATAACAAGGCGCTTGAACCGATTACCCGGACAACTGATATGGCGAAGAAGCCTCAGCCCGGACAGGATCAGCCTCCTGTTCCGCCACCGGAAGGGCATCAGGAAGAGGAAGCAACCGAAGGGCTGTTAAAGGAGTTCGAGGAAGGAAGCATATTCAGCAAAGTAGAGGAAGAGGAACCTATTCCTGAGACAATACCTCAGCCTCAGCCCGCACAGGAGGTAGAGGAGGTACAGGAGGAAGAACCCCGCGTTATTCAGGAAGGGGAGATCGAGTGCCCCATATGCAGATCGGTAAATAATCCTGAAACAGCCGTTATGGAATCAGGTACGTTCAAGTGTTTCAGTTGCGGTTCAATATTTTCACCTGCAGGAGATACAGAACCGGGCAGTGAGGCATTTTCCCAGCCTGAAGACCCTATCCTCGGGCAGACTATCGGAGGCTGCAGGGTTGCCAGCAAAGTTGGTGAGGGGGGCATGGGGACCGTATACAAGGGAATACAGATATCGCTTGACAGGGAAGTAGCGATCAAGATCCTCCCGGGCCAGTATTCACGCAACAGAAGCTTTATCCGGCGTTTTGAGCGCGAGGCGAAATCCCTTGCCAAGATCAATCACCAGAACATCATGCAGATATACGATTTTGGCATGCACGGTGACCTGTATTTCATGTTAATGGAATTCATAAACGGAAAAAGCCTTTCCGATATGATCGAAGAGCGGTATGTCCTCACACTTGAAGAGCTTCTTCCGATCATCAAGCAGGCAGCGATGGGTCTTGAATGCGCCCAGAAGAACGGCGTGATCCACCGTGACGTGAAGCCTGACAACATTATGATAGATGAGGGAAGGACCGTAAAAATGACCGACTTCGGACTCGCGAAAATTGTCGGTTCAGGAATGTCGGAGCTGACCCAGGAAGGTGTGAGGGTGGGAACTCCCGCGTTTATGAGTCCCGAGCAGTGCAAGGGCGAAAAAGCACTTGACATTAGGACCGATATCTATTCCCTGGGAGTGACGTTCTACTTCGCGCTCACAGGCAAACTGCCGTTTACCGGGGACTCTCCTTTTTCTATCATGCTCAAGCATCAGAATCAGCAGGCTGAGCCTGTCAACAAGATTGTATCAGGCCTGCCGGACGCTGTCTCCGAAATTATTGAAAAAATGATGAAAAAGGAGCCTGAGGAAAGATATCAGACTTGGGAACAGTTCCTGGATGCTGTAAGGGCTGTTGAACGGTTCATGAGCGTGGACCTTCCTGATGAATCCGCTGATACCGAAGAGGATAAACTTCTGAAAAAGGACACCCTTGATATAGATGTCCAGAAACACAGCGAGGACCTTCCTGAGGGATGGGGAGAGGACGAACATGGCGGAGAGGAGCTTGAAGAAGATGCTGAAAAAGGACGGCAGGTTACAGAGCTCATGAAAAAGGGTGACAGTGAATTTTCCGGAAGCAAGTTCGAGGACGCGATAGCCACATGGCAGAAAGCACTGTTCCTTGATCCTAATAATATTGAGCTGCAGGACAAGATTTCTGAAGGGCGTCACCGGATCCGCCAGGATAACATTGAAAAGATTCTGGCTGAAGCGAACGTGCTTGAAAAAAAGAGGAAATACAGAAAAGCCCTGAAGCAGCTTGACGAGGTATCAAAACTCAAGCTGAGCTGGCAGGTCAAGGACATGGTATCAGGCAGCATTGCCAGGATCCAGAGTAAAATACGCAAGCGCAAGGTGATATTCAGCATTGTGAGGCTGATCGTGCTGTTTGTATGCTTGGCGGGTGCAGTCGTTATCGTATATCCGAATGTCATGTTGCTTCTTGCCCAACGGGACTACAGGGAAGCTGAAAAGAAAGAGCGGGATGCCCTCGACCTGATCGAAAAGGACTTTGAGACATTTGAACAACGTGCCCGTGAAGTCGTACAGGTCTATAGTAACGTGATCAAGTACAAAGTCCCGGAGAAAGGTTTCCTCGGCCTTGTTTTCGAACGCATAGGTACTGAGAACGTTTATGTGGACCTTGCTCAAAGCAGGAGTGAGGATATAGAAAGGCTGATTGAAAATACACGTATACAGCATATTCTTACAGAGGCGAAAGAAAAGCTTTCTGCGCTTGAGAATGAGGGGAAATTCATTAAAGCCGAGGAGGAGGCTGACCGCATTCTCAAGGAAGTGGGCAGCCGTCCAAGGTATTATTACCTGATTGAGGATATCGTCAAGCGGGTAAAGCAGAAAAGCACGGAAGCGAAGTCCCTGCGCAGCAAAGCCCTTTCCCGCGACGTATTCGAGATGTCGGGGGAGGAGAATATCAAGAAATATTCAACCTACAGTGAGATCAGTGCCGCTCTCAAAAATTATTCTGAGCTCAGGGAAAAATACCCTGACACTAAGGCTGGAATAGAGGCCAAACGTGGTTTTACCGTTAATACCGTTCCGGAAGGTGCTTCTGTCACTGTGGTTACAGAGCAGGGCATGAGGATCACGGTCCGGGGCAGAACAACTCCGCTTGAGATTCCTGTGCACAGGCCGAACACACTTTTTACGATTATACTTCACAAGAAAGGATACAAGGAATTCAAAAAGAAGTACAGGAAAAATACGATCGACAGGAAAAATGAAACATTTGAGCTCGAATACGGGCCGTGCTGGGTACAGTCGACTGCTGAGCAGAAAGCACTGACCTCCTATCCACTTGTATACGGAAAATCCCTCATACTCCTGGCTCACAACAAGCTTGTAGCGCTTGACTGTGAAACCGGGTCCTATATCTGGGAGGAGAGCAATTATCTCCAGAAAAAATCACCCCTTGTTTCCCGGTTTTTCAACAACACAGAGGATACGGTCCTGTACAGGGGTAGTATTATCGTGCCCTGTATTGACGGCTCGTTCACGATTATACAGACATCCAGGCTTAAGCCGGGGGAATGGCTCAGTAAACGTATTGATGTAAGGCCGGCGCACAGGCCAACCTTTCCGTGTGTTGTGGTGCCTAAGATGCTGCAGAATACCACGGGCCTCTTTTTCGGGGGTGGGGATGAGGCTGCCATGATAGGAGCGGTGTCACTCGAAAATGGCAAGCCTCTGTGGGGATCATCTTCAGATGCGACCTCTGGTCCGGCAAAGAACGGAGGTGCAGAAAAGGAGGTCCTGGCAAAGAACATACCGGGGAAAAAAGTGCAGGGGGATGTTCTGCGCACGCCAGTATCCTCGGGCAGCAGTATAGTGTTCAGCACGTCTGCGGGATATATATACGATATTGATGTAAATACCGGAACTGTGAAGAACCATTTCCAGGCGGGCAGCGCAAAGGGCAGGAACACTATTAATGTAAACGGCCAGTACGTGTATTATATGGAATCGGTTAATGACAGGAGCATGGTCAAGAAACTGAATACAGTAACCGGCAAAGAGGAATGGCAAAAGGAATTTGCCGGCAATATTTATGAAGGACGGCCTGTTATATACAGCGGGAAAATAATATTCGGCCTTTTCTTCTCTTCAAAGGGAAGAATAATAGCCGTATCGGAAAAAGACGGCTCCATAGTATGGACATATCCCAAACAGGGGGATATCAGCAGGATAGCCCAGGAGATCACCGTGAAGGACAGCAGGCTTTTCTGTGCCTCAGGTACCGATATACTCATTCTGAACGCGGACAAGGGGAAGAAGCTGTTCGGAGAGTATTCGACTGAACTCGCCAATATCACGGAAAAACTTCTCGTGCATAATGGATATATTTACGCGTGTACCGGGGACGGGAAAGTATACTGCTTTATGATCCCGGTTTCTCTCCAGTCCGGAAAATGAGGATCATCTCAGGAACCCGCAGGGGAAGAAAACTCGCGTTTGCCCCCAATTCAGACATCAAGCCGCTTACTGATCGAATAAAAGAATCCCTTTTCGGAATTATCGGCCCGGAAATACCCGAAGCGGACGTGCTGGACCTGTATGCGGGATGCGGTTCATTCGGGATTGAAGCGTTGAGCAGGGGAGCTGCGAGGGCCGTGTTTGTGGACAGCAACCCTGAAGCCCTGTCATGCATACTGAAAAACCTGCAACATGCGGACTTGATTTCACAAGCGGAAGCAGTGCGGCTGGACGCGTTCTCGTATATTACACACGCGGCCCGGCAAGGCATCACGTTCAGGATCATATTCCTGGATCCTCCCTTTGAACAGGGTGAAAACGGGGAGTTCTTCGCGAAAGCCGGGGAGTGCGCCAATGATATCGCCTGCATTCTTCAGGAAAGCGGGCTCATGATCATGCGTATACCCACCCATACTCAGCCAACCTTTTCATCCGGGCAGGTTTCGGAAATACGGCGTAAAAAGTACGGACGGAGCAGCATAGTTTTTTACAGGAAAGACACAGATGAAATCCAAAGCGGCAGTACTGCGTGAATTCAATGCGCCTCTCAGCCTTGAGGAGATAGAAGTCCCTCCACTGGAGCAGGGAGAAGTGCTCGTAACTGTTGAGGCTGCGGGTGTTTGCGGTTCGGATGTGCACATGTGGTCTGGCAAGGACCCAAGGACCCCTCTGCCCATGATACTCGGCCACGAAGGGGTCGGACGTGTGGAGGAAGTCGCCGGAGAAAAAAAATACCTGTCAGGAGAGGACGTTTCCTCCGGTGACCTCATTATCTGGAACAGGGGTGTTGTATGCGGGGAATGTTATTTCTGCACACGAGGGGAAGCTTCGCTCTGCCCTTCGCGATGGGCCTATGGTATACATAGATCGATCAGTGAGCGTCCGTATCTTGTGGGATGCTACAGCGAATATATTATCCTTGACAGAAAAACCGATATTCTGAAAATCGAACCTGAAACCGATCCGGCAGTACTTGTTTCGGCGTCCTGTTCAGGAGCGACAACAGCCCATGCTTTCGATATCCGCAGTCCGCAGCCTGGCGATACAGTGGTTGTTCAGGGCCCCGGTCCCATAGGGATATTTGCTGTTGCGTTCGCCGTCCGTTCAAAAGCAGGCCGCATTATCGTCATAGGCGGTACTGAGGAAAGGCTTACCATATGCGGGGACATGGGGGCCACGGATATTTTGGACAGGCACGGACTGACAAAAAAGCAGCGCTACGAGCATATTATGGATATTACCGAGGGGCGGGGTGCTGATATAGTATATGAATGTGTAGGGAACAGTGAAGTCCTTGAGGAGGGGCTTTCGCTTCTGAGACGGGGAGGTGCCCTGATAACCATAGGATTCGGTGCGCCGGGGGGGTCGGTGACCATTGACTGTTACAAAGATCTGACCGTACGCAATCTTTCCGTTTACGGTGCGTGGGTCTCTGACGCAGAACATCTCGTAAAAGCGCTGAAGCTGGTTCGGGGAAGGGAGGAGCAGTTTGCCAGGCTCGTAACTCACCGCGTCCCTCTGAAGGAAGCGGACAAAGGCATCAGGGCAATGAAAAAAAGAGAGGCAATCAAAGCAGTACTGGTGCGGGAATAGAGGACAGAAATCAGAGGACAGAAGTCAGTGGTCTGAGAGAACACAGATTATGGAATTCAAACCGGATATAGAAAAGACAGTAGACCGCTACAGACGGTTCTGGGATGGGAAAGAAACCAAACCGCCTCTTACTATTATAAAGCTGCCTGAAAGCAATCCTGTAGACCAGGGGTTTCAGTGCCGGTTCTGGCAGGATCCCGACGGGTTTGTCAGCCATTTCATCAAATCCCTTGAGATGAGAAAAAAGATCCCTGACGATGCAGTGCCGATGCTCCGGCCTCCCTTCGGACATGCGACCGTTCCTGCCGCGCTCGGGGCAGCTCCGGAACTGACATCCGGAAAGCTGTATACTGAGCCGGTACTTGAAGATGTTAAATATCATACAGACCTTGCCGTCGGATCCGTATGGCTGGAGCGGTTCGAGCAGTACTTCAAAAGGCTGATGGAACTTTCACATGGAAGGTTTGCCATGTCCCTGTGTGAACTCCCCGGCCCTTCAGACCTTATGGGTTACCTGCGGGGACTGCAGCCTCTGCTTCTGGATTTGTATGATAATCCGGATGATGTTATCTCATTCTCGCTTCACTGCGCTGATCTGCTGGTCGATTTCAACAACAGGGTGAAATCAATGCTTGCTGACCAGGAAAGGTATGAGGGCTGGTGGGCTGTAAACTGCTGGATGCCGGATGATGCTCTCTACTTCGGGGAACATATGAGCGTCACTTATTCTCCGGAACTGTATGAAAAATTTATTCTGCCGGCAAATTCAAAAATGCTCAGTGGTACTTCCCATTCACTTGCGTATATCTATTATGAAAAAGGAAATCATCTGAGAAAGCACTATCTTAACAGGGGACACCTTACATGGGTAAGGAGCTGCGACGGCGATCCCGGCCCTGATATGCTTGAAGAATACGGGGAAAGAGCGGCTGTGAGTATTCACACGGATGCGGAAAACCTTGAACGCGATCTGTTAAGGTACGGGTGTAAAGGGGTGTGCTATGAGGTTGCTTGCACTTCCGTACAACAGGCTGAGGAGGTCTGCAGGACGATGAATACATGAGCATGCAGTCCCGGCGGCAGAGCGGAAGTCAGAAGACAGAAGGCAGGAAACAGGGGACAGTAGGGGCGAGCCGGTGGCTGGGTTCTCTGCGTCTCAGTGGCTGTTTCAATTCGCAAATCCCGCCGGGCCGCTTCCAGCCCGTAGTGCTTACAGGCCGGAGGCGGCAATTGCAAATCGCACATCAAAAATTCCCTCCCTCCCACATCCTGTTCACCTTCTCGAGAACCCATTCGGAAAAGCGGCCCTGGGCTGCTATGCTGCGGGTATGATCCAGCCCCTCCTTTTTTTTAAGTTTCTTTGCTGTATACAGAAGGTATGGCGCCATTATGGAACTGTAGTGGGGAATATTCTCTTTACTGCAGTATTCCAGGAACCTTCCGTCATCCGAGAACACGGCTGAGGCCTTTCCCTGTTTGAAAAGGTTCAGAATGCTGTTCTCACCCTTGCCGAAAGGACCTTCTGTAGATACGTGTTCGATACGGCAGAATTTGCTGAGGATACGGGCGGTGTCGTGGCCGTCAGGACCCCGGGCTATCTCGGTTTGTACTGTATCTGTGGTAATAATATTACATCCTGCGCAGAACCGTTCAAGCAGGCCCGATTTGTACAGAATGATCGCTGTGGAACTGTCAATGCCTCCCTCCAGAGCCCTTCCGTTCTCCGGAACAGGGACAGCCTGATGTTTAGATGCTGTATCCATATATCCGTTTATTGTAGCATAACGTATGAAAAAAACAAATATTTCTTGCATAAAATCCCCGTTATGATATAATTCTGCCCCTGACATGTTTGAATTGAATCGGAGATAATGAAATGAAAAAAGCTGTATGGGGATGTGTTGTCATCGCAGGTATATGGTTCTGCACTTCGTGTGAATTTTCTTTCGGCGAAAAGCAGACGCCTGTTTTTAAAGGTACGGCGAATCCTGATGCAGAAGCCGAAAAGAAATGTTCTCCGGAAAAACTGGCTGAAGCAATGAAGGAAGACCTTTCGGACAGGGGATGGAAACATACGAAGACTGTGATAAATCTGAAAAAGAATGACATCGAAAAGATGATCCGGAATTTTCCGGCTGGAGAAAACGCATTTCAGGGGGGTTTTCCCAAGGCGGTGATAGTAGTGCCCTATATCAAGGAGCAGGAACCCCGCACATCGGTCACCCTTACCTTCTGCGATATGGGAACCCCGTTCAGCGCTTTTTCAGCATTTTCACGGGCTCGCCAGCAGAACATGCAGGCATATTACTATGGAGAACGGGAATGCATACTCAGGGAAAACAGTTCCGTTTTCTGGGAAGGTCCGTACCTGATCTCTGTCGTTACTGCAAATCTGAGTACCAAAAAAAAGGATATACTCCTGGGCGTGTCAAAAGGCATCTCCTATAAACTGTACGGGTTGATAGGCACATACGAAGATCCTGAAATGACCAGTCTGTTCCCCTCGGCCGACAGAAAGGACCATTCAATTCAGGTGCTCGCACAGGACCCCTTTCATCTGAAAAAACCCCGTATATGCATGAAGGCTGAATACAGCCATATTATCGGAAAACGCATCCTGTACATATATTCAGATGATTCCGGAGAAAAGCTCCTGTCGTACCGAAAGCTTCTGACTGAAGCCCTTATGGATTCCGGATCCGCCGTTCTCGCCTCTGAAAGGAATGAAAGCCTGGGAAGCAGGATGTGGATCAACTCCGTGAAGCACGGGATAGTGGAAATCGCCCTTTGGAAAAAGATAATTGCCGTGGAGACGGGGGTAGGCGCGTACCATAAGGGTATTACACAGGTAGCGGGCCTCAGGGATATAGCCCTGTCAGATCTCAATCACAAAAACTTTAACAAAAGCGTTGACATCAATCCGTATAAAAACCTGATGGTAATCAAAAACCCGAAGGGCCCCGCAGATGTCATTCCTCTGGGCAGCACCATCCGTGCAGTCCGTAATGCAAAGGCACAGTGACCCTCATATACGAAGAAGTCAGGCTCCCCATATAGGACGTTCCCTTTACATTACAGAAAAAAAGGCAGCCGCAAGCTTAAGCGTGCGCTGTTTATGGAATTTTGTTCCATTCTGCTCGCGGCTACCTTTGACTTGCATCCGGCAAATTTCAAATCGCAATTCGCAAATCGGAACTTACTACACGATCTTCTCTACCTGTTTCTGAGAATGTTCGTCAAGGTGCTCAAACGACTCGATCTCATAGCAATTTCCCATAGTATCCCACAAAACCATCCTGCCGTCATCAAAGTGGCTGACACTGTGGGAAGGGTCTTTCATTGCGAAGTGACGGGCACCGCGGTCAGTTTCCACCTCCCAGAACCGGGTACCGAAATGCGTACGGGTTCTGTCCACCCGCGTAATACGGGTGATAAGGTACGTGAGATCAAGTGCTTCTGATGCCACTTTTCGGGAATCAGGGTCAAGATCGGTGAGCCTTTTGACCATTGCCACCTCTTTTTTCTTCTCGTCAATAAACGATATTTCACTGTTCCTTCCGGTGAGGGGCCGGGCAAGCTTCACCTTAACCGGAGTTTCCCTGTCGGTATTCTCAAAGCGCAGGAAGTATTTCCCGTGTCGTTGATGTAAACTGAATTTATTCTCTTTTCGAGTATTCATATGTAATCCTTTCATACTATGCTAAGCAATGATCTGCCCTTTAATCTTGTTCAGGTCTGTCTGGAGCTTAACAAGTTTTGCATATTTACCGTCTAAATCAACCAGCTCATCATGAGTACCGACCTCAATGATCTCTCCCTGTTCAATAAAGAAGAGACGATGAGCATTCCTTAACGTTGACAGCCGGTGCGCGATAGCGATCGTGGTTCTTCCCCTGATAAGAACGGCAATCGCATCCTGAATATACTTCTCTGTTTCGCTGTCCACTGAAGATGTTGCTTCATCCAGAATAAGGATAGCCGGATCGTGGAGGATAGCCCTGGCAATTGAGATCCGCTGTTTCTCTCCGCCTGAAAGCTTCACTCCATGGTCCCCGAGCATGGTATCATAGCCGTATTCCTTATCCATGATAAAATCATGGGCATGAGCAGCCTTGGATGCCTGTACAACCTCGTCAAACGATGCATCCGGATTGCCGTACCGGATATTTTCTGCAATGGTTGCATTGAATAAAAACGGCTCCTGCATGACCATGCCCAGCTGCTGACGCATCTGTCCGAGCCTCACCTTTCTGATATCATGCCCGTCGATCCGTATAATGCCTGAATCAGCGTCATAGAAGCGGCATATCAGATTGATGATCGTGCTTTTGCCTGCACCCGATTTGCCGACAAGGCCGATCATCTCACCCGGTTCGATGGCAAAAGACATGCCCTTGATAACCTCTTTGCCCCGTTCGTAGCTGAAGCGGACATCATCGAATTCAATTGCCCCTTTGATTTCCGGAACAGAAACAGCATCAGGGGCTTCCTCTATCTCAGCAGGTGTATCGAGTACTGAAAAGATCCGCTCTGCACCCGCAAACGCGTGGGTCATCCAGTTGAATACCGCAGTAAACCACTGAAGGGGCCCGTAGAGCAGCCATATATATCCCACAAAGGCAAGCAGGTCTCCGAGCGTGAATGTGGGATCATGGGCAGTAATACGCCGTGCCGCGAAAAACCATACCCCGATAACCCCAACCTGCATGATCCAGAACATTATTTCCATGAACCCTATCCATGTTCCTTCTATATTGAACCGGATGCCGAACAGCTTTATACTCGTCCTGTTGAACATCGAAGACCGGCGGTTCTCCTGGGAAAAAGCCTTGACAACCCGGATCCCGTTAAGGGATTCACTCAGGATCGAATGGAGATGCCCTATACCGCTTCCGCTCTTATGGAAAAGGGGTCCGAGTTTTTTCCAGAACAGATTCGCCCCGAAAACCAGAAAAGGAACGGGCAGGAATACAAGCAAAGCAAGTTTGTAGTCCATCTGTACCAGAATAACTCCGATCACAACGAATGACAGAAGGTTTACCATAATATACGGCAGTCCGTCTATCAGAAAGTGCTGAAGCTCTCCTGTGTCATGCATGATCCGGCCCACAAGCTGTCCGGGTCCCTTCTTGCTGATATAACTCAGTTGCAGCCTCTGCACTGCTGAATGGAGCCGGCTCCTCAGGTTGTTGACAAGCCTCGCACCCAGCCAGGAGCTCATTACACCTGCCGTAAACCGTGCCACAAGATACACAGTAATGCTTCCAAGCATCACACTTATCCAGAAAGAGAGTATATCGTGGTTTCCGTCCTTGATCACGTCATCAACGATCCGTTTGGTCACATAGGGGAAAACCATCTGGGCCCCTACTGCTATAACAGTAGCAGCGACCATGATCAGGGCTTTTCCCTTAAACGGGCCGATAAGTCCGATAAGCCTTTTAAAGATCGCCAGCCTTGGAACACACAGAGCGCAGCTGCTTCCCCGTTCGGGAAGGGGAGCGCCGCACCGGGGGCAGTATCCATGCTCCTCATCTTCTGATGTTTCCGGTTTGATGCCTCTGATAAGCTGGTTTATAACACGGCAAAGCACGCCGAACTGGGGAACCAGGGTCTTGGTATAATATACAAGGATGATATCATCTTCCCCGCATTCCGCCACCAGCCTGGAACTGCCGAAAAGCTCATCGATCCTCAATTCCTTTATGGAACTGAAGTCGAGTTCAATGATACGTTCTTCTTTGCTGAGCACAATAACACGGCGGTCTGTAACAGCTATCCAGCTTTCGCCGAATTCACGGCTGAGGTCAAGATCGCTTTTCAGGGAATACAACATCCTTTCACCGTGTTCAAAGGAGGAGTTGATCTCCCTGTTTAAATGCTCAGGCAGTTTATCTTGAAGTTTCATGGGTAATACTTTCTATTATACTTTTTCCATATATTATGTAGGGGCGGACCCGAGTGTCCGCCCGCCCATTTGGTAGCGCACGGTCTTCAGACCGTGCCTGTCATCATACCTTCCTGAAATCCGCCTTCTCCCAGGGCCTCGAACTGTAGGGGCACGGCACTGCCGTGCCCGCTTGTACCAGAATACATAATATATAAACAAAAAAGACCGGTAAATGACGCATTATTAATAATAAATTTTCGAATACACGGCAATACAGCGTACCCGGATTTTGCATGGAGACGCGCTGAATTTTCGTTAACATATTAATAACCTTTATATTATAAGCATTAGTGCAAATAAACATATGGGTTTCACTTTTCAGCTGAGTGAGAGATTGTTGCTTCTGGCAAGGCCAGAGGGCAAACCTTCCGGAAGCGGCCATAATTTGGCCGTTGAGGACGGGTTTGTCCCGAATAACGCAGCCAGAAGCAACCAGATCCGCTCAGGCAGTGCGTTCTTCGTGCAAAATCTGGGTATACACTATTCCCTTCGGGGGAGCCCTGTTTGAATGGTATGATTGATTATACTGAGGTGAGCTAGGTCAGTGTACCACAACAGAGGCAGACCGCAAGGGTACGTCGAAATCAGTTATCATAGTCTACCTCCTTTCTGTAGTATAGTGAACAGATTATTCCTTGATCAGAAACAACAGAATTCAAGGTCATCTGAAGAATTCCTGGCTATAGTTGAACATACAATCAGAAGGATAGTAGCAAGGGAATCGATTTTGTCAAATAAAAAATAAAAAAAATAAAAAACCACCAAGCCACCAAGTCACGAAGAGCTACAATCAAAAATCCATTATACACCGCAAGGCGTCTATCCCCCGGGGTGAAGTGGCAGGTTTTACGCCTGCCGGACTTTAGGGGCGTATTGATATACGCCAATATTGGTGGGGCGGACACATGGGTCCGCCCATTGGGTAGTGCACGGTCTTCAGACCGTGGCTGTCACCGTATACCATACGTCCCCTTGTCTGTTTTTTTTAACCTTACTTTTCTTGGTGTCTTAGTGTCTTCGTGGTGGGCTCCGCCTTCGGCTTAACCGACCTGTAGCTTTCATTTCGGGTGTATCAGCAGTTCCTTTTTCCCAAAAAACACTTGACAAATTCTCAAAAACAGCTACAATACCACGCCTTCTGATTGTTCTTTAAATATATTTCCTGTTCCGGTCGGCTGTGTAGGGTCGTATTGTTTACCCCGTGCAATCACGCATCTATGAAATGCTTACGAAGATATTTCACTGGGGCAATACGCCCGTTACTGTCATCCTCCGGTTTATCCGGGGGATCCAGTCTTCCATAGGGACGTTTGCTTTTGTTCTTTAAATATAACCTAAATAATCTTTGTTTTGTTGCGAGGTTGAGCGATAAACTGAGATGCAAGGCCTGAGCAAAAAAAGTGAGGCAGGCGTATTGAGCATACGTCGACGATCTTTTTTCGTGAAAACACCGCAGGTCAGTTTTGCAGCCAACCGTTTTTTTGTTCTTTTAACCATAACTATTTTCGTTCCGTCGCGAGGTCGAGCGATAAGGGGATAGACAAGGCCTGCAGGGGAAAACCGAGGCAGGCGTATCGAGCATACGTCGACGCTGGTTTTTTCCAAAAACGCAGTATATCACCTTTGCAGCCGACCGCAGTAGGAACATATTTGTTTCACAAATATATTCCGCAGTAGCTCAATGGTAGAGTAGGTGGCTGTTAACCACTTGGTTGTAGGTTCGAGTCCTACCTGCGGAGCCAAAATACAAGTCTCGAACTTTCGGTTCGGGACAGTTAACAAGAGCCCTGGGCCAATGGTGCCCGGGGCTTCTTTTTTATATGTCTATTACCTCAAAGACTTATGACGGTTTCCCTTCTCAATACCTGTTAAATATACCGCTCTCTGTTTTCCGGGTGTCCGAATCAGACTATCATAGTATTACCCGCATATGCGGACGGGGTGCGAAAAACTCTCGCACTCTCTGGAGAGAGAAAAAAAGTGGTTAACAGCCTGTTGCGTTCGTCTTCTATAGCGATTACTGATCATAATTCCCGTCTGATATTATCATTTCAATAGTGTCAAGATTTTCATAAGCAAAGAATGGGGTGCTGTTCTCCACTATATCAGACAAGTAATCTAAAGACTCATTAAGGAAATCTTGCGTTTCCTTGTACCAAGGGTCGTTAGCAATACCATAAGCAATACCGTCCTGAGCATGAAGAAGATTACCTAGTTTGCCTTCAATTCTACTTATTTTTTTAGCGTCTAAAGGTCTGTATTGGCCCCAAATATGCCGTTCACCTGTTTCTTTGTTGATAATGTATATCTCGTGCGGTTTGTCTGCATTTTCGTTGAGTGCTTTAAGGTATTTGGTTTTTTTAGGTGGATCGTTCATCTTAATCATTTTACTTGATGCGTTAGAGGAAAGAAGCACCTCAAAGTTGGTAACACGCTCAAGGGCTAATCTCAGTTCTAGTGCAGCATATAGAAGATGAGAATTATCTTTTCTTAAAAGGTGTTTCGCACGCTTGATATGTATTTTAGGATTAGCTGTCAGGTTTTCACCTTTATTGAATACGGCAGCATAAGAAGCTAGTAAGAGGAGATAGAAAAGCCTTGGTATATGAAAAATGAATACCAAGGACAATCCGGCCAATGCTTTCAGGCACCCCTTTCTATCCAAATAATCTTCTCCTTTTTATGCTAAAGCTAATAGACGTTCCTGGACAGGAAATACTGTATAGAGCTAGATACATATACCGATAACGTCATTTGATTTTTACAATAAGTGATATAGTGTCATTAAAAACCCTATTCCCCCAGTTGATAAATCTATCAAGTTCTTTTTGATTCTTAAGAATGGGGCTTTGTTCCAGTATTTTTGCGAAGAGCCTTTGGATGCGCTTTACATATTCAAGTCTCTGTATGTCATTGTTTTTTCTAAGACCAGCTCTTATTTGGTTAATAGACTTTTCAATGCCCTTGAAAATATCTTGAGTTTTAATTATATCCTCATTAGTCCTGTGAATATTTTCAATGATGCTTTCCCATTGTTCACGTGCTGCCCTTATATTTTTTTCAATATTATTAAAATTATCTATAGGATTGGAATACCTGTATGATTTCACTACTACTTCTTTTGCATACAGCACAAATGGGGAAGGTAGAAGGACTCGGAATTCAAGTCGTCTGTCGGGACTGTTCTTGGGTATTCTGAACCGTAGTTTATATTCATGGTATTTTCCAAAAAATGGTTCAAGTTGATCATATGTAAGATTGAAATATTCTTCAGTTTGGAGATTTAATTCAGGAGGTCCACTTCCATCTTGAGGGTCGCTTGATTTAACTTCTATCAGCATTAAGGGTCGATCGGTATGATAGTTAATTCCTTTTTGTGGGAATACCTTCATTATGAAAGAAGCGATATAATCTTTCCCCGTTGGAATCTTACAGTATGGGCCATAGATACAAGCACGAAGGGCATTGTCAATATCATAGGAATGACCTGATATCTCTACTACAGTCCGAAAACCTTCTTTTTTAAATAGGTGGGAGAATTTACAAACATATTTATCTTTTGTTAAAACCAACATTCGTTTCCCATTTTCCTGATTCTTTCTATTGAAAGGGAATTTCCACTTGTTTGTCCCTTTTATTCTAATAACAATATCTACTGCTAATAGTAAAAATATTACTGTTATTATTAAAAGGAATTTAAAATTTAGCGATTGAAATAATCCGTACGGTTCTTTTGATGTTGTTTGCTTGTTAATATCGGTTGGGGATCTCTTGATTATGTGCGGATTAGGTATTCCTTCAATGCGTATCCTTTTTAAGGTAATATAAAAATCTGTAGGTTTAGATTGTGTTATATTTACCATAAACTTGAAATCATCATTTCTATTTAAAAGAAGTGGTGGAATTACTATAGAATTTGGGGAAGATAGTTTAATCGGTGGATTGAGCGTATCACGATTAGATGAAACAAATTTGAGGGAATCGAGAGAGAGCTTCCCATTTTCTATTAGGATTTCAATATCACCATCAAAGTCGGATTTTGGAATTGAACAGTTACCTGTATTAGTTATTGAGAGAATTACTTTTATTAAATCTTGTTCCTGATCGGTATGCATTATTTCCCATTCAACCATAATATCTGGATGCCGGGAATATAGCCAGTGGTTAACAAAGCCAAGAATTAATCCCCCAATTAGTCCTAAGGCACCGATAATTTCAAGAATAACCCGAATGGGCTTTTTGGTCATATTCATTCCTCAGTTTATATGAATTTAATAATTCTACATCCAAGAGCTCTTTTTTCAATCTTTTTCTTGACAAAACATGATAAAATATGATAATAAATAATAAAACAACAGTTGTTTTTCGGCAGAGATTATTCAGGAGAAAGAAAGAATGAATCCCACTATTAGTGAAATCATGAATATCAGAGATCTCGCAGCATATCTGAAACTTTCCCGTTCCACCCTTTACCAGCTTTCTCAGCAAGGCAGAATACCCTGCACCAAGGTCGGCAAATCATGGCGTTACCATAAGGAAGTAATTGACGCGTGGATAAAAGACCGGGAGGGTATTAATTCAGCATCAAAGAGCAAAACGGAAACTGTTAAGATAAAGATCCTGATCGTGGACGATGATGAGCCGGTGCTGAACGTATTAGCTCAGAGTTTGACAAAAGCTGATGACAGTTTTGCAGTTGAGACCGCGACAGACGGATTCCAGGCAGGTCAGGTCATGGAGAGATTGCAGCCCGACGTTGTGGTGCTTGATATATTTCTTCCCGGTATTGATGGGTACGAGGTTTGCGGTATGATAAAGGAAGGCCATTCCGATATGAAGGTCATAGCGATTACAGGCCATGGATCGGATGAAGTGAAGCAGAAGATCATTGATGCCGGTGCGGATGAGTATTTAGAAAAGCCGTTTGACTTGGAAGAACTCACAGTGCAAATTCAGGATTTGATTGAAAGAACGGTAAGCAGTACCTGACATGTAATGTTTAGTATACAGTTCTTTTTAAAAGGATAGGTGGATATATAGAATGGAAAGTGATAAAAAACCTGAACACGAAGCCCTTGGTACTGCTCTGAACGGCATGCTCGAGGGATTTCAGATCATAGACCGTAACTGGGAATACGTGTATGTGAATGATGCGGTTTGCACGCATGGACGCAAGTCGCGCGAGGAACTTCTCGGTCATACCATGATGGAAGTGTATCCGGGTATTGAGCAAACAGAGATGTTCGGATATCTCAGAAAATGCATGGAAGATAGCACCCCGCATCATATGGAAAATGAATTCACTTTCCCGGACGGTTCCAAGGGATGGTTTGAACTAAGTATTCAACCTGCACCTCAGGGTGTTCTTATTCTGTCAATGGACATCACTGAACGGAAGAGATCAGAAGAGCGTTTGCAGGAAACTACCCGCAAATACAGTGCTTTGATCGGGAACCTGCCGGGTATGGTGTACCGCTGCAGAAATGACCGGGACTGGACAATGGAATTCGTAAGCAGCGGATGCACGGAACTGACAGGCTATGATCCGGAAGATATCATTGACAATAAAAAGCTCTCCTACAATGACATTATACATACTGATGACAAGGGCGATGTGTGGGATACTGTGCAGCAAGGTATAGAGAACAAAGAGCCTTTCCAGATGGAGTACCGCATAACCACTGCATCCGGACAAGAGAGGTGGGTATGGGAACAGGGAACAGGTGTGTTCTCCGAAGACGGTAAACTCCTCGCTCTGGAGGGTTACATCGTTGATATGACAGACCGCAAACACGCGGAACAGAACATGCGGCATCTGAACAGGATCCTCCGTGCTGTACGCAATGTAAACCAGCTCATCACGCGGGAGCGCAACAGGGACAGGCTCATACAGGAAGCATGCGACAAGCTCATAGAAACACGCGGGTACGGGTTTGCCTGGATAGCCCTTTTTGATGAATCCCGTTCGTTCACAAGAGCGGTTCACGCAGGTCTGGGCGATGAATTCAAGGCATTGCGGACCCGCTTGAGGAAAGGGCCGCTTCCCGCATGCTGCGAACACGCTTTCAATACCGAGGAGATCGTGACTGTCACCGAGAAAATACGAGCGGAATGTGGTGAATGTCCCTTGAAAGCAACATGCACTGATACGATCCAGCTCGCAGCCCGTCTTGAGTATAGCGGCAACATATATGGTGTGTTGAGTGTGTCCCTGCCTGCTGAATTCTCGGATCAGGAAGAGGAGCTGTCATTATTCAATGAAGTGGTCGGAGACATTGCATTTGCGCTTTATACCATAGAACAGGAGCAACAGCACGGCACCGTACGTAAAGCTCTCAAGGTTGAAGAACAGCGGTACCGTGATCTGGTTGAGAATGTGAATGATCTGGTCCAGAGCGTTGCACCGGACGGTTCGATCATTTTTGTCAATCATGCATGGCAGCAGGCCTTGGGATATACGGAAAAAGACATTGCAGGCATGAATATATTTGAAATAATCCATGAAGATGAACGGGAACACTGCCAGGAAATATTCGGCCGTATTATGAGCGGGGAAAAGGTTGATCAGGTTGAGACAAGGTTTATATCCAAGAACGGTGAAGTGATTGATGTTGAAGGTACGGCAACATGCAGTTTTGAAAGAGGCAAACCTGTGTCCACGTATGGTATATTCCGTAATGTCACGGAAAGCAAACAGTCAGAACAGGAAAAGGAACGGCTTCAACAGCAGCTCCTGCAAGCCCAGAAAATGGAAGCCATCGGCAATCTGGCAGGTGGTGTTGCCCATGATTTTAACAATATCCTTACCGTAATCAAGGGGAACACGGAACTGGGACTGATGAAGCTTGACAAAGGCAATCCTCTTTACCCGGATATGACACAGGTTAAAGAATCTGCAGACCGTGCTGCGAACCTTACTCGCCAGCTTCTTATATACAGCCGCAGACAGCCCATGGATTTTGCACGGCTTGATATAAACGAGACAATAAAGAATCTGCTTAAAATGCTGAAACGTCTGATCGGGGAGGATATTGACATAGACACCGAATTTGAGGAACCGCTCTGGCCTGTAAAAGCAGACCCTGGAAATATCGAGCAGGTTATCATGAATATCTCGGTCAATGCGCGCGATGCAATGCGTGACGGGGGAACACTGACCTTCAATACGAAGAACATTAAAATAGATGACAGTTATATCGGCATGTATACGTATGCGCGTACCGGACGATTTGTATGTTTATCCATAGAGGACAGCGGCACAGGCATGGATAAGGAAACCCAGGAGCATATCTTTGAGCCCTTCTTTACCACAAAAGGCGTTGGTGAAGGCACGGGCCTTGGCATGTCTGTTGTATACGGCATCATAAAGGAGCATGAGGGCTGGATCAATCTATACAGTGAACCGGGCAAAGGCACGACGTTCAAGATCTACCTTCCTGCTTCTTTCACCAGGGAAAAGCCAAAACCAATAACAAAAGACATAGCAAAAAGTATACACGGTAAGGGTGAAAGGATTCTCCTTGTAGAGGATGAAGAAACTGTGCTTGCCACTACAAAGAAGATGCTTGAAGAAATGGGTTATAGCATTACAGTTGCTGGTACCGCAACAGAAGCCACTGAGGTATTTGAAAAGGAAAAAGGGTCTTTTGACCTTCTTTTTACAGACACGATTCTTCCAGATACCAATGGTATAGAACTGATCGATCAATTGATAAAAAAGAAACCGGATCTGAAAGTGCTTCTGAGCAGTGGATATGCCGGGGCAAAAGTGCAGCGGGACATTATTCAGGAGAGAAGATTTCCGTTTGTTCAGAAACCCTATGACATGACCGAACTTCTCGCATTGATTAACCAGATTCTGACAGAACAGGCTTAAGAATAATGGATGATATATTCTTCTGGATTAGCCGTTCAACCTCGAAGAGCTGGCTGAGCGGGTTAGGGAGTTGATGGGGGAGATGGTAAAATACTAATGAATCTCTAAATCTATAAATTAATGATTATTGTTTTATGAGGAATTAAATATGTTCGATGATGCGCTTATCCGAGCAATAAACAAAGGTCGGTGTTTTGCTTTGATTGGAGCAGGACCATCTTGTGAAATGGGATATTTGAGTTGGTCAAAATTAGCTGAAGCAACACTTAAGGAACTTGTGTTAATGAAATCTTCTGTTGATATAGATATGTATAAGAAATATTCAGAGGCCGATAAATATCCTGAGTTGTTTAGGCTAATAGAAGAGGAATTGGGGGATAAAGAAAAGTTGTTAAAAATAGTCAAAGATGTGCTATCTCCTTCATCCAAAAAGCAAGGGCATATTTACTCATATCTTACGAATTGGCCTTTCGCATGCTATTTAACGACTAATTTTGACAATGAAATCAAAGAAATGTTGGATGCTATTAAAGTATATTATACTGTGAATAGAAACCGTCCAGAAGATTTTCATCCAATACGGAATGGAGTAAGTAATCTAATCCTTAAATTGCATTCTGACTTAGATCATCCAGATGAAGTAGTTTTAACCTCGAAGGATTATTCTCGTCTCTATATTGAGGCTGTTGGGGAATACTTCCGGACAAAACTGAGAATGATATTTGAAACATATGACATTATAATTGTAGGGCATAGCCTGAAAGATCCTGATATAGAATATATTTTACAGAAAGCAAGAACAACAACCTCTCCTGGACATCCAATTTATATGTTTGCTCCCGATGCAACAGTAGCTGAGGAAAGGGAGTATTTCGAAAAATACAATATTCGAATAATTAGTTATAGAAATTCTGATGGGAATCATAGCGATCTTAAAAAAATGCTATCTCTTATAGATAAATTCATTGTTAAAAGAGATAGCAGATTAGGGACTTTATTTGAATCGGATATTCCTTTTGATGAATATGAAAAAGCAATAGTATTGTTCTTATTTAGAAAACTTCAAGCAAGTAAAGAATGTTCTATTATAAGTCCTTTAATATTATTGCAGTTAAATAAAAGAGGTGAAGCGATATCACTAAATGACTTAATATCTGAAAGTATTTTCTCAAACTTAAAGCAACAAGATGCTTTAACTTTGGTTGTGGAAAGTATAGAAAAATTAAAACAAGAAGGATTTGTAAAGGAAATTGGAAATAACTTTGAATTAACACAAATGGGACAGGAACATATTGCTCAAATATCTTCTATTAGAGAGGCAGAAAGGGATCAAGCTTTCGGGCAATTTATTTTAGGGTTAAAAGAAGAATACTCTTTGTTGACAGAAGATGATAAAAACAGAGCTATAGAACTAACCGAAAAAATGTTAACGAAGACATTTCAAGAAAGAGGGTTAATAATTACAAATAATATCTATAGTGGACGGAAAGCAAGGCCTAACGAGCTTTCTGATATCTTTGCACTTGTATCAAATGCAGCAAGCGACTTTAAAGAGCGAGATCTTCAATCTGCATATGTATCGGCAGTCCACCAGTTTATTATTAATCCTACAGACCAGCAGAAATCTTATTTATCATCCGTATCACAAGGATACTTTCTATATCATTTGTTAGGGCAAGATCCACAGTGTGCAGAAATCAGGGAAATAGTCAATGAAAGCAACCTTTGGCTACTTGATTCAAATATACTCATGCCATTTATTGCAAAAGGTTGCTTTAATCATGAATATGCAAAAGAACTTTTCCGTATTTTAGGGGGCACTCAATCGTCTGTATGTACGACAATGAAATTAATCCAAGAAGCGTTTGATCATCTCCGATGGGCAATTACGTTTGTACATAATAATGGAACTGATACCCCTGAATTTCTTCGTGGGGCTTTAGTGGGCGGGAGTTATCAACAAAACTTATTTATTGATGGATATATTCAATCGAGTGCAGATGGAATTGTAGGTAGTTTTGCTGACTATATTGATGCTGTATTGCCAGGGAATATTGATATTGATTCTTTAAAAACTATGATGGAAGCTGAGGGAATAAAAGTAATTGAGATCAATAATATTGAAGGCTATCAAGAAAGTGATCTGGAAATATTAGAAGAATGGAAGTCCAAAATACAGAAGGAAAGAGAAAGGCGAGGTATATTCAAATCTGACTTTCAGGTCAGTGCAGAAGCCGAAGTCGTACTCTTAAAAGAACAGATCGTGAAAGGGAATTATACTATAAAAGGCAAAGGAAAAAGTATCATTAATAAATTACGATTTGTATCCCAAAGTCACTTGCTAGATTTCATGCAAGAAAAGAAGGAGTTAATTACTTGGACGCCAGAAACAGTATATCGTTATTTATCTACGCTGCCTGAAGAGAAAATTACTTCCGATCTATTACAACAATGTCTTTTGCAGGAATATTTTTACGCAGGAATTACATTTATCGATAAACAGAAATACAAACAATATTTCGGGGCTAATATTGATGCGTCAAAAATAAGCTTTGAGGAACAGAAGCAAAAATATATATCTGAGGTTGAAGAATCCAATATAGAGAAAATAAATATTCTCTTTAAAAATACTCCTGATTTAGAGAAGCCTTTTTTTGTGTTTCAGATGAATTCGCGGCTTCTCGATGAAGGCGGCAAAAGAGAGCAAAATCTCAAAGAAAAATTAAACAATGCGGAAAAGAAAGTAAAAGAACTTGAATCTGAACGTGAAAGTGCCTGGAAAAAACGCAAAATAAAGCATGAGGAACAAGAAGCTGCGAGATTACGTAATCTAAAAGATCCAAAACATGTGAAGAAAAGGATTAGACAAGCAAAAAAGAGGAAAAGGAAGAAGAAAAAGAAATAGAATATAAAAATGATTTTAAAGAGATTGTTATGAATAAGACAGTATTTATCTCTTCCACATATGATGATTTAAAACCGCATCGATCAAAACTATGGGATGTTTTACAAAACTATGACATTAATATCCGAGGCATGGAACGGTTTGGAGCAAGAACGGAAAAATCACTCGAAACCTGTATTACTGAATGTGAATTATCGGATATTTATATAGGTATACTTGGAATGAGATATGGTAGTATTGATGAACCTAGTGGAAAATCATATACATATCTTGAATATGAAGCTGCTCATAGAAAAGATAAAGAGATCCTGTTTTTCTTAATTGACGAGGATGACGCAAAAATACCACCGGGTTTTGTTGATAAAGGTAATAGAGGTGAAAGGCTTGATGAGTTTAAGAAACTAGCAAGGGAACGGCACACCGTCGCATATTTTGTTGATAAGGATGACTTATCTGAAAAAGTTAAAATAAGCTTGGATCATCTTACAGAAAGAAAACCTGATGTGTCAGAATGCGAGGAACAAGATAAAACGGAACAGAGCCTTAAAACAATCAAAGATTTCTTATTGATGCCAAGAGTGTATTCTGGTGAGTTAGTAAATCTGAATGTAGAAATAAAAGATGACCCTTTCCCGGCATCCAAAGCAATATGTAGTAATTTTAACTTAGAATACGGAGAAACTGTTGGGGTATCAATCGAAGTTCTAAAGCCTAAAATAGACAGGTTTACAAAATATCTATTTATAGAACATAGTAAATATTCTAAAATAGACATTACCAAAGGTAATAAAATAAATATCAGTGCAGTGCTAAAATTCACGGATGATGTTATTGATACTTTCCGTGCAAGGTTTATTAGAGAAGAATATTATCGATGTTCTGTGTCCTCCTCAGGAGGATTATTGAATTACGTCAATAATCCATTAATGTATATTCCAAATGCAGAAAAAGTTATATATGAACCAGAGGGGACAATTATTGTTTTATTTAACGATATCTTGAAATAAAATGTTTATTAAAAGGTAATTATAGATATAAGCGAATATTGTCCCTTATGCAAAAGAAAGACGTTAGTATAAAGGAGATAAAGGAAGGATAAAACTATAAATGTCTAAAAACGAGAAAGCAAAAAAACATAAGTATTCCCTTTCGAATCATAAAAAAGTAAAAAAGAAGCTTGTAAGTCCGTGGAACCAAATGATGGGATTTGAAATCAACCAACTTACGGATTGGAAGCTAGAACGTATGCCCGAATTGTTTTGGATATCTGAATTGATTCATTGGCTGGGTGATAGACGATCATTGGATATATTAAAGAAAGTGATTGATATTGCTTATAAGTTTGATAAATCAGAAAGAAACATCACGCCATTATTAGCGGCATTCTGGAAATTCCAAACTAAAGCTACATGTACAAAGATCATTAGAGGACTAAAAGATGCCGAAGTCTATGATGACCTTATTGTAGGTTTATCTGAGTTAATTTGCTTATATCCTGAGTACCCTTTATGTCAGATTACCCCTAAAGAAATAAGGTGCGATGCTTTGAATATTGATAATTTTAAAAATAGGTTGGTTGATATGATGGATAGATTTTCATTGATAGCTATAAAGGTCCATGCACATGCTTTTATAGTAAACGCAGAAAGTGGTAGGCTTAAATTTGCTCGTGGCATTGATATTCCAGATATTAATATTATTTATGAACCAAATGTGGATGAAGAATGTGAAGAATTTAACCGTGCTTCAAGTTTTGTTCGATCGTCTTTTGGGGCTCAGTTTGCACACGAGAAATTAAAGCAGAATGAACCTACAGCACTTTACTTTTGGGATAATGGTTTAAAAATAGAGGAATGTTATGAATTCTGATGCTAAAACAGAAGAAGGTTCATTCGATGAAGTTAACAAGTGGATTAGAGAATACTTAGATGGGGTTAAGAAGGAATTTGAAGAAAGGTGTTCCAAATGGCCTATATCAATAGCTAATCCAGCTCCAGGTGAAGTGACCATTGGCCTATTCCGCCGTCAATATAGCTTGGCATGTCACATCGCAGCAAATCCGGGAATTTGGACTCCTGATGTTGCTCCCATATTGTTACGTTGCATGGTAGAGGTATACATTTGGCTTGCATGGATTTTAGAGTCACCGGATGAGCGCGCAAAGTTATATATCGAAGATGGGTTGGGGAAGGAAAAATTGATTCTAATGCATCGGGCTGACGAACTAGAACAGCAGGGAATGAACCCTGATGATGATATAATGGTGCAAAATTCAAATGACTGGATTGAACATCAAAAGATAAGCTTTCTTGTAGATGTAAATACTGGTACTTGGTCTGGATTGGATGCCCGAAAAATGGCTGGAGAATGTGGTTGTAGAGATTTTTATAGATTTACATATTACATGTTCTCTACAGCAATGCATAGTTCATGGAACCATGTGTCCAGATTTGATTTGCAGCACTGCGCGAGTCCTTTCCATGCCTTCCATAAGATTCCTAGGAAGGATTTTTTACCTCCTACATCATTTAACTTTAGGTTGGCTGCGAAATATTTAGATAGAACATTCGAATTAGTTGACAAAAAACTGAACCTTGATGTGCCTCCTCCCGAAGTATTTTATAAAAGTTTCAGAGGTACTGAGGATTATTTCCGGAAAACGCCTTACTACTTAACGAAGCCTGGTGGAAAAAGCCACATTGCTGTTATGGATAGTAATGCTCGCCTAGTCCCGATTTGTCAAAGATACAGTTTTAAAGATAGTGAAAAATATACTAAAAACACTCAACCATCTGCTTCAATATGTAAGAGATGCGCAGATCATAAAGATAAGTTTATATGATACAAAGGTGCAAGTAATTTAAGGTGGGGGTAAGATGGAAGTTTCACTAAATCTTTATTGATAGAATTATCCTCGAGATTACTCCAGCTATCATATCCAACTACATAGGGTACCCCAAAAAAGCTATTACTTATTATAAAATCAGTTCTCAATAAAAATATTTAACAACTCCCCGACACTTTTCTCCTGTTTCCGGTATATATTAATCAGCCCTCATGCTGTGTGAGGGATATAATACAGGCCGGATAACAGACCGGACGCAAAGCCGAGGTCGTTGTAGGCTGTTCTTTTGTATAGGGAACAGTGCTATGTACCATTATGAGGACGACCTCACCCCCCAGGAACGGCTCCAGCAGATCGCCGGGATCCTTGCCGCAGGCATATTGCGCCTCAAGGCAAGCATGAGAGCGACCGAGAAACCTGCAGAATGCGCCCAAACTGCCAATAATCTGCAGAATTCCGATAAATAAACCTCTCGGAATCAGCTTGCTTTGTTAACCCCCAGAGTACCTCAGGAAACTGGGAATAGATATTATTTTCGTTAGAGAAGGGATTGACACATCCACTCCTATAGGAGAATTCTTCAGGAACATAATGGCGTCATTCGCCCAGCTTGAAGGACGGCTTATCCATGAGCGGCTCTCGCACGGCAAGCTGGAAAAAGCTGCTGCAGGCGGATACACGGGCGGCTGGATTGCATACGGGTACAAATGGGATAATGGTGATATTGTTGTAGTTAAGAAACAGGCAGCAGTTGTCAGGCGGATATTCAAATGGAGAGCTGAGGGGAAAAGTATTCGCGGAATAGCCCGTATGCTTTCAGAAGAAAAGGTCCCGACCAAGCGTGGGGGAACATGGGCGTTTTCCACATTACGGAGAATGCTCAGAAATCCCTTCTATACAGGAAGGATCGTATTTGAAGGGAGAATGATCCCCGGTCAGCACGATGCCATTATTCCGGATGAATTATTTACTGCTGTCAACAAGGAGCATACATGGGACTTAAAATAGGATATTACTTTGCATTCAAAGGGATCAAGGGAGATCTCGTAAAAAAGGTCGCAAACGTGGCAATAAGATGTAAAAGAGAACTTTCAATCAAGCATGTAGAAACGATCAAACACATCCCACGCTGTACATTTGAGCGGACATTGAACTGGCGGGAATCTCACCTCGGTTATATGATGCTGCTCAATCATTTTAAAAAGACCGCGATTGAGAAGCAGTTTATTGCTCTGCTGGAAAAAGCAGGAGATATGAAAAGTATAGATTCCCTTTCACCGAGTGATAAATGGCAATACAACAGTTTAAAGCGTGAGAATGATGAATTATGGAACCGCAGGAAAGAACGTATTATCCGATCCGGGAACGGTATCTGTCTTGGAGTTCATGTTGGCAAGGGATGCGAACCTTTCCGTGTAATATTAGCCCGTTTAGGTAAGGGGCAAATCTGGCGCGGTATGGACTGTACCAAGACCCAGTATGCCGAGCATTTTGTGGAGGCGCATACATTGGTAATCCGTATGCTTGATCTGTGCAAAGAAGAAGGGATCCTTGAAAAGGTGGAGGACCAGGGTGGATACTGGGAAACTCGAAATCTTAATGTTCTTGCTGAAAATATAAACGCTTCGACTGAATTCATGAAGATGGCGAGCAAGGCACTGACACACATCGGAGAAGAAAAATTATTCATAGTCCATAATGCAATTGATCATTGTGCAAATTACATGAATATCAAGGATAATCAAGAGCGTTCAAAATGACCGTTCTTTCAAAGGCCTCTTCACTAGGTATGGACATAGATATTCTTTCAGACAAGGAGCGGATGCTCAGGGAAGTCCGGGATGCGGGCATCCGCGCCCAGGGCCGCAAGGAACTTGTCAAATATCTGAAAGGCGGCAGGCTCACCCGCAGGGAAACCATCCTTGCCAACTGCTATATGTGCATGGGGTATTATTCGGACGGCACTCAGGACTGCTGTATACATACGTGCCCCCTGTATCCGTTCATGCCGTATGCCGGGTCTGACAGTCAATAGCAACCACACATTATCTTCCAATCCTTGCTTCTGTACTATGCTGTTTTCGGTAGGTACACGGATTTTCTCTGGAAATAGGTGTGTTTATACGTTTGAATATCACGTCTGCGGAGAATGGTGAAAAACGGTGGTGAGAAAGTTTTACAAAGAAAGAAATTGACAACTTGCGTTCCTTATGTAATATAATATAAAGTGTTACATAGTGCGTGTTGGCATTAGGATACAGTTTTCAGGGAAGACGTGATGAGTGATATAAACATTCCTAAACTTATAAAAAAACTGCGTGAGAAATTCAGCCTTACACAGGAACAGTTTGCGCAGAAAGTCGGTGTTACCTTCAGTACAGTGAACCATTGGGAGAATGGGAAGCGTACCCCCCAACCCTTCCTTGTCAAACGTCTCATAGAAATGGAAGAGGAACTAAAGGGAGAAAAGGAATAGACACAAATTGAGAGAGGTGTGATAATCATAATGACTGGAAAAGAATGCCAGACACAGCGAGATCGGATAGATACCAAGCTCAAGGGGCTTCCAGATTTTGGTCTTATTTCAGAGGGTATTTGATGAATACCTTGGATCATCAAATCCGTTTAAAGGCCTTTAAATGGCTTGAAGAACAGGTTGCTATACACGGTCCTGTTCTTCCGCGTATATTATTACAGCGTGGATTTGTATTTAATGATGAAAGGATTCCCCTTATCAGTCCCCAGGGGATTTTTAAACCAAAGAATATGGATATACCCCTGTCAATTACCACTTCTCCCAAGGGGCCATATGAGGATATTGTGGAAGAAGATGATATTATTTACTATAAGTACAGAGGAAGAGATCCGTTTCATAGAGATAATGTCGGGTTGAGAATGTCAATGGAACAAAATATTCCCCTCATCTATTTCCATGGTTTGATCCCTGGACAGTATTCCGCTGTGTGGCCGGTATATATTGTTGAGGATAGTCCGGAGACACTGACATTTACGGTAATGGTGGATGACATAAAAACAATAGCCTGTTCTGAACATGGATATCTGGTTGCAGAAGAAAAAAGAGCTTATATTACTGCTGAAGTGAAGAGAAGGCTGTTTCAGCAGACTTTCAGGGAAAGAGTTCTTGAGGCTTATCATACGAAATGTGCGATTTGCAGATTGAAGCATCGGGAGTTATTAGAAGCATCGCATATCATTCCAGATTCTGAACCTGAAAGCAAGCCTATCGTCAGTAATGGAATCTCTCTTTGCACTCTTCACCATACGGCTTTTGATAAGTATTTTATTGGTATCACTCCTGACTATATCGTAGAAGTTCGGAAAGATATCATGGATGAGGAAGATGGTCCAACACTAAAATACAGTCTCCAAGGCCTGCACAAATCGAAAATACACATTCCCCGTAAAAAAGATAATAAACCTGATAAGGAATTTCTTGATTGGCGATACCAAAAGTTCCAAGGTGCAGGTTAGTGACTGAAGAAGAATGGCAGATGCGTAAGAAATGGATAGAGAATAAAAAGGGAATTACTGAATGCTGAAAAAATATTTAAAAGAAGTAGCCGATACTACCATCCAAGGGGATGCAAGAGAGGAGAGTTATTATTCTCATTTAAAAGAACTGATAGAGAGTTTTGGAAAGAAAAGTCTCCATATCACTATTCTGCCAAAAAAGACTGAAGCAGGTAATCCTGATTTCCGGATATGGGATGGCAAACAGCATATTGTAGGTTATATTGAAGCCAAAGCTCCGGGTGCTAATCTGAACCATATCGAGACAACGGAGCAGCTTCAGCGGTACCGTCACACATTCCCCAATCTTATTCTTACGGACTTTTATGAATTTAGGTTATATCGAGATGGAGAATGTATTGACCAAGTGGTGATTGGAAGGTCAGTTCTTGCGAGGAAAGTAAAGGTTGCTCCTCCAGTTGAGAAAGAAAAGGAATTCCTTAAGTTGTTCGATCGGTTTATTTCTTTTTCATTGCCCAAAACGTTCTCTGCATCAAGTCTTGCTGTTGAACTCGCTAAGCGTACGCGTTTCCTCAGAGATGAAGTGGTATTTGAAGAGTTGAAAGAGGAGTCGGAGGGCAAGGGAGCAATCATAGGGTTCTATGAAGCTTTCAAGAAATACTTGATTGTTGGTCTTACCAAAGAGGAATTCGCAGATCTCTATTCCCAGACGATTACTTATGGTCTCTTTGCTGCCCGGACCAGAGCAACTGGGAGTTTTAACCGGGCACTCGCTTACAAATATATACCGCCTACAATTGGCATTTTGAAGGATGTTTTTGAATTCATTTCACTCGGTGATCTGCCTAAGCAAATGGAAGTCACAGTTGATGATATCACCGAAGTTCTTCATGTCGCGGAGATTAACAAGATCCTGCACGATTATTACAGAAAAGGTAAGGGCAAGGATCCGATAATCCATTTTTACGAAACTTTTCTTGGTGAATACGATCCAGAGACCAGGGAGAAAAGGGGTGTGTACTATACCCCGGAACCGGTAGTAAAATATATCGTTTCTTCTATTCACAAATTGCTTAAAAGCCATTTCAATCTTAATGACGGACTGGCAAGCATGGAAGTGACATTACTTGATCCCGCTGCGGGTACGCTCACCTTCCCAGCAGAGGCTATCAAAACAGCAGTTGAAGAATATACAGACAAATACGGTAAAGGAGGCAAAACCAATCTCATCCAAAAACAGATCCTGAATAACTTCCATGCTTTTGAGCTGATGATGGCGCCATATGCGATTGGTCATCTGAAAATCAGTTTTCTGCTGGAAGAACTTGGCTATAAACTAGAGGAGAAAGATCGCTTCAAACTCTATCTGACAAATGCTCTGGAGATGGAAGATATCGAAGAAGTCCTTATCCCTGGGCTTAGTGCCTTAAGCGAGGAAAGCAGGCTGGCTGGCAAAGTCAAGAAAGAGAAACGTATACTGGTGATCCTTGGCAATCCTCCCTATTCTGCTAATTCAGCCAATAAGAATGAATGGACGGAAAAATTACTAAAGACAGATCTTGATGGTGCACAGAGTTATTACGCTGTTGATGGGGGTCCCTTAGGGGAGAGGAATCCTAAACTATTACAGGATGACTATGTCAAGTTCCTTCGTTTTGCACAATGGAAGATCCACAAGGCTGGAAGAGGCATTGTTGGGATAATAACTAACCACGGATACCTTGATAATTCTACTTTCCGAGGTATGCGCCAGAGCTTGATGAAAACATTCAATGAAATCCATATATTGGATTTGCATGGCAACAGTTTGAAAAAAGAAACTGCTCCAGACGGCAGCAAGGATGAAAACGTTTTCGACATACGTCAAGGAGTATCTATCGCTTTGTTTGTTAAACAAGAAAATAAATCAGGATGTAAGGTTTTTCATGCTGATTTATATGGGTTGAGGAAGAAGAAATATGCCTGGCTGATTAAGCATAATATCGAGAATACTAAATACAATCGAATAGCTCCAGAATCACTCTGGTATTTCTTTGTCAGGAGACACACCAAAGGGATTGAAGATTATTTGAATTGGCCACAAATAACGGAGATATTTCCTGTAAATAGCACTGGTATAAAGACGCACAGAGATAATCTGGTCATCGCCTTTTCTAAACAGGAATTAGAGAATCGAATTTTGCAGTTTAGAAATTTATCCTTGCCTGATGAGGTAATACGTAAGACATATAAGCTGAAGGACTCTGATTCTTGGCAACTTGCACAAGCACGAAAGAAACTCGCCGATGACTCTGATTGGAATACTTATTATCAACCTATTCTATATCGGCCTTTTGACACCCGGTATATTCATTATGTATCCTACATGATTGACAGACCTCGTATGGAAGTTATGAAACATGTATTACAAAGGGAGAATTTATCACTTTGCTTTATGAGACAGTATGCGGGAGGTATGCCGTATAGTCACTTTCTTGTTTCAGACTGTCTTTTAGATAACAGGACATTTTTTAGCAGTAAAGGTACCATACAATATGCCCCTCTCTATCTTTACCCAGAAACAGATGATGAGACCTTTTTCTCCTCAAAACGCACTGAAAGAGAATCAAATATTACTAAGAGTGTTTTCAAAATGTTGAAAATCACATACGGCGAGGGACTTACACCAGAAGATATCTTTTATTATATTTATGGCATATTCTATAGCACAATCTTCAGGGAGAAGTACGCTGAATTTCTAAGAATAGATTTTCCACGCGTACCATTCACCAAAGATAGAAAGATATTCCGAAAAGTGGCAAAGCTTGGTGAATACCTTGCTGAATTGCATCTGTTGGAAAGTAGCGTACTTGATAAACCTATCGCACGGTATGAGGGAATAGATGGGAATGATAAAATTGATAAACTAAGATACCAAGAAAAGGATAAACGGATATACATCAACAACAACAAATGGTTTGAAGGCGTTAAGCCGGATGTATGGAATTATTATGTTGGTGGTTACCAAGTTCTGCAAAAGTATCTGAAAGACAGAAAGGGTCGTCGTATGGATGATCCACGGACATATTTAAGAATCATCACGGCAATTCACGAGACCATTGAGATACAGCAAAAGATTGACAATCTGTATCCTGCTGTTGAAAAAGAGCTAATTGAGTATAAGAAAAAGTAATGCGAATATAAATATCTTGGATGACGACCCAATTAATACATTATACAGATTACAGTAAATTGGGTTGGCCTAAACGTAAATTCAAAGGATGAGAAATCTGTGGCTGAACTTAATAAGGCTAAAGCTTTCAGAATAATTGAATGTGAGACTGGAGAGGAGTTCATTGAGTCTATTCGTCCCGATAATAAAAAACTGTGGGTTAGCAATTTAAATAACCGTTGGGGATTCCGTGGTCAACCAGACTGTAATTACAGATTAATTCCTAAAGCATTCAGGTCAAATATTAAACTCCCTACCGGCCCGTTTTACATTACCCCTCCAGAGGAACCGTCTAAGCAAGGGGCCGCCGAAACGAATACAATACGCAAATTTGTTGAATATGCTCTCAAGAATGGTCTGGAGATTCCAGATGAAACATACGATTTCATTTTTCCTAATTACCAACATCCGAAGATCCCTTATGAAGACTGGCCACAACCCGAGTACCTGAATATCTTGGCTTTGGCTCAACATCATGGCATCCCAACAAGGTTGCTTGATTTTACCAACAATCCTTTGATAGCTGCCTTCTTTGCTTTTGATCAAGTTCCCAATGACCGCATTTTCGACAAGGAATCAAGAGTCTCAGTTTGGGGAATAGATTTCAATGCTGTGTTTAGGATGTGGAGTCAATATGACTCAGGGTCTCGGATAAAGAAAATTGTGACACCTGCAGCCGGAAATACCTTTCTTCATCGACAAGAGGGTTTCTTCCTATTGGATGACGAAGCGAATTCGTACTATAATCCAGAAATTGGATATCCCTCGTTCGATTCAATCATTTTAGATAAGGCAGATGAAAAAGGCATAGATGAGCCGGTGATTATTCGAGTTGATGTTGCATATACGGAAAAAGTAAAAGTCATAGATACACTGAAACAATACAACATAATAAAGCCGGGTCTGATGCCAACATATAGTGATATTGCAGATTACATTATGGAAATGATATAATTACAAACAGACGAGAAGACGTTTAGGCCGATCATGCATATAATGTGCGTGGAGGCCCGATATAATTATAGGTTTGGTCGCTATTTAGCCATTATTTAAGAGATTGTGTTGCAAAATAAGCCGAAAATGCAATACAAAATGATTTGTGTGTAATTGGTGCAATACAAAAATACCAGTTATTCAAACATAGAAAGCCTCTCAGCTCCAATTGGTCTTTTTGACAAAAAAGCCCCGGTCATTACCCGGGGCAACGTCCGATAACTGCCCTTACGTTTACCTCCCTTAAAAAATGAAGTCATTACGACACATTAAATAGACATCGGGCAGGTTAAACGGAAACCGAGTGAAGACAAAATATAAAGGCAGATGATGCGATACATAATGTAGTCCTTGGTCATCCTTTTATTATATTTGTGTGCTGATGTAGCTCCAGAAATCGCATAATTTCCTTATATCCCTTGACTTTGTCGGGATCTCCTGTATAATTTAATACTGATTTCACCCTCAATTGACAGTATTTCCAATAATGATTCATTAAATACAGGAGCTGTCCGCATATGACAATAATACGGGCACGACTGAGAGTAAGCCCAACAGAACTGGCATTATCTCAAGAGGAGGAGCCTCCTATTAGTGTATTGCAGTCATAAGAAGAAAATCTCATGTTTAATTACGAAAAACTGACCCAACGTTCGCGTGAGGTGATTGCCAAGGCCGGGGAAATTGCATCAGCTCGCAATAATCCGGCAGTGGAAACGCCGCATCTGCTGTTTGCACTGCTTGAAATGAATGACGGTCTGATCCGACCCGTGCTGCAGCGACTTGGGGTGGATATGGATAAACTGACGGATGAGGCTGCTGCCGCGGTTGACAAGCTGCCACAGGCCAACGGCAATGAGGGCCAGGTTCTGGGTGGAGGCATGACTAAAGTCCTGGAGGCTGCCGCTAAAGCGGCGTCCGACTGGAAGGATGAATATGTTTCTACTGAACATCTGTTTTTCGCATTGATTAAAACAGGTGGTGGTCTGCTTGAATCATACAAGCTGTCGTCCGGTCAGATACAGACCTTGATCCAGGAGATGCGCAAAGGCGAACGCGTAACCGATCCCAATGCCGAATCCACCATGCGGGCGATTGACAAATTCTGTATCGACTTCACTGAGCTGGCGCATAAGCGCGAACTGGACCCGGTGATCGGGCGCAATGATGAGATCCGGCGTATTATGCAGGTACTGTCCCGGCGCAAGAAAAACAATCCCGTGCTCATAGGTGAGGCGGGTGTGGGGAAAACTGCGATCGTAGAAGGACTGGCTATTCGTATTGTTGAAGGGGATGTGCCCGACAGCCTAAAAGAAAAAAAAGTAATGGCTCTTGATATTGGCAGCCTTCTGGCCGGAACCAAGTTTCGCGGTGAGTTTGAAGAGCGGCTTAAGGCCGTCATCAAAGAGGTGGAAAAGGCTGATTCGGACATTATCCTCTTTATTGATGAACTGCACACGATCATGGGCGCTGGAGCGGCCGAGGGTTCGGCCGACGCTTCCAATATGCTTAAACCAGCCCTAGCTCGCGGGAAACTGCGCGCTATAGGTGCCACGACTCTGGATGAATACCGCAAGCACGTGGAAAAGGACCCCGCTTTTGAGCGGCGCTTCCAGCCTGTGTTTGTAAAAGAACCATCTGTTGAAGATACGATTGCCATATTGCGAGGTCTGCGTGAAACCTATGAAGTTCATCACGGCATCCGAATCAATGACTCCGGCGTTGTGGCGGCTGCCGAACTGGCCGACCGGTATATCCAGGGGCGCTTCCTGCCTGACAAGGCCATTGACCTGATAGATGAAGCTGCGTCACGGCTGCGCATCCAAATTGACTCCATGCCCGAAGAGCTGGATACGGTTGATCGTGATCGGACCCGCCTGCAAATTGAGGAAAAAGCTCTGCAAAAAGAAAAGGGGAAGCCGGCCAAAGAAAAACTCGAAAACGTGCGTGCCCGACTGGCCGACCTGAACGAGCAATTCAGTGGACTCAAAGCCAGATGGGAAAATGAGAGGGCCGTTATTACCGGTATCCAGGAGATTAAAAAGAAGATCGAGGAAGTCGGCAAAGAATCTGAGCTGGCCATGCGGGGAGGCCACCTTGAAAAGACCGCAGAAATAAATTATCACATCATACCCGAGCTGCAGGCTGAGTTAAAGGCCTCGGAAGTGAAACTGAAGGAGGCGCAGCAGGACGGCATGCTGCTCAGGGAGGAGATTGACGAGCAGGTCATTGCTGATATCCTGTCATCTTGGACTGGTATTCCTGTTTCCAAGATGCTCAAGAGCGAAGCTGGCAAATACCGTGATATGGAGGACCTGCTGCGCAAACGCGTCGTGGGCCAAGATCCGGCGCTCAAACTGGTCAGCGATGCTATCCGTCGATCGCGTGCTGGGATCTCCGACGAAAGCCGACCCGTGGGGGTTTTCCTCTTCCTGGGGCCGACCGGAGTGGGCAAGACCGAACTTACAAAAGCCTTGGCCGAGGTTTTATTCAACAGCGAAAACGCGATGGTCCGTCTGGACATGTCGGAATTCATGGAAAAGCATTCTGTAGCCCGGCTTATCGGTGCGCCCCCTGGTTACGTGGGGTATGAGGAAGGCGGTAAACTGACTGAAGCTGTGCGGCGACGGCCCTATTCGATCATACTGTTTGATGAGATTGAAAAAGCCCATCCGGATGTATTCAATGTCATGCTGCAGGTGTTTGATGACGGCCGACTCACAGACGGGCAGGGCCGCACTGTTGATTTCCGGCATACGGTCATTATCATGACTTCCAATATGGGTGGAGACCGTATTCTGGACGTAAGTGAAGCGGGTGATATCGAAAAGGAAATCAATGGTCTGATCCATTCCTATTTCAAACCTGAATTTCTCAACCGCATTGATGAAGTGGTAATATTCAATCGTCTGGATAGAGATCGTATCTGCACGATTGCCCGTATGCACATTGACCGTCTGGTACAGCGGGTTGCCAAAAACCAGCACATCACTGTTACTGTTGGAGATAAGGCTGTGGACCTGATTGTTGAAGCAGGCTATGATCCTCAGTTCGGAGCCCGGCCTATAGAACGGGCCATTCAGCGCCTGATTTCTAATCCTCTGGCTGAAAAAATCATAGACTGTGAGATCGAAGAAGGTCAAACTGTAATCGTGGATACCCAAAAAGGGGAAATTGTTTTCAAATAATCAAGCAGATTTTATGGAGAATACGTAATGCAACTTGACCGGAGCTGTTGTGGAATATAAAGACTATTACAAAATCATGGGTCTGAAGCGGGACGCTTCTCCGGATGATATCAAACGTGCCTACCGCAAGCTGGCACGTAAGTATCACCCGGATGTCAGTAAAGAGTCTGACGCAGAAGAGAAGTTCAAAGAAATGGGCGAGGCCTATGCTGTTCTCAAAGATCCTGAAAAACGCGCAGCCTATGACCGGCTTGACCCCAACTTGAAAAGCGGTCAGGAATTCCATACTCCTCCTAACTGGGATTCCGGTTTTGAGTTTCGCGGCAGTGGTTTTAGCGATTTCTTTGAAGAGTTGTTTGGCCAACAAGGCGATGGGGCTCGTGCTGCGTATGGTACTCAGTTCAACGCCCATGGCCAGGATCATCATGCCAAGGTGGCGGTGGACTTGGAAGATGCCTTTCATGGCGCAACGCGCAGTATCAACCTGCAATCGTCTGAACTTGATGAGCACGGCCAAGTGCGCATAGTCAATCGTACGCTCAATGTGAAAATTCCCAAGGGCATTAAAGAGGGACAACAGGTTCGTCTCAAGGGTCAGGGTTCACCCGGCATGGGTAAAGGGGCGAAAGGGGATCTTTATCTGGAAATTCATTTTAATCCTCATTCCCTTTACCGGGTCGAAGGGCGTAATCTGCATATGCAGTTGCCCGTAACTCCCTGGGAGGTGGCGTTGGGTGCTACAGTGAAGACGCCAATTCCAGACGGCATGGTGGATCTTAAAATCCCTGCCGGTGCAAACAGCAGCCACAAACTTCGCCTGAAAGGGCGCGGTATCCCTGGCAAACCCGCTGGTGATATCTATGTAACCTTAAACGTAGTTGTACCGCCAGCAAACAGCGAGAAGGCCAAGGCGCTTTATAAAGAGATGGCTAGTACGCTGGCGTTCAACCCAAGAGTTAAGATGGAGGTATAGGACATGACTAAGCAAACCGTATTAACGGGGATAATTATTGAAGAAACCACCGTCTTTACCTTGGGCGAACTCAGCCGCGCTTGCGGCAAGCCTGCCGAGTGGATACTGGCATTGGTGGAAGAAGGTATAATTGAACCTGCGGGCGGTGATCAAAGCCATTGGCAATTCGGTGGCCACTGCCTACGTCGGGTGCGGATTGTCCAGCGACTGGAGTCAGATCTCGGGATAAACCTGGCCGGTGCCGCTTTGGCTTTGGAGTTGTTGGAAGAGCTAGAAGCACTTCGGAACCGAATTACAGCATTGGAGAGATGAGGTGGGAGCTGAATCTGAAAGCTCTGTTTTCGATAGGGAAGGAAATGTTTCGCTCCTTGTGGACCTTTAGTTCGGCCTGCTTCCCATTTTTGTGCCACTCACTATTTCAGGAACTCCATATTCTCCCACCTTTAGGCTTGACTTTGCCGCAATTCGCGGTAAAATCAGTTCAGAATTTCACCTCACGCGACGATGCTTCCTAAGGCCAGGTTTTTTGCGGGGATAGTCGTGTGTTTAACCTGCAAAGTGGGGGGCCGTGAGGGTTCTCCCCAAAAGAAGGGATTTTCACATGAATAAGCGTAATCATTTAAGAAAAGTGGCTTTGATAGGCAATTACCTGCCACGCATATGCGGTATTGCTACGTTCACGTATGATCTGTGCCATGCTCTCATTTCGGAGTTCCCTGGGACGGAATATGTGGTTGTTCCTATGAACGATATCCAGGAGGGATACAACTATCCCGAGGAAGTGCGTTTTGAGGTTAACGAGCAGAGCGTGGCAGATTACCGCAAGGCGGCTGATTTTCTGAATTTCAGCGATTGCGATGTGGTGTGCTTGCAGCACGAATTCGGCATTTTCGGAGGCAAGAAGGGCAGTCATATTCTCGCTCTGCTTCGTGAGTTGCATATGCCTGTGATTACCACATTGCACACTGTTTTGGGAGAACCGAGTCCTGAGCACTATGCGGTGATGGATCAGATTGCAAAGCTATCTTCTCGGCTGGTGGTGATGAGCGCGCGGGGCAAGAAATGCCTTACAGACAGATATGACATACCGGAAACCAAAATCGATTTTATCCCTCACGGAATTCCAGACATGCCGTTCGTTGACCCCAATTTCTACAAAGATAATTTCGGTGTGGAAGGAAAGCATGTGGTCCTGACGTTCGGTCTCTTGTCTCCCAACAAGGGCATTGAACTTGTGCTCAAGGCCCTTCCCGAAGTCGTAAAGGAATATCCTGATGTTGTCTTTATTGTACTCGGCGCCACTCATCCGAACCTTAAGCGTTTGGAAGGAGAAACGTATCGCCTGAGCCTTGAGCGCATGGCCTATGACCTTGGCATTGAGAAGCACGTTATTTTTCATAACCGTTTTGTTGAGCTCAAGGAGCTGAAGGAGTTCATTGGTGCTGCTGACATTTACATCACTCCCTATCTGAATCCTGCACAGAGCACATCCGGTACACTTGCATATGCTTTCGGATGCGGTAAAGCAGTGATATCGACGCCCTACTTGCATGCCGAGGAGCTTCTGGCTGATGGATGCGGCGTGCTTGTGCCTTTCAGCGATTCGGTCGCTATTGCAGATGGGATACTCAATCTCCTGAAAAACGAGTCAGAACGGCACGCGATGCGTAAACGTGCATACATGCTGGGCAGGGACATGGTGTGGAATAATGTCGGCCATCTTTACGTTGATTCCTTCCATAAAGCCCGCAGTGAAGTACGGATGGGCAAATCGATTTTGATAAAGACGCTTGATCGGAAACAGAAGGGGCTCCCTGAAATAAGGTTGAATCATCTGTGGAGATTAACTGATGCCACAGGCATTCTACAGCATGCCCATTTTTCCCTTCCTTGGTTTGAAGACGGCTACTGCCTGGATGACAATGCGAGGGCCTTGGCATTGACCGTGCTTCTTGAGGAATTGGGCATTCAGACAGAGGAAGTGTATAGGTTGGCAATACGCTATGCTGCGTTTACAAACAGTGCGTTTAATCCTAAAACAAAGCGATTCCGAAACTTCATGAGTTATGACCGGCGGTGGCTAGAGGAAAGTGGTTCTGATGACTGCCAGGGTCGTGCTATTTGGGCTTTGGGGCTTTGTGTGTGCCGGTCGAAACGCCGGGATTTTCAGATGTGGGCAGCTCAGCTTTTTGAAGAGATACTTCCGGTCGTGAATGACCTGAGATCGCCGCGTGCATGGGCATTTACGTTGCTCGGGATTAATGAATACTGTCATGAGCTGACAGGGGCCCGTTTTGTCAGTCAGATTAGAGAGACAATTATAAACCGGCTGATCGAGCTCTTTGATAATGTCGCATCAGATGATTGGGTATGGTTTGAGGAGTCATTGACATACAACAATGCGGTCATGCCTCATGCTTTGATCCGAAGCGGACAGGAAACGGATGACAAGCATACGGTCGATATCGGTCTGAAAGCCCTTCGATGGCTTATCGAAGTACAGACTGCTGAAAAAGGACACTTCTGCCCTATAGGTACGGAAGGTTTCTACCATCGCGGCAAAGAAAAGGCCCGTTATGACCAGCAGCCCATTGAAGCTTATGCGGTTTCTTCGGCCTGTCTCAGTGCATATCAAATAACCCGGGATGTTTATTGGCAGGATAAGGGACGTAAGGCCTTCGAATGGTTTCTGGGACGGAATGATTTAGAACTTAATCTGTATAATCCAGAGACTGGCGGGTGCCATGATGGTTTGCACATGGACCGCCTGAACCAGAACCAGGGGGCAGAATCAACACTTGCCTTTTTGCTTGCATTAGCTGGAAGGCATTCTGTTCAGAATGAGGTTAGTTTGTTTGACGGAACAAAGTAATGGAACGCCCATCCAAGCGGTGTATCTTAATGAACACATACGCGAATCAGAAAAAGGAAAGAAGATGAAGCCCAAACGACTTTTCACTCGAAATCCACATAATCCAATCCTTACAGTAGATGACTGGCCTTATCCGGCCCATTCGGTTTTTAACTGCGGAGCCACTTCATTGAATGGTGAAATTCTGCTTCTGGTACGTGTTGAAGATATGCGCGGCATGTCTCATCTGACTGTAGCCCGGAGCAAGGATGGGATTTCGGATTGGGAGATTGCTCCCGAACCGTCTATTCTGCCGGACCCCGAACAGTTTCCTGAGGAAATCTGGGGGCTTGAGGACCCGCGAATCACGTTTGTTCCTGAACTTGAGGAATATCTGATCGCATATACGGCGTATTCACGCGGTGGGCCGCTGGTCTCTTTGGCAAAGACAAAAGACTTTGTATCATTTGAAAAGCTTGGGGCGGTAATGCCCCCGGACGATAAGGACGCTGCTCTGTTCCCTGTTCGATTCAATGACCGATGGGCGTTACTGCACCGTTCAACCAGTGCAATGCAGGCAATAGGGGGCCATATCTGGATTTCCTTTTCACCCGACCTGCGTCATTGGGGGGACCACCGAATTCTTATCCATGCCGGTGGAGGAGGATGGTGGGACGCGAATAAAATCGGGCTTTCTCCCCCGCCTCTCAAAATCCCTGAAGGCTGGCTTATTATGTATCATGGGGTGAGACAGACAGGAGGAGGAGTCATATACCGGCTTGGCTTGGCTTTAGTTGATTCGGAAGACCCGACCAAATTGGTCCGTCGGAGTGAAGAATGGGTCTTCGGCCCTAGTGAACCGTATGAAACCAAAGGTGACGTGGGCAATGTGGTGTTCCCTTGTGGTTGGATTGTAAAGGATGAAAAAGTATATTTATACTATGGTGCGGCGGATACATGCATTGGTCTTGCTACGGCAGAATTGACCACTTTGAGGGAATATATCATGCAGTGTCCTGAATCTGAGACCTCTTCAAAGTGGGCGTAAGTTTAGCATTACGGTGATTGTTGTCGCGGTCGTCCTGTGGGGGGTATTGATGCATTAGCTTGAGAAGAAAATTGTTGTTAGTGCTTTTCTGCCAAGAATCCCATGTAACATATTTACTATTGAGGAAGATAAACGAGATAACGATTCTGATGATTTGTTCTGAAATGGAAGTATTGTGAGGTATGTGGTTTCCTGCACTTGCCCCTTGACAACCCCCCGATCATTGATATAATGTAACCCAGATTTCCCCCGGTGACGATACTATCCATGGTTGTTTTTTGTAGGGGTGGTCCGTTTATTTAAGCGAGAGGCACTGTTCAAATGGCAAATACAAATGACCTGGCAAAAACCACATACTGTACACAATGGTGTCCTGACGATTCAGGGAGAGAGAAAACGGGAAAAAGAAGAGAAAGGGAAAAAGTTCCATCGAGTCGAGCGGGACTAATCGCTGCAATTGTAGTGGGAGGATGTGGTTCCCATCTTATCAGGAACACATCCTTGGCATATTCTACATCAAAATCGGTCAAGCGAGTGGAAGTTCACGGCAATACATGTGTATTATATTCACCTGAAAGTGCCTGCTGAAAGGCATATATATGTCTGCATTGAAAATCGCAATAGGTCCATGCCGGTTTGAAAAGGGCAGGAGTATAATTAGTGTCATTGCATCAAGCTTGGTGAAGATCGTCCACGAACTGGTGCCGGAGTATGGGATCGCCATTTTCGGTTCCAGGCTTGACCAGTTCGATGAATGGCCTTTCAGCTTGTATATGGATCATATAGACATCAAAGGATTCCAACTTCAGAAAACAGGTACCGGTACGATTCAGGGAATGATTGAGTATGCTTATCAGGGGCAGAAGATATGTGATGATATGTGCAGGTCTCTCCAAGGGTATGATGTAATTGTTGTGGAAAGGGATCCTACACATTTTCATCCTGTTTCAGCTTTTGCTTTTTACTTCTTTGTCCAGTGGTGTTTGAAAAATGATCCTTCAAAACGCATTATATTCAGAATGTATGATATTCTGCGTGAACCGGAGAAAATATTCAAACCCCACGATTTGTCCTCAGAAATACTGCTTATCTCTGACTGGCGGTCGATTTTCTATCCACTTGCTCCTAATGTAAGTTATATTGCCGGATCATCTGTAAAATATCGTGAACTTGCCAGTCTGGGCATAGACAGGGCGCGAATACACTATCTTCCTGCTTGTTTGGATGTTTGTTCTGAAGAGACTTCAAAAAGAGATTTAAGAACTGAATTAGAAAGCAGGTTCAATATCGCGTTTGATGCAAGAATAATATTCAGTTCTGTAAAATGTGTACCTGAGAACAATGTTGAAGAGGCTATTCTGATCACTGTCCTGTTGAACCATTTACGGAAACAGTATGAATTGCTTGAAGATTATGGGGATACGGATAAGCCGTTTCATCTGGTAGTAGCTCAGACCGGAACAGATGAGAACGAGGCTTATTCCAGGGCAGTCAGGGAATTCGTCCGGGATAACAACCTTCCGGTTACCATAGGTGTTGAAGATCTTATTGCGTTTGGTGAAGCTGGTGATGGGATAGAGGAAAAGTACTCGCTTGCAGATATGTATGTTGCATGCAGAATGGCCATAACTACTGCAATGTCTGAAAAAAACCCATATATTTATCTTGAACCATGGCTGTATGACTGTCTGCTTATAGGCAGAGACAATCCGGTTGCTACCGTAGATTTTAAACAAGTCGGCGGGATGAAACTGGGACATCTGTATGATATATTGAGAGTGGGTGATATTGATTTTGTCAGAATGGGTGAGAATCACCCGGTCAGATTCCCGTTTTCCATTATAGAGCCATCCAGTTTCAATGAAGAAAAACTGAACTTTGTTAGCGAAATGGACAAAAATGAAAAGGTACGGAATGCCTTCCTTAATCAAAATGAAATCCAGATGAAACGGCTGATATGCCTTCTTGCCGAAGGAAGATTCGCAGAACTAATAATACACAATAAAAAGGCAGTAAAGAAGACATACTCAAGCGAAACAGTATTATTGCAGCTTCGTGATATTTTGATAAAACATGAAGTTTAAGCGTGTTGCTGCATGATAGATTGATGGTAATGCGAGGAGGATGATTGATATATTAAAACGGATAACGATTGCAGACTGGGCTGATATTATTCTTGTCAGGTTATTGGTGCTTTCCTGTTGTTATCCAAACAGACAAAGGTTTCGTTGGTTGTCCGTGGGATCGCAATAATTCTCCATCTTTCGGTAATAATGTTAGCATTGGAGAGATGAGGCGGCAGGGCCACATAGCGTAGGTGGAGGGTAAGTATATCTTCACTGCATCCGTAGCCTGTTCAACTTGCCAGTCTTCATATTTTACACTCAATCGTGAAAATTATTGATTTCTTCAGTGGTGAATACATCCTTGGGGTCTTTGCCGGTAAAAGCAAAAAACCTTGATAACCAACATTCTGCCGGAATTTTCCCCTTGACACAGCGCAGCAAAGATCTATAATATTATGAGAAGCGATTTGGCATAGTGGAGCCGGTATTTGCCAACATCACGTATCAGAAGCGCTTGAACCGATTTATGCTCCGTGTTTTAAAAGGACTTTTTCGACAGTCTCGTTAGGTTGAACAAGTAGACAAAGGAGATATCGATGAGGATAAGAGTTGGTCTGTGGATTGACCATAGGAAAGCTATTGTCGTGGCTATTACGGACAAAGGGGAAGAGATAGGACTTATAATATCGAAGACTGAAAAACAGCTCCGCCGTTCTGGTGATTCACCTCTTAAGGGTCCCTATGAATCGCAGCTGGTACCCGCGGATGATCGCCGCCAGAGAGCTCGTACGGGACATCTCAACATTTATTACGATGCGGTGATTGCGTGCATTGGCGACGCGGAATCCATTCTGATATTTGGTCCAGGTGAGGCAAAGGGCGAACTGAAGAAACGTCTTGCCAGAAAAAGACTGAACGGACGCATTATAGGTGTTGAGACAGTTGACAAGATGACGGATCGCCAGATTGCTGCGAAAGTTCAACAGCACTTTGCAGAATAGCGTTCGGCAATAGGATCGAGATGAAACCACCTAACAAGCGCATGCAGGCGGGCGCGGGCTAACTGCCCTTACGTTTGCTTCCCCAAATAAATGAAGTCATAACGACACTATCAGGAAGGTTAAGCACTTGCCAAAGAGCCTTCCGGTTCTGCTTCCAATACGATTCCATTAAACCGATTTTCCATCTCCTTGAGTAATGCCTAAAAAATCCTGATAGGCACTTCTGTTTCAGGATTCCCGTCAACGTTCTCCCCATGAAATGCCGCAGGCTCTCGAACCTAACAAGAATTTTAAACAAAAATACATGACAAAGGATTCAAACAAATGTATAATATCAACGTATGATATAGGATGAACATGTTTGGAAGGTTTGTATGATGAATGAGAAAAAGGAAAGCAGGGGTGACGTGACCCGGGAACGCGTTGTCAATGCGGCAGGGGAACTGTTTGCAGAGAAGGGTTACGAAGGGACCACCAACGATGCTGCTGCTGTCATATTCAGACTGCTGCAAATCACACATGATGACGTTCCGGATATGCATCTTTCCGTGTGCGGCGAGCTTGCCGGGCGACCAGAGCAGATTCCCAGGCTCTTGCAGTGCGGGGTAAGAACGTTCAGCGTCGCTCCGCCATTGGTTCCCATAATCAAAGAAGCTATCCGCAATTCCTTGTGTACAGCACCTTTGACAAAAGACAATGAGCTCGATGAATAGTCTTTTCGAGAAATACCTTGATATTCTGTCTATTGACGCTATAATTCCTTAAAGATTCTCCCCCGGTGACGATACTGCTATCCATGGTTGTTTTTGGTAGGGGTGATCCGTTTATTTAGGCGAGAGGCACTGTTCAAATGGCAAACACGAATAACCTGGAAAAAACCACGTATACACGGCTTGCAGTCCTTCTGATTACAATAGGGCTGCTTATCGCGATTGAACCGTATATGAAGATCTCGATTGTCAACAAGCTGTGGCCGGTCTTAACTGTGATCCTGGGAA